>Ga0114922_10000334_pt1 | contig 45567 bp, 46 predicted proteins | sample AartaG_FD_100975 | JGI IMG/M metagenome (GOLD analysis project Ga0114922, IMG submission 100975) | Deep subsurface microbial communities from Aarhus Bay to uncover new lineages of life (NeLLi) - Aarhus_00045 metaG | ecosystem: Environmental > Aquatic > Marine > Oceanic > Sediment | place... | reverse complement strand
ATGATCCCCGGATGATTAGAATAGGAAAATTTTTGCGGAAATTTAGCCTGGATGAAATACCCCAGCTTTTCAATGTTCTCAAGGGGGAGATGAGCCTTGTGGGACCTCGCCCTGAACGGCCCGTTTTCGTGAAAGAATTTCGGGAAAAAATCCCCAAATATATGCTTCGGCACAAGGTGAAGTCCGGGGTCACCGGATGGGCCCAGGTTCACGGTCTCAGGCAGGATACTGCGATAGACAAGAGGCTCGAATATGATTTTTATTATATCCAAAACTGGTCTCTGAGCCTCGACCTGAAGATCCTCTGGAAAACATTACGCAAAGGATTCATCGATAAAAATCTGTAAAGGCCGATTAAGACTCCGACCGCGAGAGAGAGACAAGTCCCCTCAAACAATAGCCAATGCCAGAGATGATGGTTAAGGCAAACGTGAGGATGAACAGCCACGTAAGGAATTCGGGAATCCTGTCCAAAACGTTCAACAGAAGCACACACAAGATAACTCCCATCTGACAGACGGTGCTGGCTTTACCAAGCAAAGTAGGGGTGAATTTTGTATGACCTCGCAGCTTGTACATCAGGAATGCTGCAAATACGATGGTGATGTCGCGTCCGATGATGGCAACCGTGAGCCAAAGGGGAATAGAGTTGGGCTGGCTAACAGAGGGTAGGCTCAGGATGATGATGGCAGCTGTCATCAGAAGCTTATCGGCGGCAGGATCGAGCAATCCTCCGATTTTGGTCTTTTGATCCAATATCCGAGCCGTCATTCCATCCAGGATGTCTGTTGTGCTTGCAATCAGAAATACAACCAAAGCTTCTAAGATATGGTTTTGGAGCATCATATAAAGAAAAAGAGGGATCAAACAGATTCGGAGAATGCTGAAAAAATTGGGAATGGTCCAAAAGCGTTCTTCCGTTTTTTCTTTCATTTGATGATTCCAAGCATAATCATATGTTTAACCATTGTGGCTTCTAGAAAATTATCTACCTGATCTGCCCCAAGATGATATCGAAGAGTTTTATTGAATCCGGACCGGATACGGGGAGATCCGGTTTGAAAGTCTTATCCAGTGACAGATTCATGATATCGTAAGATAGGATCTGGATGATCGGTTGATAATAATAATTGTCAATAGATACATCGGAAATCTGGATGTTTTCAGGAGGGATCTGCTGCATGAATCTGAAACCTCTATCGCTTAGGTAATTGACGAGTCGCAGAAGGATCTCGGCCATCTCCGCTCTGTTTATGATCTTCTTGGGGCGGAATGTATGATTGGGGTATATATCCAACAGGTCGAGAGAGGCCATTTGGAGGATGTAATCGTCTGCCCAAGATGTTGCGATGTCGATGATGATGGGTGGCTTCTTGCTGGTTTCCTCCAAGATATCCTTGAATTTGACCGCCAAAAGTGCTGCCATTTCCTCCTTCGAGACAGCTTCAGAAGAGATTATGGCGTTATACTGGCTGGGTAGCTCGAAAATTCCCAGGCGGTTTTTCAAAACTTCGACTCTCTGCCCGTACTCCTGGTTTTCGGAATCCTCCACCAATAATTTTTCGTAAATCTCAAGACTCCGCTTGTTCTCATTGGCTAAAAAAAGGACATCCCCATATTTCTTGAGAATATCGATATTCTCAGGATCGTTTTTGCTGGCTGCCTCCAGATGAACAATGGCGTTGTCCAAATTATCTTCCTGCAGGAATATGTCGATTAAAGCGAGGTGGGCTTGTGTGGATTCGGGGGAGTAATATAGGGCTCGAAGGAATGATTCCTTGCTGCTCTCTATGTTTTCTGCATCAAGGTAGGCCTTTCCTGTATCCAAAGATTCCTGCGTTTTTTGAATTTTTATGTTTTCGTATTGGGCCCTGGCCCAGATGTGATCGGGATTTATTTTGGTTATTTCCCGGAATTCCGCGAATGCTAGGTCATCACGACCTGTTTTGTGATAGATTTGTCCTAATCCCAAATGGACGATGGCCATATCCGGAGAAAATCTCTGAGCTGCTTTAAAAAAATCTTCTGCCAAAGCCACATCGTTCATCATGAAGTAGGCATATCCCATACCGACATAGTAAAATGGGCTTTGTTCATCGAGCCTCATCAGAGCTTTTCTTGCCTTGCTTCCTTTCCCCTGCTTAAGGCTCCTCCAAGCTTCCTCAATGAATATTCTTTCATCAAGAGAAAGTCCGGTCACTATGGATTGGGGCAGGCTATCGATATAAAGGCTCGGAGGTGGAGGTTGGTATGTTGCGCAGGCCCCCAACAGCAATACTATCATAAAACATAAGGCGTATGATTTTCTCACCATTTCGTTCCTCCTCTCTCGATATAAGGGGTGTAATTGAGAACTAATTTTGGATCAGCCATTATTTTTATTTCAATGTTTTCGCGGTATTCTCTCTTTTTTAGCACAATCGACCATTTTGAAAAAGAGGAAATGATGGTTTTTTTTGATTTTGGGATGCGTAGATAGTAAAAATTCATGTTTTGAAACAGAAAAAGGCGGAGCTTTTTACGAAGTTCTGGGATCCCATCTCCTGTTTTTGCAGAGAGATAGACAGATGGATGGGGAAAATCCCTATTTTTTATCAAAAATTCCTCTTTGTTAGGAAAAAGATCGATTTTGTTGAAGGTCTTTATGATCGGGATGTCTTTAACACCAAGATCGGATAGGATTTTTTCCACCGCTTCGATTTGTGCGTTACAAAGGGAGGAGTTTGTATCAATGACATGAAGGATGCAATCGGACTCCTTGATCTCTTCTAGCGTAGCTTTGAATGCTTCGATCAGCTCGATCGGTAATTTTTTTATAAAACCCACAGTGTCGGAGAGGAAACAATAGAGTCCATCGGGAAGATGGGCACGGCGAAGAACGGGATCGAGGGTGGCGAAGAGCTGGGAGGATGTGAACATCCTCTCTTGAGAAAGCATGTTGAACAGAGTGGACTTTCCTGTATTAGTGTAACCCACAAGAGACACGGTAGGGATCGGGCTTGTTCTGCGACTTTTTCTTTGACGTGTGCGTCGTTCCTGAACACGACGAATTTCTTTTTTTATCCGTGATATGCGGTCTTGAATGCGTCTTCTGTCCTCTTCCAGTTTTTTCTCTCCCGGGCCTCGTGTGCCGATTCCTCCTCCCAATCGTGAGAGAGCCTTGCCACGTCCCAAAAGGCGGGGGAGCAGGTAATTCAGCTGAGCCAGCTCGACCTGAAGCTTGCCTTCCTTGCTAATAGCACGCTGGGCGAATATGTCCAGGATGAGTTGTGTTCTGTCGATGATCTTTCCGGGGATTTCGTCTTCCAGGTTTTTCTGTTGAATCGGGGAAAGGCGATGATCAAAAATGACGAGGTCTGCCTGGGTTTCCCTTATCAGACAGACGATTTCTTCGACTTTGCCCCGGCCGATGAAAAATTTGGGGGATATGTCAGATCTGAATTGATAGATTTCTTGGAGGATATCTGCCCCGGCTGTCTGGGCCAATCCTCGGAGCTCTCTGATGGATTCTTCGGCTTCGGCCCGTTCCTTTTTATTCGTTGACATGTGCACAAGGATCGCTTTTTCCATTTTCATTTCAAATTGGTCTTCACATACTTCACAATGGAGGGGAAGTCATCCGGTTTAAACCAGTGGATACCCGCCATTTTCCGAAACCATGTCATTTGTCTCTTGGCATAGTGGCGGGTTTCCTTTTTTGTCAAATCGATCGTCTCCTCCAAGGAAATATCTCCTTTCAAGTGATTCAAGACTTGCCTATAGCCCAGAGCTCGAAAAGGGGGAGAATCCGGATTTTCGCCCTCTTCCAAAATACCTCTCGCTTCTTCAACGATGCCCCTTGCAAACATTCGATCCACACGGTCTTCAATTTTCTTGTAAATAACAGACCTTTCTAATTTTAATCCAATTTTAAGGATAAAAAAATCATCGACCAGAGAATGGGTGTTAGCGAAATGCTCTGAAATGGGTATTTTAGTGGCGTGAAAAATCTCGAGTGCTCTTATGATTCGAATTTTATCCCTCTCCCCGATTTTTTTGGCATAGACCGGATCGACCCTTAAAAGCGATTCTCTCAGAAATTCCAATCCTTTCTCTTTTGCCTGTCGTTCAAGCCTTTCGCGGATGGCTGGATCTTTTTTCCCTTCTGGGAAAAGACCTTCGAGAAGGGCCTTCAGGTAAAGTCCTGTTCCTCCGACGATTATCGGAAGCGATTGTTTTTTTCTGATCGATTCGATAGCCTCTAGGGCACGTCTGACGAATTCTGCCGCTGTGAATTGTGTGGATGAGTCGGCAATGTCGAGCAGGTGATGGGGGACAATATTTCTTTGATCTCGCGGGATTTTATCCGTTCCGATATCAAATCCTTTGTACACTTGCATCGAGTCACAGTTGATGATCTCTCCTCGAAATTCTTGGGCAAGACGGATGGCAATGGCACTTTTTCCTACGGCTGTGGGGCCTAAGACGATGACAAGGTTTTTGGTTTCAGGTTCCAATTTTGACCAAGAAAAAAAGGATTATCAAAGTCACGAAAATCAGAAGGGCAAACACCTGTTTCCTCTTCAATTCAGCCACCGATGTTCTCCAAATTTTTTATCAGGGTCGATTCAAAATCACTGCCCAGGGTTTTTTTTACAGCCAAAATTTCAGCGGCTAGGATCTCATTCAAGGACTTGATGATCAATTGTATGGTTTCTCGGTGCGAAAGGATGATGTTGGATTTGAGAACCGATTTCAGGTCGATTTTTCCATCGATCCCCAGCCGGATTTTTTGGAAATGTTGGGAAAGGTACGGTTTGATGTCGTCGATGGATTTTTCCATCAAATTTAGAGCGACAGGGCCGAGTTCCTTGGAAACGGATTTATAGATGTAAGAACATTTGGCATTGAAAGTATTTAGGATTTTTTGCATTTCCACTGCGGAAAATTCCTGGAGAGGTTTGTTGGGTGTCGCCATCGGGGAGGGCCCGAGTATTCCCAAACAGAAAAGAGCGAAGAGGGCTTTTTTTGTGTATTTTTCTCCTAATGTGCTCGTGATCAAAAGACTTTGAAGGTCAGTTTTTTCACTGATAGCATGGATGAGATGTTCCTCATATGGCTGGAGGTCGATTTGATCTAAATGGTCGGGTATGAGCTTTTGAAAATCATCGTTTTTTTTTGGAATGAGAGCATCGATCAGTTTAAAGTTCTTCATGCGGTAGATGCCTTCGCGGATAAAACCGAGGGTGGGGATCGTAAAAAGAATGGCACTAACGGGTGGCGTTTTTTCTGAAATCAGCGTCGGGGTCAGCGAGAACAGGTCGAAGAGAGGATACAGGTCTTGTTTTGCAAAAACTCCCATATTCTTCCACAGATGTTGGGGTGTTAAGACTCCAAGATCGAGGAGAGCGGCAAGAAGAGATGTTTTCTTTTTTGCCGTCCGAGCCTCGCATTTTTTTGTAGAAGAATTATCCAGGATTTTCTTTTTCACAAGGTGCTTGAAAAACGCCTTCTCATCAAAAGTGTCTTTATCGATCGCCAGGTTACCCTGTACAAAAGTCAGTTTCTTCTCAGTTTTGTCGTTTTTTATAAGCAGGAGCCCGGTGGTTTTAGACTCCCAAACGGAGAAGAGAATTTGGGGAAAAGAATCCATATGCATACTTTATAAATCCCGGCAATGGAAGTCAATGGGGACGTTCCCTAACTGCCGAGTTTCATGCTCAACAATCCAGTGGCGATGTAAAACAGACCTCGTATAAACCAGAAACTGTAGGAGAGGAAAAGCGCTTTTTTCAATTCGATCTTGAAGATTTGTGCAAGGGCGAAGCCGAGGATACCGAATACCCAAAGTTGGAAAAAATCCACCTGTACGAGCACAATGTAAACTGGAGACATAATCTCTAACCTGGGAAAAAAGAGGGCCAGACTTGTCGTAGTCTGAAAAACAGATTCGCGGCTGATAATAAGAAAAATACGCAGGGCATTTCCCAGGACCAGATTGATGGCATTGGCGTGAATGAAGGAGGAAAAGATTTGGATATATTTTCCTTCAGTGGAGGTCAAGCGCCCCATCCCCAAAATGATCAGGCTTTGAATCAGAAATCCGATGAGCACAGAGACGGGTTGCATGATGATTCCGGTGATACGCACGAAGGGGGGAGGGTCTTTCCAAAATTCCAAGCGTTGATTGTAGACTTCTTCGCCCATCTTTGCTCTGCCCTTTGCGTCACTCTCCAAGCGCTTGATCTGATCTTGAGGTATATAGGGAGCGATCAGCACTGCGTATACAGAGACCAAGATGAGGAGAACGATTAGCATGTCCACCCAGATGGGCTTTTCGGATAAGGCCTTGAACATGTCTTTGGGATTGAAGAATACACCCAAAAGACGGCTAAACAATGTCATTTTGCTCTCCCAGTCTTTCCTCCCTCTCGATTTTTCCATCACGAATGTAGATGATCCTCTGTGCTTGTTGGGCGATGTCTGGGTCATGGGTGACCATGATGATCGTGTTCCCTTGAGAATGGATTTTATGAAAAAGATTCAGTATCTCATATCCGGTTTTGGAGTCCAGGTTTCCGGTAGGCTCGTCAGCCAGCAGCAGAGACGGTTCGTTCACCAGCGCGCGGGCGATGGCCACGCGTTGTCTTTCTCCTCCAGAGAGTTCTGAGGGTCGGTGGTCTTTCCTGTTGTCCATTTCCACCATTTCCAAAGCCCTGTGTGTTTTTTCGGTTCGTTCTTTTTTGCTGTCGCCTTTGTAGATTAGAGGAAGTTCCACGTTGTGGAAAGTTGTGGCCCGGGGGAGAAGGTTAAACACTTGGAAGACAAATCCGATTTCTTGGTTGCGGATGAAAGCCAATTCGTTTTCACTCATTTCGCTGACCAATCTTCCGCTGAGATGGTATTTCCCTTTGGTCGGTGTGTCCAAACATCCAATAAGATTCATCAACGTGGATTTCCCGGATCCGGATGGTCCCATGATGGCCATTAGATCGTTCCGCTTGACAACAAAGGATACTCCACAGAGGGCATTGACTTCTTGTTTTCCCATCTGATAGATTTTCCAGAGGTCTTCGGCGGCGATGAGTATATCGTCAGGGGGGATGGTCATTCGTCTTTTTTTTCTTCGACTTTTATGAGAGTGTTTTCTTTCAACAGCCGGAGAGCGCTGTAAGGTCCCACAACCACGTCCTGCCCTTCGTTTAGCCCGGACGTGATTTCGATCAACAATTCGCCCATGATCCCTTTTTGTGTCGGCACAAACTTTACGCGACTTTCTTGGACGATAAACACGCCTTCTTCCTGTTCATTTTCTGCATTCTCGTTATCTGTTACTTTATCCTTCAAAACAAGTGCAGAAATCGGGACAGCGAGAACATCCTCTTTTTTGGCGATGATAATATCTGCCGAAGCGGATAAACCCGGTTTCAGATCGGAGGGAGGATCTTCCAACGTGACAACCACTTTAAAATCTTTGGATTCATCCGCAGTGACTGTTGTAAGGAGGGCAGAACTTCCGATTTCGGTGACGGTGCCCATTATGGTTTTATCCGGGTACGCGTCGATTTTGACCTCTGACGTTTGTCCGATACGAACGCCGACGACGTCTGTCTCATCGACTTCAACTTCGACTTCCATCACAGAAAGATCTGCTATGGTCATCAGGACGGTCCCCGGATTGTTCATCGTGCCCACGAGTGCGGTTTCTCCTTCTTCCACTCGAAGGCTGGTGATGATCCCATCGATAGGAGCGTAATACTCTGTCTTTTTCAAGACATCCAGTGTGCTCTCAAGGGAGGCCTGGGCTTGTTTTATCTGGTAAAGTATGGCATCGCAGTTCGCCTTGGAAATTTCGTAGTTCGCTTTGGCCGATTCCAGAGTCTCTGTCGATATCAGCTCTGCATCGAAGAGTTTGATCTGCCGTTTGTAAAAACCATCATCTCTGTTTTTTACCGCTTCTGCCCGGATCTGATCCGCTCTCAGGGACTGGATGCGAGCTCTGTCCCTGTCGGCATTAGCTTCGTACTGTGTGGATTCCAGCTTGAGGAGAAAAACACCGGATTTGACCTGTTGTCCCTCTTCCACACCGATTTTGATGACTCTTCCTGCAATTTGAGAGCTGATATTGACACTTTTCTTCGGCCTGACCTCCCCTGATGCTGAAATAACGGATGTCAGGTCATGTCTCTTGGCCTTTTCCACCGAAACCTTTATGCTTTTTTCTCTTTGGGATTGGAGGTTGAAGATAATGATAACAACGATCACCGCAATGACCAGGAAAAACAGGATGAGCTTTTTTCGTCTACGAAAAAATCCTTTTTTTTCAGCCATAAAATGTTCCTTAAAGCATTGAATATCATATTATAGTACGGGGGAAAAGGCAAAAGGTTTTGCCTTGCCCAAACGCGAGAGAGTTGTTACTATGGAAAGGTCATGGAAACGGATATTTATCTCGAAGTGGCTATGGAGGCAGCTCGAGAGGCTGGCCTGATGCTCAAAGAAAACCTGAGTGCCTCTCGAGAAATAATTTACAAGGGGGAAGTCGATCTTGTCACCAATTTCGACAATCGATCCCAGAAAATGATTTTCGATCGCCTTTTCAAGAATTTCCCGGACCATGATTTTGTCGCTGAGGAAGGCCTTGATCAAACAAAGGGGAGCGCGTATCGATGGATATTCGACCCGCTGGATGGGACAACCAATTATGCCCATAGATTTCCTTTTTTCAGTGTTTCCATAGCCTTAGAGTTCAACGGACAGATTGTCAGCGGGGTGGTTTACGATCCGACGCGGGATGAGATATTTTCCGGGATAAAGAGTGAAGGAGCTTTTTTGAATGGAGACAAAATCGAGGTTTCGACTGTAGATGATTTGGATAAAAGCCTTCTCGCGACTGGATTCCCGTATGATTTGCGTGAGAGCGAGGAGAATAACATCGCCCATTTCAACCATTTTGTGACAAGGGCCCAGGCTATCCGACGATGCGGATCGGCTGCCCTGGACCTTTGTTACGTTGCTTGTGGGAGGTTTGATGGATTTTGGGAGCTAAAACTAAAACCGTGGGATGTGGCGGCAGCGTCCCTTGTTGTCCAAGAGGCAGGCGGGCATCTCACGGACTTTAAAAACCAGGAATTCAGCATACACAGCCATGAAACTCTGGGAACGAATGGTCTGATCCATCAACAGATGCTGGATGTTCTGCGTATGACCAAAGGGCCGGAGGATCGGGTTTAGGGATGAATGGAATGCCCGCCAAATTTTTGCGTTTTTTTCTTCTAGGTGTTCTCCTCTGTTTTTTTATCGAGGTTAACGGTTTTCCTGTTCTATCCCATGGGAAGCAGACCGGGCTGGAAATATCCGTTATGAGTCATGTGGATTGGACGGACACCGGCCTGGATGTTGTAGAAGGCCAGGAAATCATCTTTCGTGCCGTGGGCCAGATCTCTCTCCAAAAGGGAAACCCTGTCACCTACTGTGGTCCGGATGGGTATAACTACCAGTCCCTCCAGCAGCCTCTTCAGGACCAAAACATCGGGGCGTTGATCGGGAAGGTGTATTTCTTGATCTCGTTGGAGGTCGACGAGGAGACAGGAGAAGAAATCCGAAACGAGAAAGAAGAAATTTTCTACATTGGTTCCTCCAACAGGATCACAATGCCGATGGATGGGCGTTTTTACTTGGGTATCAACGAGAATCTAGTTGTCGACAATGATGGTGTATTCAATGTCCTGATATACACATATATTCCCTAACTAAGCTGATTATTTTCTGGTGTCGTATCCTTGGCTCTTGGCAAGGTGTTTTTCCATAAACTGGATGTCATAATCCCCTTTGATAAAAGCCGAATTGGATAGGAGCTCTAAGTGGAGAGGGATGTTCGTTTTGATGCCGACGACCGTGGTCATCTCGAGGGCTGTCCGCATTCTGATAATGGCCTCCATCCTATTCGGAGCGATGGTCACGATTTTGGCGATCAGAGAGTCATAATTAGGGGGAATATTCCAACCACAGTAAGCGCCTGTATCGACACGGACACCGGTGCCACCAGGGAGGACCAGGAAGTCAATTTTGCCTGGCGAGGGAAGGAAGGTCTTTGCATCCTCGGCATTAATTCGGCACTCTAAACTGTGTCCGTTCATTGCCAAGCCATGGGGAAAGGAGATGTTCTCGCCTGCAGCTAGGTTGATCTGTTCCCGGATGAGATCGATGCCGTAAACCATCTCTGTAATAGGGTGTTCGACCTGGACGCGTGTGTTGGCCTCCATGAAATAGTATCTTTTCTTCTCGTCCACCAAAAATTCGAAGGTTCCCAGGCTTTGGTAGCCGATGGAAAGGGCGGCCTCTTCGACAGCCCTGATTAATTTTTTCCGGAATCTTTCATCCACAAAAGGGGAAGGCGTTTCTTCGACAAGCTTTTGATGTTTGCGTTGGATGGAGCATTCCCGCTCCGCAAAGGCCATAACTCTCCCCTTCTTGTCGCCGATGATCTGGACCTCGATGTGCCGTGCCGCCTCGAAGTACTTTTCGAGATAAAGGGAAGGATCTCCGAATGCAGCCTTAGCCTCGCCTTGAGCGATCGCAAATTGTTCTTCCAGCTTTGTAGAAGACCGCGCGATCCGCATTCCTTTGCCTCCACCTCCGGATGCTGCCTTGAGGATAACTGGATATCCGATCTTTTCCGCGATCTTGTTGGCTTCATTCATGTCATCTATGATTTGGTCGCTCCCGGGAATGACAGGAAGTTTGGCCCTTTTCATTGCTTGTCGAGCTTTGTTTTTGTCTCCCATCAAGCGCATGATAAAAGCAGGCGGACCGATGAAGGTGATTCCCGAAGATTCGCAGATTTCGGGAAAACGAGGATTTTCCGCCAGGAATCCATATCCTGGGTGGATGGCATCGGCCTTTGTTATTTCTGCAGCACTCATGATATTCGGGATGCTGAGGTAACTTTCCGAAGCTTTTCCCGGCCCGATACAGACCTTTTCGTCAGCGAGAATGGTGTGAAGAGAGCTCTTGTCCGGTTCAGAATACACGGCGACTGTTTTCAAACCGAGCTCTTTCGCCGAGCGGATGATTCGGAGTGCTATTTCTCCTCTGTTGGCGATGAGTATTTTCGAAAACATTGGCGGTTATTTTTCCAGCCGGATCGCGAACAGTTTTTTGCCGTATTCCACGGGTTTTCCGTTCTGCACAAAGATCTCTTCCAAAACGCCATCGACGTCGGATTCGATCTCATTCATCAATTTCATGGCTTCGATGATGCATAGGGTTTGATTTTTTTGTACAGTTTCACCGATTTCGACAAAAGGAGGGGAAGAGGGATCCGGAGCTTTGTAGAATGTCCCAACCATAGGAGAGGAGATGAAGTGAAGATCGTTTTTGCCTCCCGTCGTTTCTGGCTCATCTGTGACTGGATTGGAATCGATTTCTGCTGGAGAAGAAGGGGAAGCTGGTGATTCTGGTAAAATCGTGGGCGGTTGACCCCGGCCTATCTTTATTTTGAATCCCTCGATCTCAAGTTCGAAAATAGAAAGGTGCCGTTCTTCCAATAAATCGATAAGTTTAAGTATCTCTTTATAATCTATCTTGGATTTCATCGTTTTCACCTCAAAAGGCTGTGAGAAAAGTAGATATACCTTAATCACTACGAGAATAAATGTCAAGAGGAGAGAAACCATGGTAAGCATCTCTATTCCCGTGATAAATTTGGCTTTTGGGGATGGTTGAAGCAACTATTGAAGATTTAGCTATTACGATCCGTTCTTCGAGGGAATCTGACGGAGTCAGACGGCGAGGATGTATTGAGCACGACTTTTCTAAAGGATTAGAGAGTTGAGCAATCACGGGAATAGAGATGCTTCCGAAGCCATGTCCGCTCAGTCCATGAGGGATTTTTTCACTCATAGGCCTTGCCATAGTCCGAGATAGTATTATAAGGCTGGTTTTTTGCTCATACAAAGCTGGAATAATCTTAGAATTTGATCTGTCTAGAGAAGACGTCCATTCTGTTGGCAATCCTGTCGACGACTTGGATGATGATGAAGTAGGAGCCGGATTTGAGCTGGTTGAACGAGATAGAAATGTGGGTCTGGTCTTCGATGAGTTGAAGGATTTTTGTATCCTCAAAGACCTTGTTCGAATCCTTATCGAAAAGGGTGATTTTTACCTGAGCCACTCCGGACAGCTTATCTTCCATTTTGACCCTTAGGTAATTGAGGAGAGAGAATTTGATGGTTTTCCGGCTGGATTCGAACCGGGCGATGGAGATGGGGAGCGTCTTTTCCTGGAGAAACTCTTTGAGGTGGAAAACATCAACACCTTTTTGCTTCACCTTGACATCGATGGCCAATGGCTTTTCTTTGGGATCTTCTTTTGGAGAGTAAACCAGAAGGTAATAATAGTCTTCTGTTTGTGAAGCATCTTCCATTGCCTCCACGACTTTGTTAGAAAAGGCTGTATGGCCTCCTGTGGAAAAACTTATCTGTCTGAAACAATCCTCGTAATCCTGGCCAACTTCCCTCAATTCAAAATCTTTTTCCACCATTGGTCTGAGGGATTTCATAAGAAGTAGATGGAAGGTGATGTTGGCCTCCATGAAGAGGTTTTTCAGCGCTTCGGTGGGCATATTTCCCACAACAGCGAAAAGTGTTTGCAGTTGCATTTGTTTGCTTTTGATATTCAGTTGTTGAGTTCTTATCATAGGATTGTCACTTGGTGTCTCAATCCAAGGCCTGATTTCTCGATCAAGAGGGCCTTCATTTTTAAGTTTGGGAAACATTTCCCTTTGCAGAAAACACAATGCCCATTTTTCTCCTTCGAGCAGCTTTAATCTTTTTATCAGGCTACGGTAAAGTTCGAAATCAGGCGTGATGAATTGATCTCGGTAGTCGGCCCAAATTCTTTCATAGTTGCGATAGAACCTGAGTATATCATGGTCCCAAGTGTAGCTATTAAATGGTTCTTTTCCTCTTAGCTGCATAAGAAGGTTGTCGGCTTCACTTCTCAGGTCTTGGTAAGCGCTGAGAATCTGCATGGTCGAGATAACTTTGAATTTTTTGAGCGTGTCTTTGACATCCTTGGCGACTTTGGTCGGGCCTTTGCCGGTATCGATAGGGAAAAGATTCCCTTCAGTGACGATGATGATCCGGTCGCCATCGTGGAAAGTGTTGGAAAAAAAATAATCTACGGCTTCTCCCACATAATCTTGGTAGTCGAAAATGTTGAAGATGAGCAGAAAAAGCCGTTTTTCAGGACGGATCTTCAACTCTTCTGCAGGTGCATCTACCGGAACGGATATCCTTCGAGACCGGACTTCGAAACCCGTGATGGGCTGGAGGACTCCGTTTTCGTATAGGTCAAAATCTTCTTTGGTCAAATTTCTCACAAATTGCCCCTTGTGAAGCACGCGAACGGGAACTTCAACCGCGATGACGGTGACCTCTTCCTGAGACGTTTTTTGCTCCTGAACGGGGTGGAGGATAAAAGGATAAAGTGTTAACAAAAAGAAAACACCGATTGTCACTGGCCAATATTGTTTTGAAATAAGCTTTATCATTTTAATCTTCTCCATCATTCATTTAGCAAGCTTTATGCCAAATCATACCAGACTGATGATCGGAAATTAAGCATTTTTTATGACATATTCTGGGGACAAATGGCTCAAAGATTGGATTCTTCCTGTGTTCTTCGTGTTGACTGGATAGTGAATATCGCTTAGCATAAAGAAGCGTTTTCGAGAGAGAATATTATGCTAGATCAATTATCCAGTCGACTTCAAAAAACCATGAAATTCCTGCGTGGTGAGGGAAAGATCACCGAGAGGAACATGTCTGAGGCTTTGAAGATGTTGCGGATGGCCCTGCTTGAAGCGGATGTGAATTACAGAGTCGTCAAAGATTTCGAGGCAAATATCAAGGCCAAATCTCTAGATCAGAAGGTGCTCGATAGCCTCACTCCTGCCCAGCATGTCATAAAAATCGTGCGCGATGAACTCACTTCCCTTCTGGGCCATGAAGCGAAAAAACTGGAATTTGCAAGCCTCCCTCCCTCTGTGTTCATGCTCGTGGGCCTTCAGGGTTCGGGCAAAACCACAACATGCGGAAAATTGGGGAATTGGGTGCGTAGTCTCCAGAAAAACCCTCTGCTTGTCTCGTTTGACCTCAAACGGCCGGCAGCCCAGGATCAGTTGAAGATGATCACTTCCCAGCTCAACCTTCCCTTTTTTGAATTATCCAAAGAACAGATGGCATCACCGCAAAAATCCCTTAAAAATGTTCTTCAACAAGCTAAAAAAAAGAACCATGACCCGTTGATTGTGGATACGGCCGGCCGGCTTCACGTGGATGAAGAGTTGATGGAAGAGCTACAAATGGTCAAGGAAATTCTCGAACCTACAGAGGTCCTGTTTGTCGGGGATTCCATGACGGGTCAGGATGCTGTGAAGAGCGCCCAATCATTCGAAGAAAAAATAGGATTAACTGCCATTATTCTGACAAAACTCGATGGGGATGCCCGCGGCGGGGCAGCCCTGTCTATGACTTCTGTTACAGGGAAACCCATAAAGTTTGTGGGTGTCGGAGAAAAGCTCGATAAGCTTGAAGTGTTCCATCCTGACCGAATGGCCTCTCGTATACTCGGGATGGGAGATATGCTCACGCTGATCGAGAAGGCAGAGAATCAGGCGGACATGAAAGAGGCCGAGGAGATGGCAAGAAAGCTTCGGAGACAAGAATTCTCCCTCGAAGATTTTAAAAAACAACTCGTTCAATTGAAAAAGATGGGATCCGTATCCCAGTTTCTTCATATGTTGCCCTCGGGAGGGATGTTCAAGAATGTTTCCAATCTGAGCATCGATGACAAAAAAATCGTTTACTTCGAGGCCATCATCAATTCCATGACAAGAAACGAGAAAGAAAATCCGAAAATCATAAGCGGCAGCCGCCGTGCACGTATCGCGAGAGGAAGCGGCAGACCTGCCTCAGAGGTCAATCAACTGCTGAAGCAATTTTTTGAAATGAAAAAAATGATGAAAAAATCCCAATTTCAAAAACTTCTTTCCAACCTTCCCCCTTCCCACTAACCTGAACTATTCATAAAAAATGCCGATGCTTTTTTTACTTCAGCAATATCAGAAAGTTATCCTGACATCGCTGAAAAAACTTTTCAAGAAGTATCTTTTTACATTGATCGGCATTTTTTACCCTTCGGGCGAGCCGATCTCACCACATCGGCTTCGTTGTAGCCCATTTGCGGTATACAAATACAGCTTCATGGGCCACTGCCTTGCCGCTGCAGCAACCTCGGCTCGTGAATAATCCAGACTGATGGGATTTTGTTAGAAGAAATAAAAGATGCCCGCTCCAAAATAGTCCAAGACAATGGAAGATTCTGAACGCCTTTTTTTTTGTTTCTTGCTCAGCTTCCGATTGGCCGCTGGCAAATGACAAGAAAAATAGTACGGCTGTCAGCAGAATGATCACGTGTAGTGTTGCTTTCTGTTTCCTCAAATCCTGCCTCCTAAAGGGGTCAGTTTTAACGAAATGAACTGGGTATTAGTTAGGCTTCATAATAACATGATCGGCTACAGTCAATAGATTATATTGTTTTTCAGGTGAATGAATGGGGCATGTCCCTGTTAATAACATAAATGGGCAGCATTCAGATTCCTGAAAACAGTTGACTTATGTTTGAAATTTTTGATAATATCTTATTTTCGACTAAAATCGGGAAGTGTTAAAAAATGGTAGCTATACGACTTATGCGTTTGGGCGCGAAAAAGAAACCCTTCTACAGGATTGTTGTGACAGATTCGAGAATGCCACGCGAGAGCAAAGCGAAAGAAATTCTCGGCTATTATGATCCTATGAAGGAACCTCCGGACATTAAAGTAGATTTAGAACGAGCCAAATACTGGTTGGAAAGAGGAGCACAAGCTTCCAACACAGTTCAATCTCTATTGCATAAAGTTTCCAAGTCAGCGAAACAACCCAATAACAAAACTTAAAGGAGGTTACAGTGCAAGAACTTGTAGAATTGATCGCAAAAGCCTTAGTTGATAATCCGGACAAAGTACAGGTTTCTCAGCTAGAAGGGGAACAGACAACGATTTTGGAACTCAAGGTTGCTCAGGAAGATTTGGGAAAGGTCATCGGAAAACAAGGCCGAACAGCCAGAGCCATCAGGATTATCCTCGGTGCAGCAGGAATGAAATTGAAAAGAAGATTCAATCTTGAGATCATTGAAAAAGGATAAGTTGGTCAGCGTCGGAAAGATTGTCAGAACACAGGGTAGGAGAGGAGAGCTCAGAGCTAGACTTCATTCCGAACGGTTCCTAAAGCCTTTTTTTTTCGCGGGTATTTTTTTGGGTTGAAGAGGATCTGAAAGAATTTGAGGTCGAATCTCTTAGGCCATTCCGGGAATTTTGTATCCTCAAATTGAAGGGAATAGATACCCTAGACTTGGCAGAAAACCTCAAAGGTGAGGAGATTTGGATCCCTGAGGAGGCTCTCAAATCTCTGGATAAAGGAAAATACTACCTGTTCCAACTCAGCGGATGTTCCGTGGTCACGAGAGGTGGAGATGCGATCGGATTGGTTACTGACATCCTTTTCATAAAAGAGAACGATCTACTTGTTGTCGAGAAGGGGGAACGGAAAATGTTTATCCCCTTCACAGAGTCCATCTGTATCGGAGTGGATCTTGCAAAAAAAAAGATCGTTATCGATCCTCCGGAAGGGCTTTTGGACTTGAATGATATTTGATATAATTACACTCTTTCCCGGTATGTTCGGGAGTTTATTTTCAGGAGGTGTGGTAAAAAAAGCCCTGGACAAGGGTTTGATCGAAATCAATGTCCACGACCTGAGAGATTTTGCGGAGTCAAAGCACAAACAGGTGGATGACCGTCCGTTTGGCGGTGGACAGGGAATGGTTCTCAAGCCAGAGCCCATCTTTTCTGCTGTCAAAAAAATTCAAGGCGGACAGGACATTCCGGTTTATTTGCTTTCTCCCCAGGGAAAGAAGTTTGATCATCGCATAGCGGAAGACCTGGCACAAGTGGCAAGGCTAATCCTGATATGTGGTCGGTATGAAGGAGTGGATGAGAGAGTGATGGAACATCTGGCTACTGAGGAAATATCGGTAGGTGATTTTGTGCTCACAGGTGGAGAGCCGGCGGCATGGATCATCGTGGAGGCGGTGTCTCGGTTCGTTCCTCGGGTTGTCGGAAAGATCGAGTCCGTTAGACAGGAATCATTTATCGAAGGACTTTATGATTTTCCACACTATACTCGCCCCCGGGATTTTAGAGGAATGACTGTTCCGAACGTTTTGTTCTCTGGAGATCATAAAAAGATTCAAGATTGGCGAAGGAGAAAGGCCCTGGAGAAAACATGGCGTCTTAGACCTGATATGATCGAGCAAAAAAAATTGTCTCCAGAAGATAAAAAAATATTGGAAGAAATACGCAAAGGAAGGAAAACAAAATGAGTCTTATGAATATGGTTGAGGATGAACAATTAAATAAAAACCTTGATCCTTTCAAGGTGGGAGATACTGTTAAAGTTCATGTGATCATCCGCGAGGGGAACAAAGAGAGGATTCAAATCTTTCGCGGAGATGTGATAGCCAAAAGAAGAACTGGTATCGGTGCCACCTTTACCGTCCGAAAAATTTCTTTTGGGGTGGGGGTAGAAAGAGTGTTCCCGCTGCATTCCAAAATGATCAAAAAAATCGAGGTTGTAAGACGGGGAAAAGTCAGGCGTGCCAAACTGTATTATCTCCGGAATTTAAAGGGAAAAGCGGCCAGACTTAAAGAAGCAAGGTAACCTAAGAAAGAATCGGGGACGTTCCATTATGGAACGTCCCCATTTATTTAAGAGAAATTCGACTAAATAGGTGGAGTGTGGTTTAATCGAAAGGGTGGTCCTAAGGTGGCAGATTTTTGTTTCGAGGAAAATTTAATAAAGAAAGGTTATGAAAACATCACAGGTATCGATGAGACAGGAAGGGGGGCTCTTTTTGGCCCTGTTGTTGCCGCGTCTGTGATGTTCTCGAAGGATTTTATCCGGGACGATAAAAAAGCCTGGATTTTTGAAGTTGATGATTCCAAGCTTCTCACACCCAGGAAAAGAGAGAAATTGGCCAAAGCCATTTTGGCTTCGGCTAAAGCTGTCGGCATCGGTATGGCGACGAACAGAGAGATAGATAAAAAAAACATACGGTGGGCTTCTTTCGAAGCCATGAGGAGAGCGGTTAAAAAAATGCCTGTGTGCCCGGATTTTCTTCTTGTGGATGGTTTCCAGCTGCCCGGCACAAATTATGATCAGTTGGGATTGCGGCAGGGGGATCGGAAGAGTATTTCCATTGCTGCCGCCTCCATTGTCGCCAAAGTACTGCGAGATCATATGGTTTACACTCTGGATACTGTTTATGAAGGCTATGCTCTTGCAAGACACAAAGGATACGGAACGAGAGATCATTTGCGGGCCCTTGAGGAAAAAGGCCCGACAATTTTCCACAGGATTTCTTTCCGCCCTCTGAATCAGGAAAAGGGATGAACCAAAAAAAAGATAGAGTCAGGATTGAAACGCTTGCTGAAAAGTACATCAAAAAGGAAAAGTATGAAGAAGCCATTATAGAATATCAAAAGTTGCTATCGGGGGACGAGCAGGATGTTCAGGTCTGGAATATCATCGGGGATTTGTTTATCAAAGCGAATAAAAAGGATAAGGCAGTCGGGGAGTTCAAAAAGATTGCGACTCACTTTGAAGAGAGAGGAATATTCACCAAATCCATCGCTATCTACAAAAGGATCAGTCGGCTAGCTCCTGACGATGTCCAAACACTCAAAAAATTGGCTGATCTTTATTGTGAACGAGGGTTCGTTTCTGAAGCGAAAGCAGAGTATTCAAACCTTGCCCAAAAACTCACGAAAAAAAACAAGCCGGAAGAAGCTATTGAAACCTATAAAAAATTGTTGAAACTGGATAACGATGATGTGGAATCTCGGTTGAATCTTGCCGAGTTTTTCATCCAAGAAAAACAAGTAGATCAAGCCGTGGAAGAGCTCAATGAAGCAGCTGAGTTCAAGATGCGGATGAATTCCCTTAAAGAGGCCGATGAGATTCTCAAAAAGGCGAGACCTTTGAACAAAGATCATCCAAGGACCTTGGAAAACATGATCGATCTGTTAAAACTGGAGAAAAAAAAGAAGGAAGCCCTGAAGCTTGTCAACGAGGTCCTGAGAAAAGATAAGGAGAATTTAAAAGCCCTTTATCTATTAGGGGATTTGTGTTTTGAAGATAAAGAGCTGAAAAAGGCTGAAGAAATCTTTAAAAAGATCCTCTCCATCCAGCCCAAAGAAGTCGAAGCAAGAGTTCGACTGGGTCGAATCCATATTCAGAATAAAAAATATGACAAGGCTTTTGATCTCTACCAGCCTCTTGTGGACACCTTGGTCAAAAAACACATGGATGATAAAGCCATCGGCCTCCTCGGTCTGATCTTGATGGCTCACAAGGATCATCTCCTATCCTTGGAAAAGCTGGCCAACATTTTCAAAGAAAAAAAGCAGAATAAAAGTTACGAGATCGTTGTCCGAAGGCTTCAGAAGAGATACAAAAAGAAAAATATGGCAGAGAAAATAGCGTCCCTCGAAGAAGAAATTGCAGGGATCCAGCCTGAAAAGAAAAAAGACAAACCTATTCCATCGGATGTTTCTATTGAACCAGCCGAACCAGAGGCATCCGAACCTGAAATAGTCGAGCCTGAGCCAGCCACCCCCGAGGCAGCGGAAGAGACTATCGATGAGATGATCACGATGAATTTGGAAAAGGCAGACCGGTTTATCCAACAGGGATTGATCAGAAATGCCCGAAGAATTCTGGAAGACCTCAAGGCGAGATCTCCGAATGATGAACGCATTGATGAAAAAATAAAAGAGCTGGGAGCTCTCGCATTTCAGGCCAAGGAAGGTGAGAGTGTCGAGCAAGTCGAGAAAATAGCTGAAAAAGATACAGAATTGTTCGAGGGGGGCGAAAAGCTCACATCAGCCGAGATCTTTGCCGATACAGATATCGTTCCTCTTGTTTCTCAAGAAATAGGCGAAAAGAGGTATTTCGATCTTTCCCATCAGCTCGAAGAAGAGCTGGAAGCGATCAGGCATATCTTCTACCAGCAAGCGAGGGGGGATACTACCTATGTCGAAAAAGAATTGTCTGCGATCGTGTCAGATTTCAAAATTAAGGTAGATGAAAAAATCGGAACAGCTGATATGGAGGCGCGCTATAATCTGGGGATCGCTTACCTTGAACAAGATCTCCTCGATGATGCCATCAAAGAGTTTATACTGGCTTCCAAGGATGAAAAATGGGAGTTGGAGAGCTTTACAAACCTGGGAGAGTGCTATAAACGCCAGAATGATTTCAGCGAAGCCATAAAGTGGTATGAGAAAGCCATGAAACTTGTTGGGGTAGATTCCGTCCAATCCTATGCTCTGAAATATGAAATCGCTTCCCTTTATGAAGCAAAGAAGGAATCGGATAAGGCATTGCGGTTGTTTGGAGAAGTTATGGAATGGAATCCAGATTACGGAGATGTGATAACCAGGATAAAAAGCATAGAAAAACAAGCCGCCAAGTGACCTTCTGATTACACCGATCCATCCCTTTCACTAATCCCGATCTGTGAATTGAGCTGCCTCTTCATTTGAGTGATTTTGTGAGAAAAGATAAAAGCGGAAATCGTTATCAGTATGGTTCGACCAGTGAAAGAAATGTGTTTATCTCTTCTAGGAAAAATATTGGATGTGATCATGCAGGAAATCCCTTCTCAGCTTGGAGCGATCCTCCTTGTCGATCTGAAGAGTCGCATAATCGATCAAGAAGTGCGACGTGTTCCTCGAGCTGGGGAGAAAAGAGTTCGTATCGATATAATCAGAGATGTCATCGAAAATGGGCATCCACTGATTTTGTCCGATCAGCATTTGGGGATCCCCGAACAAATTGTCTGCCTCCCCCTTATCGATAGGGGGAAATCCATCGGATGTGTCTATTTAACGAGAGGAGGTGACGAAGAAGTGTATTCTGACCGGGATATCGAAGTTTTAGCGGCCTTTGCCAAACCTGTCAGTGTTATTCTAAAACGAAGCTCGAAAATGAAGAGTCCTTCCCGAACTGTCCAGTCCTACCCATCCAGTCTGGTCGGGAAAAGCAAAGACTTCTTCCGTGTTCTGCATTTCATCGACTGTGTGAAGAACAACGATATCTCTGTCTTCATTTCTGGCGAAAGCGGCACTGGGAAAGAGGTCGTTGCGAGGACCATCCATAATTCGGGATCGAGAAGAGCAAATAAGTTCATTGCCATCAACTGTGGGGCCATTCCTGACTATCTATTGGAAAGCAAGCTGTTCGGGTATGCAAGAGGGGCCTTTACAGGAGCCGTGAAGGAGAAACCGGGCCTTATCGAAGAGGCGAACCAAGGCACTTTTTTTTTGGATGAAATAGGGGATCTTTCTCCTCCCCTTCAGGCAAAGCTTCTGCGAGTCATCCAAGAAAGAGAGCTCCGTCGTATCGGTGAAAATAGAATGCGCCAGATCGATGTCCGGTTCATTTCTGCAACGAATAAGAACATCGAGGTGGAGATCAGCGAGGGCCGTTTCCGGGAAGATTTATATTATCGCTTGAATATTGTATCTGTCGATCTTCCCCCTTTGAGGAAAAGGAGAGAGGATATCTTGAGCCTAGTGAACCACCTTGTCGAAAAATACTGTCATGAGTTAAAGCGAGAGAGAGTCTACTTTTCACCTGCAGCTCTTCAGTTTTTGTTTGGCTATTCTTGGCCCGGGAATGTGAGAGAACTTCAGAATGAGATCCAGAGGTGTTTGATTCTTTGTGGTGAAGATAGTGTGATTAGAGAGGAATATCTTTCCGATAAGATCCATCATAGTAACCAGGAAACCGTTATTCATTTGTATGACTATTTTCATGCCAAGGCTGCATTCGAGAAGAAATTCTTGAACGAAGCCTTAGCTCGGAGTGACTATAACCGGACGCGAACGGCAGAAGAGATCGGGTTGAGCAGACAAGGGCTCTTCAAGTTGATGAAAAAGCACGGCATTCTGGTAGCCCCAAAAAATGAACTGATTTGAAAAAAGATCGAATTTTGGTAATCTTAAATGTAAGACAATGGCAAAAATATTCCTTACTCCCTCTGGAAGAAAACACACCAAATACTTGGTTGATATCGTTTATAACAAATACAAATTTTTTATGGTGGAGACCGAGGTGAGGATCCGCTAGCTTGTTTGAGACAAAATTTTCTGATAAATTACTTATCCGATGAAGGCGGAAAAAGAAAAGAATAAAGTTTTTTGCATCCAGTGTCCGGGATGCCAGAAGGTTCTCTGGATCGATCCCGTAATCCAACAGGTTATCAGATCGGAAAAGGGAAAACGCAAGAAGGGTTCATTGGACGATCTTTTGAAACGCGAGAAAAAAAAGAGAGAGGGATTCGAGAGAAAATTCGAAGCAACTTCCGAAATGCAGAAGGAGAGGAAGGTGAAGGCCCGGGAGATTTTTGAAAAAGCGCTGAACAGTATCGACAAGGAAGATAACGAATAATTTCTGGATTATTTATAAAACTGCCGATGACTTTGACCATTTAAAAAAAAATTTATAAATTCATTTAAATTTTCAGCGGCAGTTTTACCCTTCGGGCCAGCCGATCTCACCGCATCGACTTCGTTGCAGCCCATTCGCAGTAGTTAGCTACAGCTTAATAAGCCACTTCCTCATCGTTACGGCAATCTCGACTGGTAAATAATCCAAAAAGTGGAATGAGGGGGGATTAGCTTCCGATCTGTGTTTCGTCTTCCCTTATTTTTGGTGCCATGGTGAATTTCGTGAATCCGAATATGGCCAAAATCACCACGGCCGCGTAATTCATGATAGCCCACGGAAGGTAGGAAAAGGTGGAAACGCCGATCGTGCCGGTTATGTATACTCCAGCCATACTCCAAGGAATCAGAGGAACGATGATAGCTCCGCTCTCCTCGATGATGCGGGATAGGTTTTTGGCAGCAAGTTTATTTTTTTTGTAAACCGGGGCCAACAGTTCTCCTGGTATAATCATAGACAAATAGCTGCTCCCTGTGACCAAGGCAGTCACTATAGATGTTGCAATCGTAGTGAGGACGATGCTCCAGACTTTGTTGGCAAACTTCATCACCTTGTCTAAGATAACCGATAAAAGCCCTGTGCGTTGCATAATGCCACCAAAACTGAAGGCCGTGAAGGCGACCAACTGTGTCTCCATCATGCTCATCATACCCCCTCGACTGATCAGCTTGTCGACCTGTTCCACACCTGTGTTGGCTTGGTAGCCGGTGTTTAACGCAGTGGCGATCTCTGTTATGGAAGCTTTCTGAATCAAGAGGGCAATAATTCCTGCAACGAACGAGGAGAGAAGCATTCCGGGGATGGTTGGCTTTTTGGTCGCCGCAAAATAAAAAACGATGGCCATCGGGAGAAGGAGCAGGATGTGGAAGTGAAAATTTTCCTTCAAGGTTTGAGTGATGAGAACCATGGTTTCGGACTCGACGGATTCTGCTCCATATTTCAGACCGACAAGAAAATAGATGAACAGACCCAGCAACCAAGCTGGGGTAGCTGACCAGAGCATGTGTTTGATGTGATCGAACAAATTCGATCCTGCTGCAACAGGGGCCAAGTTGGTGACATCTGAGAAAGGTGACATCTTGTCGCCGAAATAAGCCCCGGCGACGATAGCTCCGGCCGCAGGCCCGAGGGGAATACCGAGGCCCATGGCAATCCCGATAAAAGCGACACCGAGAGTTCCGATGGTCCCCCAGGAAGTTCCAGTGGCGATAGAAGTAAGAGAACAAACAAAGCAGGCAGTCACAAGAAAAAATTTTGGGGATATCAGCTTCAAGCCATAATAAATGACCATCGGGATGGTGCCGCTAGCGATCCAGGCGCCTATCAGAATGCCCACACACAGCATGATCAGGATGGCTGGCATAGCCTTGTGGATGCTGTCCACGATCCCCCTCTCCATCTCTTGCCAACTGAAGTGCAACAGAAGGCCTAAACAGCCAGTCAGAAAGGCCGCTGCCACAAGAAGCACTTGCGGGCGAATTTTATAGATGCCATAACCAATACCCAATAGGAGACCCATGGCTATCATGGGGATAAGAGCTACAGCAAGGGTTGGTTTTTTTTGGGCATGTGGTTTTTCGTTCGGACTATTACTCATATTGACCATCCTATCTTAGCGGTGAAGCATGTATTTTGGTTGGTCCACGATCGTTTTTTTCAGGAGAAGGTGCCTTTAACAAGAAGTTTGCCATCGGCCATCATTTTCTGGCCCATTGCGAAGGAATCTGTCAGGTTGAAATCTCTATCCAACAGAAGAAGATCGGCATCCTTACCTGGCTTGATATCTCCTTTTTGTCGCAGTTTGTAGAAAACAGCGGGTGTTGTGGAAAAAAGTTGAATGCTTTCCTCCAAGTCTAATGCCTCCTTCTCGAGGAGATAGCGGAAATTTGCCCAGAGACTTTTTTGGGTGGCGACGGTCAATCCGATCAATTGACCACTGTCATCGAAAACCGGCATGCTGCCGTTACCATCTGAACTGATGGTGATATGGTCCAATGGGACGTTTTTTTCCTGGCAGAGCTTGATGGATGAGGTTATGCTGATATGTCCTTCATCAGAGGCAGGATCCATTCCAGCTGTGATATCGACATATCCTCCTTGAAGAATAAATCGGATGGCTTCGTCCAGAAGTTTTGGATTTCGATTGACATGGGTGGGGATGACTTGTGTGATCGGGATCTCTGTTTCCGTTATCAAACGAAACAAAAATTCCAGCTTCCTTGGTCCATCTCCGAGATGGCAGTGCAACACCCCCGCTTTCTGCCCCAACATTCCTCCCACCCGGCATTCGGAAGCCAATCGTGCGAATTCGGCGAAGGTCGGTTGGGAAGAGCGGTGATCGGAGATGGCGATTTCTCCAGCCCCGATGATTTTATCGATCAGCGCGATATCCGAACGCATACTCCCCGTAATGGTGAGGACGGGAATCTGGTAGGATCCTGAAAAAACATACGTTGTCACGCCTTCGATCTCCAGCCCTTTGGCTTTGGCAAGGAGGGATTCCATGTGGCGGGTCGTCCCATCCGTACCGAGGCAACCTATCACCGTGGTAACCCCGCTGCCAACGATGTCCTGTATCGTTATTTCCGGAGCTCGGGTTGCCGGTCCCCCTTCTCCTCCTCCTCCGAGTATGTGGACATGGCTGTCGACAAATCCAGGAATCACGAATTTATCCGAAGCATCTTCTTCCAGCACAGGAAAGCCTGATATCTGAATTTTACCGGGGTCGAATACTGCCCCGATCTTCGAGCCCAGGATCAAGATATCCTTTTTGCCCAAGGGAGAGGGAGCGAAAACATTTCCCCCTCGAATCAAGGTGATCATGCTTTCGGATTTGGTTTGAGGATTTTCAGTGGGCATTTTTCCCGTCGCTAAGTTACCATGGTTTTTTCCGATTTTCAAGCACAATAGAACCAGTGCCAAGAAAAAGGGGACGATTCAATTTTTATTCCTGTGTTATTCATGTCTGCACCCATTGTGTTATAATAAAATAAAATGACTAGCGTAGAAGCGGAATTAAAAAAAATAAGGCCTCAGATAGAAAAACTCTGTGATTTTTTTCTTATCGGAAAAAAAGTGGAGGTCTTGGGTCATAGGAATATTGTCCACAAGGGGCCTAACATCATTGTGGGCAACCATTGCGGAACGGTCAAGGATGGGGCGATTATCTATAAGATCATACCTCGGCCGATTTTTTTCACGGCCAATAGAATGATTTTCAACAAAGATGAATTAACCGTTCTTGTCAGAGAATATTTTCAGTCGCATCTGAAAAGCTTTGGATATTTTTTGAATCTGGCCTTGTATCCCATAACATCTCGATTGATCAATTTTATTTCCACCACTCAATACAAAGCAGGGACCATTCCCGTGGATCTAACTAGGCGAAAAAAACTGGCCATAGAGAAATGCCAAGAGTATTTGAAAAAAGGGAGGGCCATCATCGCTCTTCAAGGAAATGGAAAAATAGGGAAAAACGATCCCAATCCCTATGTCAGTCCTTTCCGGAAGGGGCCTTCGATCCTTTCTTACAATCTATACACGGAAGAGAACATCCCTGTAGCTGTAACGCCACTGGCCTTTTTTGGGACGCAATCCCCGGTTTTCATTCCCGGCAAGATCAAGGTAAACATCGGTGAGCCGATGTATATTTCGGATTACATGGCAGGTGATTTTGCATCAAGCGTTGAGAAGTTCCGAGCAGCGATGGAACGTAGAGTCAAGGATCTCTTCATGGAACTCATCAAAGCCTAAGCATTCCCTCTTTTACTCCTGTTCGCCCCCAAAACGAGATAGAATGTCCTGGTTCGTCTTCAGGAAAAGATCGTATCTTATTTTGACCTCTTTATCCTCCTGCAATTTGGCGAGATAGGAGGAAAAGAATTTATTTTTTTTCATCTCCAGGAAATTTTCTTTTTCGGTCTCCTTTGCCGCTTCGAACTCTTCTCTCGTGACTTCTTTCCGATCGAGGATCCGTACAAGCGCATATCCGGTTTCGAATTTCACTGGGCCGCTCGCTTCGTTCAAGGGGAGTGAAAAGGCAAGTTCGTCGATCTCCCTGTTTTCCCCGATAACACCGATGTATTGTCCTCTTTTGTGTTCATCGACTGTTTTGTATTCCAGACCGAATTCTTCTGCCAGATCTTCAAGTCTCTTTCTGTCGAGATCCTGTTTAACCTGTCCGATCCGTTCGATGGCGATATCCTTTTTTTTCAAGGCCGTAAAATCCTCTGTGACGTCTTGTTTCACCTCTTCGAAGTCGGCCGGCCGAGGGGATTCGATCTTCATGAGCTGAGCCAAACCGACACCTTGGTATGTGTAAATCGGAGAAGAGATCTCTTTTTCCGCGATGTTAAAAAGTGTCATGCTTATGGAACCAGATGGATCGATATCCTCCATCGGATCGTTTTCTTTAAGAAGGCCAGAATTGCGGATCCCCAATCCCAGGGTTTGTGCTGCGACATCCAGGCTTTTTCCTTTTTTTGCGGTTTTTTCCAACCGCGAAATTTCCTCTTCAGCCATTTGCCGCGCTTTTTCATCCTTGAGGATGTTGGTGATTCTTTCTTTCACAAGCTCGAGTGGTTGTGTGGCTTCGGGTACTTTTTTCGTCACCTTGAGGATAACCAAACCCTCTTCGATCTCTAGGACCTCGGAAACCTCGTCTTGGGATAAACGGTTGATCTCGTCCTGCTCTTGTTGGGATAAGCTCTTCCATTCGTACAAACCCCAATCCCCGGATTCTGAGGATTTATCATCCTTGGAGTACAATCTGGCCATCTCTCCGAAGTCTCGACCTTCTTTGATTTGATCGAGCAAATCATTCGCTTCGTTCCTCGCGAGATCTTTTTCCTGATCCTCGAAGGGGAGATAGATGCGGCCGGCTTCGATCTGTTCGGGTTCCTTGAAACGAGCTGTGTTGTCCTCGTAATAATTCTCGATTTCCGAATCGGTCAATTCGACTTGCGTCTTCAAGTCCTCGGTTTTCACAAAGTAATAATCGGCTTCTCTTTTTTCTGGGATTGTGTAAGTGGCTCTGTTTTTTTCGAAATATTCCACAAGTTCCTCGGGAGCAGGCTCGTTATCCCATTCGACCTTGTTCAACTCCAAAATAACGTATTCCATCCTAGCGGTGTCGTTGGTGTTTTGATAGTTTTTCCACAACTCCTCATCGGTCACGGTGACACCCGCTGTAAGGACATCGACAACTTTTTCCATGATGGTTTCTTGTCGTAGACTCTTTTCGAATTCAGAAAGAGGCATACGATTCCAATCCAAAATTTTCTGGTACTGTGTGAAGCCGACAAACTGCCCATCTTTTTGAAAGGCAGGATAACTCATGATTTTTTTTCGTATTTCACCATCTGTGGCTTTTATTCCCATCTCTTTGGACAGTTGCATCAAAAGAGATTGCTGGATGAGCTGATTCAGGATCTGCTGGGGAATGTTGAGTTGCTGGATAAACTGGCTGTCGAGCTCGCGATATTCCTTGCGAAAGGCCTCTATCCGTTGCTGTAAGGTTTGTTGATAGAGACTCAGCGAAATTTTCTCTTTTCCCACAGTCGCAATAGTATTTGTCCCTTTCCCCTCTCCAAGGGCGCCAGCCCCTCCCCAAACCGCGAAAATGGAGATGATAAAAGCTATGATCACAAACCAAAGTGTAGGAGCGAGGGATTTCAGGTTTTTTCTCATCGATTTTAGCATGGTTTCACCTCTATCTCGTTTTTACTCACAATTTCTCGTTCTTCCATGATACCACGAATCTTTAATCTTTGGGTGAGCTTGAATCCCAAGACCCCTTATTCTCGCAGTAGATGCCGAGAGATCACGAGCCGTTGTATTTCAGAAGTCCCTTCATATAAAGTGAGGACCCGAGCATCTCTGTACAATTGTTCAACGGTAAATTCTTTGGAATATCCATATCCTCCATGGATCTGCAGTGCCAGGTACACAATCTTGTTGGCGGCCTCAGAAGCATAAAGTTTGGCCATAGATGCCTCCTTGGAGATCGGAACGCCTTTGTCCAGCAGGCTTGATGCCCTGTATGTGAGCAAGCGGGCAGATTCTATGAAGGTTGCCATATCCGCGATCATGAATTGGATAGCCTGGAATTTGTCAATGGTTTTGCCGAATGCCTTTCTTTGTTTGGCGTATTTAACGGCCTCATCCAACCCCCGTTGAGAAAGCCCAACGGCTTGGGCAGCGATTCCTATGCGCGAGACATCGAGACAATGCAGTGCGATCGAAGCGCCTTTGCCTTCCTCCCCAAGGAGATTTTCCGCAGGGATAGGACAATCTTCGAGAATGATCTCCGCGGTTATCGATGCGTGTAAACCCATTTTTTCTTCTATGTGGGAAATCTGCAGGCCGGGTGAGTCTTTTTCCACAATAAAGGCGCTCAATTTTTTTTTACCCTGTTGGTTTCCCGTGACTGCAAAAAGGATGTATGCTAAAGCATCGCTCCCTGTGGTCACCCAAGCTTTCGTTCCATTCAAGATATACGTGTCCCCTTTATTTTCGGCCTTGGTGTTCAATCCATGAATATCCGAGCCAGCACCTGGTTCGGTGAGGGCAAAAGCCCCGAGTATTTCTCCTTTAGCGGCTTTGGGCAGGTATTTTTCTTTTTGCTGATCGGTGCCGAATTTCAGGATGGCGTAACAAAAAAGGGAACTGTGGACACTGATGATCACGGAGAGGGAAGGAAGGACTCGGCTTATTTCCTCCAGAGTTATCATAAGGGAGAGCGTGTCTGTTTTTATTCCGCCGTATTTGGAGGGAATGGACATGCCCAGGATTCCCAGGTCTGCAAGTTTTTTCAGCAATTCTTCCGGAAATTGATGAGACTTTTCAAGAGATTTGGCCTGGGGCTTGATCTCGTTCTGGGCAAAATCTCGGATCATCTCCCTGATCAGAATCTGGTCTTCTGTGAGATCGAAATTCACTTTTTATCCTCATTTTGGAAATGAGAGAGAATTTGATCATAAGTCGTGTGAAGATCCTTCAGCGCGATCTTCGTTTTTCCGATGAGTGGCATAAAATTGGAATCTCCTATCCAGCGGGGAATGATGTGGAGATGATAATGGTCCGCCACACCAGCTCCTGCGCTGTGGCCGATGTTCATGCCGGTATTGAAACCTTGAGGATTATACTCTTTTCTCAAAATTTTCAAGCATTTTTTAAGGAGCTCCATCATTTCTTCAGTAGATTTTTTTTCAGCCAGCTCGATGGAATCCAGATGTTTGTAAGGTGCTATCATCAAGTGTCCCGGTGTGTACGGGTATTTGTTCAAAAGGATAAAATTATGATCTCCCCTGTATAATACAAAAAATGGCTTATCTTTTTTCTGCTCTTGGGCTTGACAGAAGATACATCCCTTCATTTTGAACGCTTTTTTAACATATTCTTCTCTCCACGGCGCAGTGATGTATTCCATTACCTGTTGATCATGCTTTTGATTAATTTGCTCGGTTTGAAATACAGAACTTTTTTCGGAGGAACCTGGACAGGTTTTCCTGTGCGTGGATTTCTTCCTGAGCGAGCTCCTCGAGAACGAAAACGAAAACTCCCAAATCCTCTGAGTTCTATTTCTTCTCCCCGAAGCAAAGCGTCCTTCATGGTTTGAAAGAAAAGATTGACTCCCGTCTCTGCTTCCTGCTTTGAAATGTTCATTTCCTTTGAGATCCTGTTGATCAAATCAGCTTTAATCATCCTTTTCCTCCTTTTTTTTCACTGTTTTTTTTGGTTTCTTTTTCGGAGCCTCTAAGTTTTTCAGCTTGTCTTTCATCAAATCACCTAGGGTATGGCGGTCATCCTGGCCTTGAACATACTTTTGATATTCCATTTTTTGCACTTCCATCTGTGCTTGTCTAAAACTTAGAGAGATCTTTTTTTCCTCTTGATTCAATTTCAAAATTTTGGCAAGTTTTTCTTCCCCGACCTTAAAAACATCGGCTGGATTTTCGATCTTGTGATCATCCAGTTCGGAGAGAAAAATAACGCCTTCTATGCCTGGGGTTATTTCGACGAATACGCCAAAATTAGCCAGGCGAACGATCCTCACCTTGACAAGATCTCCTACCTTTTGACGCGTAAAGAAATCCTCCCATATGTCTCCCTCCAATTGTTTGATGCCCAAGGCGAGTTTTTGCTTTTCCACGTCGATATTAAGGATAATGGCTTCAGCTTCCTCTCCCACTTTTAACAGATCAGAGGGATGTTTGATTTTTTTCCAGCTTATATCCGAGATATGTATAAGTCCCTCGATACCTTTTTCCACTTCCATGAATGCGCCGAATTCTGTAATGCTGGTAATCGTCCCCTTTACCCGTGATCCTGGGCTGTATGTCTGTCTGAATGATTCTAGCGGATGAGGAGTGATCTGTTTGAGACCCAAGGAGATTCTTTTCGTGGAAGGACTTATGGCCAAGATAGTGACCGTAACCTCTTCTCCTGGAGAGAGAACTTTTTTCGGATGGACCGGTTTGCGGGACCAGGATAAATCCGAAACATGAACCAAGCCTTCCACACCAGGCTCCAGTTCGACAAAAGCACCAAAATCGGTTAAGCTCACTACCTTCCCGGCAATTTTTTGCCCGGCTAGATATTTTCCTTCGATGTCTTCCCAGGGATCGGCGCTGAGCTGCTTGTATCCCAAGGAAATTTTTTCCTCTTTTTCATCGAAGTTGAGCACGATGGCCTCGATCTCCTGTCCGGATTCGAAAAGCTCTGAGGGATGATTGATCTTTCCCCAAGATATGTCCGAGATATGCAGAAGACCCTCGATCCCACCTAGATCGATAAAGGCGCCAAAGTTCGTAAGGGATTTGACTCGGCCTTTCACCTTTTTTCCGGGACTCAATTGGTCGAAGACGCGTCTCTTCTTCTTCTCCCTTTCATCCTGAAGGTAGAGTTTTCGTGATAGAACGGCATTTTCTGTCTTCCTGTCGAACTTAATGACTTTGAATTTAAACAAATTCCCGATGAGTTTTTCCGAATCTTTCACCACTTTCACATCAGCATGAGAATCTGGAAGGAATGCCATGATCCCCACATTGATATTGAATCCATTCTTTATTTTTGACGTGATCTTTCCTACGATCCAGGAGTTGTGTTGATAGGCTTTCTCCAGATTATTCAGTGCCTTTATCGCGATGGCTTTCTTTTTTGAGAGTATAAGATACCCCTCTCTGAGATTTCCTTTTTCGAGGACGGCTTCAACATCATCTCCTGGCTGGAGAGTATTAGGATCTTGATGGTCGATGAAGTCTTCCATCGGGATGATACCCTCGGACTTGAACCCCACATCCACAATCACATGGGCTGAGGTAATTTTTATAATCTTTCCCTTGAGAAGTTTGCCGGGTGTTAGTTCCTTGGTGTTGAATTGGTATTTTTCTAGGAGATCGGCATAATCCTCCTTGGTGATATCATCATCTTTTTTTGGATTTTTAATTAACTCTGACATTGGACCCTCTTTTCTGTAAGATATTGGAGCTTATAGCTAGATTTTATTTTAGCCACAGCTTCTTGGATAGCTTCTGGAGGAGTGGAAGCTCCCCCGGAAAGGCCTATTTTTTTCGCTCCTTTTACCATAACAGGAGTGATATGATCTGCTTTTTCAATAAAATAAGTGTGAGGCAAAATCCTTTTGGAAATCTGATAGAGCTTCTTCGTGTTGGAACTGTTTTTGCCTCCAATGATAAATAGCGTATCGACACAGGATGCCAGTTCCGATGTAGATTTTTGTCGGGTTTGTGTGGACTGGCAGATGGTATTGTACACTTTCAGTTCTTCTGTTCTCTCGATGAGAGCTGCCACGACGGCGATGAAGAGGAATAGATCCTGTGTGGATTGGGCGAGGACGGCTCTGCTTTTTTTTGTGGAAAGATTTTTTGCCTGTTGTTCGCTTTCTATTATAATGCCTTTTTTCCTAGAATACCCGATAAGTCCTTTTATCTCAGGATGCTTTTTGTTACCTACAATGATAATCTCTTCCTCTTTTTTTGCTAGAGCCTCAACCAGTTTTTGAATTTTTTTTACGATGGGACAAGTGGCATCCACGATCTCTATTTGCTTTTTGTTCAATGTGTCATAAATTTTTGGGGAAACGCCATGGCTCCGGATGATGACCGTTCCTTCTGCGATCATGTCGAGATCGTCGATAGAATGGATCCCTTTTTGTTCTAAATCCGCGATCACTTGAGGATTATGGATCAAGTCGCCGAAGGTGAAGACCTTTTCCGTTTTACGTTCTCTTGTTTCCTTGGCAAGCCGGAGCGCCCTTTTGACTCCGTAGCATAAACCAGAATTTTTTGCGATGGTAACGTCCATTTTTCTCCAAGAAAGAAATGCCTATACTATATTATTTAAGGTCTCTCTGTCAATCCTAAATATAGGTAAAATCTGGACTTAAGTTTATTTTAAAGGTTTGAGAAAAGGACCTATTCCTACCTGCCTGACTTCAGCAGGAGAGGGTAGGTTAGCCAGTTGGATGGGGAGGTCGGGATGAAGTTCATAGAGGCCGGAGATGAGGGCGATAATGGAAGCAAGATGGCGGGAAACCCTTTGTTTGAGGGGGATACCGTTCTCGTCGAAGGGAACGAATAATCGTCCAAGCTGAGCAGCTTTTTGATAATTCTTATCTCTGCCTTCGATGATAAGGGAAGCAGAAGGTTTCCCTTTCAATCTTCCATGGGATGTGTTAGCGGTTTCCAGAAGAATTGCCCGCGTTTTTGCAAAATCTCCCCATTCGCGGTGGCTTAAACCGCGGAGATTGGGCGGGGATGCCTCTAACCGGATATCCACTCCCTCCATCTGGAGAGTCATCAGAGCAATCGCGGCCAGCTCGGCGCTGTTTTCATGGAAGACGATGGCATTGATCACCGGGTATTCTGGCGCCGCTTCATGGAGGTCAATGGCAAGATCGATCTTTTCATCGTTGATGAGTCGCATGATCCCATAAGCGATCTTTTCTGTCAGGTATCCGCTTTTTCGTCCTGGATAGCACCGGTTGAGATTCCGACTTTCCGTTCCTGATAATTTTTGTCCTGCTGGGTTGACATACAAAACAGGATCAGGCCATTGGTGGATGGGATTAGTCAGCCGCGATCCATAACGGAACCATCTTGTTCCACCCGGAGTGTCCAAAGAATACCTCTGGGGATTTCCTTCCTGAGGGTCATTGTGCATGAATCCGCTGTTGTTGGCTCGGGGAACGATGATGACTTTGCCTTGTTTTAAGGCCAAATTTTCCACAAGCAGAACGGCTGTGATGAATCCTGCCGGTTCATTCGGATGTGTTCCCCCGAGAATGAGAAGAGTTCCCCCCCTCATCTGGCCTTCGAATATGTACACGGATGAATCTCCTGGCGAATTTTTCAATCCAGGAAAATAATCACTCAACTTTTTTTTGGCTGTTAGATGAGGGCTTGGAAAAAGTGCTTCTTCTTCATGCATATTCAGGAAATCCAGCCCAGAAAAAGAACAAGCCAGGACAGTTAACAAGAGGAGAAGAATGGCTCTGAGGTGATGCTTTTTCATTTGATCAGAAAGAGTCTCAACAGAAATATGATCAGCACGATCATGCCGCTCAACTGGTCCCAGAATTTTTTCTCCCGGACGATAAACCAGACAAGATGGATAGTTAAATAAAGAACGATGATGTGATAAATAATCTGTATCATTATTTTAATCTAAATTATATTATCCAGAAAAGGCGCGAGAAGCAAAACGCCAATTCCGACGGAAAGTTCAAAAAGGGCGGGGATGAGGCAATAGCGGAGGACTTTGAAATAGTTTTTTTCCCCGACCACTTGAGCCGCGAACATCCCGGCCAATGCTGTTGGCGGCATCAGGTCCCCTAGCCCGGCTATGGCAGAAAGGGACGAAGCCGTGATGATGGCATTTTTGTTGATCAGAGCGAGGATAAACGGGACGCCCAGGATGGAAGCGGAACCATATGCTGACACAGAACCGAAAAGAGGCATGCTGATCCCGATCCCGAGATACAAAAGCACAGGGGGTAAAGATAAAAAAGAAAGGACTACCCAGCCTCTCCCGCCCGTCAGAGTCATGATCTGGATGAACATTCCGACTCCCACCAGGATAGAGAGGATAGGCATGGCTTCTTTGACGGCTTCCTGAGTGATTTTGATGAAATGGAAAGGATGGCCACAGAATAGGCCAACCAGACTGCCCAAGAGGAAGATGGCAGGAATACCGATGTCCGGTACCTCCACCATGAAACTTTGGCCCAACATCAAGAAGAGGACGACAATAAGGGGCAGGTAAAGACGGAAGCCATACCGGGAAAAGAAGGATTCCGGGAGGATGGATTTCATCTCATCATAACCGATAATCTTGATATCCTTGTATCCAAGCCAGAGGGAAATGATAAGGGCCAGCGGCACGACGATGATCAGAAGAGGCAGGGTCAGGCCTACATACGGCATGTCCACGCCCGATCCCATGATCATGACCAGAATATTCACCGGCGGGGCGATCATTCCCAGAATGGCCCCCATAGCGATCAAGGCTGCCGTTTTAACTTTGGATAGGCCCAATTGCATCAACACGGGGGCGACCAACACGCCAGTGCTCAGGACGGCGGTCGTCGAAGATCCTGTGATCATCCCGGGAAACATGATCAAGACCATGACAGCGAACAGAAGTGTGAGCTTTTTCCGGTAGAAGGTTTTGAGCAAAAAGGCGGCTATGGTATCAAGAATGCCTGAAGCTTGGAGGACCTTCATGAATATCATGGCCGAAAGGATGATCAGGATGGTTTCGAAATACCCGAAAGATCCCTCGACGAGATGGCGCAAGGCGAGGCCTTCTTCACCTAGAATTGCTCCTGCTATGGCCGAAAGAGCCAGGGAGATTCCGATAGGAAGCTTAAAAACCATGGCCAGGATCGCAAAAATCCCGACCATCGAGAAAAAGATAACTGCTTCTGACACGCTTTATCCCTTTATTCGTTTTATCCAAAAAACATGAGGCACCTATGGCATGCGCCGAAGAAAAACCCAGATTTTATCTGTTTTGGGGAAAGATGTCTTTCAAAGGTTTTTGAGCGTCAGCGATTTTGTCCACTTCAAGGAGAGGAATGTTTTTTTGCGTGCATATTTGGGTGAATAGGCCATCCTTGTTTCCGGATTTCACCACGATCACCATCTGTGCATAAGGGAGGCAGGCCTCGATCATCTGGTCAGAAAGTTCTCCCCTCCTTGCCTCACCTCCTAGATGAAAACAGAGAAGGGGGATCCCTTTCCTCTGAGCCTCTTCTATCAGTCCCCTCACTCTGGTTTTTTCTTGATCGAGATCCAGGCCGGCAGCTCCTAAGCCTTTCATACTCACACCGATAACCAGAACCAGAGTTTTTTTATCCCCGAGTCCTTGATGAGTGGCGTTTTTGGAAAGGGTGGCGATCAACCCGGCCCGTTTGGCAAGCACTCCTCCTATCTGGACATCTGCGCTTTGGCCGGCAGAAGTGATGAGGATGGGCTGCTCAAATCGGGGGAGAGCTTCTGCGGTTTTTTCCGCAAAAGAAAATAGGGTGACAATAGATATCAAGATCATTAAACACATCATGCTCTTTTTCATTTTCTATTCTTTAATTTCTATCGCTTCGGTTTTCAATATCCCTCTCCAGCTCCATCCCTTCGAGAATCTGCTCCTCCGATCAAAATATTTTTATACCTGTCGATCAAGATGCCCTGGGCGCCACCGAAATATTTGTCATAGGCCCCTCGGACATTGACGGTGTGCCCGATTTTCTCTAAAGAACGAAGTATGTGTGTGGGGATTCGAGATTCGACAAAAAGACCTTTTGCCACTCCTTCTGATGAATAGGTGAAAAAACGAGGCGCTTCGATGGCCTCATCCAGAGACATCCCGAATTCGATGATGTTGAGGATGATCTGAGTAAGGGATGTGAAGATCCTTGTCCCTCCAGGGGATCCGAGAACGAGAAAAGGGCTTTCCCCTTTGAAAAGGATAAGAGGGCCCATTGAGCTGACTGGCCTTTTGTTTGGGCCGGGGGAATTAGCCATGTCTGGTTGCGGGGAAAAATCGGCCATCTCATTGTTCAAAAGAAAGCCTTCCCCCTCGGGAACAATCCCCGAGCCGAAAAAGTCATTTATCGACTGTGTCAAACTCACGATATTTCCCTGGTTGTCTATGACACCCAGGTGAGTGGTGTTTTCCTTCTCGATCAGCTGTTTATCAAAGACTCCATAGGGGTAGGATTTTTGGAGGTGTCCAGGAACGATCTTGGTGGCGATCTGTTTTGCATAATCTTTGGAGAGAAGGTGTTCGACAGGAACCGGAATAAAGTCCGGATCACTGAGATAGCGGACCTTGTCCGCGAACACGAATCGGAAAGCTTCGCTCAAATGATGGATGTATTCGATTGAATTGAAATCCCATTCCCCAACAGGCCAAAAAGCGATAATATTGAGGAGCTGGATGATGTGCAGTCCGCCAGAGCCTGGGGGTTGGATGGTATACAGGGTGTAATCTTTGTAAGTTCCTTTCAAAGGAGGCTGTTCGATAGGAGAATACTGGGCGAGGTCTTCATGCTTCATGATCCCGCCGTTGCGTTGTACCGCTTTAATGATTTCCCCGGCGATCTCGCCGTCATAAAAATCCCGCCACCCGTGGGAGATAAGACGCTTGAAAGTATTGGCCAAATCCGGATTTCGATAGATATCACCAGGTTCGTACGGAAATCCATCATGCAAATAGACGCTTGATTCCCCGTCATTCTGAAGGATTTTTTCATACTCGTCTTTGTTGATCTGACTGAATGTGTCGCTCACCGGAATTCCTCGTTCCGCAATCTGGATAGCAGGTTCCAAAACATTTTCCAGTTTTAGGGTTCCGTATTTTTCCAGAGCATAGGCACATCCTGCTAAAGATCCAGGTACCCCAACCGCGAGACCATGGGATTTTCTCCATGTTTCCTGGATTTTTCCTTTATCCCAGTACATGGTGGGGGTTGCTTTGGCCGGCGCCTTCTCCCGAAAATTGATAACAGTGACTTTTTTTTCTTTGGCTAAAAAAATAACCATGAATCCCCCACCCCCGATTCCCGAAGCAAAGGGTTCTGCGGCATTCAGGGCAAATGCTGTGGCAACGGCCGCATCCACGGCGGTCCCTCCCTTTTTGAGTGTGTTCAAACCCGCAGCGACGGCCTCAGGATGGGCGGCTACAACCATACCCTTTTTTCCGACGTACTCATAAGGTTGATGGCGATCAGCAGGAGGTTCCGAGATGTTTAGGGTTTGTGGTTGGCAGGTGGCGAGAAATAATAAGATAGGGAAAAGGAAAAGGTTCCTCCTAATCAACGATATTTTCCTCGTCCAGGATTTTTAGGATCTCTTCTTCTGAAGGGAGGTCTTTGATATTGTTCAGCCCAAAATAGGTTAAAAATCTATCCGTGGTCCTGTATATCAAGGGTCTCCCAGGACCTTTTTTCCTTCCGGTTATCTTGACAAGTTTTTTCTGGAGCAATGTTTTCAAAGAATAGGTGGCATCCACACCACGCAAAGCCGATATCTCGGCAAGAGTTATGGGCTGGTGATAAGCGACGGCTGCCAATGTTTCCAGTGCCGCATGCGAGAGCTTGCTCTTTTGATCCAGACTGAGAAGGCGCCGGATCCACTGGTCATATTCGGATTTTGTCGAGAATAGGTAACCTCCAGCGGCCTGGATGATCTTGATCCCTCTCTCATTGGAAGCGTAACTTTCCACGAGCTCCTGGATGGCATCTTCGATCTCCCTGTTAGAGAACTCCGTACATATGCTCTTGATCTTTTCTAGGTTCAACGGTTCCAGGGAAACGAAGATCAAAGATTCGATGACGTCCTTGAGTCGTGTCGTCATGGTTGAGCCCCTTGTGTGGGCCAGACTTTGATCGGGTGGAACAGGCTTTCTTGAACAGCTATGACGACACGGGCTTTGATCAGTTCCAGCAAGCAAAAAAATGATATCAGAGATTCTTCAATGCTTTCTTGGGCATTGAAATATTCGAGAAAATCGAGATAACCATGGTCCTTTAGTCGATCGATCAGTTCCTTCATTTTTTCTTCCAGAGAATACTCTTTTCCGTGGATCAGGCGCACATTCTCCTGTTCTTTTTTCTTCATCAAGGAGAGGAAAGCCTCTGCCAGCTCAAACAGAGACACCTCGACCACCTCCATTTCCTCTGTTGTGGGCGTGGGTGGAGGGGCCGATCTTTTCCAAATCTTTGTCTGCTGGTCCTCTTTCTCACGAAGTAGCGTGCTGGCAGCCTTAATTTTCTGGAAATCCAATAGACGGTCGACCAGGATTTTGCGCGGATCTTCCTCGTCACCCAGTTCGCTTTCTCTGGGGAGAAGCATTCGGGACTTGATGTAGATCAAAAGGGCCGCTATCAAGAGGAATTCCCCCTCGCGTTCAAGATTGATCGTTTCTTTCTGGTGGAGGTATGACAAATATTCCCTCGTGACTGTGGCTATCGGGATATCGTGAATGTCGATCTTTTTTTTTCTGATCAGAAAAAGAAGGAGATCAAGAGGCCCTTGGAAAACCTCCAGGTTAACCTGATAATCTCTCGCCTCTTCCATCTAGATATAAAGACCTATATTCAAAGACCTATGGCTACCCTGACTTCTTCCATTGTTTTTTGAGCCGTTTTTCTCGCTTCCCTGTTTCCTTCTTCGATAATATCCCAGACCAGTTGGGGATTTTTTCCAAACTCCCTCCTCTTTTCTTGGAAAGGAGTGAGGGTTTCGATCAGTTTATCGATAACCACATTTTTGCATTCCAAACAGCCGATTCCGGCTGTGCGGCAGCCTTCCGCCAATTCCTCTCTTTTTTTCTCCTCCACAAATGCTTTGTGCAGCGTGAACACGGGGCAGTCTTCCGGAACCCCAGGATCGGCCTTTCGCTTGCGGCGGGTATCGGTCACCATTGGCGTTATTTTTGCGCGGATCTCTTCAGGCGGGTCAGATAGATAAATGGCGTTGTGGAGTGAATTGCTCATCTTGCGCCCATCCGTTCCCGCCAGTTTCGGAACTTCTGTGAGCAACATCTGGGGCTCGGGAAAGATTTTCCCGTAAAGGCGGTTGAATCGTCGGGTGATCTCACGCGCTAATTCTAGATGATATGCCTGGTCTTCTCCCACAGGGACAGCATTGCCTTTGTACAGGATGATATCGGCTGTTTGAAGAACAGGGTATCCCAGGAATCCATAGGTGTTGAGGTCTTTATCCGTAATCTCCCGCTGCATTTCTTTGAATGTCGGGACTCTTTGCAGCCACGGCAGGGGAATGATCATCGAAAGCAGAAGATGGAGCTCGGCGTGTTCTTTGACTTCAGATTGGACAAAAATCACACTTTTTTGCGGGTCGAGGCCGACGCTCAGCCACCCTGCTGCGTATTCGAACGTAAAATCGCGGATAACCTCGGGATTTTGGTACTCCGAGCTGTATCCATGCCAGGTTACGATGGAATAGAAACAATCGTATTCATCCTGAAGCCGGATCCAGTTTTTGAGTGCACCTGCCATATGTCCGAGGTGAAGCGGCCCTGTGGGCCGCATCCCGCTGAATACGACCTTTTTCTTTTTATCGCTCATAATATTCCTTAAAAGATTAAACGATACACAATTCCTTGAACAACTCCCAGCATTCTGCCTATGAAACCTGTCATGATCAACAAAATCAGGATAAAAAAGCCATATGGGCGGATTTGCTCGTATTTTTGTGCGGCCTCTTCGGAAATCAACCCCATCACCACTCCGCTTCCATCCAGCGGTGGAATCGGGATGAGGTTAAAAAAGGCCAGGATAACATTTAGCAAAATTGTTAGGTATAGGATTTGAATTATTGGGGATAATAGCTTAGCAAATCCGCCCCCATAAAAAAGACTGGGATTAAGATTAAGAATAATCTTGAGGATGATAAATGCAACAACAGCAACCGCGATGTTGGATGCAGGTCCGGCGATGGAAATGATGAGATTATCCCTGCGCGGATCTTTAAGATTGAGCGGATTGACGGGAACGGGTTTGGCCCACCCAAAAGGCGGAGCTCCCATGATGATCAACATTGCCGGGAGAAGAATGGTCCCGATGGGATCGATATGAGGGATGGGATTCAGGGTGATCCGTCCCAATTGATAGGCAGTGGGATCTCCCTTTTTGAGCGCGGCCCAACCATGCGATGCCTCGTGCACGGTGATGGCAAAAAGGATCACAAAGATACTGATAATAGCGTTTTGAATGCCCATGTTTCACCTGAGGTCATTTATAGCATATCAACCCCATCGCGTAAAGTAGGAATCTTCTTAGCCCGCCTTTGTTCCCTGTAAAAAGTATTCCTTCTGGCAATCGAGAGTTCTAAAGAGCCAGGATTATAACATGGTTCAAGGAAAGGATCGTTCACAAATAAGGGAGGTATTTTTTGACCTCGAACTCGCTGACCTGTTTGTCATATTCTTTGGACACGTTGGTTCTGTATTCATCGATTTCCCGCTGTTTGTTTGCCAGAAATGTGCTAAAAATGTGTTCGCCCAGGATCTTTTTTGCCAACTCGCTCCGGCTCATGATTTTAATAGCTTCCTCTAGACTTTGTGGTAGAGTTTCAATCTGGTATTTCTTTTGCTTGGTATGGCTCATGGTGTAGATATTTTCCTCTACAGGATCAGCAAGTTTGTACTCTTCTTGGATACCTGTAAAACCTGACATGAACATGCTGGCGAACGCCAAGTATACATTGCATGCGGGATCTGGGGAACGGAGCTCGATCCTCATGGACTTTTCCTTGCCCGGATGGCACTGGGGAACTCTGATATAAGCGGATCTATTCTTCTGTCCCCAAGCCACAAAAACAGGGGCTTCATACCCTTCTATCAGTCTCTTGTAGGAATTAATCCACTGACTGAGAACAGCGGATATCTCTCGGGAATGTGTCATGATTCCGGCGATATAGTGGCGTGCCATCTTGGAAAGACGGTACTTGGCGTTTTTTTCGAAAAATAGATTTTTCCCGTCTTTCCACAAGGATTGATGCACATGCATCCCGCTTCCATTCTGGCCGTTCAGTGGCTTGGGCATGAAAGTTGCATACAGATCATGTTTTCTGGCGACCTTTTTAGCCATATAGCGAAAAAGCATGCATGTGTCGGCCATTTCTAAAGCGCCTAGAGGATGGAGGTCGATTTCGTGTTGACCATGGGCCACTTCGTGGTGGTCATATGCCGATTCGATCCCTATCCTCTTGAGAAGGAATTGGATTTCTTTGCGGATTTCTCCATGGCATCCGGAAAAAAAGTACCCTCCCTCGTCTAACGGGCGAGCCTCATGGCTGCTCGGAAAAAGGAAAAATTCCAACTCGGGACCGACTTGGATTTCGTCGATTCCCAAATCGGTTTCCCCCTTTTGCAATACTTTCTTGAGTACATAACGAGAATCGCCTTCATAGGGCTTCCCCTCGGGGGTGTATATATCCCCAAACGAGATTCCTTCTCTCCAGGAGTTGCTTTTATCAAAACCCGTGTACTCCCAGGGCAAAATACGGAACGTTTTGGGGTCCGGTTTTATGACGAGATCACTTTCCTCGATTCGCACAAAGCCTTCTACTGAAGATCCATCGAATCCTTTTCCGTTTTGAAATGCTTCCTTCAGTTCACTGCTGGGGATGGAAAAATCCATCGGCCGCCCCAAAATATCCGAAAACATGATCCGCACGAATTCTATCTTATTCGAAGGGTTGTTTGCTGTTTCCAATACCTCTTCTTGGTTCTCGAAGCCATGTTTTTTCATATCCCCTTGAGATTCTTTTGCCATGAGATTTATTGTAACCAATTTTAAGTGAAATAAAAAACACATGTCAACGATATAATGATAATATGGTATAATTTTAATGATATTGCGGTAATTCCGTGACAAATGTGTGGAGGCCGGCATGATTGACGATCTGGATCGAAAGATTGTTCGTGCGCTCAATCAAAATGCGCGCAAGAGCTTCCGAGATGTGGCTAAGGAGGTGGAGACCTCGGTAACCGCTGTGATCAACAGGGTGAAAAAGTTGGAAGAAGCGGGATTTATCCAGGGATACATCCCATTGGTAGAGCCAGAATATTTTGGTTTGAATCTCATCGCCATCATTGCCCTGCGTATCTCCAAAGGAAAACTTTTGGAAACGCAGAAAAAGATCGCCAAGGACACGCGGGTGGTGTCTATTTATGATATCACGGGTGAGTGGGATTCAATGATAGTCGGGTATTTCAAAGACCGACAAGATCTGAATGATTTTATCAAAAACTTGCTCTCTCTCGAAAATGTGGACAGGACGGTCACACATATCGTGTTGAATGTGGTGAAAGAAGAAAGACGGATTCTCGTTTAAAACTGACCATGCCCGCTCGCCCCTAGATGTCTCCCTCATCAGCTTGCCTGACTTTGGTTGAAGCTTTCTCTTGACAGGTTAATTAGTTTTGCAATAATTAATAAACCCGTCTTCCCAAATAAGGAGTGTAGAATGCCGGAGGAAAAACATAAGCCCATAGGCCATCACTATATCGTAGAAGCCTCTGGATGTGATCCCGAGATCATATCGAGCGTTGAAAAGGTCCAGCAGATCTTGGTAAAAGCCGCAGAAATTGCAGGTGCTCAGGTTTGGTCTGTCTCGTTCAACAAATTTCCCCCACAGGGAGTAAGCGGAGTGGTCGTGATATCCGAGTCGCACATTTCCACACACACCTGGCCTGAATTCGGGTATGGGGCCATGGATTTTTACTCATGTGGCGAAAACGTCGATCCTGAAGAAGGTCTGAATTATGCCGTGGAAGCCTTCGGCGCATCGACCTCCCATATCACAGAGATAACACGGGGACTCGATGAAGGCGACAGAGATTATTTCCATAGCTTCGTTACATGGGAAGAGGAATTTGGGGGGGGCGAAAAAAAGTAAAAATTCTTTACAGTTTATCCCGGTCTTCGATGTGATATCTGATTGCGGAAGTGGCACGAATATTGCTTTGTAATCTCTTCAGATTAAATAATATTCGGATTTTGCTATAATAAAAACGTGATCAAAAACAAAACCATTCAACTCCTCATCTTTTTTTGTGTCTGTCCTTTCTTTATTTCGTACTCTTTTGGTGATCAGGGTGTTCAAGATCTGCTAGACAGGATTGCGAGTTCGTTAGAACAAAAGGATTTCAGCGCGTATTTGAATATGTTTGCTCCTGAAATGAGAGAAAAAGAGGAAAAGGCGCTCCAGGAAAAGTTTGAAGAGCTTAAGATGGAAAAAGTGACTGTTTTCAAAACACGAAAACGGATCGAAATCGAAAACGGCATCAAGACATATCTCAGTGTGGTATTTGAAGATGCTCATTCGGTTATTATTGAGATGTGGCGCTTGGATCTTGAACATTCATCGGACCAATGGCAGATTGGAGAGAAGAGGATCATAAGGGATGTCCGGAATTTGTACAAGATCCTGATCCCCTCTGGTCGAGAGGAGAGGGTAAGCCGAGTGGAAATCAAACATGCGGATATCCAAATCTCCTTTCGCGATCCGGTTGTCTTTTATGACAACATTCCGGATGTTGAAACAGCTCTTTTGGTCATCGGAGAAGGAGAGCTGCGTTTCACTCCTTCTCTTCCGAGAGAGAGACATCAACTCGAATTGGTGTACAAAAAAAACTTCCTTCACGATCGTCTCAATTATGTCTATGTGCGTTGCTCGAATGCTTTGTTTGAAAGCAACATACGGATCGAAAAAAGCCAAGGAACAAGCATTGCGATTGATGAATCAGAAAAAAATAGAGCCTACTCCCTTTTTACCCAACATTACTCCCGGTCCTTTACCGTCGAAAACTCTCTCGATGGCAAGCTGTTCTCTGTTATCCCTCAAGGGGAAGAAGCCGTTATCGAATTCGAGGGGAATAAGATCGGTAAATTCACTTATATTTTCTCTCCGTTCACTGAGGAAGAAATCACACTTTATCAGTGGGAGAAACAAAGGTTTTTAAACATGTATTCGCCTCAAGTCGATGAAGGTGAAAAGAGGTTTTTTATCTCCTTTGGGGAGAAATTCGATGTCCAAAAATACACGATGGATATCGATTTTGATCCGGATGACAAATACATTTCCGGGAAGGCTGAGATCGATTTAGAATCGAAATCAGGTCTTTTGGACAAAGTGAAGTTCAATTTGAATCCTAGTCTCGAGATTCTTCGCATTGCGGATGAAAACAACAATGAGCTATTTTTCACCAAGGATAGACTTCGGAAGAATCTGTATGTCTATTTTCTCAATCCCATCCCGAGGAATCAATCCACAAGAATAACTATTTTTTACCGCGGAAAGATATTGCCATCTCGCATCGTGGAGGATGCCATCTCTGCTGGGCAGGTCGATGACCTGTTTCTTTATATCCCTCCTCGGTCAGAAACCTATTTGTACAGCTTGGCTGCACAATGGTATCCTATGCCGCCGGCAGGGGATTACTTCACGGCACGCATCAAGATCATCATCCCCCCGGATTTTTCGGTTGTTTCCAACGGGGTTCTTGTCGAGGAGTCCAAACTGCAACATTTGGATAGGGTGGAAGAACTTGAAAAAGTCGGACGAAAGGTCTCTGTATTCGAGTCCTCGAAACCTATCAAATACATGTCTTTTATCGTGGGAAAGTGGAAGGAAAAAAGAACAGAAACAGAACCATTAAACCTTAGTTATTACAGGACTATGGATGTCATTTTGCCGAGATTGGATTTTTTTGAGGAAGCCAAAAGTATATTGCGGTTCTACGAGAGAAAATTTGGTCCTTATCCCTATGAGAGTCTGAGTATAATCCATAGAATCTGGAAAGAGAGCGGTGGCCACAGCCCGGCGTCTTTTATCGTGTTGAATCAGCTCCCGCGGGT
>Ga0114922_10000333_pt1 | contig 45578 bp, 36 predicted proteins | sample AartaG_FD_100975 | JGI IMG/M metagenome (GOLD analysis project Ga0114922, IMG submission 100975) | Deep subsurface microbial communities from Aarhus Bay to uncover new lineages of life (NeLLi) - Aarhus_00045 metaG | ecosystem: Environmental > Aquatic > Marine > Oceanic > Sediment | place... | reverse complement strand
ATTAAGAAAACCGTGAGCAAGGATGAGCGGGCATGGTTCTTCTCCTTTAAGGAGAAGAGAGCGAAGACTGTATCCGAGCGGATTTTCCACGCTGGGGAAAATTCGCGTGTTTTCGTATCAACTAACCTGATTCTTGCTTAAGGGTCAGAAACTTTGAAAAAATGAGGGGGCTACTGATTTTCTTCAAACTTGACGAGGTGATTTCTATAATATAATCTTTTATTAGCTCTTTATTTGAGAACTCGCTTAAGAAAATGAGGCTATCATCCAGGGTTTTTTGCCCGGGATTGGAAGGAGGCATGAATGTCGTATTCGGGAAAATGGATCCAGGTTGACCTTACATCCGGGAAAATTGAAATCGGGGATACAGATAAATCTTTACTCGAGAAATATATCGGAGGTAAGGGGCTGGGATTTGCTCTGTTGGAGAAGATAGCCCCGAACCCGCAGCCTTTAGGGCCGGATAATCCCCTGATTTTTGTAAACGGTCCCTTTACCGGTACTCCCCTGCAGACCAGTGCCCGCACCTGTCTTGTAACCCGTTCCCCCCTGACCGGTTCCATTCATGATTCCCACTGCGGAGGAAACTTCGGCCCCCGACTCAAAGCAGCCGGATATGATTATTTGATAGTAACCGGTAAGGCTGAAAAACCTGTCTATATTTATCTTACTGACAGGGTAGCAGAGATCAGAGACGCAGCTGAATTCTGGGGCAAGGGAACATTTTTTACTAATGATGAGCTGGCAAAAAAACATCCTGGGAAAAATCCCCATGTTGCCTGCATTGGTCCGGCTGGTGAGAATCTTTCCAAGATAGCCTGTATCTGTGTGGATAAATACCGTCAGTATGGAAGAGGAGGGGTTGGAGCTGTAATGGGCTCTAAAAAATTAAAAGCGATCGTCCTGGACGGGAATAATCCCATAGATTATATCGATAAAGAAAAGTTTCTGGAACTGAATCGCAAACTGACCAGGGATATCCTGGCCGATGAGGGGGTTAAATTCCGCCGGCAGAAAGGAACTATGAAATGTGTGCGCAGCGGACAGGAGTATGAGTTTCTTCCTACCCGGAATTTTCAGAAAGTCCAGTTTAAAGATTTTGAGGGGATATCTTCTGAAACCTGCCGGGAGGAGCTCAATTGGGAGGATACCGGCTGCTTCAGCTGCGCCATTCAATGTTCCAAGATCGCCAGGTGGGACGGACATGAAATAGAAGGTCCGGAATATGAAACGGCAGCATTTTTAGGCTCAGGATGTGAGATATCGGATGCAAAAGACTTGACCTTTGCCAATGAGATCTGTGACGACCTGGGGATGGACACCATCAGTGCCGGAGTTACTTGCTCCTTTGCCATGGAATGTTATGAAAAGGGCCTTGTGGAAAACTGGGAAGGATTAAAATTAAAGTGGGGAAATGCGGAAGCGCAAAGAGAGCTTCTGAAAAAAATGGCTTATCGCGAAGGGATCGGAAATATCTTTTGTGACGGGAGCAGAGTGGCATCACAGAAGATCGGGAAGAGTAGTGAGGAATTTGCTGTAAATATTTTTGGTATGGAGATATCCGGAGTTAATCCTAAAGGCTCTCTCACAATGGGAGTTGCCATGGCTGTGGCGGATTTTGCCAGTCATACCCGGTTATGGCTGACAGAAGCAGAGGCGGGTCCTGATTTTAAGATAGAGGATATTCCGCAGGCGGTCGCTGATGGATTGGATACAATTAATGCCCGAAACTGTCTTATCATATGTGACTTTGTGCCCTTTGGCTTGGACAGACTGGCTCCTATCTTGAATACTTTAACAGGATTCGAATATACATCTGATTCCCTGCTGGATTTAGGAACCCGAATAACACATCTTGCCCGTCGTTATAATCTGCGAAACGGCCGAAAACCGAGTGACGACATTCTGCCGGAACGTTTTTTTAAAGAGAAATCGCTTTCCGGTTTTATGCGTGGCAAAATACTTGAAAAAAAATATTTTAAATCAATAATCCAGAAATATTATGAGATTCGCGGCTGGAATAAGTCATAGGGGCCAAGTCTTCATATTCCACATTTCTGAAGTTGATATAATAAATTGTCAATAATGTGGAATATGAAGACTTGACCCCATTATAAGGAGGAGGAAGTGAGTGAGCGAGAATTTGCAAAAAAAGCAGGCGATAATTTAGAGTTGCTAAGAGTAAAAAAGCCTTTGGTACATAACATAACCAATTATGTGGTCATGAACTGGACAGCGAATATTCTGCTGGCTATAGGTGTTTCACCGGTTATGGCACACGCTCACGAGGAAGTCGAGGAGATGACCTCATTTGCCGGAGCACTGGTTCTGAATATCGGCACCCTCACTCCTTATTGGATAGATTCTATGGTCATAGCAGGGAAAAAGGCAAACGCTTTAAAGGTGCCGGTTATCCTGGATCCAGTCGGTTCAGGAGCCACTAAGCTGCGCACAGATTCAGCTAAGCGTATCCTGGATGAAGTACTAGTCACTGTAGTGCGTGGGAACGCCTCAGAAGTATTGTCATTAGCTCAGAAAGGCTCGCATACCAAAGGAGTTGATTCTATCCACAGGGTTGAAGAAGCTGCTGAATCAGCTTCGAGCCTTGCCACCGAATTAAAAACTGTGTTAGCGATTACCGGAGCTGTTGACCTGATTACAAACGGGGACCAGGTGCTGCGGGTCTCCAACGGCCACGAACTTATGGGTTGTGTCACTGGAACCGGATGCGCTGCAACTGCAATTATAGGAGCGTTTCTTGCTGTAGAGCCTGATGCGGTAAAAGCAGCTGCCTCTGCCCTGGCATATTTCGGCCTGGCAGGGGAAAAAGCGGCTGCCAAAGCAGATGGTCCGGGGAGTTTTCAACCCGCCTTGCTGGATGCGCTTTATAATATCAAGGCGGAACATGTAAGCAAAGGTGCCAAAATTTTTTAAAGGAAACTCCTGCTAGTATTTCTTATTGCTTCAGAAAGGAACATACAATACAATGTAAATCCATGCTGGCATATAAAAAAAACTATAAAAAGGGAGGTTAAGATATGGCCGGATTTGAAGGAATAAAATGGGCCGGTAAACAGATGCGTTTCTTATTAGAAGATGAGTCATTTGAAATGATGGATGATGATGCCAAAGTATTTGCAGTATCCCGTTCTATTCATTATGGCCTGTTCCTGGCATTTGAAGGAATTCGATTTTTCTGTAAAAAGGGCAATAAAAATAATATTGAAATAAACTTTCTTAACCTTAATAGAAATCTTGAACGCCTGCAGCGCAGTATTTCCTTTAATTTAAGTGCTAATCAGCAGGAAATGGTTCCCTCTGTTAAGAAAATTGAAGATTCCCTTATACAATATTTGCGGGAGCCTTCAATGAGGGAATTTCTTATTGAAACAGCGGAGTTAAAATCCCAGGGATACCTGCGTCCCTTTACTTTTGATGAAGCCCAGTCAATAGGTGTGACCTTCCCGGAAAATCCTTCCATCCGGGCAGTTGCCTGCCGTTATGACCGTTACTTGGGCGAACCTTTCTCAGGGGTAGTTGTGCCAGGAATTGTGCGGGCGGTAGGAGTTAATGGCACCGGTTGTTTGAAATTGGGAATCAATTATCTGATGAGTATTAAGGCGGTGGATATGGCCAGGCAGATTCTTCCGGAAGCCAGTGCCGCCCTCTTTCTGGATGACCGTCCTTACGAACCTCTCGAATCCAGAAAAATAACTGAGTGGGATTCTTCATGCTGTCTTTTTGCTTTACGCGGCGGTACAATAGTAAAAATTCCGGAAAGCAACCTTATTTTACCTTCAGTTACCATACAGGGGATTTGTGTTATTCTCGGTCATATGGGCATAAAGGTGGAAGAGCGGGATATTACTTATGGCGAGTTGATTGAGCTGTCGAAAAAAAATGAAGTTGTGGCCATTTGCAGTATAGGTACGGCCGGCATCCTGAACCGGGCCCAGATGCTATTGCTGGTGGATGAAACTGGAAATACGATAACTGAACATAATGTAGATGAGACACACGAACTGTATCAAAAATTAGGAGAGGCAAGGGCTTTTTATTGGGATATTTACAAAGAGAAAGTCCCTGTGCCAAATGGGCTGAAATTAAATAAATATGTATTGTAATAAATATTGTTTGATAAATAGTTAAAATAAAGTTCCAGAGGAAATGATGGCAGTGAAAAAATTCCAATTCAGAGCTTTTAGGGTTTTGGTAATGTTCTGGTCTTTGATTGTAGAAACAATTTCCGGAGTAATTCTTTACATCCTCCCTCCGGGCAGGACAGCCAGCTGGGTAAACTGGAAACTCTTTGGCTTTTCCAAGGGACAATGGGAAGCTATTCATACGATTTTCGGATATGTATTCCTAATTTTTGCCTGTATGCATATTGTGTTCCAATGGAGGAACATTACTGCTTATATCAGAAAAAAGGTCAAAACCGGAATCAAGATGAGGGTAGAAATGATCACATCTTTGCTGGTTGTATTGCTTGTTTTTATATGTGTTATTTCAAGCCTTCCCCCCTTCCAAACAGTTATGGACTTGGGAGAGAAAGCTAAAGATGCCTGGGGAACAGATCGAAGCGAACCCATGCTTTCAAGGGCTGAAAAATTAAGTTTTAAGCAATTTACGGAAAGGATCGGCTTGTCCGTTGAGGAAGCGCTGATTATCCTTAAGAAAAAAGGAATAGAAATATCTGATATAAACCTTCAGGTGAGTATTGTCGCCAAAAAGAATAACCTCGCACCTGTGGATATTTATGATTTTCTTAAAGCCGGTTTATCCAATAATCCGGAATGATTAGAGCTGAAATCCATCAAATAAATGGGATAGGCCCGGTTCTATTCGAACGCAGCCGGAGAGCCAAACATTTAAATATCTCGCTTAAGCCATTTAAAAATGTGCGGGTCGCTGTTCCATATGGCGTTTCGTTTCGGGCCGCTAAAAAATTTGCTCTCCGGAATAAAGACTGGATTACCAAGCATCAGGAAAGGATAAAACGAATAGAAAAGCAGCAAAAAGAGGCTGCTCTTAAGTTTTCTGGAACTAACCATAGAGAGGCCAAGGCCATACTGGTCGGCAGGCTGGAGGAGTTAGCTGAGGCATATGGATTTTTTTACAATAGAGTTTTTATCAGGAATCAAAAAACCAGGTGGGGAAGCTGTTCAGCGCGGAATAATATCAGCCTGAATATCAAACTGGCTCTGCTTCCTGCTGATTTAAGGGATTACGTACTGCTGCACGAACTTACTCATACCAGGATAAAAAATCACAGCCCTGAATTTTGGGCTGAATTGGATAGATATGTAGGGGATGCACGTATGTTAAGAAAAAAATTGAATAGATGTGAGTTAATAAGCTAGGGAAAGAGCTAGGATGGATACTGATGTCCATCCTTTACTATTTTTATTAATCTACTCGGCCGGGAGGACGTACTTCTTTTCCTATTATTTCGTTGTCACCAAGTTCCTGGCGGGCTCTTGCTGCTAAAGCTTGCAGACGTTTGACCACTTCCGGATATTTTTCAACAAGATTGATTTTTTCACTGATGTCATTTTTCAGATCATATAGTTCAAGGCCGGTTTCGCCTCTGGCATAAGGTCCTGGCAGGCCGCCTTTACCGGGTTCAACCCCCTGATAAGAGCGGTAGCTGTGAGGGAAATGAAGTTTCCATTTTCCCTCTCTTACGCATTGAAGCTGCTTTCCGTAATAGTAATACAGGTGGTTGCGCGGGGAAGCATCTTTTTCCCCCTGAAGCAGGGGAAGGATGTTTACTCCATCGATCTTTTGCTGTGGTAAGGGGGCGCCGGCGATAGCCGCAAAAGTGGGCAGGATGTCCATAGTGGCTGCCATCTTGTTACATACTGTACCTGCAGGAATGTGTCCGGGCCAGCGCATTATGCAGGGCTCCCGCACACCTCCTTCCCAGGATGTCCCTTTCCCTTCTCGAAGAGGTAATGCCGAGCCGCCATGTTTGCCGAAATTCATCCAGGGGCCGTTGTCACTGGTAAATATAACGAGGGTATTGTCTTCTAATCCGTTTTTTTTCAGGGTGTTGAGTATTTCCCCGACAGACCAGTCGATCTCCATTATTACATCTCCGTACTTGCCCTGTTTGCTCTTGCCGCGAAATTTATCTGAAACACCCAGCGGGGTGTGGGGCATGGTGTGAGGGACATAGAGGAAGAAGGGCCGGTCTTTGTTTTTTTCGATAAACTTAACCGCCCGCTCAGTATAGTGGGTAGTTAGAGTATCCTGGTCTTTTTGTGATTTGATTTCCGCTGTTTTTTCATTTCCGTCAATCAGCGGGAGAGGGGGGTGTTTTGCTTTCTTATAGTCTTCAGGAGCTGGGGTGCAGTCATATTTGAAAGGCCACATGTCGTTTGAATAGGGGAGTCCCAGGTATTCATCAAAACCATGTTGGAGGGGGAGAAATTCTCTGTGATGGCCCAGGTGCCATTTTCCGAAGATCCCGGCAGCATACCCCTTTTTCTTAAGGATCTCAGCGATTGTTTCTTCCTTGGAATTAATGCCTATTTTTGACTGAGGCATTAAAGCACCTAATATACTTACTCTGTTTGGATAGCATCCGGTTAAAAGGCCTGCGCGCGAGGCGCTGCATACCGCCTGAGCAACATAAAAATTGGTGAATCGTTTCCCTTCAGCTGCCATCCGGTCGAGATTTGGAGTTTCAAATCCTTTGGCTCCAAAGCATCCCACATCAGCATAGCCCTGGTCATCTGTAAAGATGAGCACGAAATTCGGAGGCCGCTTAGGGGTATTTTGACCGCAGGACGAAAAGGATAAGGCTGCTGCCCCTACTCCTATAGTTTTTAAAAAGTCACGCCTGGTAAACAAGTTTCTCACTCTGAGGCTGCTTTTTCGACTTCACGCCATACCCGCAGCAGGTTTCCTCCCCAGATCTTCATTATTTCTTCATCTGAATACCCCCGGCGCACCAGCTCCTCAGTCACATTTCCTGCTTCAGCATGGTTGTTAAATCCGGGAATACCGCCGCCGCCGTCAAAGTCGGTGCCGATTCCTACGTGGTCTATTCCGGCGATTTTGACCGCATGGTCGATATGGTCAACAAAATCCTGCAGATCTGTAGGCGGATATTTTTTTTCTACCTCCACGCTGAGTTTATTAAACTCCTCAAATTTTGGTTGGAGTGCCTCACGTTCTTCCTGGGACATTCTCCATATCTCTCTGCGGCTGGGCAGGCCCACCTCTTCCCGCAGCTTGTTCATAGCTTCTCGATGCTCCGGGGTTTCAGCTTTTAAAAAGCTGCTTAAAGCGATGATCTGGATCGCTCCCCCATTTTTTGTCAAGGCTTTTAATTGTTCATCAGTAAGATTGCGGCTGTGTTGGTTTATTTCAGAGCAGCCGGAATGAGATGCGATTATAGGAGCTTTGCTTATTTCAATAAGGTCCCAGAAAGATTTTTCCGATATATGGGAGACATCGCACATAATACCCAGCCGGTTCATCTCAGCAACAACTTTTTTACCGAAATCGGATATGCCATTGTGCAGGGATTCATCAGGGCTGGAGGAATCGCATATCTGGTTGTGTCCGCCGTGACAGAGGGTGATGTAGCGTGCTCCTAAGTCATAATATTTTTTTACCAGGCTTAGATCCTCGCCGATTGGATATCCATTTTCAATGCCAATCATAATGGCTCTTTTTCCTGTCTTTACTATCCTTTCGGTATCGTCAGGCGAGGTCGCCAGTTCACAGCGTTCTGGGTACATTTCCTCTGTCAAACGGTGAATGGCATTAAACTTAGTCATGGCTGTATCATAAGCACTTTTATACCCTTCAGCATCAAGCTTACCCTGGCCTACAAATACAGCCAGGAATACACCGTCCATTCCCCCAGTTTCCATTTTTGTAAGGTCGCATTTTAATCTGGGATTGTTTATCCCGGGGTCTAATTCCTCTGTGGCGTAATTTCTTCCTATATCGACGTGAGTGTCGAGGGTAATGGCTCTTTCATGAATGCTTTTTAGCGGTTCTTGCGCTTCCTTCTGTGGCTGCTCCTGCGAACATGCAAAAAACACTGCCATAATTAAGAATAAAAAACCTGTGATTTTTATTTTTTTTATCATTGCTCATGTCCTCCGGTTTGTCATGATATATTTTCAAAAAACTATCACAGAGAAGTTATCATGTCAATAAAATGGAAGGCGATCATCTATGGGAAAATAGATTCTTTGAGGAAAAATTCGGATGGCTTGTGAGGTTGACTCCCAGTCTTTTCAGCCCTGCCTCGTCACCCGGTGTGGGGATGTGGGTCATGTGGACTTCACAGTCCCGCAGCTCTGTCAACTTACTCAGGGCCATCTGTACAGCCGGATTTGTGGCAGCACTGATGCTCAAGCTGATCAGAATTTCTTCAAGATCTAGGCTGATGCTTTTTGCATGCAGAACATCTTTTTTCATTGCGCCAATGGATTCTATAATATTCTTTGATAACAATGGGATTTTTTTCGGAATTCCGGCCAATTTCTTAATGGCTTTGAGCACAAGGCTCGAGGCAGCATGCATTAAGGGGGAGTTGCTCCCTTTGATGATCGAACCATCCTTCAATTCAATAGCTGCGCCGCAGAATATTCCCTTGTCACCCTTTTTTTTCTTCACTGCATCCCTAGCCGCCTGTTCTGCCGGCCCGACCACTCTCCTGTCTTCCGCCTTAAGATTGAGATTTTCCATGAGAAGCTTTGCTCTTTCGACTGTGTCTTTATCACAAAAGCCCATCGCATATTCGCAGCTGTAACGATAAAAACGTCGGATCAATTCCTGGCTGGCAGCTTCCTTTACCATTTCGTCATCCATAATGCCGCTGCTGGCGCGGTTTACCCCCATATCTGTGGGCGATTTATATGGTATGTTGGAAGAAGTTAACCTTTCCAGTATCCTCTCCAGCACCGGAAAGATTTCCACATCCCGGTTATAGTTTACAGTAGTCTTTCCATATGCTTCCAAATGAAAAGGGTCGATCACGTTAAAATCCCCCAGGTCCGCTGTTGCAGCCTCATAGGCAATATTTACAGGATGCTTTAAGGGAAGGTCCCAGATAGGGAAGGTTTCGAATTTTGAGTACCCGGACTTTATGCCTTTTTTATGATCGTGGTACAGCTGGGACAGGCAGGTTGCCAGTTTACCACTGCCCGGGCCAGGCCCGGTTACGATTATCAGCGGCTTATCTGAAGGAATATACTCATTCGCTCCATACCCTTCCTTACTGATGATCAAGTCAATATCTGTGGGATAGCCTTTTGTGAATTGATGGGTATAGACTTTAATCCCCCGCCTTTCTAATTTATTTTTAAAGAGCCTGACTGCCGGTTGATTGTTGAACCTGGTAATAACTATACCTAAAACCTGAAGGCCATATTCATTTATCTCGTCGATCATCTTGAGTGCATCGACATCATAAGTTATGCCAAAATCCGCCCTTAGCTTTTTCCTTTCGATGTCCCCGGCATAGATACAGAGGAGGATCGCTGCCTTATCTTTGAGCTTCTGAAGCAGTCTGATTTTGACATTTGGATCGTAGCCGGGCAGGACTCTGGCTGCATGATAATCGAAAAGCAATTTTCCGCCGAACTCAAGGTAGAGCTTATTATTGTAAAGCTTGAATCTCTCGAGAATGTAGGAAGTCTGTTCTTCTAAATACTTTTCATTGTTAAAGCCGATATTTTTTCCCATCGCATAATAATATATTGGAAGGATATCTTTCGTCAATGCCTTATTAATTTCCTTGAGTTCCCCCATTTTTTCTAAGCGTCTGAGCCCTATGTAAGAATCAGGTCAGTTGATACGAAAACACGCGGATTTTCCCCAGCGAGGAAAATCCGCTCGGATACAGTCTTCGCTCTCCTCTCCATTCTGGAGAGGAACCATGCCCGCTCATCCTTGCTCACGGTTTTCTTAATCAATTGACCTGATTCTTTTTTCAGCTTGCTTTGTTAAAACGATTACTAAAAAATATGGTTTTAAGCGAATAAAGTTAGAAATAATTGGGGATGAAGCTTAATTTTCAGGGCAATATTCCAAGGATAATTAATGGGACAGCTGGTACTCCCCTACCTTGCCGTATGATGTTATAGAATTCACCTTCGTAATAAGGAACTCCGGAACTCATTTGAGACTGGAGTTCTTTCATTGGAAGAATTTCAATACCTAAATCAATGAAATCGCCAACGTAAAAGGCGAGGTGTTTCACAAAGAGGTCATAGGCAACAAATGAATACTTTCCGAACTGAACTTCAATAGCAACACGCTCTTTCACAAAATCTGTTTGATTATAACTGTAAATTGCTTTTTCTCCGCTTGCTTCAATTTCCTTCTTTTGTTCTTTGGGATTCATTGAAAGGGTTTTTCTTACAAGCTTTTCATCTCTGGTAACCCAGTAGCTAACTCGACTTTCTTTCCATCCGTTATTAGTTAAAAGAAGCTTGAAATTAGTATTCATATCAATTGGACTGTAAAGCATCTTTCCCTTCATGCCTTTTTCCTTTGATACCTTTGTTTTACAGGATTTTGCATCGACATTGCTTATTACTTGCTTGATCTCTTTCCAGAGCTGAGGTTTGTGTACCTTTAGAAATTCAAGGCCATTCAAATGAGAATATATTTCAATAACTTTCATTTTGTTGCAGACTTTACTTCTTCCTGTTTTAATAGACTCTTTTGCACAGCAGCTGTTTTTTTATCCCAAGGTGCTGTCGTTATGTGATTTCCAGCTTGACTTGGATTATATACTGGCTTATTCATGGGGCGGGTCCTCAAAGTGCCGTTGACCTCCTGCTGAATTCGATTTTTAGCAATGTCAACATACTTCGTTACTGTTTCTGCACCAACACCGCGACGACCATGTCGAATTGCTGCGATTATTGACGTCCCTACCCCAAGAAAAGGATCTAATACCCAATCATCCTCATTGGACATAGAAAGTACTAATCGTTCAATTAATTCTACTGGGAATTGGCAAGGATGTTCTGTTTTTTCAACATGATTACTCTTTACGTTTGGAATTACCCAAATATCTCCTGGATTTTTACCTAATGGATTACATGAGTACTGACCAGATTTGGGGCCTTTAAAATGTTTTTTTCCTGGGTATTTTTGAGGTATACGAACTGGATCAAGATTAAAAACATAATCATTTGATTTTGTAAACCAAATTATTGTTTCGTATCGCCCAGAAAATCTTTTCGAACAGTGCAATCCGTGTTCAAAGTGCCAAATAATGCGGTTACGCATTTTTAGGCCAAAATCCTGGAAAATTGGATACAGAACAGTATCAAGAGGTATGATTGATCCCTTGTCAACATAATTCCCAACTTGCCAGCAAATACTTCCGCTTCCAGATAGAGTTCTTGTACATTCTTTTATGATTCTTGCTTGCTGCGCAAGATAGCTTTTCAATTTTAGTTTTTTTTCATATTCTTTCCCAATATTATAAGGCGGTGAAGTTACTATAAGCTGTATTGAACCGTCTGGGATTTCCTTTAGTAAATCTAGACAGTTCCCATTGTAAACTACAGCATGATTGTTAAGATGAAAGTTTTTTGAGATATTTATTTTCCTAAGCATCAAAGTTTTCTCTATCATATCATAAATGACGCTTTCAATTAAACAATATTCTCAAATGTGAGCATACTTATTTCCGTGACAGAGAGAGAAAGCATATACAAATTTTCAAGGTGAATCTGAGGGTATGGCTGAATGGAGCGCAGCTATACGATCAGATTCATCCGGTATATTGTCGCTTAATCCATTCCCCAATGTTTTTTTCTTCAGAATAAAGATAAGCCATAACGGATATGGGGGTGCTTTCTCTCAAATCTGAAAAATTTTTTACTCTTAATATTGCAAATTAAATAAATTCTTTCAATTTTTACCTCAGTAGCCTAGTGAAGTGGAGCTACTTTAATAGCGGAAATGATGGCCTTTCAGCAGCTAGTATTAGTCTACTTATGTTTTTTTAGGATTGTTGTTACTGAAAAAATTACTGCGGTGATAGCAACAGGCTGAACAGGGTGTATATGATTGCCGAATATGAGAAAAGAACAGAGCGCTGGATAGATTATTGCGGCGGAATATTGAACCGGGCCTACGATCATCATCAATCCCATCTTATAGGCTATCTGCAGGCTTAAAAAAGCAGTGATCGAGAAGAGAAGATACAAGTAGAAGTAGGGCGAAGAAAAATATTCCCTAATGAAAAATCCCGAGTCAGAAACTACGATTTTTAAGGTGACGATTATCATACCTGTGCTGATTCCGGAAACAGCAGCGAAGAGAAGAGCCCTTGTTTTTTTGCTGAAAGTCTTTATAAAAGCCGGAATAAATAGCAAAAAAGGCAGGGAAGCTGAGACTAGTAAAAATGCTGTATTAACACTTTCTCCGGCCTCTTGATATTCGAAAACATTAAGAATAACTATGGATATGAAGATCAATAGAGTAAAATAATAATCTGAGCGGAAGAGTTTTTCTCCCAGTATAATTTTTGAAAGAAACACCAAAACTATGACTCCCCATCCGGCCATGGCAGAGACAATATGAGGATCTAGGGCTTTTAGGGCAATTGTATTGGGAACGATATATAAATTTATAAGCAAAAAACCTGCAATCCAGGTAAATAGATCTCTGAAATATGGTTTGTCTTTTTTCCCCTTATACCCAATCCAGCTGATTCCCTTTTTCATAAGAACAAATCCTGTTGAAAGAAGGGAGTATGCCAAGATCGCAAGAGGGATGCTTAATATTTTTAGCATTTTTTAATTGTCTTTTACAAATTCTAAGAATGGTTTTCTCATTTTCTATTCCTGCCTGCTTTAATGTCGTATTGTTACAGCAGATCTTATCTTGGCTTCGTTTATGATAACAAAAATTATATATACATGCTAACTGCCTCGACTCGTGAATAATCCAGGTTTGAAATAATCATTGTTTTTGTTGTGTGTTTTGGCAATAATTTGGTTTTTAGAATTATGATATAAAAAGAAAAGGAGGTAAATATGCAACCAAATTCCAAACATATAAGGCGGAGAAAGATTTTAAAAGCAGGCTTTTTCGGTGCTGCAGCCGTTGCTTTCCCTTTAAGACGGATAATTCCTTTTTCTGCCTCCGTTTCTGATGCGGAGGGGAAAAGGGTGGGATATTGCGCAGAGGAAGAACAGAAAAGATTGCTTGAAGCCGCTTTGAAATACGGTGGAGAGTTTGCTGAAGTCAAACCTGATATAAGGAGAGATGATAATGGCTGTGTTTGAAGTTGAAAGCTGGCATATTGCCGAAGGAAAGGAAGAAGAGCACAGTCTGGCTATGCGGGGCTGGCTAAAATGGGTCAATGAGCACAGGGAGCTTTTTAAGGAGTGGAAGAGTGTGCGTTACTTTGTCAAGACCATAGCCGGAGAAGAGAGTGACCGGCATTTTATTATGTGGGAATATGACAGCCTGGCTGATTTTGAAGCTTATAAAAAGAGACGGGCTGATTATAAAGGCCCGTATGCTGAGTACAAAAAACACGACCCTTACCATATGGGAGTTTTTAGTCACAGCGGCATGAAGGTCGAAGTATGGAAAGATATCGACCGTGACCTCTGGATTGAATAGCCGGCTCAACTCGTGAATAATTCAGGGTGTATAACCTGATTTTCAGGTTTGCATTGAACTGATACCTGTGAAATAATCTTGCCTAGTATCAATAATATTTGAATATGAGGAGGCCCTTATGAAGCATTTTTCCAGGAATTTTTGGGTGTTGTTATTGGTTTTTTTATTAACTGCGTCTTCTTTGTCAGGAAGCCTGTTTGAAAAATCTGAATACGCGGCCCGCCGGCAGAGGATGATGGAAAAAATTCCTGACGGAATAGCGGTAATTTGGGGGGCACAGTCACAGACCGGATATAATGAATATTATCAGAACAATGATTTTATGTACTTCACAGGGGTGGAAGTCCCTAATGCTGTTTTACTTATTAATGGAGTTCAAAAAGAGAGCATTCTTTTCTTTACAATTTCTGAGCGGGGCGCCCGCAATGAAGGAATAAGCCTGGACATAGTAAGGAACCCGGAAGAAGTGACCGGTATAGAGAAAACCTATCCTTATGAAAATTTTTCCTCATATCTTTCCCGCCTCTCATCTCAAGTGAAAGTATTTTACACCTCATTTAAACCCGAAGAATTGATGCGTGAGTGTACTAATGAGACCTTCCGGACTCTTCAGAGGAATATGATCTTTAACGAGTGGGACGGCCGCCTTTCTCGGGAGTTGCAGTTTGTAAAGCAGCTTAAGGAAAAGTTTCCTCAAGTAGAAGTTAAAGATTGTTCCTCTATGATCTGGGATCTGCGGGTCATAAAATCTCCGGCGGAGATCGAATTGATACGCAAAACAGGGCGGATAGGAGTAAAAGCTCATATAGAATTGATGAAATCAACCCGACCTGGACTATATGAGTATGAGCTGGCAGCCCTCTATGAGTATTTGTGTAAAAAAGAAGGGGCGCAGGACCTGGCCTATTATATGATAATCTGCTCTGAAGAGAACCACCCCTATGCTCATTATTACAAACATGACAGATTATTAAAGGATGGTGAGTTTCTGGTAATCGATGTCGGCCCTGACCTTGGTTATTATGATGTTGATATCACCATTTCCTATCCGGTTAATGGGAAATTTACCAAAAGACAGAAAGAAGTATATGAAGCATCCAATGCAGTGCACAATGCCTGTATGAGTGTTTACAGGCCCGGATTGACTCGGAGTGAGGCAAGAGAAGAAGTTAAGCAGATCCTGATAAAACAGGGATATGACCTTTCTAAAGATTATTTTAAGAGGATGCAGGGAGGTTTTGGCCATTATGTGGGAATGGCTGTCCATGATGTAGGCGGAGGGCCGGACGTTCTTAAGCCGGGGATGGTTTTTGCCAATGAACCGATGGTTATCTACCCTGATGAAAATCTTGGAGTCAGAGTGGAAGATACAATTCTTATCACAGAAGACGGCTGCGAAAACCTTACTGCCGGTATCCCTCGTGAAGTCGAAGAGATTGAGGCTCTTATGAAAAAAAAGGGGATCATTCAGGTACTGAAAAAAACGGGCTTGTATTAGCAAGGACGGGTTATGCCATTACAAGGGATCGACTGGGCATTTATTATTGGTTTTTTTGTAGTTTCTTTAATAATTGGCTTGGCGGTTGTAAAAAAAGCCGGGAAAAGCTCTACGGAGTTCTTTTTATCCGGGAGAAATATGCCGTGGTGGCTGCTGGGAGTTTCTATGGTGGCGACCACATTTTCCAGTGACACTCCCAATCTTGTGACCGATATTGTCAGGCAGAATGGGGTAGCCGGAAACTGGGTATGGTGGGCCTTTCTTTTGACAGGGATGCTTACAGTATTTGTTTATGCCAAGCTGTGGCGCCGCTCCCAGGTGCTTACAGACCTTGAGTTTTATGAGCTGCGATACAGCGGAAAGGCAGCTGCTTTTCTGCGGGGCTTCAGGGCCATTTACCTGGGTGTGTTTTTTAACATTATGATAATGGCAACAGTTTCCCTGGCTATCATCAAAATCGGTGGCGTTATGTTAAAACTCACTCCTGTTCAAACCCTGCTGATAGCATCTTTAGTTACGGTAGCATACAGTGCTTTAGGGGGACTGCGTGGGGTTTTAATAACTGATTTTTTTCAGTTTGGAATAGCTATGGTGGGGGCGATCGGGGCAGCCATTGTAGCAGTACGGCTTCCTCAGGTTGGAGGTCTGAGCAGTCTTTTAACCAATGAAGCTGTGGTTTCCAAGCTGAATATCCTGCCTGATTTTTCTAATTTTGAAGCTCTGATCCCTTTGTTGATACTCCCCCTGGCTGTTCAATGGTGGAGTGTCTGGTATCCCGGGGCAGAGCCAGGTGGAGGCGGTTATATCGCCCAGCGCATGCTGTCGGCTAAAACAGAAAAGCATGCTATAAAAGCGACATTGCTGTTTAATGCGACTCATTATGCTCTGCGGCCCTGGCCCTGGATTATTGTTGCTCTGTGTTCCCTTGTTGTTTTTCCTAATCTTGAGGCTTTAAGGGCTGCCTTTCCTCATGTGGACCCCAGTGTTATCCGGCATGACATGGCATATCCGGCTATGCTGACATTCCTGCCCCGGGGATTGCTCGGCCTGGTGGTGGCATCTCTTGTTGCGGCCTTTATGTCTACTATTTCGACTCATCTGAACTGGGGTTCATCGTATATTGTTAATGATCTTTACAAACGCTTTATTAATCCTGAAGCCAGTGATAAAAGACAGGTCCGGGTTGGCCGGATCTCTACGGTTTCTTTAATGATCCTGGCCAGCTTAGTGGCGTTATTGCTGAGAAATGCCCTGCAGGCTTTCAACATTCTGCTTCAGATCGGAGCCGGGACCGGTCTGCTTTTTATCCTGCGTTGGTTCTGGTGGAGGATAAATCCTTTCAGTGAAATAACTGCTATGGTGGTTTCGTTTTCAGCTGCAGTATATCTCCAGATTTTACACCCTTTTACCGGGCTGCCAGAGATCTCCTCCCATGTGCAGCTGCTCCTGGGAGTAGCTGTAACAACGGTCTGCTGGATAACAGTAACTTTTATAACCAGTCCGTCAGAAACTAAGACGCTGCGTTCATTTTACCGGCTGGTTAAACCGGGCGGGCCAGGGTGGAAAAAAGTGATCGAACAGGCGGAAAAAGATAATGATTCGGTTGAAACTCCTGGAAAGAGCTGGGATGTTCCCGCCGGAATACTTTGTATGGTGTTGGGATGCTTTGCAGTTTACAGTGTGCTTTTTGCTGTCGGCTACTGGATATACGGTAAAAATACTCTGGCTTTTATTCTGTCAGCAGTTGCAGTGGCAGCAATATTTTTACTGACTAAAGCTTGGAAAAAACTTCGAGTGGTTAATTAACCTCGTGAATAACTCAGGTAAAGCGATGCTTATTTTATTTCGTTGTAGATTGACTCGATAAGCCGGGATTCATTTTCATTGAATTTAGCTTTTATTTCAGCAAGGTTTTTCCCCAGAGCTTTCAGATCTTTTACCTTATCTTGCAGATTCACCATTTCTTTAATGTGCTTTTTTACAGCTTCGCGGCCGATCACATTGGCATGGCCGCTGCAGAACTTTTCAGCGTCAAGGGTAGTAAGCATTTTTGCAAGTGTTTTTACGTGAGCAAATGAGTTTCCGCCTTTATAAGAGTGGATAAGCTGAGCCCGGCCTATAAAGATCTGATCTCCAAGAAATGCGGTTTTTTCTTCAGGAAAGTAAACAACAATATCTCCGGTAGTATGGCCTTTGCCGAAATACCATAATTCGACTTTTTTTGTGCCCAGGAAAATGTCCATTTTATCTTTAAACGTTACAGAAGGGACAAATGGGGCTAATTCAGCGCTGCTCCACGTGGAAGCTGAACCGTCTCTTCGAGTATGAAAAAAATCCTTCCGGCAGTTTTTATGTGCGATAATGATAACGCTTTCTGGGAAAAACCTGTTTCCATTAACATGGTCCCCGTCACTGTGGGTGTTAACAAGATATTTGACTGGTTTATCAGTAATTTTTTTAATCCCGGCAAGAACCTGGTCAACGGATTCTTTGTTCATTTTAGCATCGATCACAAGTACGCCATTATTACCAATATACAAGCCGCCGTTGGCGCCGCTGCCTCCGTGGATCTCATAGAGATTATCTGATATTTTTAAAAACTCGATTGGCGGGGCTTCTCTTTGCTGAGTTAATGATGGTGATATAAGCACAAAAAGAAGAACCAGGATAGAAATTAATTTGATGTTAAGTTTCATTGTTACTCTCCTTTCCTGAATTATTCATAAAAAATGTCGATATATATGTTACATCCCTTGAATAACTCAGGTCCTAAATTATTAAAAAAAACAATACCTTATTTTATTATCAACATTTTTTTGAATTGTTAAGGTTAAATGATTTTTATCATATAGAGATTGCACAGTCAATGAAATTAAGAGTATATTAGCGGGAGAAATTTAGAGGAGATAAAAATGAAAAGAAGAGAATTTTTAGGAAAATCAGGATGCGGCCTTGCCGGGCTGATGGCTGCCCCCATCTTGCCCGTCCCTGGTGCTGCAGCCGGGCAGGCCGGAGAGAAGAAATACAAGATTGACATTGAGATTTTTGAGGCTAGAGAAGATTCCTGGTGCCATAAAAAGGGGGAAAAATTTAAGTATCCGCAGGATATGGGAAAGCTTTGCCCCTGGCTCCGGTCCAGTTTGCATGATTTTGTCCGGCTCTTGGAAAACGGAGTCACTTTGCCCTGGAAATACGAGGGGACTCCTTATGAAAAAGTGATCGATCCTGATGGAGTCACTACAGAATATGTCCGCTGCCCCGATCCGACTGCAGATTTTGTGGCAAAGATAATAAGGACTAAAGTGTAGGCTGGGGAATTAAGTATGATGTCCCTGGAATAATTAACTTTAATTGAATTTTGTACTCATGGACCTGCATACGCCGAAGTTTGTCCAGGATAAAGAGGCGGTCTTCCTGGATACGGATCAGGTCTGCAAAATGGTCCAGAGGAATACTGCCCAGAAGCACTCCTTCCTTATCGAAAACCTCAAGCTTATATGCATCAGTCTCTGTGGCTTCGCCTCTGCCTCCTGCTGACATTGAAATAGAGCTGCTGCCGCCGTTGTTAGTCATGCGGATTGAAGTATAGGCCTCTTCCTCTTCTTTAAGCTGCCGGTCCAGGGTAATAACCCAGATCAGGCCGCGGCTGTCAACTGCAATAGATTCGCTGACTTTGTTCATTTTGGGAGATTCGATGCTTACTCCTCCGCCTTCTGATTCGATCTTGCCTTTGTTTATGGGCTTGCTGGCATTATAGTTCAGCTTTCTATCCGCGCTCCAGAGAAGCTTGCCTTCTTGTGAAAATTTCTCTATCCGGTTTTGAAACTGGAAGGTAAGGTATATATTTTTGTCGTTGTCTATGGTGAAGGATACCTGATTCCCCCGGCTGTTTACCAGCTTGTTTTTATAATCACGCGGCTCCCCGAATTTTTTAATTACTTTTCCTTCCCTGTCCATAACCTGCATCAGAGGTTCAAGCTTCTTTTTTTTTTCATCAGGTGTGAATGAAAGCCGCCTGACTGTTGCCAGCAAATGGTCCGGGCCGAAAACCCGGATATAGGCAGTCAGCATCTCAGTCAGATGCAGGCTTTCGGTCTCTAGGCCCTCAGAGTTGAGAAACTGGATCTTTTGGATGTAGGGAGAGGCAACGATCAGTTCTCTGTTTTTTCCAAAGTCCAAAGACCCGGGGTAATTGAATTCTCCCGGTCCCTGCCCTTCCCGGCCGATAGTGGTTAAAAAATTTCCTTTTGGAGAAAATTTCTGGATGCGGTGGTTTCCTGTGTCAAGCACATATAGATTTCCCTCAGGATCCAGGGCAATATCCTGGGGCATATAAAAGGTGACGTTTTCGTCTAAAGCCTCAATATCTCCTAGGGTGCGGATTTTTTCCAGAGTTAAGTCCGGGGATTTTCCCCAAATACCGCGGCCCTGGTTGTGCACTAGGCGCACTCCGTCCTTTGTTTCTACCTTCTGAGCTGCAGGCGCGATAATTGCGGCTGTAAGCCATACTGCCATAGCAATGAAAACTTTTATCCGGGTCATCTTCTTCCTCCATCATAATAAAATCGATCCTATTTTTTGAGGCCCTATTATATAGCAGCTGTTCAAAGGAGTAAATAAAAGGGGACAGGCTGTGAAAATTACCTTGTTTCCAAAAAGATAATTCTCCTTTTTAAAAGTTTTTCTTGAGCAAAAAAGAGACCTTGGCTTTTTCTACTCCATTTACAATGATGGAAATGTGATGTGTTCCTGCATAATGCTTGCGCGTCGACATATCTTTAAACGAATGTTTTCTGGAAATGGAAATAATTCCGGGCTCATATACGTTTTCAGTGATTTTAAAGACCTTTTTTGACATCCGGCCTTTTGCTTTAACGAAAAATACAATATATTCCAGACGGACTTTGCTTTTCTTTTTTAAGTGCAGATCAAATGAAAAGCGCAGATAATCGCCCATGTTCACTTGTTCTTTATTGATTCTCAGATCATCCACTCTCATTGAAGCCGGATCACTGTATCCGAAAATCGCAAGTGCATCTTTGTGGCCCGCTTTCAGCAGGGTTCGACAGGCGTGCTTGACGATTTTGTGCCTGTTTTTTGAGTGCCCATGCCATCTCTTACAGATATCTAGTACTATATCCGGATGGTCTTTTGATATATCATTTAAATTGTTAGCCACACTTCTGCGAACGTCTTCCGAATCATCATCTTTAAGAATCTCCAAGACCTTTATAATGAGGCTTGGATCTTTTTTGAATTTCGGTAAAGCCATAGCCCATGGAAGCCTTGGCCTGCATCCTTCACAGGCAAAGCGTCGGATTTTAGGATTATTACTCTTGGCCCAAATCATCATAAAGGCCATAACTTTTTTGGGATCTTTTGCCAGGAACGGACGTACGGCAAGTTCTGCGGTAGCATACTGCGTAAAGTAGCCCAGAACTGGAAGAGACAGGTCCCAGTTTTCCCTTCCATACTCGGCTACATAATCTGGAAGTGTCAATGCTTCAAAACCTTTGACAAAAGGGGCGGCTTTTTTAAGGATCGTCAGAGCGTCCGCATATGATTTCGACAGTGTTTCGTGCAGGCAGCGGGTTGTATGCGTCATCCTCTCTTTTAATTCTTTACTTTCAAAGGTCTCATCGAATACGAGATCGATAAACCTCTTTTTGTCAAAATCGGAATAAGCTTTTTTGATAGTATATGCAAATGTATTAATAGAATCTCGAGTAAAAAATAATTCTTTCAACCGTTCTGCCATGATTTGCTCCTTTCGAGTATTCTAATAAAAATAATGTTAGTGCGCAAGAAATTACTTGATTCGAGCGGTTGACAGGAACTCAAGACTGTGCTATTGTGACCCTTCAGTTTTAAAATAAAACTAATCAGTTTTATTATTAAACCTAGGATTAGAGTAAGGAAAAAATGATGCACAAAACAAGATGCCGATTAGCGATTAGAAATCATCTGATTTGTTTTCTGTGCTTAGTATTAGTAATATCCGGGGCTGCTATTCATGCTGGCCAGGTTGAAAAAAAGGAAATAAAACCATTCAGCCTGATATCCGCCCAGCAGTATGCGGTTCAGCACAGCTATAACATCAGAAAATCCAAGCTGGATGTGGCTGCGGCCCAAAAAAAGCTAAAAGAAATCGTTGCTTCGGGCCTGCCGCAGGTCAGCTCAGGTATAAGCTATATGAATAACCTGGAGCTGGCCACCATCCTGATCCCAAATTTTTTTGAGGGGAAATTTGACGAAAAAATTCCGGTCCAGTTCGGCACCCAGCACACCGCCAATTTTAACTTTACAGTGCAGCAGCTGATTTTTAACGGCAGCTATTTCGTCGGCCTCCAGACCGCATCGATCTACCGCCGGCTGGCTGACCAGGGCCTGGAACAGACGCAGCTTGATGTTAAAGAAACCGTAACCAGTACTTATTATCTGATTCTGGTGTCAGAAGAAAGTGAAAAGATCCTTAAAGCAAATCGAGGGAATTTGGAAAAGACCCTATATGAGATAAGGGAAATCTACAATGAGGGCTTTGTGGAAGAGACGGATGTCGACCTGCTTCAGATCTCGGCCACAAGGTTAAAAAACAGCCTCCAGACTGTCCAGAGACAAAAGGAAATTGCCTATAACTTGCTGAAATTCCAAATGGGGATAGAAATTGAAGAAAACATTTCCCTTACAGAGAAATTGGAAGACATCCTCAGCCGGGTGGATGTTGTAAAATTTGTCGAAGCTGATTTTGACCTGGAAAGCAACCTTGACTATAAACTGCTTGTCACCCAGGAAAAACTATCAGAACTGGCCTTAAAAAATGAAAAATCCAAATATTTTCCTACTGTAGCCGCATTTTATACTTATCAGCGAAGCGCCATGCGTGATACTTTCAATTTTTTTAATTTTGAAAAAAACTGGTTCCGCGCTCAGTTTTTCGGGGTCAATATCGATATTCCGATCTTTAAAAGCGGTGCTCAGAAAGCAAGGGTTCAGCAGGCTGCCATTACTCTGGACCAGATGCGCAATGCCAGGGAACAGGCCGCTCAGGGAATACTCCTGGAAGCATCCAGGGCAAGGGTCAATCTAAAATCAGCCTATGAAAATTATCTCAATACTAAAGAAAACATGGCTCTTTCTGAAAAAGTCTATAACGCAACTTTGACTAAATACAGAGAAGGCATGGCTTCCAGTATGGATCTGACTCAGGCTAATGATAAATATCTTCAGTCCCAGTCTGATTATATCCAGGCTATGGCGGCTTTGCTCAATGCCAAAAATTCGCTGGACAAGATCAGCAACAATTATTTAGAAGGGTAAATACTATGAGAGAACTAAAACTTATGGCCGTATTAAGCATGATAGCTTTTCTCTCTGCCTGCGGTCCTCAGGACAAGAGGGCCCAGCTGGCTAGACTGGAAAGCAAAAAAGATGCTATTACGGAACAGATCGAAAAATTAAAAGGAGAGATTGGTGAAGAAACCGGGGCCGAACAGCCTGCGGCAAAAATGATGTATGTAAATATCAGCCCGGTCAAACAAGGCCTCTTTCAACATTTCATCAAGATCCAGGGGACGATCGAATCGGACAATAACATCCTTATCCCTCCGTCCTCCTCAGGTATTGTTAAGAAAATTCATGTTCAGGCCGGAGATAGAGCCAGAAAAGGGCAGCTGCTGGTTGAACTTGACGCTTCTATCCTGGAAAGCAGTATTGAAGAGCTGAAAAATGGTTTAAGTCTGGCGAGAACCATCTTTGAAAGACAGGAAAGGTTGTGGAACAAAAATATCGGCAGTGAGATAGAATACCTCCAGGCCAAAAACAATAAAGAAAATCTGGAGAAAAAGCTGCAAACTCTTAATGAACAATATAAGCTGACTAAGATCACCTCCCCCATAGCCGGTACTGTTGATGAAGTGTTGATCAAGGAAGGAGAAATGGCATCTGCTGGATACGGGGCGATCCGGGTAGTACAGTTATCCAACTTAAAAATTGAAGCGGACCTTTCTGAAAACTACATCGCCAGCATTAAAAAGAAAGATGTCGTACATATTCAGATACCGGCTTTAAACAGAGGATTCGAGCACTATATCGAGGCTGTTTCCCAGGTTATTGATCCCAAAAACAGGACCTTCCGGATTAAGGTTAAAGTGCCCGCCCAGGAGAAAAATGTCAAACCCAATATGCTGGCAATTCTGACTATTAATGATTACAGCAATCCGGAAGCTCTGGTTGTGCCTGGGAAAATCGTGCAAAAAACCGGCACTGAAAAATTCCTGTTCACAGCCGCCCGGGAAAACAACACCTGGATCGCCAGAAAGAGGATCATAAAAACCGGGGAAGAATATGGGCAAAAAATCGAGGTCAGAGACGGTTTACAAGAAGATGAGTATATCGTTGTCTTTGGTTATCAAAACCTGGCTGACGGACAAAAAATCAGTATAAATATCACGGACTAAAACCGGCAGGAAGGCTAACTATGAAAGAATTCAAGCTCACTAATATAGCAGTTGATAATAAGACAACTGTATATATCTTTACTGTTATTTTAATTATCTTTGGCTTCATGCAGTACAATACCACTCCCAAAGAAAAAATGCCGGAGATCGTATTTCCCTATTTTATGATCGGAACCCTGCATCCCGGAACATCTCCCGCAGATGTAGAAAACCTGATAACCCGCCCTATTGAAAAACAGCTGAAAGGTATAAACGGAGTCAAGCATATCAACAGTAATTCCATCCAGGATTTTTCCTCCATATTTATCGAGTTTGAGATGACTGCGAATGAGACCCAGGCTTACTTGGATGTGAAGCAGGCTGTTGATGACGCCCGTTCGGAACTGCCGACCGATCTTTTCAGAGATCCGGATGTCTCGCGCATTGACTTGTCGGAGATCCCTATCCTTTTTATCAACTTGTCAGGCGATCTGGGGCTTGTCAAGCTTAGGGAGTTGGCAGAGGACCTGCAGGAAGAGATCGAGGCTCTGGAAGAGATAAGCAGCGCTCCGATAGTAGGAGCTCTGGACCGGGAGATCCAGATAAATGTTGATTTGTACAAAATGCAGGCTGCCGGCCTTTCCTTTAATTCCATTAAAAATGCAGTAGCCTCAGAAAACTTAACCCTCTCCGGTGGCCAGATAGACACAGACGGGATGAAGAGGAATCTGCGGGTAATAGGTGAATTTGAGAGGACCGATCAGATTGCAAACATTCATCTCCAGGAAGGGATCTATTTAAAAGATATTGCCGAAGTCAATGACGGCTATAAAGATAGAGAAAGCTATGCCCGCCTTAATTCTAAAGATGTTGTAACCCTTAACGTTATAAAGAAAAGCGGAAAGAACCTGATATATGCAGTCGATAAGATAAAGGCCATTGTGGAAGATGTTAAAAAGGCTGCACCGGAAAATCTGGTCTTAACCCTCTCAGGCGACAGCAGCACCCAGACCAAAAACAGTATCAGTGATCTATTTAACACGATTATCCTCGGCTTTATAGTGGTGGTCTTTATCCTTATGTTTTTTATGGGAGAGACGAATGCTCTGTTTGTGGGGGTTGCCATCCCTATGTCTATGATCATAGCTTTTATCTTTATTCCGATTGTCGGATTCACTCTGAACATGGTTGTGCTTATGTCTTTTATCATGGTGCTGGGAATTGTAGTGGATAATTCCATTGTGGTCGTGGAGAATATCTACCGGCATTTTACAACTACCGCCAATCTGCCGATTCTGCCGGCAACCAAACGGGCTGGGAAAGAAGTAGCCCTGCCCGTATTTACCGGGACCCTGACTACTATGGCTCCATTTTTCCCTCTCATGTTTATGCCTGGGATCGCGGGAAAATTCATATCTTATCTGCCAGTAACTATTATCGTCACTCTGACTGCCTCAATGCTTGTGGCTTATGTCATGAACCCGGTTTTTGCAGTATCTTTCATGAAATACCGGGATCCGGAAAAAAGGACCAGCCTCAGAGCCGGTTTCACTCCTAAAAAGATCGTTATGCTGCTTGTTTGTTTTATCCTGGCGATTGTTTTTTATGCCTCAGGCTTAATGCTGCCGGGCAATCTTGTTGCCTTTGGACTGGCCTTATATCTTATGGGGAAATTTGTACTGCGTTTTCTGATCGATAAATTCCAGAGCCGGGCTCTGCCTGCTTTTATAAAAGGTTACAAAAAAGTTTTATCATTTCTTCTCCAGGGAAAAAGGCCGTATGCTGTGCTGGGATCGATCGTACTGCTGATGTTTTTTTCTTTTGTGTTGTTAGGCCTCAGAACTCCCAGAGTCATTTTTTTTCCTGAAGGAGATCCCAATAATCTTTATGTGTACATAACTATGCCGGAAGGAACGCATATTGAAGTGACCAATAATATTGCCGAACAGGTCGAAGATAAGGTTTTTAAGGTCATCGGCAGAAACAATCCCGATGTGGAATCGGTTGTAACGAATGTGGCGTCCAATGCCGGAAGCGAAATGTTCGAGCGCTCTACTCAGGATAAACTGGCTAAAATCACCATCTTATTTGTGGAATACAAATTCAGGACCGGAGAGAGATCAACGCGCGAGTACCTGAAGGACCTGCGGGCGGAAATTACCGGAATCCCGGGTGCAGAGATCCGCATCGACCGCGAGGCATCGGGCCCGCCATCAGGGAAACCGATAAATATAGAGGTCAGCGGGGACGACATCGAGGAGATTATCTTGACCTCAGTGCGGTTGAATGAATTTGTAGCCTCTTTAAATATACCCGGCATAGAAGAATTAAAGTCCAGTATGGAAACCAGCAAACCGGAGGTCCTTCTCAACATAGACCGGGATAAAGCAAACCGGCTCGGGATAAGTACTGCTCAGGTCGGCATGCTTTTACGAACTGCAATATATGGGACAGAGGTCTCAAAATTCAAAGAAGGGGAAGAAGAGTATCCCATCCAACTCAGGCTGGATAAGAAATACCGCTACGACCTTGATGTCCTCTTGAGCCAGACTATAACCGTTCCCGGCAAGGGCAATAACGGCTCCAGCAAGATCCCAATATCAGCAGTTGCTGATGTTTCTGATATCTCCAGTTACGGCGGTATTACCCGTATTGATAATAAACGTGTAATATCTCTCTCATCTAATGTGCTTTCCGGTTATAATGCCAATGAGATAATCGCTAAAATAAAAAAAGCTCTTCCTGAATTTGAAGTCGAAGAGGGTTATGAAGTTAACTTTACCGGTGAACAGGACATGCAGGCAGAGGTCAGGGATTACCTGGTTAAAGCTCTCTTTATCGCTGTAGCCCTTATTTTTATCATTCTGGTGTCCCAATTTAATTCCATGTCCAAGCCCATGATCATAATCACGCAGATATTCTTCAGCTTTACGGGAGTCTTCCTGGGATTTTCTATTTTTGGCATTGACATCTCGATCATGATGACCGGGATGGGGATTATTGCAGTGGCTGGAATAGTAGTTAAAAACGGGATAATCATTATTGATTATACAGATAAACTCATTGCGCAGGGCGGTGATAAAACAGAGGCGATCATCCAGGCAGGAGCTACCCGTCTCACTCCAGTTCTGCTAACAGCCCTCTCAACAATTCTTGGCCTTATGCCTCTTGCCATCGGCATGAACATAAACTTTTCAACCTTATTTACCGAACTTAACCCTCAGATATACTTCGGGGGAGATAATGTGGCTTTTTGGAATTCTCTGTCATGGACGATCATTTTCGGCCTCTCTTTTGCAACCGTATTGACACTTATCGTTGTCCCGGCCATGTACAAGATCGGATATGCCAAGAATAAATCTAAGCTCTAGGCACACAATGAGCTCAAATTTTCCCCTTTTGATTAACAAAAGGAGTGTGATATTATATAATACTTATTTTTAAACAGCATTTTTTGACGTTTTTTTTTCAGAAGATTGAGATCATAAAGAAAGAAGGAGAATAGTAAAATGGCTGTAACTGTAAAGAGGAAAAAAATTCATTTTTACCCTAATCCAAAAAGAGTTATAGCCCGATTCTATATGCCCGTAAAAGAGGATAGAGCAAAAATCATTGTAAATGACATAGCCCAATTTGATGAAGAGGAAGCAAGTCGAATACTTAATAAAATATTGAGTAATTTTTCTAAAAGACATCGAAACATTTCAAAAATATTTGAGAATAGTTTTAGCTCTCTAAAAGAAATTTTAGGGAATATTAATGAAAAAAAACCGCTAAGTTTGAAAAAAAAATTATTGATCGGTTCTTACTTTACAACAGAATTCGCTATTGAATCAACTGCTTTTTTTAATCCATCCATTATTGAAGCCCCTGATCAAAGCAATTTACAAGAAGGTCAGAAAAGAATAATTGTAAGTTTTCGCGCCACTGGTGAGAAACATATTTCATCTATTGTATTTCGCCAGGGGATCATTAATAAAGATAATAGTTTGAAATTCCAACAGGAAGGAAGATTGGTGGATGTTCCCGAGACCATCAAACGTTATGTATATAAAAAAAGTATTTTTTTGAAAAAACTTTCGGAAATGCATATTCAAAAAGATGTAGTCAATACAGCGATGGATAAATTGGGAGAAACTTTTATCTACGGTGAATTAAAACACAGTATAGATGAAACCTTAAAACAGGTCACGATTACTCCCAGTAAGAAGAAGGTCCTAGATGCACTCATGTGGTTGGCCAGATCTCATTATGAGGTCAAATTTTCTTTGGATACAGCAATTTCTGAAAGAGTTCTCTTTCCTGTTTCATATGCGGAAGTGAATGGAATTGAAGATGCCAGATTTGTAAAATTTACTGACGATGATGGTAAGGTCACCTACTATGCCACTTACACGGCTTATGATGGTTTTACCATCCTGCCAAAATTGATGAAAACAACCGATTTTTATCATTTTAAAGTAATGCCTATTAATGGAGCATATGCTCAAAATAAGGGGATGTCCCTTTTTCCTCAAAAGATTAATGGAAAATATGCCATAATTTCTCGATCAGATGGTATCAACAATTATATAATGTTTTCAGATGATATAAATATCTGGGAAAAAGCAAAAATAATCCAAGCGCCTTCCCAACCATGGGAATTCATAAAGATAGGTAATTCCGGCTCACCTCTGGAAACCGAAAAGGGATGGTTACTCATTACCCACGGTGTCGGTCCCATGAGAAGTTATAGTCTGGGCGCTATCCTTCTTGATAAAAATGATCCCTCTAAAGTCATTGGTCACTTAAATGAGCCACTCCTTACTCCCAATGAAGAGGAACGGGAGGGTTATGTGCCCAATGTTGTGTATTCTTGTGGTTCCATCATTCATAACAATGAGCTAATTATTGCCTATGGAATGTCTGATTATGCATCGGGTTTTGCTTGTATTTCCCTGGATGAACTTTTTGAGAAATTAACCTACCACTGATAGATTTTGATTTTATGCTTCCTTAATATTTTTTATCTCTTGTTCGTATGCCAAAAGGACGGTCACATGGGCAATCTTATACATAATGATGCTTTCTGCCCCTTGATTTCCATTGATGTTATGACTTTCTATTCCATCAGAACATCCACAGGTTTTAAAATCATACAAGGGCATATTTAAATCATTTTCCCCCAGAAACCACCTATAAGATGTAAACATTTTTTCCAAGAAGGTTTTATCCTTACTGATCAAATAAGCCTGATAATACATTAAAACCATTGCTGCAGAGTCAATAGGTTGCTGAGCAAACCGCGAATATTCACCACCTTTTTTATACCAGTTGTCGCTGCCCACCAGCGATAGGTACCCTTTTTTTAAGGTTATTTTTTCTAAAAATTTTATGGATTCTAAGGCGATCTTTAAAATATTTTCATCTTTAATTTCTTCATAGGCATATAAAAGTGAGAGAGGAATTATACCATTGTCATAAGCTAAAATCGGTTCAAACCAATGCCAGTTTTGTGTTTTGTGTTTTTTATAACTTCTCGTTATCTTGTAAGTCATATCTTTAAGGATATTTTTTATTTCCTCATTATCGGGAAAAACTTTTAAAAAATGACAGATACCTATGATGGTGTTAGCCATACCCCGTATAAATTTTAAATTATTAAAATTTGGAAAAGATTTTTTTAAGATTTCTAGAGCAATCTCAAAAAATGGATTGTTTGGCGGATAATTAACCAGATATCCCAGGGCCCATATAGTTCTACCGAATGCATCTTCCGAGCCTACTTCATCAATAAAATCCCGTTTGAAACTCAAGTAATTCTTAAAAGTCCCATTATCATTGTGCATATAATTAATAAAACTCAAATAAACGGACATCAGCTTTAACGCCTCTTTCCTTTTTCTTTGCTTAAAGATCATAAGAGACATTAAGAGGGCGCGAGCATTATCATCCAGGCAATAACCTTCTTTAAAGTTGGGAATAATATATTTTGCATGCTGTATAATTCCAGTATCATCAGTTAATCTTTGGACATGATCTAAACAAAATTCCGGTAAAACCAAAGGATTAATGACCAATTCTTCTTTAGTTTTTACAGGTGGAAATGATTTCAAGATCTTGCTAACAAGTTTAAGATATGAAGCGCCAATCTCAGGCCAGATGGTTTTCCTCCCATATTGATAGGCTTTTTTCCTAATCTTGTTTAGCTCTATTGGGTTATCGAGTAGACTTATCAATAAATCAGAAAGTGCCTCGAAATCCTTAAAATTAAATATTTTTCCCCGACCATCTGACAATAATTCTTTTGCATGCCAATATGGAGTTGAGATGACAGCCGCACCTGCTCCAATTGCATAGGATAATGACCCGCTGGTTATTTGAGCTTCATTCAGATAAGGTGTGATATAAATATCACTGGCAGAAAGATAGCCAAACAACTCCTCATTGGTCACATATTTGTCATAAAAATAGACATGTTTTCTTAAATTGGTTTTCTCTACCAGAAGTTTCAGAAAATTTCTGTACTCTTCCCCAGCTGATTTTACGACATTGGGATGGGTTTTCCCCAATATGATATAAACTATTTCAGGATGTTTATTAACCACTTTAGGCAAAGCCTGAATAACCGTTTCAATACCTTTATCCCGGCTTAATAAACCAAATGTAAGCAAGGATTTTTTCTTTTCAAGATTGAGTTTCTTTTTATAAACCTTTCGTTGAGTAATATCAAAATCCGGGACTCCATGTTCGATCAGCTCTATTTTTTGCTGTGGTAAATTATAAACCTGAATTAAAAAATCAATAGCCAGTTTACTCATAACCACAATTTTCTCTGCCTTTTTTCCGATTTCCTGGATAATTATCTTTTCATTATGAGTTGGATTTTTTAATACGGTATGAAACGTAACTATTAAGGGGATTTCCAATCCGTGAATTAAAGGGAGGATGTATGTTCCATTTTTACCCCCGAAGATCCCAAATTCATGCTGCAAAATGCAGATTTCAGCATTACTATAATTAATAAATTTTACCGCCCCCAAATAATCTCTCTGATATTCCTGTCTGACAGTATATTTGACAATTTCAGGATAATCATAGGTCTGGTTTTGATCATTCATGGCTACCACAAAGGCCTCGGCTTTAATATTCTTTTCTCTATTTTTCTGAATTAAAGATTCAATGAGGTCTCTGGTAAATGTGGCAATACCACATTGACGGGGAACATAATTTCCAATACAGGCGATTTTTATTGTTTTCATCTTGGGTCCCTTATTTTGCTCACAATGTAATAAATATTTTACTCTAATCCTTAAGGCATTACAATTTTCATTTTGTTATCCAGATATTTTATATTACAATAAAAAGAGTAATTATCGAGGTGTGTCATTAATTTAGGACAAAATTGCCGGTTTGTGGAATATTATTCTCCCCAAAAACATCAGTATCGGCATGTAATTGTCTATTGTAAAAGCCAGGTTCCTTTGCCAAACAGGGTCACAACAATTTATAATACGGTAGAAATATATGAAAAACAATTTTTTCCCCGGCTTCAGAAGAATTATATAAAGATTTTTCCCAGGATATTGCTGAGAACCTTAATCAATATCCATAATGATGACGGAATAAAAAACATTTCTCAAATTGCAAATTTTGCTTTAAAGATAAAAAACGGAAAAAAACTCTTACAATCCAGCGGCCTCCCCAATATCAAACTTGCTCGGCTAAGATCAAGGGAATTTCTTGTGTTTGATGGCCATCATTCTATATTGGCATACATGTCAGCAGGAAAAAAATTCCTTGATGAGATACCCCATATCATCGTTTCGGGAAAAAAGGGCTTTCTGGAAAATGAAGAAATTCTTATTTTTTGGGGGGAACACGCCTTTAAAATTCCCGCAAAAGAATGGAAACTTTTTGTCATTAACTGGCAGAACCCGAAAAACAAGCAAATATGCCCGAGAGTACATAATAATATGGGGGAACTTTTTGATGCTTTGCAGAGGAGAATTGCTATGCAATTGAAGGACTCTAAATAATGCACGATAGGAATTTCTTTAGGCAACCTAAGTAGTACCCGGCCCGGCCTATAAGACCTTTGGGCCATTTTCAGAGAGAAAATTGAAAAGTAACATAAAAAGTTCTTGGCTTTCTAGGTCCGTATACATAGCCTGAATCCCTATCCATGCCTAAATCAAAATCGCCCTGATAAGAATCGAATAAATTGTGAATGCCGAACAATATTGCAATCTTGCTGTTTTCAGAAATGTTTATAGGCTTACGCAGCTTTAGATTTATTACAAAGAATGATTTTGTTGTTTCCAGCATATCTTCAGGGATATACCCTGCATAGTGAGGCACTTTCATTGGGCCAGTGTAATTCCCTGAGATGTTTAAATTTATTAATTTGTCATTTTTATATTTCAGATCAAAGTGTCCATAAATTTTAGGAGTTTTGAAATATTCTGTTGAATTAAAATTTGGCTCCGGTTTATATCGTTTAGTTCTTTGAAAAGTCCATCCTGTTGCAAAGGAGAATCTTGGCCCCAAAACCAAACCTGCTTCAAGGGAAAGTCCATAGACTTTTGATCCAGATCCGTTTATTCTCTCCATTATTCTTGCATTTTCTATTCGTTCTATCTCCTGAAGGACAAAAGTGTCACTTAATTTATTATAAAACCCTTCTATACTGAATTGAATAAGATTTCCTCCGATTTGTTTCCCATAATCTAATCCGCTGTATAGACTATAAGATGTTTCCTCTGTAAGCTTGGGGGAATTTACGATCATCATCCCTTCTCCTCCAACTTGGCTTATATGCAAATCCTCGTCAAAAACTTGGGGGGCTCTGAATCCTGTAGAGAAGCTTGTTCTAAAATCCAGGTCTCTGCTAAGCTTTATAAGAGCACTTAATCTGGGAGTAATAATTAATTTATCCAGAACTGTATGTTTGTTCAGTCTAAAACCGCTTAAAAAGGAAAAAGTTTTGCCTATTTTAAAATCATCCTGAAAGAAAACTCCAGTTTCATGATAAATGTTTTCTATTATTCTATTATAACCAATGGCTTCATCATTGATTTCATCTCTTTTATGCTGAGCTCCAAGAGAGAACACATGATCTCCTGCTTGAAAATTGACTTGGGAATTCAGAAAAAGCAGGGGATTTTCCGTTTTCCCGTATGCATTTGGATCTTTGTGGCTGCCATAATAAGTGTTTCTTTTAGCATTTACAAAAGAAAAAGAGAGGACATAATTCATTTTTCCTGAGATGGCCTGTTCCCATTCAGAACTTAGGCCTAACTGGTCTGTTTTTATCCATTCAGTGGTGTTGGTTTCATGAGGGGGTTTGTGGAAAAGATTCCCTCCTCTTCTTTCTTCGAATATCCTAAAAAGGCTTACTTTAACCTTACTATGTATACTAAGAAAATCATTGAAAAAATTAAAACCAAAAGAGGTATTATTTAGATCGCCAAGTTCGGAGAATCCATCTCCATTTAAATCAACATGCTCTCTTTTTTGGTAGCTGGCATATAAATAGCCTTTTGTGTTTAAATCTTTGGAAATCACGCTAGATTGGAATCCAATATTAGTAAAAGGTTTCCCGGAAATGGTTTCTTGGTGTAATTTTATGTAGCTGTTATTCTCTTTTGGTTCTTTTGTTAAGACATTTATTACGCCAGCAATAGCATTGCCTCCATAAAGAGCTGAACCGCCTCCTTTAACAATTTCTATTCTATTGATCATTTCTACAGGTAACTGCTCTAGTCCATACACGCCTGTCATAGCGCTGATAATAGGGGAACTGTCGATTAAGATTTGAGAATATTTCCCAGGCATCCCGTTAATCCGGCATTGAGTAAAATTGCAATTTTGACAATCATTTTCAATCCTAATTCCTGTGGTCTCATAAAGAGCATCCGCAAGATTGGATGGAGCCTTCGATGTAATTTCTCTGCTAGATAGGATTTCAGTTTTAACCGCGGTTTCGTCATATAGCTTTGGTGTGCGGGAAGCTGTAACTACTATTTGCTCTTCGATTTTCTTCATTAAAATTATCTGATAGCGTAATTTATCTTCTTTAATATTGAAAGCGTCAGAAAAATAATCCAGGAATCCTTCCGCATAAACTTCAATGTGGTATCTGCCTTGGGGGATTTGGATTATTTCAAAGCTGCCCGATTTATCAGTTTTTACTGATTTAGAAATTTCTGGAATTAAGACAAGGGCCTTTTCTACATAATTCTTTTCCCAATCTATTACTTTTCCTTTAATGGTGAAAACATTGGCTCTTCCATGCCGCTCTCTTTGACGGTTTTGATTCTGTTGGTGAGCCTGAATGAACTGAGCAAAAATAATTAATAAAAATATGCAGAAAATATTTAATCTGAAAAATTTTCTTTTCATTATCCAACCTCCTCTATGACCAATCTATCCTATCTTCTTATTGAAGAGTTAAAATAGAATAAATAAAGATGATTAGCCTAATTTATAAAGATTTAGGCTTGAGGAGGGGATCGGGCGGAGTATTGGATGGTTTCAATATATGCATAATTTAAAGAATAGAATGTTTCCAATATTCCTAAGGCTGAAGGCTTGGGAAGAATAAAGAAATTAATCTGGTTGGTCATAAATGTCGAATTTAGGAAGTTACAAGCAACACAGTTATCGCTGCTGGTGAGGTTTTTTTCGTTATGAAAAAAGTTAATGAATAGGGTAATGATTAAAAAACTAAAAAGAAAAACCAGATTAAAAAGCTTTTTTCTTTTGATGTTCACTTGTTTTTATAGTATCAAAAAGACTGGAGATTGTCAAAAAAGATATGTTAAAACGGGGACGGGCCACGGCAATTACTGCATTATCAATGAGATAGCCCTAAATCAAGCCTAAAATAAGGCTTAGAATTGATTTTTGTGGGGGTTCTTCACAATAATGAGGACCTGGGGGTATGAAGCTTATAGAACCACTTTCTCCGGCCATGGTTCTTGCTTTGAAGTTCCCCAGAGCGTGCTAATGTAATCTATTGAGAACAAGTCCTCAAATGCATGCAGCCAATAAGTGCCCCTGTCGGAAAGAACTACCTGCTCACCATCATCCTTCAAGAATCCAAGGAGAGCTAATGGCTTCAGATATTTTCCATACACCCTATCAAAATCCTTTCCAAATCTTTTCTTGAAATCCATTTTTTTAAATCTCGTCTCATAAATTCTCCAGTAGAGCCAGCCCGCCATTTGCATTTTCTCTGACAGATCAAGTGATAATGCGAAGGCCATCTCCCCATTTTCAAAAGCTTTGATATATTCAACAGCATTGAAGGTGTTAAGGTAAAAAACGTCTTTAAGGTAGGAACCTCCACTTGCACCAAGACCAATGTAGAGAGGCACTGTTACAGAACAGTACTTTGGAATTCCTTGCTCAGTGAATGCCCAAACAGAAGTTCTTTCAAAACCCGCATCGTAAAATATGTTCTCCAGAATGCCAAGCATCTTTCTTCTTTTAAGTATTGTTGATATTTTAAAGATACTTTCTATGCCATCACTCCCCATTTTAGTATAAGGGAATCTAAAAAGAGGATAAGCTGCAACCTGGTTTACACCCATCTCAACTAAGGTTTGTCCAGCTTGTTCTATTTCGGTATAAGTCTGAGTTGGCAATGCAAAGATGAAATCCACATTAACACATTTAAAGTTCTTATTAACAGCTCGATTGACTGTTGTTTTCACTTCTTCTGTAGTGTAGGGCCTTCTAAGAGTGCTCAGATGCCTGTCTTGCAGTGATTCCACCCCAATGCTTAGATTTTTTACGCCCATAGATATAATAGTATCAAGATTATCCATGCTCAAATGATTTGGGTGACTCTCCATGTGTATTTCGCACTGCATATTAAAGCTATCGAAGATATGCTCAAGTATGTCTTCAATGCCGCTATAAAGCATCGTTGTCGGAGTTCCTCCCCCAATATAAAAGGAGGTTACGGGTTTGTTGCCAACAATATCAGAGTAGAAATCGATCTCCTTTTTTACAGCAATCGTGTATCTTTTTGCCACATCAGGGCTATAAATCTCTTTGTTATAAGGGCAGTAAGGGCATATTTGCTCACAGAAAGGGATATGAAGGTATACTCCTAATTCATCTATATTCTGGAATTTTCTGTTTAGCTTTTCAAATGAAGGGACTTTATCTTCTAGTGCAATTTCGTTTTCTCCAGTAAACAATCTGCTAAATTTTTTTCTGATGAAACTTTCAAACATAGAAGATTCCCTCTTAGATTTTTTTGGAATTAAATTAATCACAATTTCTTTCCAGGTATTCTTTTAACACGCGCAAAAATCTAATCGCTTCTTTTTTAGCCTTGTTAATATAATTATTTTATAAAAATCTTTCATTAACAGGTTAAAAATATTTTAATGCATTTAAAATAGCAGATGGCTTCAATTTTAATGTCTGATCTATTTCAGCATAACTTAAATATCCACAGTTCTGGCATAATTCAGGATCTCCGGGGAACCTGCAACATTTATATGTATTACCTTTTTCATAAACACGACAGATATCCAAAGGTCGCTTCCAATCATTTCTTAGTGCTGATTTTATACCTGCCCCTGAATTTAATATTTTATATTTCTTTCTATATTTTAATAATTTGAGTAAAATTTTATTTCTTTCAATAGGCTCTATATATAGCTCATCAAATCCATAATATGGGGTATGAAAATAAAAAAATGTACCCTGTATTTGATTTATTCCATTTATATATTTACAAAAATCTAGTATTTCATCTTTATTATAATTGTTTATTGTATAATTTATGTAAAGAGAAGGATGTTTTGATTCATGAATATTTTTCATAATCCTCTTAAATGTTTTTCCACGTAAAAAATCATGAGTTTTTTGAAGTCCATCTATACTAATAAATACAGTGTCGGCTGATGTTTTTATTGGAATTGTGCCATTTGTATAGATGATAGTTGTAAAAAATCCAATCTTATGTGAATAATTAACAATATCATCAAGATTATATTTTCTGTCATGCCATATAAAGGGTTCGCCGCCCTGTATATAGAGAGTACGGCCACCTTCATTGTAAAATGAATCAATGACTGCAATTGTTTCTTCAAAACTTAAATTTTTTATTCCACGGCTGGCTATTCTACAGTGACGGCATTGTAAATTACATTTATTAGTTACAGTTAGTCCGCAAATAAGCGGGGTGCTTTTTTTAAAGATTTGATGATCAATTATGTATTTAATTCCATACATTATCTGTTTCATAACCAGAATCCCTCATGACGATTTTCTCTAAATGTTGTCAAATATTCACCCTCTGAGCTGCTTCATCCATAATAATACATAGAACAAACATATACTGTCAACAAGAAGCCCCTTCTTTCCTCAGTTGCCATATTATGCTGAGCTTTGGGAGGCGGGGGGTCGCTTTATTTACCTAAATATTTATTCTTTATCCGTTCCCAGCTCAACATAATTTCAGAAAACCCGTTTTCCTCAATTTTGAATTGAATAGCATCAATTTTTTTTACCGGTTGAATTTCTACGATAGAATTGGTCAGGAAAAAATAATCAAAACTTTCAATCTCCGAAACAAGAATTTCCTTTTCCATAACATTCATATTCTCAATTAATAATTGCCGGATTGTACCGGGAAGAATGGAATCAGACAGGGGAGGGGTATATAATTTTCCGCCCCTTACCCCAAAAATATTTGATATTGAAGCTTCTAAAAGCTTATTTTTTGCATTATAAAACAGAACGTCATTAAATCCGGAATTTACTGCTTCCTGTTTCTTAAAAAACGCCGGCCCAAAATTTATGGTTTTATATTTTGCCAGGGGATTATTTGAAGAAGGCGATATTTGTAATGTAAGGGAATAATCTTTATTATGCCCTGTTATAACATTAAAAGGTAAAAGCTGGATAATTATTTTTCCCGTACTTTTGTGCTTTCCAATAAAAGAAAAAAGTAAAATAATTCGTATTCTATATGAATTATTTTTACCGTTTAGGGTTATTTTTTCCTTAACAGCATTGTTAAGCCGTAAGGGACAAATGTCGATATTAAATAGCTTAGCAGAATTTTGTAAACGGCTGTAATGGAGTTCTTTAAACCACAGAGTGTTTCGCGTGTATTTTAGTGTTTCCAAAAACCCCTGTCCGGTGCTGAGGAGAACTAAATCATCCTCATTAAGATTTTTAGGAGAGATTATCTCAAAATTATTACTTATCATGTTAATTTATCCATCACTTTTAAAAATGATGAGGTTTTGGCAAGACATTCATTGTATTCCAAATCCGGCCCAGAATCTATAACTATCCCACCGCCTGCCTGAAAGTGTATTTGGGTATCTTTTTTAATGGCGGTTCTGATTAAAATGTTGGAATCCATAGAATTTTCAGAAGGGAAACGCAGGAAAAAACTGCCGGTGTAAAATGAACGTTCATGCATTTCCAAATCCGCGATATACTTCATCGCGGCAATTTTGGGGCATCCGGTAATGGAACCGCCGGGGAATACCGCTTTAAGCAAGTCCACATAAGTTGTGTTTTTTCTTAAATCACCGGTAATTGTGGAAATAAGGTGATACACATTAGAAAAAGCTGCCAGTTCTTTGTGTTTTTCTACTTTTACACTTCCCGCTTTACAAACTTTGGAAATATCATTTCTTAAAAGATCTACAATCATGCTTAGTTCGGCCGCATCTTTTTCAGAAGAAAGAAGTTCAGTCATAAGTTTTTTATTTGCTTTATCATTTTCAGTCCTTTTAATAGTGCCCTTTATAGGCTGGGTTAGAACTTTGTTTTTATTTAACTGAATAAATCTTTCCGGGGAGCTGGAAATTATTTCACAATGGGGCAAACCGGCATAAAAAGAAAAAGGAGCAGGATTTATTTTATATAAGTGTTTAAAAAACTCATATCCATCCTGCATTATTGCTTTAGAAAACCGTATTGTGTAATTAATTTGATAAACCTCACCGGAGAAAATCAAATCTCTAATCCTGTTGATTTTCTTTGTATAAGCGGATTTATCTTCATTTATAACAATATTGATTTCATCATTACTAATATTTTTACTTGCAGATTGATGAAATGGAGAGATATTGTCCTTTAATTTATATTCATGAATTTTCTTTTTACTGTGATCTATCAATAAAGTGTTTCCGGGAAAAAGCAAATAGTAATCCGGAAGGTTATAAAATTTCTTTGCAGAAGGGATTTTTTCCAAAAAATTTGCTGATTCATAAGATAAAATTCCGGAATAAAAAACCGGAAAATTGTTATTAAATTCAGAAATAAACATTTCAATTTTGTTAAGTATAGAAAAAATATCCGAAGAAATGTGCTCTTCATTAGTATTGTAGAGTATAGTTGATTTTTCTATGTTGCCGAATAAAACCAGGCCGTGATCATTAGAAATAAGTTCGATATTTCTTTTTCCAAGGTAATTCCACTTAGGAATATAAAATGAAATATGGTTGGATAGAAACTTTTGTCTAATTGTCTTCAGCTTTTTATAGTCAATTTGATTGTATTCTAAATTAGATAGGTATTTTAAAATTGTGTTTTTCATAGTTAAATTCTCGAAAAATTACTTATGATGTTAAGCCCGTATTTAGTTAAAAATGATTCCGGGTGAAATTGAACTCCGTATAAAGGATAATTCTTATGTTCAAAAGCCATTGGAATATTTTCATGTTCAGAGGTTACAGCCAACTTTGAACAAATATCTGAACAGATCAGCGAATGGTACCGGCCGGCTTTAATTGAAGCAGGCATATCTCTAAAAAGATCAGATGAGTTATCAATGGCAATCCTGCTGATTTTCCCATGAACAGGAAAAGGCGCTTTTATGGTGTTTCCACCCAAAACCTCATTGATAACCTGCATACCAAGGCATATCCCCAAAATTCTTTTTTCTGTGTAAAACCTGCTGACAATTTCTTTGGAAAAGCCCGAGTTTTGGGGTGTGGATGGCCCGGGTGAAATAACAATATGTCTAACTTTACTTATTACATCAAATACAGCTCTATTGTTATTTCTAAGTACGGTTACATTAAAACCGGAGATTTCTAAGTAATGGGAAAGGTTATATGTAAATGAATCATAATTATCAATCAGCAGTACTTTATTTTTCATTGTATCTTTAGAAAAAGTTTAAATTCAGTAAACAGCTATCCCATTTATACATTAATTATTTAATGAGAAAAAGAACAAAAATTCTAGCAATACTTTACTTTTAACCTGGATGATTCACGAGTCGAGGTTGCCGCAGATACGAGGCGCAGGGCAGGAAAAGAGATTAGAACAGATTTTTATTTTGACATTATTTTTTTGATTCGTTTATACGTAGGGGGATTTAATTTCCCCAATTCAACTTGAGAAAGGTATGCAGGCGACACATCTATCTTTTTTGCCAAGGTTCGCAGGCTTATGCCGGCGGTTGTCCGCATGTCAAAAAAAATACGGCTTGATTAAAAAAAAATGGAAGAACTGGAGTGGCAGTTCCGTCTAATAAATAGTTATAGTAATTTCCAATAAAAAGGAGGACATATGAAAAACACAAAAGGTATGGATAGACGAGGTTTTATAAAAACATCAACTTTGGGAATAGCTGGAGTTGGGTCGCTTCTTTCTGCAAAATCCTTATCGGCTGGGCAAGAAACTAAAGGGGATATACCTAAAATAAAAGCTTATCGAACTCTGGGTCGAACCGGTTTTAAAGTCTCTGATATAGGGATCGGTACGGCGCGGGTTTATCCTGTTCCTGTCATGAATGCGGTATTGGATGCCGGCGTTAATTATATCGATTCAGCGGAAGGATATGGCAGGGGAGCGGCTGAAAAAAATATCGGTGAGGCCATCAAGGGAAGAGATCGAAAATCTCTATTTATCACGACGAAGATACGCATGAGAGGTGTCAGCAGTAAGGAACAGGTTGTGGAAAAAGTGCAGCAGTGTCTGCAGCGGCTTCAGACCGATTATATTGATTGTTTATTGATTCAGGGTCCTTCGGCAGTAGATCTTAAGGACGAGAATTTTCATAAGGGGATGGATCAGTTAAAAAAAGAGGGCAAGGTGAGATTTGTCGGGGTGGCGAGTCACGGCAGCCACTTTCAAAATCAGGGCGATACAATGGAAAAAGTCCTGTTGGAGGCTGTTGATGATGGCAGGTTTGACCTTCTGCTCATTGTCTATAACTTTATTCAGAAGGAAGCCGGAGAGAAAGTTCTGGATGCTGCTATGAAAAAAAATATAGCGACAACCATCATGAAATCAGATCCCTTGGGAAGATACTTTGAGATGAAAGAACGCATTGAACAGATGAAAAAAAGCGGAGAAGAAATTGACGACCGCACAAAGTCATACATGGCCAGGATGGAAGATACTGCCAAACAAGCGGAAGCCTTTCTGAAAAAGAACAATCTAAAAGATCCAGGTGAAATAAAATCCGCTGCCTTAAAATTTGTGCTGGAGAACCCCAAGGTTAACACATTAAATCTTGCATTTAATAATTTCGATGATGTTCGGAATCTCTTGAAGCTCTCAGGGACCGGTATGGAACCGAAAGAAAAAAGCCTGCTGGCTGGAGTTGAGGAAGAATGCGGCCGGCTTTACTGCCGTCATGCTTGTGGAGTCTGTGAATCTGCTTGCCCCGACCAGGTGCCTGTAAACACGATTATGCGCTATCAGCATTATTTTGAAACCAATGGAAGTGAAAAATATGCCATGGGAAAATATGCCAACTTGGACTGCTCGAAAGCGGATCTTTGTCAGAATTGTCAGGGATTATGTGAAAGTGCATGTCCCTATGGTGTCCCTATACAAGGTTTATTAAACCTGGCTCATGCCCAATTGTCTTTAAATTCTGGCTGAGTGAAGAATCCAGGTTATTTGTATATCCCCTCTCTCGGGCCAAAGGAAAACAGGATAATAGTATCTTTTTCTGCTTTGTAAATGAGTCTTCTGATCTGTCCTTTAACTGAATAACTAACCGATAAAAGTTCTCTTAATTCACCCTTGAGTTTTTTTCCAGAATATGGATATTCCATGATTCCTTTGATCGCATTTTTAAGTTCTGTTTTTTCCTGTTCTTGCCTTAATTTCTTTCTTAACCTTTTAAACTTAGAGGTTTCAACCAGTCTCATCTAGAAATCCTGCAAATTTAATTCTGAGACATTGCCCATTTCATAATCAACCCTGGCCTCTAAGATATCCTTGATTTCCTGGAGGGTTAGCTCTGGATTCTCAATGGCGATAAGTCCGATTCTCAGGGCATATCTCATTGCGCCTGAGAAATCTCGCTGTTCTTTTCGGGCAAAATGATCCAAATCCTTGGCTAAATCTTCATCAATCATAACAGTTTTTCTTACCATATGCTTTCTCCGCATATAATATATGATAATATCATATATATGTCAAGCTCCTTTCCACGACAATGACCGAAAAACTATTCTACTGACCGGGATGGTAGACAAGTGGCGTCATTAAGCTATTTTATGCCGCGACCCTCCCAAGCAGAGCCTCAGCTTAATATGATAGCTGAGGAAAGAGTGGACTTACTGTTGACTAGATATCTTTATTCTGTATATTATTGGAGATGAAGCAGCTCAGATGGAGATAATTTGATGAAATTTAGAGAAAATCTTCATGTACAAAACAGGAAATTCCTATCTCTAAAAAGGGATATATCCCTTTTTTCTATTAAAGAAGCATGTGGATTATTCGGTATTTACGGACACAAGGATGCAGCTCAGCTTGCCTATCTTGGGCTTTATTCGCTTCAACATAGAGGCCAAGAAAGTGCCGGAATCGTTACCTCTGATGGTAAAAGGGTAAAAAGTATTGTAGGTATGGGGCTTACTGGGGATGTGTTCTCAGCCGATAAGCTCAGCTCCTTATCAGGAAATATCGCGATCGGTCATGTGCGTTACTCGACCACAGGCTCATCTATAATAAAGAATGCGCAACCGTTTATTACTAAACATGCAGGACATATGTTGGCGGTCGCTCATAATGGGAATCTTATCAACTCGAAACAACTGAAAGGCAAATTAGAAGCTCAAGGTGCTATCTTTCAAACCTCGATCGATAGCGAATTAGCGGTACACCTTATTTTTCGGTCGAGCAAAAGAACGATAGAAGATAGAATCGTCGATGCATTAAAGCACTTGCGTGGATCTTATTCGTTTCTGTTCATGACCGAGAATGAGATCATCGCTGTACGTGATCCACGTGGATTCAAACCATTGTGTATCGGTAAGTTAGGAAAATCATATGTCGTAGCGTCTGAGACATGTGCATTTGATATAATTCAGGCGAATTATGTACGCGAAGTTGAACCAGGCGAAATCGTTATTTTCAATAGGCACGGGATGCGATCTATAAAACCTTTTCAATCGAAAAAACCATCCTTCTGTATTTTTGAATATATTTATTTTTCACGGCCCGATAGTAGCATCTATGGTAAAAGTGTTTATGTAACGCGCAAAAATTTGGGCAGACAATTGGCTATTGAACATCCAGTTGATGCTGATATGGTTACACCTATACCTGATTCAGGGAACTATGCAGCCCTGGGGTATGCCAAAGAATCGGGTATTCCTTTTGAAATGGGGATTATGAGAAATCACTATATTGGGAGAACCTTTATTCAACCGGTTCAGGAAATACGTGATTTAAGTGTCAAATTAAAACTTAATCCGGTTCGTGATGTGATCAAAGGGAAAAAGATCGTCGTAGTTGAAGATTCTATCGTGCGGGGAACTACCAGTACAACCCGGATAAAAGCATTGCGGGAAGCAGGGGCTAAGGAAATTCACATGCGGGTCAGCTGTCCTCCGATCAAGAATCCCTGCTATTATGGCATAGATTTTCCTACGAAGAAAGAATTAATCGCATCATCACACAGTGTACATAAGATCGCCCAGATGATAGGGGTGGATAGCTTGGGTTATTTGAGTATACCTGGCATGTTAAAAGCAATGTTGTTACCTGAGGATCATTTCTGCACCGCCTGTTTTAGTGGGATGTACCCAGAAAAGCTAAAGACCAGTTTTTCAAAGTATGACCTAGAACAATAGAAACATTAATTATGGTGATCTAAAAAATGATTATACCTATGTAAAACAGCAAGCCAAAATTAATAATCACGGAAATCTTTTTAAGGAGTTTGAATGGCTAAATATATTATTGTCACCGGTGGAGTAGTCTCATCATTAGGAAAAGGGATCACCGCTGCCTCGTTAGGAAGTATATTAAAGAGTTGTGGATTAGAAGTAACGATTGTTAAGATCGATCCATATCTCAATGTTGATCCAGGGACCATGAGCCCATTCCAGCATGGTGAGGTTTTTGTGACTGATGACGGGGCTGAGACCGATTTGGATCTCGGCCATTATGAACGTTTTATGGACATCAGCGTCACTAAAGACTGTAATTTTACCAGTGGCAGTATCTATGAATCGATTATTAGTAAAGAACGGAGGGGAAAGTTTTTAGGGAGAACGGTTCAGGTTATTCCTCACGTAACGAATGAGATAAAGTCACGTATAAAAAAACTTGGGGCTGCTCATGATGTGGTTATTGTAGAGATCGGTGGTACAACCGGAGATATCGAAGGGCTTCCCTTTTTAGAAGCAGTGCGTCAGTTAGGGCAAGAATTGCGAGATGAAGATATCTGTTTTATACATGTTACGTTAGTCCCGTATCTCCGCGCAGCTGAAGAAATGAAAACAAAACCTACTCAACAAAGTGTGGCAAAACTAAGAGAGATCGGTATTCAGCCTGATATTATTGTGTGCCGCACTGAAAGACCGATGAAAAAAGAGTTGAAGCGTAAGATAGCCCTTTTTTGCAATGTAAAAGAAGAAGATGTTATCGAGGAGCAGGATGTTAAGCATAGTATTTATGAGGTACCCTTGGTTTTGAAAGAGCAAGGTATGGATCGGCTTGTTATGGACCTCTTGCGGCTTAAGGGTAAACGAATCCATTTAGAAGGATGGGAAGATCTTATTAGGAAGATAAAAAACAGAAAGGAGACAATTAAAATAGCGATCGCGGGGAAATATACGGCTCTAAAGGATTCGTATAAGAGTATTTGGGAAGCTCTAGATCATGCCGGGATAGAGAACGCAGTGAATGTGGATATTAAATATGTAAATGTCGAAAATAAGGATATTAAAGAACAACTTGCGGCAGCTCAAGGCATCCTTATCCCTGGAGGTTTTGGTGATAGGGGTATGGAAGGAAAGATAGAGGTCGTAAAATATGCACGTGAGAAGAATGTGCCATTTTTAGGATTATGTTTGGGCATGCAATGCGTGGTAATTGAATTTGCGCGTAATCTCTGTGGTCTAAAAAGGGCGCATAGTACTGAAATGGATCCTAAGACACCTTATCCGGTTATTGATTTTATGGAAGAGCAGCGAGCGATCACTGAAAAGGGTGGTACAATGCGCTTAGGTAAGTATCCATGTAAACTGAAAAAAGGATCGTTATCGAATAAAGCATATAAAAAAGAGCTTATATGGGAGCGCCATCGTCATCGCTATGAAGTGAATAACAAATATAGGAAGCAGTTGGAAGATAAGGGATTGTCTGTAACCGGAATGTATCGAGAAAAGAACTTAATTGAAATAGTTGAACTACAAGATCATCCGTGGTTTGTTGCTGTGCAGTTCCATCCTGAATTCAAATCGCGGCCGAATAAACCACATCCGCTTTTTAATGATTTCATAAAGGCAGCTATAAAGATCGAATCATCGAAGCATGTCAAAAAAGTGATGGACTCCCCCTAAATTATCAAAGAAAGATTATTTTATGTATTTTTCCGGATTCTTGACAAACTTATCTTTACATTCGGTCATACAAAAATAATAGGTCTTGTCTTTGTACTCATAGGTGGCCTGATCAGCGACAATCATAATACCCGAACAACGTCAATTAAAATTCCCGTTTTTAACAGCGATAGATTACACTATTCAGGTCAAGGAGGCCTGAATGGTAACGGATCAACAATTAAGGAGATT
>Ga0114922_10000332_pt1 | contig 45606 bp, 35 predicted proteins | sample AartaG_FD_100975 | JGI IMG/M metagenome (GOLD analysis project Ga0114922, IMG submission 100975) | Deep subsurface microbial communities from Aarhus Bay to uncover new lineages of life (NeLLi) - Aarhus_00045 metaG | ecosystem: Environmental > Aquatic > Marine > Oceanic > Sediment | place... | reverse complement strand
TTGTGGAGGCGGCACCCGGATTCGAACCGGGGATAAAGGTTTTGCAGACCTCTGCCTTACCACTTGGCTATGCCGCCTTATAGATAACAAGATGATATTATAGAATAATTCTTTTTAAAAGTTAAGATTGATTCTTTTTATTGATCAGATCAAAATTTTAAAGATTAAACTTTGGAATTAACCTTTTAAAATATACCATCTATCTTCTGGCCGCAGTTCGAACAGGAGCCTTTTTTTATCTTATTGATTGAGACCGAGAATCCGGATCTTTTTATTAACATATCACCGCAATTAGGACAGTATGTGTTTTCATAATCGCTTCCCGGAACGTTACCTCCGTAAACATATTTCAATCCTTCACTTTTACCTATATCCACAGCACTTTTTATCTGGTCAATGCCTGTAGGCGATATATCAGACTTGTACTGAGGATAATAGGCGCTTATATGCCAGGGTATACCTTTATCAATATCTGCCAGAAATTCTGCTATTTGCTTAAGTTCTTTTTCTGAGTCATTGATCCCCGGTATTATAAGGGTCGTGACCTCAACCCAGATACGTTGCTCTTTCATAAACATAATATTATTTAAAACGGGTTTTAATCTCCCCCCTATTTTATTCTTATATGTAATATCCGAAAAACTTTTCAGGTCCACATTAGCAGCATCAAGGTATGGCCCTATCATCACCAAACACTCTTTTGTCATAAAACCATTTGTGACAAAGACATTTTTTAATCCCTTTGCACTTGCCAGTCTGGATGTAACAAAAGCATATTCAAAAAAAATAGTCGGCTCAGTATAGGTATAGGAAATGCTCTTATCGCCATTTCCCATTGCATGGCTTACAATCTCAACCGGTGAGACATCTCTTCCATCTATTTTATCCAGATCGCACGGAACTTGAGAAATATTGAAGTTCTGGCAGAAGAAACATTTAAAGTTGCATCCGACCGTAGCTATAGACATTGAATACGAACCCGGTAAAAAATGAAACAGGGGTTTTTTCTCAATGGGATCAGAATTTTCCGCAATTAATTTCCTGTAAACCAGTGAATAAAGATGCCCGTCAATATTCTTTCTAACACAGCACTTTCCTTTGCCATTATTCTTTATAAGACATTTATGACTGCAGAGATTGCACTTTACTTTCTTGTCGCCGGCCTTTTTATATAAATATGCTTCTTTCATTTTATTTTCCTTTTAAACTCTTGCTGCGGTTTTATATAATAGTACTGATATTACATCAGTTTTCAAATACTTTTTTTAAAATACTTTATATAAATCACTAAATTTTTACTGTTTTTTGAGATATACTTTTATTATTAAACAAAAGCACATGACAAGGCAGGAGAATATGCCACATATAATAGTCAAATTATGGCCTGGAAGAACAGAAGAACAAAAAAAACAGCTTACAGGTAAACTGGCAGAAGCTTTAAGGTCCAGTATAGATGTGCCGGACAGTTCTATCTCCGTATCAATTGAAGAAATACCAAAAGAGAAATGGAACGATGAAGTCTGCAAGCCTGATATAATTGGAAAAAAACATTTACTATACAAAAAACCATATTATAATACTATTAAATAATTTTTACAGAGTTTACAATATCTAAAATTTGATATTTAATTTGTTTTGAATGTTTTTTGTTCAAAGGATTAAAGACGCATATGGAAGAAAGTAAGGATGTATGGATATATTTTGTTGAATTACTTATCAAACAGTGCAAGCATGACCAGGTTGATAAAGTATGCAGCGATGCCCTGAAAAAGAACAGAAAATTCAAAGAAGCATGGTACTTTTTCGGCCTTAATCTCTACAAACAGGGTAGATACGATGAAGCAGAATCAGCCTGCATGGAAGCGATTGAATTGGATAATGGATATGTCGAAGCCTGCCTCTGTCTCGGCGCTGCACTTTTTAAGCAAAACAAATATCCTCAATCTGAAAAAGTCATCAGAAAGCTTCTAAAGCTGGACGATAAAAGCAGAGATGCCTGGAAGATTTTAAGCATAATATTAAATAAGCAGGGTAAATACGAAGAGTCAGAATACGCAAGCAAAAAAGCAAAATATTAATTGGTGTCGGAAGGGGGACTTGAACCCCCATGAACATAAATGTTCACAAGGCCCTCAACCTTGCGCGTCTACCAGTTCCGCCATTCCGACATTATATATTTCAACTTAAAAGAACTATTTTTGGCTTTTTTATTCTAAAAATATTATCTACTAATGTCAAACAGATTCCGATTCTTCCACCGGCTTTAAGCTGATGGCAATATGCTCCAGTAAATCACCCGGCTCTACCAGTAAATCTACATCTCCGTCTTCCTCCAGAATACTCATTAAATTCAGATCAAACGGGACCTTGACTAAATCGATTTCCTGTGCCCTCAGCATGCCTATAAGGTTATTAATATCAGAATCGAATAAAATTTTAATTCTGTCGATCCCGGATTCTTTTCCGGAATAAAACTCGTTTTTCTCCAATAATAAATAATCTCCGCTTATATACTCCGCTATTTTATAACGGCCGCTCGCTTCAGTATCTTCAATAGAGAAATCGTATAGATCTCTCTCTTCCAGTGTGCCATCCGGAAATACTATGCCAAAAAGTCTTTTCCAATCTTCAAAATACTCTTTAAAGACAATATTGAATTCTTTTTCATTTACCACGTCTATTTTTTCTATTTTGAAATAATCTTCATCCATACCTATTAAGTCTTCGTTTGCAAGTAATATATTATAAGTATATGCCACATCCTCTGAAGTTATAGGTTCTCCGTCTTCCCAGAAAATATCATCTTTAAGTAAAACTGCTACTTCCAGTTCTGATATATTATCACTTTCTTTTACCAGTACCGGCTCATACTCACCCTTTTTGTCAATCTCCCATAAATCTGCAAGTATAAGGTCTTTTAAATAATTTGAGTCAAATAAATCTACAGGTCCACAATCCTCGCCTTCACAACCTATTATTATCTCACTTTCTTCATCAGATAAATTCCAATTCTCAACATTATAAGAAACTTTATTATTTTTTATATCAACATCTATCTTTTTTAATTTTTCATTATTATATGCAATTGTGATCAATCTGCTGTATAAGGGGAGTATAACGGCATCATCTGCTAAAACATCCTGGAACTGTCCGAATAACTCTTTTTTCTCTTCATATTCTTTTTCTTCCATTATTTCCTTTAAAACCTCATCTATATCAGAATTACTATACCAATAAAAATTTAAACAATCTTTATTCTCGGCTGTCTCATAACTAGGTAATTTCTCTGAATTAAACAAGGAATTCAATCCGCTGCCGTAAGAATTTTCTATTGACCAAAGACCCAGTTCATAATTTCCCTTTATGACATAATCCGGGTACCATTCTTCCGGAGGTTTATTAAAGATCCAGATCTTTATTCCGATTTCATCCAGATCCTCTTTGATCATATCTTCTATTACCTTATAATTACTATGATTGTTTCTTGAACCTATGGTAATATATAGGGGATTATCAGTGCCGTATCCTACATTACTTAGAAAATCTTTTGCCTTGCTTAAATCATGATCATATTCCGACCAGGATGGGTGATGAAAATATGAATTCTTTAAAAATAGACTGTCTAGTACCTCGTTGTAATCACCAAACAATTCTTTCACTATCTCTTCTCTGTCTATGGCATAGAATATAGCTTTTCTTACGTTAATATCATTTAAAGGATTTTTATTTTCCTGTTTTTCTTTTAATTCAAGAAAAAACTCCTCACTTCCAATATACTCTTCTTCAACAATACTGTTTTCGCTTCCAGCTTCATCTACATTATCCAGTGACTCAAAAAGCTCAAAATCTTCATACTCGCATGAGCACAGCCAGGCACTTAAAAAAACCATTATAAAAAAAAAGGCTGCTGTTATTTTTATCTTTGATTTATTCATTTTGATTTAAATAAAAGCTGGTTTTTAGATTAAATTATAAAAGAATGAATAAGGTTACTGTTGTAGCTGTAAAAATCAGACTCAGTACGATTGTGACCCTGTCAAGATTTTTCTCTACTATCCCTGCACCATCGAAGGTCTCGACCATACCGGCAAATAATCCGGAAATACCGCCGCCTCTTCCGGCATGCAGCAGTATTAACAATACCAGCCCTATGCTTGCAGCTATATGAATAGAATATAAAATATTTAATAAAACTGAACCCATATTTATACTTCCCTTAAAATAATAAATTTACTAATTAATTTTTAGCATTCATTTTACCAGAAAAATGATTTATTAAAATAGGTTTTTATTTATAGCTTACCATGTGCCCGCAGTTAAAATAACAACTCAATCATTTATAAGAGATTCTCCGGTCATTTCCGCCGGCTTTTTGATATTTAACAGTTCCAGCATTGTCGGAGCGATATCTCTTAACTTAAAATCGCCGCCGCTTTTCAATTTCATTTTTAAATCGCAGATTATAAACGGAACAGGCGATGTCGAGTGAGCTGTTATGGTCTTCCTTCCATTGGAACACACCATTTCTTCCGCATTACCGTGATCTGCTGTTATTAATGCCAGCCCACCGTTTTTATTTAACTCTTCTATCACTCTTCCCACACATTTATCTACAGCTTCAATTGCTTTAATAGCTGCATCAATACGGCCGGTATGCCCTACCATATCAGGATTGGCATAATTCAGTATTATAACATCGTATCTCTTTGATCTTATCTCTTCTAATACTGAATCAGTTACTTTAAATGCACTCATTTCCGGCTTTAAGTCATAGGTCGCCACTTTCGGCGAAGGAATCAGTACTCTATTTTCACCTTTGAACGGTTTTTCAATACCCCCGTTAAAAAAGAAAGTAACATGTGCATACTTTTCTGTTTCAGCAATCCTTAATTGTCTCAGGCCTTTATCCGAAACAACTTCTCCCAGGGTTCTATTTATCTTCTGGGGAGGAAAAGCTATAGGTATATTGAAATTTTTATCATACTGAGTCATGCCCACAAAATGTATCTCCGGAGGTTTACTTCCCCTGTCAAACTCGCTAAACTTCTTATTTATAAAAGCTCTTGTTATCTGTCTTGCCCTGTCAGGCCTGAAGTTAAAGAATATTATGGAATCTCCCGTTTTGATCCTTGCTCCATCTTCATTTTTGCTTTCGACTAAAGACGGTACTACAAATTCATCATCTATACTATCTTTGTAAGATGACTTTACTACATCAGCAGCTTTTTTAAATCTTTTTCCATTTCTGTATACCATATTATCATAACTTTTTTTAACCCTGTCCCATCTATTATCCCTGTCCATACTGTAATATCTCCCGCTGACTGTCACAATCTCTCCAACCTGTTTTTCCTGCAAATATCTGTCAACTTCATCAAGATACGGAACAGCACTTCTGGGTGGTACATCCCTTCCGTCAAGAAAAGAATGTATATATAGGTTTTTTACATCCCGGTCCGCGGCCAGATCAATTAATGCTTTGAGGTGATTGATATGACTGTGTACACCGCCATCTGACACCAAGCCCATTAAATGCAGGGAACTTTTATTTTCTCTTACATTTTCTACAGCTTCTATCAGTACTTTGTTTTTAAAGAAATCACCGTTTTTGATTTCCTTGTTTATCCTGGTCAATTCCTGGTATACAATTCTTCCTGCTCCGATATTTAAATGACCTACTTCCGAATTGCCCATCTGGCCTTCCGGGAGACCTACTGCTTTTCCTGATGCTCTCAATTTGGTATTGGGGTAGATCTTAAGGTAACTATCCATATTTGGGGTTTTCGCAAGCCGGATCGAATTGCCTTCAATTTTATCAGAAAGGCCCCAGCCATCTAATATGATTAGACAAATAGGTTTTAATATTTCCAGTCTATGTGCCACAAATATCCTAATAGTTAATTATTGCTATAAAATCATCTACTTTTAAGCTGGCTCCGCCGACCAGTGCTCCGTCAATATCCGACATACTCATAAGCTCTGAAATATTTGACGGTTTGACGCTTCCACCATACTGAATTCTTGCAGCTTCAGAAATCTCTTTACTGTAAAGCTCTCCTAATCTTCTTCTTATAGCCAGGCACATATCATTGGCATCCTTTGATGTAGCAGTTTTACCTGTACCAATAGCCCAGATCGGCTCATAAGCAACAGTAAGACCGGCTACATTTCCCTCATTTATGCCGACCAGGCCTTCTTTCAACTGGTTCAGGACAAATTCCTCAGCTTTACCGCTTTCTCTTATATCCAAAGACTCACCAATACACATAATCGGTTCTAGGCCTGAATCAAAAGCCGCGCTTACTTTCTTGTTGACGATTTCATTTGTCTCACCAAAATACAGCCTTCTTTCACTGTGGCCGATGATTATATATTTAACGCCCAGCTCTTTTATCATTTCCGGTGAAACTTCTCCGGTAAAAGCACCGCTTGATTCATAAAACATGTTCTGTGCTCCAAGTTTTACTTCTATGTTATTTTTGTCGATTACATCTCTTACACTTATCAGAGCAGTTGCAGGAGGACATACTGCTACCTCACAATTATTTTTATTCTCATATTTATGTCCCAGACCCTGCATAAATTCTACGGCTTCCGAAGGAGTCATATTCATCTTCCAGTTGCCAGCTATAAAAGGCCTTCTCATTTTTTTATCCCTTCATGATATTATTTAAATTTATATTACCTGTCCAGCAGAGAGACCACGCCAGGTAGTTCCTTGCCTTCCAAAAATTCCATGGCAGCTCCGCCGCCGCTCGAAACATGTGATATCTTTGAGTATAGCTTATATTTATTCAATGCTGTTATTGTATCTCCTCCGCCAGCAACAGTGACTGCTTGGCTTTCTGCAACAGCATTTGCAATACTTTTTGTCCCATTTGAAAAATTATCCCATTCAAAAACACCTAAAGGTCCGTTCCAGAAAATAGTTCTTGCTTTTGAGATTTCCTTACTGAACAATTCTATACTTTTCTGGCCGATATCCAGTCCCATCCAGTCAACCGGTATTGATTGTATAGACACCATCTTCCTCTCTGCATCATTATCAAAATCTTTTGCAGCGATAATGTCTACGGGCAGTACCAGATTAACATTATCCTTTTTGGCCAATTCCAGCATCTCTTTTGCAAAGTCCAGCTGACCATCTTCGCAAATTGATTTACCTACCTCGTAACCCTGCACCTTTAGGAATGTATACGTCATTCCTCCGCCCAGTATCAGACTATTTACTTTTCCCAGCAAGTTTCTTATAACAGGTATTTTACCTGAGACCTTGCTGCCTCCCAGGATGGCCATAAAAGGCCTTTCTGGTGATTCCAGCAGTGAAGTCAGCACTTCAATCTCTTTTTTCATCAGAAATCCTGCTACTGACGGAAGATATCTTGCTACCCCCACAACCGATGCGTGCGCCCTGTGCGCCGCACCAAAAGCATCATCTACATAAATATCAGCAAGCGACGCAATTGATTTTGCCAGTTCATCATTATTTTCTTTCTCTCCCGGGTCAAACCTTAGATTTTCAAGCATGACTACTTCACCAAAATCCATTTCATTATTTATATACTCTTTGATCTCCCGGGAATATATCTGTCCAAATTTTTTGATCTTTTTGCCTATTAATTTCTCCAGTCTCTTTGCTACAGGATCAAGACTCAATTTAGGCTCGATTTTCCCTTTTGGCCTTCCCAGATGCGACATTATAATGACTTTGGCATCTTTTTTAATCAAATAATCAATAGTCGGCATTGACAATCTTATTCTGGTATCATCAGTTATGCTCAATTCGTCGTCCAGGGGAACATTATAGTCTACTCTTACTAATACTTTCTTTTTGCTAACATCTAAATCTTCTATTGTTTTTTTATTAAACATCTGTACCACCAAAACCTTGTTTTATAGATAACCGAGGTTTAATATGTATTAAACCTCGCTTATCTACTATAAGAATTTAAAATTTCTTTTATTTCATTATATAGTTAACCAGGTCATACAACCTGCATGAATAACCCCACTCATTATCATACCAGGATAAAACTTTAACCAGATTATCCTGCTTAATGGTATACAGGGAATCAAATATGGAAGAATGGGAATCCCCAACTATATCTATGGATACAATTGGTTCTTCACAATATTTTAAGATCCCTTTAAATCCCGGCTCTTCTGAAGCTTTTTTAAAAGCACTGTTTATATCTTCTTTTGAGCAATCCTTCTCTACTTCAACAACCAGATCGACAAGTGAGCCTACAGGTATCGGGATCCTTACTGCAAGGCCGTCAAGTTTACCATTTAATTCAGGAATAACCATGCCTATTGCACTTGCAGCACCGGTGGAAGTCGGTATGGCCGATAAAGCTGCTGCCCTTGCTCTTCTTAAATCTTTATGAGGTAGATCCAATATCCTCTGGTCATTGGTATAAGCATGTATCGTAGTCATAATACCATTTTTTATAACAAAATTTTCATGCAGTACCTTGCATACCGGTGCAAGCGCATTTGTGGTGCATGAAGCATTTGAAATTATATTATGTTTTTCTTTGTCATATTGGTCATGATTGACACCCAGTACCATTGTAATATCTGCTCCACCGCTTTTACAGGGTGCAGAGACTATTACTTTTTTTGCTCCGGCAGTCAGGTGTTTGCCTGCTCCCTCTCTTGTCCTGAATATTCCTGTAGATTCCAGTACAACATCGACACCCAGATCTTTCCAGGGAAGTGCCCCGGGGTCCTTTTCTGAAGTGATCTTTATTTTTTCGCCATTGACTTCAATATAGTCATCTCCTGCTTTTATATCAGCATCCAATATCCCGTATACAGAATCATATTTCAGAAGATATGCAAGAACTTTGGGATCATAAAGATCATTGATGGATACCACATCAACATTGCCGTCTTTATCATTTTTTAATTTTGCCCTGAAAAACTGTCTGCCTATTCGCCCAAATCCGTTAATTCCTACTTTTATTGACATCGCACTCCCTCTCTAGTAAAAATAAAATATTAAACATATTTTACAAAAATACAAACCGTGTAATTTTATCAAAATTAACTATATCAATAAAGCAAATTACTACAGAAAGTATCTAAAATAAACAATCAAAATACAAGTCATTTCTAATAACCTTAGTCATTCTTGTCAATATCCTTATGATTTAGCTTAATAGAATGACCTTTTAACTTCAAATATTCATATATCTTCTCAGATATTACAACAGAGCGGTGCTTCCCGCCTGTACAGCCTATACCTATTCCTAAATAACTCTTGCCCTCTACTATGTAATTTGGAATCAAAAAATCCAGCATCTTTTCAAACATCAGAATAAATTTTTTATTTTCTTCACTTCTTAAGATAAAACCTATCACCTCATCATCCCTGCCGTTCAGACGTTTTAATTTTTTATCGTAAAAGGGATTTTTTGAAAACCTTACATCTATTATAATATCCGCGTTTTCCGGTGTCCCGTATTTATAACCGAACGAAGTGATAGATATCTGCAGAAGCTTGCCTTTTTCAATATCACTCTTCATACTTTCGGTTATAGCCATCCGCAGTTCTTTAGAGTTCAATACCGAAGTGTCTATTACAACATCAGCTATTTTCCTGAGCCTGCTCATCTTTTTAATTTCTCTTTTGATCCCATCTCCCAGATTACCGTTCTCGACTAACGGGTGTTTTCGCCTGGTCAGTGAATATCTTTTTACTATGACACTTTTAGAAGCTTCCAAAAATAAAATCTTATACTTTATTTTCTTCTCTTTAAGTTTATCAAGAGTCCTGTATATCTCTTCAAAAAAATAACCGCTCCTCAGGTCAATGGCAACCGCGACTTCATTGATATTTCTGTCCTCCGCAGAGAAATAGTCAATTAGATTTAATAACAGGCGCGCAGGAAGATTATCTATACAATAGTATCCTACATCCTCGAAATTTCTAAGTGCTTCCGTCTTTCCTGCTCCGGATAATCCGGTGATTATTACTATTCTCATTTTATTTTTTACTATTTCTTTTCCCATAATTATGTTTTTCTCTTTATTCAATATAATAAAAAATTCTGAATATGTGACCTAATTTAATTCTTTTTACTCTTTCCTTCTCTAAAAAAAATAATTTTAGAGACTACTATACTGATAATACTGATGACCAGAGAACTTAATACATACCCCCAAAAGCCCTCTACATCCAGTCCCTTAATGATCAGATCTACTATCCACAGCATACCGGCATTTATAACAATATTAAAGAGCCCCAGAGTCAAAATATTAATAGGTAAAGACAGCAGTTTGACAATAGGTTTGATCAGCAGGTTAAACAATCCCAGAAGCAGGCCGGCCAAAAAAGCAATCTTAAACCTGTCCCATACGCTATCTCCTGATATATATATAAATGGTAAAAAATATGAAGCGACTGCTATTGAAAAAGTAAGAATTACCCAATTTATTAACCATCTAAACAAATAAACCACCTATCCCTTACCTGTGGATACTCCTGTAAATATTAACCGAATCTTTATGACTTAAACCTTTTATATTTATTATATCCTTTACTGTCATTACTTTCAGGTCTTCAATTGAATCTATATTGTCAAAGATATATTTCTTTTTTTTCTCACCTATGCCTTTTATTCCATCCAGCAGGGATCTTGTCATATTTTTATCTCTTAATTTTCTGTGAAAATTTACAGCAAATCTGTGGGCTTCATCTCTGATCTTTATAAGAACACGCATATAATTATTACTGAGATCAAGCCTTATACTGTCAGGATATTTGCTGCAGAATATAGTTTCTTCTTTTTTTGCAATACTGATGATATCGATGCCCGTTATCTGATTCCTGCTTACTAATCTGCTTACAGTATTAAACTGCGCTTTGCCGCCGTCTATTATTATTAGATCAGGTTTTATGTAGAAACTGTTTTTTATATTTTTCTTCATATTTTTTAGATATCTTAATCTCCTATCTACCACTTCTTCTATCATCCTGCAATCATCCTGACCGGTCACTGTTTTTATCTTAAAATATCTGTAGGAACCGGTCAGAAGCCTGCCGTCCACAGCAACTGACATGGAACCCACAGGAAATGAGTCTTTTAAATTGGAAATATCGAAACATTCCATTCTTCTGGGGATATTTACCAGTCCCAGGATCTTCTTCAATTTGATAAATTCCCTGTAGAACTCACTGTGGCCCGTATCTTTTTCAAACTTTTTCTTCTCCAGGTACAGCTTTGAATTTCTGATGACCATTTCCATTATTTTTTTCTTTTCACCTATTTTAGGCACCATAATCTCAACCTTTTTGCCTTTCTTTTCAGTCAGCCACTTTGACAGTAAATCAGAATTATCTATTTCAATATGGCAAAAAATTTTAGCAGGAATATCATTTATATCTGCATAATATTTTTCAACAAAGCCGGCCAGAATCTCTTTGCTGTCAAGATTCGCGGTGTTATATATTGTAAAGTTATTGATTATTGACAGTACCCCTTCCCTGTAAGTAAAAAGACTTACAACCGCACTGCTTACACCTTTGGAATCAGAAATAAAGTCCCATTTTATCTCTCCCGGAAAAAACACTTTCTGGTCACCGTAAAGTTTGCTTATATCCTCTATTTTATTCTTAAATTCTGCAGCTTTTTCAAATTCTTTGTTTTTTGAATATTCTTCCATTTTGACCTTTAATCTTTCAACAATGGTCCTGTCTTTTCCCATTAAAAAAAGTTTTACCAATTCAATATTTTTTTTGTATTCCTCTTCTGATATATTGCCGGTACACGGTGCCTTGCATAATTTAATATGATAATTGAGGCAGGGTGTTTTCGAGCTTTTCCCCGGTTTGTTTTTCCTGCAATCTCTTATCTGGAATATTCTTCTTAAGTATTCCATGGTTTTTCTTACGGCACCCGCATTAGTATACGGCCCGAAATATTCTGCACCTCTGATGTTTCTGTCTCTGGTCAAAAAAACTCTTGGAAATCTTTCTCCGGCCGTAACAGCTATAAAAGGATATGACTTATCATCTTTCAGGTCTATATTATATTTTGGTTTATTTTTCTTGATCAAATTACCTTCAAGTATCAATGCCTCTGTTTCATTGTCTGTCACTATGTAATCTATAGACCTTATCTTTTCTGTAAAATCCGAAGGCTTCATATAAAAAAAATTACCGCCCTTGCTCTGAAAATAACTTCTTACGCGGTTATGGATGTTTTTTGCTTTCCCGATATAGATGATCTTGCCTTTAGAATCTTTAAAAATATATACCCCGGACTTTCTGGGAATTATTTTTAAAAAATCTTTTATTTTTTTCATCCCATAATTATTTTTATTTTTTTCACTTATTATATTTACATTCATACAGTTGCTTTGACCGTATCTTTATTCATATACATTTTTATAAATCTTCCCGTATAGGATTTCCTATTTTCTGCTACCTCTTCGGGAGTACCCTGTGCAATGACCCTGCCTCCATTGTTTCCGCCTTCAGGTCCCAGGTCTATTAAATAATCGGCTGTTTTGATCACTTCAAGATTGTGCTCGATCACCAGTACGGTATTGCCCGCATCTACCAGTCTTTTTAAAATAGCAAGTAATTTATTTATATCATCAAAATGCAGCCCTGTAGTGGGTTCATCCAATAAATATAGAGTATTGCCCGTACTTTTTTTAGAAAGTTCTGTTGATAATTTGACCCTCTGCGCTTCTCCGCCGGATAATGTCGTAGAGGATTGCCCTAATTTTATATATCCCAGACCCACATCATTTATCACTTCCAGTTTTCTTTTGATCCTGGGAATATTTGTAAAAAAGTTCATAGCTTCTTCAACAGTCATATTTAGTACATCATCTATGTTTCTGCCTTTATATTTTATTTCTAATGTCTCGCGGTTAAATCTCTTTCCTTTGCAGACATCACAGGGAATATAGATATCCGGCAGAAAGTGCATCTCTATTTTAATGACACCATCTCCGCTGCATGCTTCGCATCTTCCTCCCTTGACATTAAAACTGAACCTGCCCGGCTTGTAGCCTCTTGTTTTTGAATCATGTGTTTTTGAAAATAATTCCCTGATATAGGTAAAAACACCTGTATACGTCGCCGGGTTTGATCGCGGGGTCCTTCCTATCGGTGATTGATCGATGACGATGACCTTGTCAAGATTTTCGTACCCGAGTATGCCGTCATGTTTACCCGCCTTATGTTTAGTCCTCATGATCAGGTTAGAAAGTGAAGGATATAGTATTTCATTTACCAGGGTACTCTTTCCGGAACCCGAGACCCCTGTCACAGCAATCAGCTTGCCCAGCTCTATGCGTACGTCGATATTTTTTAGATTGTGTTCCCTGGCACTTTTGACTATTATGTGTTTACCGGTCCCTTCCCTTCTTTGTTTGGGAATGGGTATGAATTTTTCTCCTATCAGATATTTTCCTGTCACGGACTTTTCACACCTTTTTATGACATCCAGTTCTCCGCTGCACACGATCTCCCCGCCGTGTATGCCGGCCCCGGGACCTATATCTACCACAAAATCCGAACTTCTTATTGTTTCTTCATCATGTTCTATCACTATTATTGTGTTACCCAGATCCCTCAATCGTTTCAAAGCATTTATTAATTTTTTATTATCTCTCTGATGGAGACCTATACTGGGTTCATCCAATATATAAAGGACTCCTACCAATCCCGAACCTATCTGTGTTGCCAACCTTATTCTTTGAGATTCTCCTCCCGATAGAGTACTGGATTTTCTATTCAGGGCCAGGTAGCCGAGCCCTACATCCTTTAGGAAATTAAGGCGCTCGATGATTTCTTTTATCAATCTTTCGCCTATCATTTTTTCTCTTTCAGTCAGTTTAAGAGACCTTAGCCACTCAATACTTTCTTCAATTGTCTTTTCACAAAAATCAGCTATAGATATGGAGTTTATCTTGACTGCAAGACTTTCCTGCCTGAGCCTTTTGCCGTTACAGCTGCTGCATGGTCTGCTGCTTATCATTCTCTCTATTCTTATCCTCTGGATCTCTGACTCTGTCTCCAGATATCTTCTGCTTAGATTATTGGCAAGTCCTTCAAATCTTAAATAATAATTCCGCAATCTGCCTTTATGATTTATATAACTTACCTTTATGCGCCTGCCGTTAGTACCATAAAGGATTATTTGTTTTGTATTTTCATCAAGGTCCTTAAACGGGACATTCAGATCAAATTCATATTCTTCGGCAAGGCTTTTCATCAGCTGGGAATAATAATTTGAATAACTCATATTAAAAAAAGGAATAGCACCGTCTATTATACTCAATTCAGGGTGTTCAACAATCAGATCAGGGTCTACTTTTTTACTAATACCGAGACCACCGCACTCCCTGCATGCGCCATAAGGGCTGTTAAAAGAAAACATTCTGGGAGTGAGTTCTTCAAAATCTATACCACAATCTATACAGGAAAAATTCTCGGAGAAGCTCTTCATTTCTCCTGAATCCAATAACTGTATATAGACGATTCCCTCGCTTTCTTTAAGTGATATCTCTATATCTTCAGAAAGTCTTTTTTTTATATTGCTTTTTATTTCCAATCTGTCAATTATAATCTCAATATCATGTTTGATATTCTTGTCTAATTTTAAATCAAATCCTTCCCCCAGTTCATAGACACTGCCGTCTACCCTGACTCTTGCATAACCGCTGTTCTTAATATTTTCAAAAGCCTTTGTGTACTCACCTTTCCTGCCCCTTATTATAGGTGAAAGGACCTGGAATCTTGTCTCTTCAGGAATTTCAAGTACTCTGTCTACTATCTGGTCCACAGTCTGCCTTGTTATAAGTTTGCCGCATTTATAACAATAGGGTACCCCTATCTGCGCGTAAAGGACTCTGAGATAATCATATATTTCAGTAATGGTCCCCACAGTCGACCTTGGATTTTTAGAAACGCCTTTCTGATTAATAGATACTGCCGGTGACAGGCCTTCTATTAGATCTACATCAGGTTTCTCCATCTGCCCCAGAAACTGCCTGGCATATGAAGAAAGTGATTCAACATACCTTCTCTGCCCTTCAGCATAGATAGTATCGAATGCAAGCGATGATTTTCCGGACCCGCTGACACCTGTAAAAACTATAAACTGATTTCTTGGGATCTTTAAATTTATATTTTTAAGGTTGTGCTCCCTGGCACCCTTTATTATTATTTCTTCCTTCATAATTGTTATTTCTTGATCTCTATATTAGTTATCTTGGTTATCCTCTTTATCTCGTCCCTTATTGCAGCCGCCTTTTCAAAATTTAACTCTCTTGCTTCCAGATGCATCTTTTCTTCAAGTCCGCTTATTATTTTTGCGACCTCAGACGGGTCCATATCCAATAATTTTCCCTCGCTGAATCTTTTCTTCCTGTCACTTACTTTTAAATCAGCTTTTACCTGCTCTTTTGTCTTTATGCCTGTGCTGTACAATAGATCAGATATGTTTTTATCAATAGTCTTAGGTATAATATTGTACTCTTTATTATATTTGATCTGCAAATCTCTTCTTCTATTGGTCTCAGACAGCGCATCTTTTATGGCTTTTGTTATCTTGTCGGCATACATTATGACCTTTCCGTTGACATTTCTTGCTGCTCTGCCAATAGTCTGTATCAATGATATTTCCGACCTTAAGAATCCTTCTTTATCTGCATCCAGTATGGCTACAAGTGATACCTCCGGCAGGTCCAGACCTTCCCTGAGCAGATTTATTCCCACCAGCACATCAAATTCTCCAGTCCTGAGACCCCTTAATATCTCAATCCTTTCCAATGTATCTATTGTAGAATGCAGATACCTGACCTTTATGTTTTGACTTGACAGATAATCGGTCAGGTCTTCTGCCATTTTCTTTGTAAGGGTCGTTACAAGAACTCTTTCGCCCCTATCTACTACTTTTCTTATTTCATGTATCAGATCATCTATTTGTCCTCTTGTCCTCCTTATAAAAACTTCCGGGTCCACCAGACCCGTGGGCCTTATTATCTGCTCCGCGATCTTACCGCTTACTTTTTTCTCGTAAGGTCCCGGCGTGGCCGAAGTAAATATCACCCTTTTTACCTTTGTCTCAAATTCCTCAAACCTTAAAGGCCTGTTATCCAGGGCCGAGGGTAATCTAAACCCATAATCTACCAGAGTTTGTTTCCTTGATCTATCACCTGCAAACATTCCCCTTATTTGAGGAACAGCTATATGAGATTCATCGATTATCACAAGAAAATCATCGGGAAAGAAATCGAGTAAGGTATTGGGCGGCTCCCCGGATTTTTTACCCAGTATATGTCTTGAATAATTTTCAATACCGCTGCAGAACCCCAGTTCTGCTATCATTTCCATATCATATCTGGTCCTTGATTCTATCCTCTGTGCTTCAAGCAGCTTATTCTGGTCCTTAAAATATTTTATCCTTTCTGTAAGCTCTTCCTCAATGGTCTTCAGAGCTGTATCGACCCATTCTGCAGTTGCCAGAAAATGAGTCGCAGGAGATATAATATATACCTGGCTTTCCCTGTAAACTTCCCCTGATACAGGGTCAAACTCTACGATTCTTTCCGGTTTATCTCCCAATAATTGTACCCTTACCGCTTTATCCTGATATGCAGGGAATATCTCAATGGTATCCCCCCTGACTCTGAATTTTCCATTAGCAAATTCATAATCATTTCTCTCATATCTTATATTGATCAACCTGTCTATTATTTCCTCTCTGGGAAACTCCTTACCCAGCCTTAGTACGATCCTCTGCTTGCCGTATTCTGAAGGAGAGCCCAGGCCGTATATACATGAAACACTTGCAACCACTATGACATCATCTCTTGTATAAAGAGAATTAGTGGTGGACAGTCTTAACTTCTCTATTTCTTCATTTATGGAAGTATCTTTTTCAATATACATATCCTTTCCAGGCAGGTATGCTTCTGGCTGGTAATAGTCGTAATAGCTTACAAAGTATTCTACTGCATTATCCGGAAAGAATTCCTTAAACTCATTACAGAGCTGCGCTGCAAGAGTCTTATTGGGTGCCATGACCAGCGTCGGAAGCTGTATATTCTTTATCACATTTGCTATTGAATAAGTCTTCCCCGAACCGGTGACTCCCAATAAGCTTTGAAATTTAAAATTATCTTTAATGCCTTGTGTCAGCTGGCTTATGGCTTTACTCTGATCACCCTGCGGCGAGTAGTTAGATACTATTTTAAATTTATGGTCAAGCATTCTTGTTGCCGTATTTATAATTTGTAATTAAATGTTTTTCAAAACGTCTTTTACCTTTTTTAGCAGGCTCTTTTTGGAACTACTGTTACTTATAATAAAATCCACTTTCTTCATGTTAATTTCTATATGCTGTCCTTCTATTTTTAGTTTTATATCATTATCAGGTAAATTTTTATTTTTTAAAAACGTCTTTCTTTTCTCATCATCAGTATCAACAAGAATAATATAGTCACATATTAGATCTAATTTACAATCAAACAATACTGCTGCATCTATTATTATATAATCTCTGTTGAAATTTTTATTTATGATTTTTTTTGTCTCCCCCCGGATCAATGGGAACATCAGCCTGTTTAGCTTCTCAAGCTCCTTCTCATCCGAAAAGACTCTATTCGCCAGAGATCTAAAATTTAAATCCAGGCCATTATCAAATATTTCATCTCCAAATATTTTTTTTAGTTCTTTTAGGACCCCGGGGGTTTTTAAATAGATATTCTTTGCCATATTATCTATATCCAATATCAGAGTATTTTTCTTTATATTTTTTATATACCCGCACACCGAGCTTTTTCCCGATGCGATCCTGCCGGTGACTCCTAATACTACTATTATATACCTCCTGCTTATTTAATAATTCAATCAATCCGCAGTAAAAAAAGAAGATTGCGTCAATATAAAAAGATAATAGCAATTTAACTGTTTTTTTAAAATATCACTGTGGCATTATTATGCAGTTTTTTTAGAATATGTTTAATTGGCTGAATCAGATTACTTTATGTCTGCTTCTTTTTTCATTTCCTGGAGGATTTCTTTAATCTGCCTTTTTTTCTTGGATTCTTTATCTTCTGCTTTTGTATCCTGGTCCTTGGCCTTGACTTCTTTTTCTTTTTTATCCGAAGCTTTTACCTTACCTTTTGCCTTTTTAGGTTCTTCCGTTGAAACTTTACTCTTTTTACTTTTGGTCTTTGGTTTTGCTTTTTCTGTTTCTTTTTTTTCTTCTTCCTTGACTTCCTCCGGATCTTCTACCTGCTTGATGCTGAAAGCCATTCTTCTTTTATCAAAATCTATATCAATAATCCTTACCTCCAATTCATCGCCGATCTTTGCAACATCGCTTGGCCTTTTTACCACTTCCGGGCTCAACTCAGATATGTGTACCAGACCTTCAAGTTCTTCCTCTATCTGCACAAATAAACCAAACTTGACTATCCTGGTCACTTTGCCCTTTATTATATCTTTTACGGAATATTTTTTTATCCTCTCCAACCAGGGGTCTTTTTGGGTCTGTTTTAAACCCAGAGAAAGTCTCTGCTTTTCATAATCAATATCCAATATTTCCACATCTACTTCCTGATCAATGGCAACGACTTCCGAGGGATGTTTCACGTGATTCCATGATAATTCCGATATATGGACCAGGCCGTCGACACCATTCACGTCAACAAAAGCTCCAAAATCTGCAATGCTTGTCACTATACCTTTTTTTACCTGACCGATTTCCATATTACTTAGTATTTCTTTTCGCTGCTCTCTTCTTTCATCCTCTATAATCATCTTTCGGGACAGGACGACATTATTCCTGTTTCTGTCTACTTCAATGATCTTACATATGCATTTTTCGCCGATATAGGATTCTAACTCTTTGACTTTCCTTACATCTACTAATGAAGCCGGTAAAAAACCTCTTAGGCCTATATCCACTATCAGGCCGCCCTTAACGCACTCTATGATCTCACCCTCGACCGTATCACCACTTTCAAAGATTTTTTCTATCCTATCAAAATTCTGTTCCACTTCGGCTCTTTTCTTTGAAAGCAATAAACGGCCGTCCTGGTCCTCTTTCTGCAGCACCATGATCTCTATTTCATCGTCTATCTTCAGAATATCTTCCGGCTTGACATCATTTCTTATTGATAATTCGTTTAAGGGTATTACCCCCTCTGATTTGAAACCTACATCTACCAAGACTTCATCTTTATCGATCTTTACTACTTTACCCTTGACCAGGTCTCCATCATTTAAATTGATCATGGTCAGATCATAATTGGGGACCATTTCACCATTCTCATTTTCTATCATGCAATTATCATTTGTTATTTTTTCGTTAAAATTATTTTTAGCCATATTTTAATAAATCACCCTCTGTTTTTAATATTGAAAAAGGATAACATGCAAAAAAATAATAATCAATATTATAAAATATTTTTTTAAATATACCAATTTACCCCGGTTTCTATGTCTACTTTCAGCTTTACTTCCAAGCTAACGCAATTTTCCATTGATTCTATTACAATCTTTTTTACCCTTTCAAGATCCTTTTCTTTTAATTCCAGCACCAGCTCATCATGAACATGCAGTATGATATTGCTATCTATATTATTTGAATCTAATTTTTCAAAAAGCCTGATAGTGGAAAGTTTCATTATATCTGCCGCACTTCCCTGTATAGGCGTATTTACCGCAAACCTTTCTCCCAGGCTTCTTATTCTGTTGTTCGCACTCCCCAGCTCTTTTATATACCTTCTTCTGCCAAAAATCGTAGTGGAATAACCTTTTTTATACGCCTCCTCTATTAGGGTCCTTAAATATCTTTTTACACCGGAGTATTTTTCAAAATACTTTTTAATATATTCTCTGGCTTCCTCTTCCGAAATAGAAAGCCTGTTCTTCAGACCATATTCGGTCATCCCGTATATTATCCCGAAATTTATTGTTTTTGCTTTCCTTCGTAAAGCATCATCTACATCATCATAACTTATCCCAAAAATCTCGGAAGCTGTCCGTAAGTGTATGTCTTCTTCCCTGTTAAATGACTCTATCAGATTGCTATCGCCTGACAGGTGTGCAAGTATCCTTAATTCGATCTGTGAATAATCTGAAGCAAGGATCATATCATAGCCTTCTCCCGGTATGAAGGCCTTTCTTATCTGCTTTCCGTATTCAGTTCTTACGGGGATATTCTGCAGGTTGGGTTCACTGCTGCTTATCCTTCCCGTAGACGTCCCTAACTGGCTGTATGTGGTATGGACTCTTAAGTCTTTGCGGTCTACAAGGCCGGGTAAAACATCAATATAGGTGTTTTTTAGTTTAATTTTTTCTCTCCAGTCCAATATTCTCTCTATTACCGGAGAACTTTTATAAATGGCCCTGAGAGCGCCGGCATCCGTAGAAAACCCTGTTTTGGTTTTTTTCGTAACGGGAAGCTTCATCTTTTTATAAAGAATCTCTGACAGCTGCTGTGAGGAATTTATATTAAACTCTTCGCCGCACAGCCTGTAAATATCTTTTTTAAGTCCTTCCAAATCCATGTCGTATTTTTTTATTAAGCCGTTTAAATATTCCTTATCTATATTCACCCCCTTATACTCCATCTCTGCCAGTATCCGTATAAGAGGTTCTTCTATCTGCCAGTACAGCTCCTCCAGTTTTTCTTTTTTTACTCTCTCAAGTAATTCAATTTCAATTTTTTTATACAGTCTTAATCTTTTTAATATTTCATCCAGTCTCTCATTTTTTGCTTCTATTTCAGGCTTCTTATCGTTATAAAGCTCTAACTTCAGCTGCTTTTCTTTTTCTGCTTCTTTGAGTTTCAATGCATCATCTTCATCCCCTTCTTTGCTGAATCCGATATCCTCTATATCTATATTCAAAATATCCCTTGCCACCTCTTCCAAATCGGTATTTGACTTAACGGGATTCAAGATCAAATATAATATTTCATAATCTATAAGTTTCCCTCCAAGCTTGATTTTAAGATCCTTTAATATCTTGTATATTTTTTTAAAATTAAAACCGGATTTACGGATATCTTTATCCTCCAGCAGTTTTTTCATACTCATACTTATTATATTTTCATTTATGCTGTCCTTATCGATCAAAAAAGCATCGTTGTCCCCGGGGTATAATATGATCCCGTATAATCCATCTCCATCATCAAATCCTGCAATATACATACATTCCTTAAAATCCTCGCTTGATGCATCAAAGCTTAAACTACCGGTTAAATGTTTTAAATTGATTTTATCTATCTCTTTTTTGACCTTTGGGCTATCGTCTTTAAAATAAACCTTATCCTTCAGGCCAGCCAGCCTCTTCTCCAGGGACCTGAATTCAAGGCTTCCGAATATCTGCTTTACTCTTTTGTAACTGACATTTTTAAAACTGCTGCTGACGACTCTGCTTATGTCCATATCCCGGGACGTCTCCAAAGCAGTCAATTTTTTACTGAGTTGTGCAAGATCCTTATTGTCAATTAAAAGTCCCTTTAACCTCTCGTTCTCTACTTCATTAATATTATTATATATCTCTTCAATACTGCCATATTTTTTTACAAGCATCCTAGCCGTTTTCGGGCCTATGCCCGGGACTCCCGGTATATTATCCGAACTGTCCCCCATCAGGGCTAAAAGATCTTTTATCTTCTCCGGCCCCACTCCAAATTTTTCCTCTACCTTCTCCGCGTTATAGATAACTGTATCCGTAATACCCCTTTTTATACCCATTACCTTTATATTATTAGAAACCAGCTGTAATATGTCTTTATCACCGGTTACTATCAATATGTTCTCATATTCATCACTTATGCCACCCGCTATAGCCGCAAGTATATCATCGGCTTCAAGACCGTCTTTTTCCAAATAAATAATACCGAAGGCATCCAGGACTTCTTTGATCAAAGGAAACTGGTTTGACAGATCATCGGGCATTTTCTTCCTGTGTATTTTATACTGATCAAACATCTTATGCCTGAATGTCGGGGCCTTGCTGTCAAATGCACAAATTATGGTATCCGGATTTTGATCCTCTATAAGCTTAAGCAGCATATTGGTAAATCCTAAAACAGCATTTGTTACAATACCTGACGAAGTGGAGATGCTATCAGGAACTGCATAAAAAGCACGGTAGGCAATATTATTTCCATCGATTAAGATAGCTTTACGTTCCTTAACTTTTTCCAATTAGAACTCCCTGCTGATCAAAAACTAATTCATATTTCAATATAAACACATAATCCTTAAAAAAATTCAGCTAATGCTGTAAAATCCTTCCAAAAAAATACGATTTTATTTGACATAACCGCACAATCTTATATTATAGCATTTAACTAAAATATTGATTTAAAAATAATTTATACAAAGTTATAACAGAAAATATTCAATAGATTATCTAGAAAATAAAAGGAGATATTGTATGGATTACGTCCAAAATATAATTTCAAATGTTGTAGAGAAGAATCCTGGAGAACTTGAATTTCACCAGGCAGTTAAAGAGGTGCTCTCGTCAGTTAAAACTGTATTTGAAAAATATCCTGAATATGAAAAAGCAGGGATTTTGGAAAGACTTGTGGAGCCTGAAAGGCAGATTATGTTTAGAGTTCCCTGGATTGATGATGAAGGTAAAGTGAAAGTCAATCGTGGCTATAGAGTTCAATTCAATAGTGCAATAGGGCCTTATAAAGGTGGTTTAAGGCTTCATCCTACAGTAAATCTCGGAATAATAAAATTTCTTGGATTTGAACAAATATTCAAGAACTCTCTTACCGGATTCTCTATTGGAGGTGGAAAAGGGGGAAGTGATTTTAATCCCAAGGGTAAATCAGATACAGAAGTCATGAAATTTTGCCAGAGTTTTATGACAGAACTTTTTAGACATATTGGCCCTAATACAGACGTACCTGCCGGTGATATAGGCACAGGGGCAAGAGAAATAGGTTATTTGTATGGTCAGTATAAAAGAATAAAAAATGCATTTGAGGGTGTTCTGACAGGTAAGGGTATTGAATATGGCGGAAGCTTGCTTAGAAAAGAAGCTACCGGGTATGGCCTTGTATATTTTGTTAATAATATGTTAGGAATAAAAGATAAGTTAATAAAGGGATCTAAGGTAGTTATTTCAGGTTCGGGAAATGTGGCTATATATGCTCATCAAAAAGTAAAAGAATTAGGCGGTATAGTAGTAGCTATGAGTGATTCAAATAGTTATATTTATGATCCCGAGGGTTTAGATTTAGATGAAATACAAATAATAAAAGAAGTTAACTGTAAAAGAATAAGAGAATATAAGAATAAGTACCCTAATGTAAAATGCGGAGAAGATCCTAAACAGATTTGGAAGGTTAAGTGTGATATTGCACTCCCATGTGCCACCCAGAATGAAATAGATTCTAAAGATGCTGAAATTTTGGTAAATAATGGTTGTTATGCTGTTGGCGAAGGAGCTAATATGCCGTGTATGCCGGAAGCAATAAAAATATTTTTAGAGAATAAAATTTTATTTGCACCAGGGAAAGCTGCAAATGCAGGTGGAGTAGCTGTGTCAGCATTGGAAATGTGCCAGAATAGTACAAGATCACATTGGGCTAGTGAAGAAGTTAATAAAAAACTAGAAGGAATTATGTTCAATATATTAAAAGATGTCAGAACTACGGCTAAAGAATATGGTGATGAAAATAATATAGTTATGGGTTCCAATATAACTGGATTTTTAAAAATAGCTAATGCAATGCTTTCTCAGGGAGTTGTTTAAAAAATAAATATATCGATAGAGCCGATATAGCTTCTCTAACAAAAAAAGCTTCTGAAGTTTCCGGAATCCCCTATATTATTGATATAGACAAACAGGAAACAAAAAAAATACTGGATTCATAGATCAAATAAAATTAAGGCTAAAAGATAAACGCCATTAAGTTTCATGAAAATTTAATGGCGTTTATACTTATAAAAATATAATAAATTATTAGACAATTGTCAACATTTTATTATCTTTTTGATAGCTTGATTCTTGATTATAATCCGTATAAATTGTATTATTTTAGAGCGCCGGAGTGGCGGAATTGGAAGACGCGCTGGACTCAAAATCCAGTGAACCGCGAGGTTCGTGTCGGTTCGACCCCGACCTTCGGCACCAGCAATAAATCCTTATAAAGCCAGGGTATGCGCCAGTTTATACAGTTCCTTATCTATTTCCTTCTTGTTTTCAAAGATATCTTCAAACTTGCATATCTCTATTTTCATGCTTTTTATTCCCACCATACAATCACTTTCGCCCTGCAGCAGAAGGTCTACGGATTTCTTGCCGAACTCTGCAGCCAGTATCCTATCCATGGCAGATGGAGAACCTCCCCTTTGAATATGGCCCAGTACCGAGATCCTGACTTCATGGCCCACCAGCAGCTTGATAGAGGACGCGACTTCACTCGCCTTGGCTGCCCCTTCCGCTACTATCACCAGAGTGTGTCTCTTCCCCACTCTGTGACCCTTGATTTTTTTGGCCACTTTGGCCAGATCGACTTTTATTTCAGGGATCAATATATAATCAGCACCGCAGGCAACCCCTGTATTTATTGCAATTATTCCCGAATTTCTCCCCATTACTTCTATTACAAATATTCTATCGTGGGAAGATGCCGTATCTCTGATTTTAGAAACGAGACTGATTATTACATTAAGAGCAGTATCAAAACCAATACTATAATCGGTACCCACTACATCATTATCTATAGTTGCCGGGATACCCACTACCTGAATTCCCTGCTTATGAAGTTCATGGGCGCCTCTGAATGTACCGTCTCCGCCGATTACTACTAATCCTTCTATATTATTTATTTTCAGGTTTGCTATGGCCTCTTTCTGCCCTTCTCTGCACTTGAATCTTTCCGACCTTGCTGAGTACAGAAAGGTGCCTCCCCTGTCAATTATCCCGCTGACTGAGTTTAAACTTAATACTTCAAAATCATTACTTATAAGTCCCTTGTAGCCCTCATAAAACCCGTAAACTTCCAGATCATTATATATTGCATACCTGGTCACTGTCCTTAATACTGCATTCATACCGCTGGCATCTCCGCCGCTTGTCATCAGCGCTATTCTTCTTTTTCCCGCCACTACAATCACTCCTTATTTTCGTCTGCTTTTTAATTCATTAAATACTTCCTTTAAAGTAATTTTCTTTTCAACCATCAAAACCAGCAAATGATAGACCAGATCAGCTATCTCGTATACTGTACTGCTTTTCTCCTGATGTTTTGACGATAAAACAACTTCCATGCTTTCCTCACCGAATTTTTTTATTATTTCATCCAGTCCCTTTTTATGAAGAGAATAGGTGTAAGAATCAGAGGTCTTGTTTTTAATCCTGCTTTCAATTACGCCGTACAGTTCATCAAGTATGCTTTGTTCCGTGTAACTGTCGGAATACTTTTTAAAATTTATATCTCTGTCAATATCTTCTAGAGTCCTGTAAAAGCAGCTTCTATTGCCGGTGTGGCATGCATTACCTACCTGCTCAACACTTATCAATAAGGAATTCCCATAACAATCATATTTTATGGCCTTTATTTTCTGTATGTTCCCTGATGTCTCACCTTTATTCCAGAGTTTTCTTCTGGTCCTGCTCCAAAACCAGGTCGTACCCGTACTCAGACTTTTTTCCAGAGATTCTCTGCTCATATAGGCCACCATAAGGACTTCACCGGTCTTATGATCCTGTATGACAGCCGGTATCAGGCCCGGGTCTTTTTTGCCCTCCGTGCTGTTTTTATTACCCTTTTTCATAGCTTCTTAATTCCTTTTTTGCTTTATTTACTTAATTATACTTATTATGATATAAGTACCAAACTTATATTCTTACATTGATCCCTTCAGACCTCAGGTATTCCTTGGCTTCTTTTATGGTATTCTGCCCATAATGGAAAACAGACGCCACCAGTACCGCATCTGCATTAGCATACTTGATGACATCACTCAGATGCTTAAGCTTTCCCGCTCCACCTGAAGCAATAACCGGTATATTTACCATAGATGTAACCGAACGCGTAAGTTCTATATCATAGCCATCTAACGTCCCATCTTTATCCATGCTTGTAAGCAATATCTCTCCTGCTCCCAGCTCTTCGGCTTTTTTTGCCCACTCCACTGCATTTATACCGGTCGGAGTCCTTCCGCCGTGTATATATACCTCCCATAAATCCTTGCTTTTATATTTTGCATCAATAGCTACTACTATACTCTGGCTGCCGAAAACTTTTGAAGACCTGCTTATAATCAAAGGATCTTTTACTGCAGATGTATTTATTGAAATCTTATCAGCGCCCTTTCTTAATATTTCTCTTATATGTTCTATACTGCTTATACCCCCGCCTATGGTATACGGTATAAATACTTTTTCAGCAGTCCTGCTGGCAAGCTCTACTACTGTTTTTCTCCTTTCATGTGAAGCTGTTATATCTAAAAATACTACTTCATCAGCACCTTCTTTATCATAAAAAGCTGCCATTTCCACAGGATCCCCTGCATCCTTTAGATTTACAAAACTTATTCCTTTCACTACTCTTCCCTTATCTACATCCAGGCATGGGATTATTCTTTTAGTTATCATTCTCTCAAGCCTATCTCTATTGCTTTCTTAAGATCGATTTTAGTTTTTTCATCATATAAGGCCTTACCGATTATTATTCCGCTTATTCCCATATTTTCTATTTTTTTTAACCGGACAATATCGTCCAGGCTGCTGACCCCTCCTGCAATTATAAAATTCAGTTCAGAACTTTTTAAAATTCTTTTAAGAAGCCCCAGATTAATGCCTTTAAGTGTACCATCTCTTGATATATCTGTAATGATTATTTCTTTTATACCTGATTCTCTCACTTCTTCGATAAGTTCAAATATATTAAGTGAGGATTTTTCCTGCCATCCTCTTTTATAAATCACCCCGTTTGCAGTATAATCCAGACTCAAGATCATCCTGTTTTTATACTGCAGAATACTCTTCTTTAAAAAATTTTTATCTTCTAGGGCTCTGGTGCCAAGAATGACTCTTTCGATACCAATATCCAGGACCCTTCTCAATATCTCAAAATTTCTGATCCCTCCGCCGTATTGTATCTTTATATCCACTTTTCCTTTTATTCTGGAAGCTGTCTTAAGATTTTTTACACTGCCTGTCCTGGCACCGTCAAGATCCACAATATGCAGCCATTCCGCTCCTGCTTCTTTCCATTTCTGTGCTATATCAACAGGATCACCAAAATACTTTTTTTCAGTACTGAATCTGCCCCTGGTCAATCTTACGCAGGAACCCTTGATCAGATCTATTGCCGGTATTATGATCATCAGTTTTTTCCCTTTACTATATTCCAAAAATTCTTCAGCAGTTTTAAACCACTGCTGCTGCTTTTTTCAGGGTGAAACTGGATACCGTAAATGTTACCCAGCTCAATACCTGCTGTTATATCAATCCCGTAATCCGTGGAACTGCTTATAATATCTTTATTTTCTGGTATGACATAATATGAATGGACAAAATAAAAATTCTCTCCCTCTCTGATCCCGCTTAATATTCTGCTTTCCTTTTTTAATATCTTTAGCTGGTTCCACCCCATATGCGGGACCTTTACGATCGGGGGTATTTTTTCAACATAGCCTTTCAGTATGCCCAGTCCTTCACTCCTATCGTTTTCCATGCTGTATTCAAAAAGCAGATGCATGCCCAGGCATATCCCCAAAAAGGTTTTTTTAAATATGTTCTTTTTTAGAACATCGATCAGTTTCAGCTTTTCGAGATTTCTATATGCGTCCCTGCATGCGCCTACACCTGGAAGGACCAGCGCTTCTGCATTGTTTATGACCGATGCACTGCCGGTCACCCTTACATCCACACCGATCTTCATAAAGGCGTTTTTAACGCTGCTTATATTTCCCATGTCATAATCTATTATTGCAATATACATATCTTATACTCCGATCATATTCCAAGCCATAGCCTTATATTTGATTTATTACTGGTGCTAATCAATTAAAATCAGTCATCTTAAAGATTATATTAAACCTTTAGTTGAAGGTATGTCACCTGTTCCTGATATTCTGCTTGCATCGTGAAGCACAATACCAAAAGCCTTAAAAATCGCTTCTATGATGTGGTGGGAGTTTATCCCGGTGTTTTTATTTATATGAAGATTTACAAAACTATTACTGACTAGAGCCCTGAAAAAATCTTCTACTACTACAGTTTCCATCCCGTCAAGTTTTTCATATTCTATATCAACATTATATCTCAGATAAGCTCTTCCACCTATATCAATGGATACAGTTACCTCTGCTTCATCCATGGGCAATAAAATATATCCAAACCTCTTAATTCCTTTCTTATCTTTTAGACATTCAAAAACAGCTTTACCCATACAGATGCCCACGTCTTCCACCAGATGGTGACAATCCACCGCTACGTCACCGGAAGCTCTGAGTTTCATATCAAAACTTCCATGCCTGGTAAAACTTTCAAGAATATGATTCAAAAAAGGTATTGGAGTCTCTATGTCAGCATTTCCGCTTCCGTCAAGATCAAATTCAATCTTAATATCGGTTTCTTTGGTTTTTCTTGTTATTTTAGCTTTTCTTTTCATTTTTCCTTACTTATTTACTTTATTACACTTTTGATTTTACTTAAAAAATCACTTATACGGTCATACTTGATCCTGTAACTCGTAATATTTGCAATTACCCTGGCAGTAGAGACAAAGATCTCCTCCATCTCAACCAGATCATGCTCTTTAAGAGTTTTACCCGTAGAGGTCAGATCCAGTATTTCATCCGCTATACCCATGACCGGAGCCAGTTCTACAGAACCATATAATTTTATTATTTCTACCTGTATACCCTTCCTGTCAAAATATTTCTTGGCGATATTGGGGTAACTGGTGGCAATTTTTATGGACCCAAAATGCTTATAGTACTCCTTTACCTTCTCGGTACAATTTTTTAATGTAGCCAGGATCACCCTGCATTTTCCGCATTTTAGATCCATAAGTTCATATACATCGCTTTCTTTTTCCACCAGGACATCTTTACCCGAAAAGCCTATATCACAGGCTCCATACTCAACATATACAGGGACATCCATGGGACGGGAGATTATATACTGTATAGAATCATTTTCAGAATATATAAACAGTCTCCTGTCTTTTACCATCAAAGGATCTGTATCATACCCTGCTTTCTTTAATATCTCTACACAGGGTTCAAATAAGTACCCTTTTGGAACAGCGATTTTGATTGGCTTTTTCATTTTTTAAACTCTTTTATAAATTCGTCTATTTTTTTAGTTTTTTTTATATTTTTATCAAGATCAGTTACGCTGACATTTTTAAATCCCTGTTCAACTTCAGCAAGTATATTATACTTTTTTTCCTTCGCAAAACTTTTTATATCAGGTAACTTTTCAAAACATAGTTCTACAATACTGCCGCCGGATCTCAATTTAGATGCCATTTTTATTGATTCTATACCTTTTTTATCATTCTTACAGTTAAGTAAGATTTTAAAACTTTCTTTTAGCCCCGATTTACTTGCAGCTTTGTGGACCAGATCTATATCCAGTGCAAAACCGGTGGCCGGGGCATCCAATCCAAATTCTTTTATAAGCCCGTCGTATCTTCCTCCGCTGCTCAGAATACGCTTTACCCCCGGGTAATAGACTTCAAATAACAGACCCGTATAATAATTAAAATCCCTTATAATGCTAAAATCCGTTAAAAGATAATCCCTGTAATCCAGCTCTTCCAGATTCTCATATATTTTCTTTACATAACCAAGGCTTTTAGTCACTTTTGGTTCATCTATCTTTGAGACCAGCCCGGATATTTTTTTAATGTCACTTCCCGGCTGCATTAATTTTATAAAAATCTCCGCTTTATTTTTACTTTTTTCCTTCAGAAAATTCTCCAGTCCGACAAAGCCTTTTGCAGCGATTGCTTTCCTGACATAATCTCTTTCCGGTAAGATAAATTTAAACCAGTCACACAGGCCCTCTATAAATTCTACATGTCCAAGTCCGATCTTATATTCCTTTAGTCCTATGCCGTTTAAAATGTTTATCAATATAATAAGGATCTCCGTATCAGACATCACAGCGTTAGATGAGCCGATAAATTCCAGGCCGGCCTGATTATATATTCTGCTTATACCTTTCTGTATATCAGATTGTCTAAAAGAGTCTGCAAAATAACAGAATCTTACAGGAAGCTGATTTTTCTTTATTCTCATCCCTGTCAACCTGGCTATAGGTATGGTCATATCACTCCTTAGTGATACCAGACTTCCATCAATATCAAAAAAACTGATCAGCTTTCCTTTCCAATCCCTGCCTACCCCGATAGAGATGTTTTTGGTATATTCGATCACCGGAGTCTTGACTTCGCCGTAACCCCACTTTTTAAACTCATCGTCGATTATCTTTTTTATACTATTTCTCTCTTCTGATTCAGACGGGAATATATCCCTCAGTCCGTAGGGCAACTTTACTAAATTATTATTTTTTTTATTTCCAAACATATTTTCCTTAATCCACTATATATGAAAAAAGTATTTTATCACATTACTATATTTAAAAAAAAGCATATTTTAATGATTATCCTTTATTTTGCTTAGTCTGTACTTTTCGCTTATGGGTTTATAATGCTCATCTACAGCCAGGTTCTTACCTTCAATAAACATAGTCCTTATAGTACCCTTTGCCGCCTTTACTCCGAATAAATGAGGCGCATCCAACACACCTTTATTTATCGCTCTTGAGATCACGGCCGGAGATATTAACGGATCCCGGCATTTATTACCTTTACCCAGTTTCTTTATTTTATCAATAATCAATCCGGCATCTTCTACTAATTCTTCTTTTCTCTCTCTTACTTTCCCGTCTGATTTCATATCCGGGCAGCCGTTTAAATGATTTTCTATGACCTTTTCACTGATCTTGACACTTTCCATAATATCTTCGGGCTTTGCGGCATGATCTGCTTCACAAAATGCTACTATATGCATAATATCAGGGTTAAGCTGCATCTGGAGTAAAGTCGAAGAGGCTAGCTGCCCCTTACCCCTGTCAAAATCAGTCGGGTAACTATACAGACCCGATCTTGTCTGCCTGAGTGTTTTAAAGTCATCGCTGTGAAGCGACTCCACCAGTTCGACCTTGGCCATCATCTTTGCCAGATCCATTGTAAATGAGGTCTCCCTGGGAGTATTAAACATATACTGCGAAACATAGACTTTCACCCCCATCATTTTGGCATTATAAGCCGCAAGATAAGCAGCAGCTACTGCCACGGAATCGGGGGAGTATCTTAGACTCCAATGATGAGATTCATTTACTTCTACTGGTATATTTCTTTCCGCATGCCATTTTATAAGCAGCTGGTTTTCAGCAATTGACTGCTCCAATTCTCTCCCGCTTCTATTATCAAGTTCATTGTACCAGCAAAGAGGGACCGCACACCACGCATTATTGATATTCTTCAAAAGGACTTCTGCCATCTTTATGATGTCATTAGTACCGCTGTAGCATCTAAGAAGAGGGTGATTTCCCCTCCTTGATGCAAGATAAAGACTCTTGAAATCCTTTTCGCTTCTAAGCGGGACCCCTCCGGCACCATCCTGCCCGGGATCCATTTTCCCGGGATGGAAAAAGAATTCCTGAGTATTTTGATCAGGGCCTATTGATATCACATCAAGCAATCTGCTTGACGAGATCTTTTTTATTCCCTCCAGTGTCTCTTTTAAAGTCGGCCTTCCGAAATGATGCCTTATTATAGGAAAAGGCCTTCGGTATTTGATCCTTTCTAAAAGATTTTGCGGAGGTACACTGCTGCGGACCTTTGCTTTCTTCTTATTTAAATAACCCTCTATCTCCTCTATGCTTTCTTCTCCTGTAAAAATGATATTAAAAATACCAAGTTTCCCGGCGATTTCGGCCACCGGTCTTGTGCATCCCAGTATAAACTCCACTTTATTTCTTGATATTTTCTTTACTATTTTTTCCTTTAGGTCTTTAAATACCTGAAAAGCGCTTTCAGGGGACAGGCGGTAGCTTACAGCTACTATATTAGGGTTAGATTTTTCTACTTCTTCCTTTAATTTATCAATGCTGAGAGCAGAACCTAAAAATTTTGTTTCGTAACCGTGGCTTCTGGCCAAGCTCAGAAAATTCAATATTCCCGCAACATGGACACAGCTTCCTATGCAGGCCCCTAATATCTTTTTCATAGATCCACACCTATTTCTTACCTTTTATCAGTATATTTCTTATCTGGTCCAGATTTAAGCCATTCAATCCTAATCTTGAAAGATTTCTCCCTATCTTTCTGTAATCCTTTTTGAATATGGAATCAGCAATATCAATAAGTGAATCAATTACCTTTGTCTTTATACCAAGTGCTCTTCCAAATTCGGCTATAGGCACCAGACTCATGGGTATATCTTCCGTTATATATCTGATATTTGTAGTTCTCGGAGCCATTATTCCCACATATCCGGGATTACTGTGTATAGCATCAAATAGATTATCCTCTACTACATTATAGGCCATAGACAGCCACTTAATAGCTGAATAAATATTGGCACACTTTAATCCTTTAGCGACCATTAATCTTTCTCTGTCCACAACCTCCATTACTTTTGCCACAGACTGAGTGACTCCCTCTATATAGAACTGGAAATTTCCCAGTGTTGACTCTATCCTGCTCAGATTAAGTATGGTGATCGCGGGATGAAATACCGCACCTATATTATTAAAGCTGGTTTCGATAACACTCACTGCTGGAATAAATTCAGGAAATGCTTCATTTAATTTTCTTACCACTGATTCAGTCTTTCTTGAAGGTATTGCCGCTACCGGTATGGCATGCTTTATTCTAAATATTTTTGCTGTAGCCGGACCCATGCCTCTGCTTGCATATATAAAAGTTTGTGCCTCAGCTATGGTTATATCCTTATGGTTGCCTTCTTCTCTTAAGACATTTAAAAATTCCAATGCCCCGCACGTCCTTCCCGGATTCAGGACTACGATCTGTTTTTCATTTAAAAAAGGTGCACATCTCTGAGCAATAGAGCTATGACCGTATGCAGGTACGACTACCATTATCATATCCACACCCTTAATGACCTTTTCCATATTATTGGATACAATGTTTAATTTACCAAAACCTTTCACTTCACCTTCCAGTTCAATTCCCTTGAGTTTCCTTATCGGCTGGATTTTTGAAAGCGTTCTGTTGTATAAATTAACTGAAAATCCCTTTATGGCCAGATGAGCTGCTATTGCCTTACCTCCATGACCGGCTCCTACAACTGCAAACTTCAATTCACGCATAGAATCTCCTTCCGGTATCTTTATATACTTATATCCTGTCCCAGTTGATCTTATCCTGAAAGACCTGCCTGAGATCTTCTTTTAGAGATTGGCTTAAATTTATTTTAAAACTGGACGGCAGTTTGTAAATCTTCCTTATATCCTTTCCGTTGCCACCGGTTACCTTAAACTCTATCTTATCAAAACCAGGATGCTTTTTTAATATATCATAAAATCTATTGATAAAATTTTCATCCATGTCTTCTTTCTTCACTGTAAAAACCACTTTTCCTTCTCTATCTTTTATAAGTTCGTTCTGGTCTATGTCCGCTTTTTCTACACTTTCCAATTTTTTAATTTCATTAGCAATAATCTTAAACTGATCCTCTTTTTTATCCAATTTTCCTATGATTTTTACTATCTTATCCTCGGCAACGACTTCTCTGTAACTGTCCAGCACCCTGGGAAATACTATCACCTCTGCGCTGTCACTTATATCCTCCAGCTCAATAAAGCACATTTGCTGATCCCTTTTTGTAAATATAGTCTTTATCCTGGTTATAATACCGCCTACCGCTACAGTACTTCCGTCTTCTATACTGCTCAGACTTTCCAGAGGGGTTAATTTATAAAACGAATCTTTATATTCAAGTAAAGGATGCCCCGATATATAAAGGCCCAGTGTTTCTTTTTCATAATTCAATAACTCCTTTTTTGAAAACTCTTCAAACTGTTTTTCTGTGTAATATACTCCGTTTAATAGTATTTTTTCACTATTGCTGCCGTCGACATCAAACAATGAGAACTGACCGATATCCCTATCCTTTCTGATCTTTAACGTTTCCTCTATGATCTTTTCAAAATTTTCCAGTAAATACTTGCGGCTTTGACCAAGAGAGTCAAATGTCCCGCTTTTTATAAGACCTTCAATTGTCTTTTTGTTCAATACACTGCTTTCAACTCTCTGGCAGAAATCTACAAAATTTTTAAATTTACCCCCGCTTTTTCTTTCTTTTTCAATGCATTCAATAACAGCAGTACCGACATTCTTGATAGCTGAAAGTCCGAACCTGATAGAATTACCTGTTACGGTAAAATCCGTATAACTTACATTAATATCAGGCGGAAGAACCGTAATGCCCATTCTTCTGGTCTCGTTTACATATTGAGCCACTTTTTCCTGACTTCCCATCCTTATACTCAGCAGTGCCGCCATAAACTCAACGGGATAATTTGCCTTGAGATATGCAGTCTGATATGAAATCATTGCATATGCGGTACTATGTGACTTATTAAACCCATATTCTGCAAAATGATTTACAAGTTTAAATATCTTTTCCGAAATCTCTTCCTTTATCCCTTTCCTTGTTGCACCTTCTATAAATTTGCTTTTCTGTTTTGAAAGTAAATGCTTCTTTTTCTTACTGATGGCTCCCCTCAGAATATCAGCCTCTGACATACTGAAACCTGCAAGTTCCGATGCTATTCCCATAACCTGCTCCTGATACACGATGATCCCGTAAGTACTTTCGAGAATCTTTTCAAGAGATGGATGCAGATATTTTATTTTGTTTCCGCTGTTTTTATTTTCTACAAAATCACTGACCATATTGCTCTGAAGAGGACCCGGCCTGTATAGGGCGAGAAGTGCTATCAAGTCTTCAAACTTATTCGGTTTTAGATTTATCACCAGTTCTCTCATACCGGAACTTTCAAGTTGAAAGATCCCCAGGCATTCTCCCCCGCTTAATATTTTAAAAGTTTTTTCATCATCCAGATCAACATTATTGATATCTATATCTATATTTTTTGTTTTCTTTACTAAAAACAATGCCTTATCTATCAGTGATAGTGTCTTCAGTCCCAAAAAATCCATTTTCAGCAGCCCTATTTTTTGTATATCCTCCATTTTATATTGAGTTACAACATCGCCTTCTTTCCCTTTCTGAATGGGTGTGTAGTTATAAAGATCCTCCGAAGAGATCACCACTCCCGCGGCATGTATCGAATCCTGCCTTGAAATTCCTTCAAGTGAGATTGCAGTATCTATCACTTCTCTTATTTTTTTATTATTTTCATAAATTTCTTTTAAATCGGGGACCTTTTCCAGTGATTCCTCAATAGTCACGTTTAATTCCATGGGTATCATTTTAGCTATTTTGTCCACTTCGGCATAAGGCATTTCCATTACTCTTCCCGCATCCCTTATAGCCTGCCTTGCTGCCATCGTTCCAAAGGTCACTAACTGAGCGACCCTCTTTTCACCGTATTTCTTGGTGACATATTTGATGACTTCATCCCTTTTCTCATAACAAAAATCTATATCAATATCTGGCATGCTCTTCCGCTCTTCGTTTAAAAATCTTTCAAATAAGAGGCCGTATCTCAACGGTTCGATATCGGTAATTCCCAGCAGATAGGATACTATGCTGCCCGCTGCCGAACCCCTTCCCGGTCCTACTCTGATATCATTATTTTTGGCAAATTTTACAAAATCCCAGACTATTAGAAAATACTCAGAAAATCCCATCTTTTTTATGACTTCCAATTCCTTGCGTATCCTGTTATCTATCTCCTCCGTTACAGCATCATACCTCTTATCAGCATTTTTATAACATAATTTTTTAAGATACTCATCTGCACTGCATTTTTCAGGGACTTTAAAGGATGGGATCAGATTCATATTGAACTTCAGATTTACATTACACCTATCAGCGATCACCTGGGTATTTTTAATAGCACCAGGGTACTCTTCAAAGAGGTCTTTCATCTGTTCATAGTTTTTAAAATAGTATTCATCTGTAGGAAATCTCAGGCGGTTGACCTCATTTATAGTAGAGCCGGTCTGGATGCAGAGAAGGACATCATGAGCTTTGCTGTCTTCCCTGTTTAAATAATGGACATCGTTTGTAGCCACTACCGGAACATTATATCCCGTTGACAGTTCCAGTAAAGCCTTGTTTACTTTCTTTTGTTCCGGTATGCCGGAATCCTGAAGTTCAAGAAAAAAATTATTTTTTCCAAAAATATCTATATAATCTTCTATGACTTTTTTTGCACTTTCAATCTTATCCGCAATAATATATTTTGGAATCTCTCCGGCAATACAGCCGCTTAAAGCGATTATGCCGTCTCTGAACTCTCTAAGCAGCTCTTTATCCACCCTTGGCCGGTAATAAAACCCTTCCAGAAACCCCAGGCTGACCAGCCTCATTAAATTTTGATAGCCCTGATTGTTCTCGGCCAGAAGCGTAAGGTGGTAAAAATTTTCTTCGTTTTTTCCCTTTTCCAGCTGCTTATCCCATCTGCTTTTTGGAGCCAGGTATACTTCACAACCGATTATGGGCTTGATCCTCGCTTTTTTTGCCTGGGTATAGAATTCAATAATGCCATACATGACTCCGTGGTCTGTTAGTGCTAAAGCGGACATATTGTACTTGCAGGCTCTTTCTATTAACTTGCTTATTCTTGAAGCGCCGTCTAATAAGGAATACTCGCTGTGGACATGCAGATGGATAAAATTGTCTTTTCCCATTCTAATAGAATCTAACTATCTTTTTTGCCTAGACTTTTTAGGTCAAATATATGCCGAATCTAAAATACTACTCTATATAGCTCATCAAGAGAAGTTATGCCTTCTGCAACTTTCTTGGCTCCGCATTCAAGCAAGGTCTTCATCCCCTCTTTTCTGGCAATCTCTTTGATTGCATCAGGACTTTTTCTTTCCAGTAACATCTCTCTTATTTTTTCGGATACAGTCAGCATTGAAAATATACCGGTCCTTCCCAGATAACCGCTGGAATTACATCTTTTGCATCCGACACTCTTATAGATCTTCTTTCCTTTTAATATTGGTTTTATTTCACTGTTTAAAGATGCTTCCGGTATATCTATTTTTTCCTTACAATTCTCGCATAATATTCTTATCAATCTTTGAGCAATTATACCTTTGACTGCAGACGATATCATATAAGATTCTACTCCCATTTCAAGAAGCCTTGTCAGACTGGAGGGAGCATCATTGGTATGCAGAGTAGTCAATACCAAATGCCCTGTTATTGCTGACTCCATGGCTATTTTTGCAGTTTCTAGATCCCTTACCTCTCCAATCAGAATGATATCCGGGTCACTACGCAGCAGTGCCCTTAAGCCCCTGGCAAAGTCCATATTTATTTTTCGATTGACCTGGACCTGCATTATCTGTGGAAACCTATATTCTACAGGGTCTTCTATGGTAAAGATCTTTTTCTGAACATCAGCGATCTTGGTAAGACTGGCATAAAGGGTGGTAGTCTTTCCGGAACCGGTTGGACCGGTAATAATAACAGCTCCGTGTGGGATCCTTATCATTTTCTCATATTCCGGGATAATATCCTTTGTCATCCCGGATTTTTCAAGGTTAAAAACAGACTCATCTTTATCCAGTATCCTTATAGTGATATTTTCTCCAAAAACAGTAGGTATGGAGGCAAGCCTCAGGTCAATTGATCTGCCGCCATAACTAATGGAACTTCTGCCGTCCTGGGGCAGTCTATTTTCAGTTATATCCATCCCACCCATTATTTTATATCTTGAGATCAACAGCCTCTGCACCGTCTTGGGGACATCCTTTATCTTCTGCAATACACCGTCTACTCTAAACCTTATACCGCATTCCTTCTCCTGTGGTTCCACGTGTATGTCACTGGCTCTTAATGATATTGCTTTCATTATGATCTGATTTGCAAGCCTTACCAGAGGGTTCTTCTCAACCATCTCTTCTTCAAATTTTTTACCTATGGTAAGATCTTCATCTTTTATTATTTCCTTGACTTCTTTCAGGCTGTATTCATCAGTGGTATACATTCTTATAATGTTCTCAATACTCTTTTTGGTGCTTAAAAAAGGTTTAACATTATATCCGGTCAACAGCCTTATTTCATCGATAGTATTTATATCCCTGGGATCTGTCATTGCCACATGCAGGGTGTTATCAACCATTTCAAAAGGAAATACATATCTCTTGACTGCAAAATCTCTGGATATGAGATTTGCAATAGAAGGATCTATTTTTTCCTGTATTTCATTTAAATCTATATGATCATAACCCCTCTGGAACGAAACAAGCTCTACCAAAGTTTCATCAGATATATGCCCTTTTTTTATTAATATTTCACCTAATTTTTCCCCGGTTTCCTTCTGGACATTTAAAGCATCTTCTAATTGTTCCTTGGTTATGATGTTTCTATCTAAAAGTATTTTTCCAATTTTTTCTTTTTTATAATCTACATCAACCATAATTCATCCTTTAAACTTACTATTAACCTTCACTATTATAATATATCTCAGCAAATATTTCACATATAAATATTAAGAATAATAAAAATATACTTTAATAAAATTATATAAACATATCTTTATACATAATTTAAGTTTTAATTTAATCTATGAATTTTTTTCAACAGCCCTGTTTATTAATCCGGCTGTATAGCCCGCTCCAAAACCGTTGTCAATATTCACTACAACCACGCCTGGGCTGCAGGAATTCAACATAGTCAGAAGGGGTGACAATCCTTTAAAGCTTGACCCGTACCCCACACTGGTAGGCACTCCTATTACCGGGCATCTGACCATTGAACTTATCACACCCGGAAGCGCCCCTTCCATTCCGGCTATAGCTATTATCACGTTGGAACAGTCAAGTTCTTCTCTGTAACTTAACAATCTATGGATACCTGCAACACCTACGTCATAGATCTTTTTAACCCTGTTTTTCATGAGATAAGCGGTCACTGCTGCCTCTTCTGCTATATTTATATCCGAAGTGCCCGCACACAATACGGTTATTCCTTCTTTTAATTTATCTTCCGGAACATCCAGCGGTGTATAAATAATATTTGATTTAAATTCAAACTCTTTATTTTTAATTTTCTTCTTCAGTAGATTATAGATCTCAATATCAGCTCTTGTTATTAAAAGTATAGATGAATAATTCAATATCTTTTTTGCTATCTCCAGGATCTGCTGCGGCGTCTTGCCTTCTCCGTATATTACCTCCGGAAATTCCCTGCGGAGAAGCCGGTGGTGGTCGATTTTTGCAAAACCGATATCTTCAAAATAAATCTCTTTGATTTTTAAAACCACATCATCTTTGTCTTTCTTTCCCTGTTTGTAGCCGTCAAGAAGTTCTTCTATTATTTTCTTTATTTCATTTTTCATATTAATAAAAATACCACAAATATACTTAATTTAAAATCAAGCCGGACTCACATCTACTGCACGCATCAAAGAATCCTCCAATAATAAATGCATACAGCGATTTCTGATAAAATTGCCTTTTTGTATGAAATTATATTATAAATATCAGGGTCTAAAAGTGGAATAATTTTCCTGAAAGGTCTGCAACCAGTACGGCTGTTTCGATAGATATAACACTGATAAGTTTTATAAGTATGTTCATGGACGGCCCTGTAGTATCCTTTAAAGGATCTCCTACGGTATCTCCTACAACAGAAGCTGCGTGTTCGGGAGTTCCGCTTTTTCCTTCTTCTTCAATTTTCTTTTTAGCATTGTCCATTGCTCCTCCTGCATTTGCCATAAAAATCGCCTGAGCAAATCCTGACAGAAGCGTACCGATAATCAATGCTATTACTCCGCCGGGACCCAGGAATATTCCTACAACTACCGGTACCACAAATATGGCTATTCCGGGTATGATTATTCCCCTCTGGGCAGCCCTGGTCACTATAGTGATGAAGGTTTTGGGATCTCCTTTCGATTTACCGGCTATTATTCCTTTTATCTGTTTTCTCGCTTCAATCACAACTTTATTGGCTGCGTTACCTACTGCTCCCATTAACATAGATGAGAAGAAGAATGGTAAAATGACACCAATAAAAAGACCTGCCAGTATCTTTGGATCTCTCATAAAATTTAAAAGCACCTCTTCTTGTAGAAGCTCGATCTTGGAAAAATAAGCCTGACCAAGTGCAAGAGCAGTAATTGCAGCACTTCCGATTAAAATACCCTTGCCGATGGCAGCAGTGGTATTGCCTACTGCATCAAGTTTATCTGTATTTTTCCTGACTTCCGGTGGAAGTTGGGCCATCTCTGCTATACCCCCGGCATTATCGGCAATAGGTCCGTAAACATCTATTGCAATAGCAAAAGGAGATGTTGAGAGCATGGCTACAGCAGCAATAGCGACACCGTACAGTCCCATTTTTAAGTCAGCGGCACCGCCGGATATATAAAAACTAAAAAGCATTACAGCTATTACAGTTAGAGCAGGCAGTATGGTACTTTCCATACCATAAGCAAGGCCGTTTACTACCAGAGTACCCGGCCCCGACTTTGCGCTTTCCACTATGCCTCTGGTAGGCCTGTATCTTGAATCTGTATATATCAGCGTAAACAAACCGATCAAAAATCCTGCTACCAGCCCTCCTATCGATGCATAAAACAGGAAATTATATTCACTACCGATTACATACTTAACAATAAAGTAAGACATAGCCATTATAGCTATTACTGTAATAAGTAATCCCGATAAGGTCGTTCCCGTAAGAAGTGAGACTGTCGCACTTTCCTTGTATCTTGATACTATAAGCTTGATTATAAATATGGCGAGAATTGAGGCCAGTGCACCTGAGGTGGCGATTATCATAGGAAGAATTATACTTTTTAACATAAGAGGAGAATTCCTGAATGCAAGAAATCCTAAAAACTCTGCTGCAACTATGGAACCTATCCAGGACTCCAGAGCGTCTGCTTTCATACCCCCTACATCTCCAACATTATCACCTACATTATCAGCTATGGTAGCAGGGTTCCTGTAGTCATCTTCTCTCAGCCCTGATTCAACTTTCCCCACATAATCTGCGCCCATATCTGCCGCTTTTGTAAAAATTCCTCCGCCGGTCCTCATAAAGAATGCAGCAAAGCTGGCCCCGATCGTACATGTTACCAGTATATTTACCACACTGTGTAAAGTTTCTATCTGCTCCATTCCGCCTCTCCCGTACCACCAGTAAAGGATATTAAACCAGAAAGCAGTAAAAGAAAGGACTACAGTAGCCAGCAGAAGGCCGGATGCTGACGCTGCCGTAAAGGCTATATTCATAGCTTCTCCCAGACCTTTTTCCTTTGCAGCAAATGTAACCCTGGAGTTGGCATTAGTTGAAATCTCCATTCCTATATATCCTATAAGAAGGCTTAAGCCCATACCGGTAGCAAAAGCCGGTATTGATGCAAACTCAAGATATCCAAAATATACCATTACAGCAAGCAGTGCGGTAACCCCTATAAAAAATATACCGATTACCTTAAGCTGCTGATTAAGATATGCCCTGCTGCCTAAATGAATAGCCTTTGAAATCTCCTTCATCCTTTCAGTTCCCCTGCTTTTCTTGCTGACCATCACCGATAATATTATAGCCAGGATCAACGATAGACCGGAACCAATAAAAGGAACGATTCTCATTAATAACAAAGCAGACACGAAGTACCTCCCTTAAAAAATTATAAAATAAACCTCAGTATATCTGAAAGGCTCAATTGCCCGAAAACACCCGCGAATATTTTATTAAAATTAATTAGAATAAGCAATCTTCTTTTATATTTAAATCCTATTCACCTATTACCTGCACAAAAATCTCACGCGAACGGGGCCTGTTGTCATGGTCAATGACTACTATCTGCTGCCATGTGCCGAGAACCAGTCTACCGCCGGACAGCGGTACGGTAATACCAGGGCCCATAAACGTAGCACGTATATGCGAGAATCCGTTATCATCACCCCATGTCTGCGAGTGACGCGTGCTTTTATTGCTTGGAACAAATTCTTCCAGCTGTTGACGTACATCTTCCACCAGAGCCGGCTCATACTCTACAGTTGAAACAGAAGCAGTTGACCCAACAGCAAAAACGCCTGCCAGACCATCCTTTATACCTGACTGGCTGATAATATTTTTGACCTGGTCAGTAATATTTTTAATATCTGAAAATCCTTTTGTAGATAGAGTTATTTTTTTACCAAACACCATATCGTTTCCTTCCTGCCTTAATCAGTATAGATTTTATAATATTTAATTAAAAAAGCCGTTTTTTTTTAGAAAATATGAATTTATCCAATATCTTATAAATAAATGACCGGGGAGCAAATAATATATATTTTGTTGAATTTAAAACCTGTACAGTGTATCTGTATAATACAAATAAATCTTGTCTTTTACATGCCTATTTTTTCTTCTCTACATGCATAAGCCCGTATACAATACTGTCCTCTAGTGCCTGCCAGCTGGCTTCGATTATATTTTCCGATACTCCTATGGTACCCCAGCTCTTCTCACCATCTGATGACTCGATAAGAACCCTTACCACTGCTCCGGTACCCTTCTTTTCGTTCAGTACCCTGACCTTGAAATCGGTTAGAGTGATCTTTGACAGCTCGGGATAGCAGCTCTGTATCGCTTTTCTCAATGCACTGTCCAGTGCATTTACCGGGCCGTTGCCTTCTGCGGTCTCGATTATCTTATTGTTATCTATATGTACCTTGACTGTAGCCTCGGAAAGCATCCTGCCGTCTTCCTTCTTCTCATTCAGCACCCTGAAGCTTTCCAGTTTAAAAAACTTCTTCTTCAATCCGGTGACTTCCTTTACCAGCAGCTCAAAGCTCCCGTCAGCCGCCTCAAACTGATAACCTCTATGTTCCATATTTTGAACCCTGTTTAAAATCTCACTTACCTTTGTTAGGTCATCTTCCAGATTTATCCCAAATTCCTTTGCTTTAATTATTATGGACTTTTTACCGGAAAGTTCCGAAATCAAAATCTCTCTGGTATTGCCAACTGTCTCAGGGGCCACATGCTCGAAGGCATCCGATACCTTGCTTACTCCGCTTGCATGCATGCCGCCTTTATGTGTAAATGCATTCTTGCCTACAAACGGCTGGCTGGCATTTGCAATCTGATTTGCCGTCTCGCTTACAAAACGCGAAAGATTGGTCAGATGCTTTAAATTACCGCCTTTTAAGCATCTCTTATTTAATTTTATTTCTAGATTTGGGATTATCTCGCAGAGGTCGGCATTACCGCACCTCTCGCCGTATCCGTTAATGGTGCCATGCACCATCTTTATTCCCTTTTCTACAGCTACTACAGTATTTGCAGTAGCACATCCGCTGTCATCATGAAAATGAACTCCTAAAGTCGCCCTTATGTTTCTGTTTACTTTATCGATTATATTTATAACATCATTGGGGATCATTCCTCCGTTGGTATCGCACAGGCATAAATAATCCGCTCCGGCCTCCAGCGCTGTTTTTAAAGTCTTTAAGGCATATTCCGGATTTTCTTTAAAACCATTAAAAAAATGCTCTGCATCAAAAATCACTTCGGGAAAATATTTTTTCAGGTACTCTATAGAATCAAAGATCATGCTTAAATTATTTTCCAGAGTAGTCTCTATGATCTTTTCAGCATGGAGAGAAGATGATTTGCCTACGATACATACACCGTCTGCACCTGACTGGATCAGCTGTTTTATATTTTTATCATTTTCTATCTTGATATCCTTATATCTGGTCATCCCAAAAGCAATTATTTTTGAATATTCGAATTTCCTGCCCTTCAGCTTCTCAAAGAACTCCATTTCCTTCGGATTTGAAGCAGGAAACCCGGCTTCTACATAATCAATGCCTATATCATCAAATCTTTCTACCATCTGCAGCTTATCATTTACAGAAAAGGATATATCGGCTCTCTGGGCACCATCCCTTAAGGTGGTGTCCAGCACATATATCTTATTTTTTTCCATATTATTCATTTTACCTGCCGGAAAAGTTATTTCTTCATATTTTTTTTGGTGAAATTTATATAACCGCCGCTGTTTATTACTTTCTTAATAAACTCCGGAAACGGATTTATATTAAAAGTCTTATCCCCGGTAATGTCTACGATTTTCCCACTGTCCAGGTCTATATCCAGCTCATCTCCGTCCTGTATAAAATCACTTGCTTCTTTGCTTTCAATAACAGGAAGTCCCATGTTTATAGAGTTTCTGAAAAAGATACGGGCAAATGACCCTGCAATTATTGCACGTACTCCACTGGCCTTAATGGATAGAGGGGCATGCTCCCTGGAAGAACCGCAGCCAAAATTATCTCCTGCTACTATTATTTTACTATTTTTTACTTTTTCTTTAAATTCCTTATCCAGATCTTCAAAGCAGTGCACCGCCAGTTCTTTTTCATCAGCAGTATTAAGATAACGCGCCGGTATTATTACATCGGTATTGACATTGTTCCCGTATTTTATGGCTTTTTCTTTTATTTTCATTATAATACCTCCTCCGGAGTCGTTATCCTGCCGGTTATGGCGGTTGCAGCAGCTACAGCCGGACCGCTGAGATAGACTTCACTTTTAGGGTGGCCCATTCTTCCTACAAAATTTCTGTTAGTCGTTGAGACTGCTTTTTCACCTTCTGCAAGTACACCCATATGTCCTCCAAGACAGGGCCCGCAGGTCGGAGTACTTACCACGCAGCCGGATTTGATAAAAGTCTCTATATACCCTCTTTCCATTGCTTCCAGGTATATGTTTTGAGTAGCGGGAATTATTATCGTTCTGATCTTCCTGCTTATTTCCCTGCCATTTAATATTTCCGCTGCGATTTTCAAATCTTCTATTCTTCCGTTAGTGCAGGAACCTATTACGACCTGGTCTATTATTACATCTGATAATTCCGCGGCATTTCTTGCATTGGACGGAAGATGCGGAGCCGCTACCTGCAGCTCTATATCAGAGCAATCTATATTATATATTTTATCGTACTCTACATCGGAATCACTTGTAAATATCCTGTAATTTCTTTTTTTCCTCGGCTTCAAATATTCTTCAGTGACCTCATCGACTTCAAATATTCCGAATTTGCCGCCTGCTTCAATAGCCATATTTGACATTGTAAATCTTGAATCTATTGACAGTTTTTTTACAGCCGGACCGGTAAATTCCATAGACCTGTAAAGTGCTCCGTCCACTCCTATCAGACCTATGGTATAAAGTATCAGATCCTTGCCGGTCACCCATTTTTTAAGACTGCCGCTGTAAATAAATTTTATCGTCTTCGGTACCATAAACCACAGCTTTCCAGTAGCCATGGCTACCGTGACATCTGTACTCCCTACACCTGTTGAAGCTGCTCCCAGAGCTCCGTAAGTACAGGTGTGTGAATCTGCCCCTATTATCAAATCACCCGGCAGTACCAGCCCCATT
>Ga0114922_10000331_pt1 | contig 45624 bp, 70 predicted proteins | sample AartaG_FD_100975 | JGI IMG/M metagenome (GOLD analysis project Ga0114922, IMG submission 100975) | Deep subsurface microbial communities from Aarhus Bay to uncover new lineages of life (NeLLi) - Aarhus_00045 metaG | ecosystem: Environmental > Aquatic > Marine > Oceanic > Sediment | place... | reverse complement strand
TGGGGCGTAAGCCTCATCCCGATGGTCAAGAAGCTCGCGGACGCGATGGGCAACCTCTCTACGAAGATGGGCGGTGCAAGCGAAGCGATGGTCGCGTTCGGGACACAGACCGCGTTGGGTGTGGGTGGGTATCTCGTTGCCCTCGCCTTCCTCGGACAGATTGCGGCAGTCATCGGTGCGGCGGCGGCGGGTGCTGTCGCGGCAATCACTGGCCTGAGTCTCGCTATGGCCGTGTTCGTCAACTTCGTCAACTCGAAGGCGAAGGGCGCGTTCGAGAATCTCGTGACGGTCGTCGAAGAAGGGAACATAGAGCTACTCGAAGAAGCCGTCAAGCACAACTCGATTTGGATGGGTATGAAGGTCGGGATGTATCAGGCCATCTTCGGCGCGAACGGCATGGCAATCGCGCTCGACGAGTACCGAGGCAGGGTCACGGATGTCCTCGGTGAAGTGGACAGCGCGTACGAGGAGTGCGTCGACAGCGCGTCGAGATTCTGGAACATGGTCGGGTCGGTCGGCAACATGCCTGCGGGTGGTGGGGGCGGTGGTGGAAGGGGTGCTGGTGCTGGAGCGGGCGGTCCGACGCAACCCGGGCTCGGAGGCGGGGCGGTACGCTTCCCCGAACCTCCGGCGGAAGGCGCACGTGGATGGGTCATGTTCCGCAACGACTTCCTCGAAAACCTGTTTGCGATGCAGGAGGGTCTGACGGGGACCGTCGACTTCTTCGACGAGGAGTGGGCGCGGATGGACGCGGCCTTCGAGCGCGTCGGTCAGCAGATGATGGCGGTCAGTGAACACATCGGACAGGTGCTAGCCGCGCAGTTGAGGGCGGGCAAGAACTTCATGCAGTCTCTCGGAACGGCGGTCATGCAGGGTCTCGTCAAGATTGTCGGGATGATAGTGAAGGCGGCGATACAGTCCATCCTCATCGAGAAGGCCCGGACCCTCGGGATGCTGACCATCAGCGGGTTTTTCAACTGGAGCAACTGGGCCAAGCTCGCCCCCGCGATGGCGGCGGCGACGGCGGCGACTGCCGCGTTGCAGGGGTTGTCTCAAGTCAGATTCCACTCGGGCGGTGTACCGTTCGGCATGAACGAGGAGTCCCCGGTCATCATCCGCCCGCGCCGTGAGGCCGTGGTGGACCTCTACAGGGCACAGCGCGGCGGCTACGGAGCCGCGATGCTCGGGGCGGGAGGTGGGGGAGGCGTGGGCTCCGTGGACATCAGCATCACGGTCCAGCGGGCAGAGATGAACTCGGACACGGACTGGGCCGACCTCGGTGCGGAACTGGGTCGTCAGTTCATGGACGCCATCGGAAGGAACTAGCACATGGCCTACTCGATACAGGTCGGGAGGACTGGCGACTGGACAGAACTCCCCATCGGAACCGAATGGCCCGGGTGGAGGCAGGTGCGGAAGCACAAGCTCGTGGATGTCCCACTCGCGCACGGGGCCATCGACGTCGCGGACGGGAAGTGGAAGGCGTTTGACATCAGGCTCCGCATCGCCCTCTATGACACGACGGCCCTCGGGCATCAGACCGACCTCGTCGCGGTCTACAACACGCTCATGGCGAACCAGACCTCGGTGTCAGGGGATAATCGCTACCTCGCGGTCTTTGAGGGGGCCACGTCGATGTTCGAGGTCGTCTACGACAAGGTCGTCGGTATCGACGTCGGGTTCGTCAAGCGGACGAACTCGAAGCACAGCTACGCGGTGTTCACGCTCTCCTGCCATACGAAACCCTACATGCAAGACATGTTCGGTGTCACGGGGGCCTGATGACTGACCTGCTCCAGTTCAGAGTCACCTTCAAGGATGGCTCCTCGACACGCTTGCACATGCTCTCGGAGGACGACCCGCACGCGGACGACAAGATAACCGTGTCGGAGTTCTCGTTCACGAACCATGCTATCGGCGGCTTCGGTCGTGCGACCATCAAGCTCCTCGCTCAGAACGCGACGTTCCTCCGCGAGACGCTCCCGACCATGAAGCCCGACACACAGGTCAGGATTGATATGCGGTGTACCGGCGAGCCGTCTGTCCTCACGCGGTATGTTGGCATCGTCACCGAAATCGACATGGGCGGCGGCACGGACCCGCATCAGGCGACGGTCCAGTGTCGGGGTGCGTCTGCGTTCCTGCGACAGATACCGCTGTTCATCGCGACGGACAACCTGTCCATCAATGCGAACGTGAAGCTCGTCAACGACTTTCTCGACACGCGGCATCTTGTCGAGGGCGGAGAGGAAGCGGACATCACGGCGGGCACGGAGTACGACATCAGGCGGGTCGACTTCCTCGACACCGCCGCCGACCGTGCGCTCCAGCTTCTCGCGAAGGTCGCCGGACCGAACACGCTCTACGGATTCTGCACGCCGGTCGACGGGGTCATCGCTCACGGGCGGCTCTACTTCAAGGAGCGAAGCTCGACGGTACTGGTCATGCCCGAGTACTCCATCGGCAACGGCGTCACGGAGGCGGACGCGAGATGGACAAAGGACCGATGCGTGAACGGCGTCCTCATCCGTTGCCAGCGGAAGCTCGGCGGCGGCGACCTCACGCTGTGGGTCAGCCCCATGCCTCCGCCGTTCCATGTCCCGTGGCGGATAGCCAAGCTCCGCATGTCGGAGACTCTGGACCCCGCCGAAGCATGGGAATACGCGTCGGCCCATCGGAACGAGCAGACCGGAGTCCATCGGTCGGTCACCTACCAGTACACCAACCTCGGTCGGCAGATATGGACCGACGAGATTCTCGACACCAAAGTCCGCGTCTATCTGACGGAGGACCAGCAGGTCTATGAGGACGTCTACATCGACAGCGCGACCGTCAGGGTTGTGGGGACCGGGAGCGTCACAACATCTCTCCGGCTCGGCGAGGACCGCAAGGCAGAAGTCGCAGAGTTCCTCGGGGAGCTGTACCACGACGTGCAGGTAGGCGACTCGTCCGAGTTCTGGACGGCGGCGGAACTGGCGGCACAGGATTCCGACGCGGTCCGTGACTGGCGGCATCACGCGGCGGCGACCAACAAGATGCGGAACCTCTGGCACGCGCCGATTGCAGGTCTAGAGGCTATCCTGACGTCCGAGGACGCAGGGCTCCTCGGGCTCGACAACCCGTTCCTGACCTCATACGCGGACTGGGTATGGGACGGCGACACGAACGGCGTCATGGGCGACGGCGACAAGACGGTCATCTACTCGGTGTTCGTGCCCACGGGCCGACGCGCAGTCTCCGCGACGGTCTACGCGGAACTGAGCGAGCTGTGGTACAAGGCTTCGCAGGTGTCCATGTGGAACGCCTACGCGGTCGGGGACGGATTTCAGGAGTGGGATACCTCGGGGTCCATCAAGCCGAAGCTCCACGCCTCGACTGCGACGTACGCGGCGGAGGCACATCTGCTACGGGAGCTGGACGCGAACCTAGAGAACTCGCCCATCACCATTGACGTCGACCGACCGAAGCGGGTGGCTGGCACCATCGTCGCGCCAACGAGCGCGGGTCAACTCGCGGCACTCGACCACTTCACGGACGTGTTCACGGCGATGCAACGGCACGGCTACGGGGACCCGTCAGAGCCGCTGATAAAGTACTACGGTCTCCGTATGGTCGCCATCGACGACGGTGGAGCGGGACTCAACGTGTACTGCCTGCTCGGGTGGGGCCACAGCACGAACGGTCTCGGCGTGAACGAGCTTGTGTTCCATCAGGGCTACTTCGACGGGGCGATTCCGCCGATGGCTCCGTTCTTCGTCAGCTCGGACGAGGACTCGGATTACTACTGTCCGTTCCTCCGCATGGTGTTCACGCTACCCGCAGAGGATAACAACTGGTATGACTACGGCGTGTCGATTCTGAATGGGGACAGCGGCGACGTGCTACTGGAGAGGTCCGGTCACGTCGACCCATTCGGAACGGGACTCTGGCATCCGGGCGCGGTCTATGGCGGCGGATGGGACCAAAGGCGTCCGTACGCGGCTGGCATGTGGTGGGAGAACTATCCGGTCGGTGCCGTCGGTTACATCCCGCGACCCTCGCCGCACGGCATCCGCAAGGTCAAGCTCAGTTCCTCGTCGCTCGACGCCGTCAACTGTGGCGCGACGCGAGACGGCGTCGCGTGGGGTCATGGCGTGACGGGCCAGAAGTTCGACCTCGGCGGCGAGAACACATGGCAGGGCGGAGACGACGACGGGCAGTACGGTGTCCGCGTCTCCATCGAACTGCCCAAGACCATCTCGATGACGCGCCTCGGCGTCGGCTTCAAGCACGACGGGGAGATAACCTAGAGGACACTGACCACGGAGGGGGTATGCCGAAGGTCACGCTCGAAGCTCTGGACGCCACGCTCACGGCGGTCCACGACCTGACGAAAGCAAACGGGGACAAGCTCGACGTTGTCAACGGGACGGTGCGGGGCCACGGCGAACGGCTCACCGCCGTCGAGGGTCACATGCCGAAGGGAAACGCACGCCTGATGACCACGAGGGACTGCGACCAGATACGGGCCCGGAAGTTCGACCGCTACGTCGCGCTGTTCGGCCCCCTCGTCGCGGTCGCGTTCACTTGGATACTGTTCAAGTTCGGAGGCTGACATGGCTCGCGTCCGCAAGGTCGCTATCATCGCCGGACACAACGGCCCGAGGACCGGAGCATGGTGGCAAGACGCTGAGGGGCTCCTCGACGAATGGACGCTCGCGCAGAAGGTCGCCATCTGTGCGAGCTTCGAGTGCCTGTCCCGGGGATGGCAGAGCTACTTGGTCACGGGGAACTACAAGTACCCGCACCACCTGTACGCGAAGTGCGGCATGGTCGAGCGCATCCAGCCGGACCTCGCCATCGCCTGCCACTTCGGGAGCAACGCGAAGCATGGAGAACGGGGTCGCCGCCACAGCGGATGCACGGGCACGATGTTCGCGGACGGCTACATCCCCGACGAGAGCGACTTCGCCGCCGGGGTCAATACGGTGTTCTACGACCAGAACGAAAGGGCACGGGACCTCGCGGAGCGGCTCGTCGCGCTGACACTTGAGACGACGGACCTGACGATGGCGAACGACGACGGTCTGGACCCACGTCCCGCCGTTTCGACGGAAGGCCATCAGCGGGTGTACGTCACCATCCGCCTCGACCCCGTCTGCCCGGTCGTGTTCTACGAGTGCGCGTCCCTGTCCTCTCCTCTTGACCGCAAGGTCATCCGCGACGACGCGCATCTGTTCAACAAGCTCGGGTTCGTGGTGGGCGCGGCCTGCGACGAGTGGTGGCTCGCCCACATGGAGGAGGGAGGCGAACCATGAGAGACGAGGACTGTGCGCCGAAGCTCCCGAACGGACGCAACCCGTTCATCGAACGGGCGGCATGGGCGGCGAAGCACATCGGAATGACGCGAGCGAAAGTCAACTGGGGGTACATCGTTCTGCTCGGCATCTTGATTCCGACTGCATGGTGTTCGGGTCTCGCGGCGTGGCGCGGTGAGTGGGATGTCGCCCTCTCGGTGTTGAAGGTCGCGACGGCGTTCGCGCTCCCGGTGACGACGGCGGTCGTGGTCGGCAACGTCGCGGGAGCCGCGATGAGAGCGAAGAACGGAGGAGGGACTGAGGACGATGACTAGCGCGAGTGGCGGTCTGGTCTACGGGCGGTCGAAGCTGAACTGGTTTATCCGATTCCTGACGCAGAGAGGCGGGGAGAGCCCGACCCTGTTCGACCATGTATTCGTCCTCCGCCGCGACGGGACCGGAGTGGAGTCGCTCGGCAAGGGAGGGGCGGTCGAGCTACCGGACTACCGGGAGAAGTACGACTGCGCCAAACGATGGGGCATCACGTTCGCCGTCCTCGACGAGGGCTTCGACCATAGCGTCGTCGAGGCGAAGCTGGACGAGTACCTCGGGACCAAGTACGACAAGTTCGCCATCGCGAAGTGTGCCCTTGACGGTCTGCTCGCGAAGGTCACGGGGCACGACGTGTTCCTGTTCCGTCGCTTCCGGCTCAAGTTCTGGAAGCGACAGGAGCGTTGGAACATCTGCTCGTGGCTCTACTCGTGTACGCACCGGCACGCGGGCCATCGGGTCCACGGCGTTGTGACCACGCTGGTCCGGCTCGGACGCAGGCGAGCGCAACGCACGACCATCAAGGCCCTCGACCTGCGACGCATCACACCGGACGACATCGGAGACGACGTCGCGGAGCTTCGCCCACGGCTCTACCGCGTCATGGACGAGTTCGGCACACGCCCCGACTGGCTTGCAGAAAAGCACCCGCGCCTCGCAAAACGCATCGACTACGACCTCGGTCTCCCGACCCTGTAGGACAAATGACCACACCCTTTTTACGGACCTCTCGCGGGCCGTTCTGAGGGTATTTTTATGAGCCCGATTTGCCCCCTCTTGACCCCCGTCCGAAGCCTTCTAGAAATACGATGATAATATCTATTGACACTCAATGGCCCTTCAATTACAATGAAGATAGTTCGAACAAAGACAAGAACACCGGCACACCTCTTGCACTACAAGCACTTGACGCGCTCCTTGAAAACAAAGACCCGACGGCAAACTCGAAGGTGCCAGAAGGACGCGGCCCGGAGAGAGTGAACCAGAGGACGGTCGGAAGAAAGGCTTGAGCCGAGCTGAGCATCGAACGGCGGCTACGGGGTGAGGGGAGAGGGGAGTGAGTGAGCACTCCACCGGAAGCGAGTCCGTAGCAAGGCAGAACGGTCAGCGAGTCAGCCACTTGAGGGTGGAGGGCGACAGGGGCAGAGAGCTTGCAAGATGAAGGACAAGGACAACGACAACGATTACGGGGCTGGTGACTAGCCGAGGCCGAACGACTGGTGGGATGAGCAAGCGAGAGCGGCGATGCGGACCACCGACCAGCCCCATACAAAGGAGGACACGATGAAGGCGACGACCACAGGAACGACCAGCACGGTGACGGTGAAGCTGAGTCTGAACGAGCTGTCCATCACGAAGCTGGCCCTGCAAGAGCTGAGAGCGAACCTCAAGAAGGAGCTGGACGAGACGAGCGACGACATCAACCGCCTGCACATCACGAACGACATCAGCGAGGTCGCGGACCTCACCCTCCGGACGATAGATGCGATACACCGCTTCGAGAAGAAGTTTGGGCGATAGGACGGAGAGACGGGCGGCGGGGGGGGCGGATGCTCTCCCCACAGAGGAGGACACAATGTTCGAGCTGATGCTCGCAGGTTCGTGGGTGTTGTTCTTTGTGGTGGTCGCCATCATCAGAACGGCGACGGGAGCGTAGTCGGAAGTGACTCACTCAGGGAGGACACGATGGGACGCAGACACGGTGAAGTTTGGAAGGCTGGCGAGCGCGAGTGGAAGGTGCAGTTCCCGAAGGGCATTATGACCTACCGGACGAAGCGAGAGGCGGAGAAGGTTAGCACGGTGTTCTTCCCGGAAGGAGCCCGACGATGACGGTCACGGAACTGAGAGACATGCTGGAGGATTTCGACGAGGACAGCGAAGTGCTGTTGGCGTTTCAGCCGAGCTGGCCCCTCCAATTCAAGGTCAACGACGTGGTCGAGGTCGACGACGTCGTCTATGTGGTGGAGGGGGGGCATCCCGACGAGAGCGACCTCGGGCCGTACGCTCCGGCGGCGGTGTTCGAGTAGAACAGAGGAGGGCACAATGACAGGAGTATGGGCAGACAAGCTCTACCGCCACAAGTCGGCGGCGGGCACGGTCAGGGCGGGGTCGCAGGTCAAGGTGGACTTCTGCGACGCCGAGTATCGCATCATCGGAATCGAGATGACGATGGGCGGGAGAGACGACGGTCAGGTGCGCTACCTGACGAGCGACGTCAAGGACGCGGGCGGCATCACGCTCCGGCAGGTGTTGACGCCCGAGAGCATCACCGAGGTCGTCAGCTACTAGGAAGGGGGACACGATGGGGAAGTTCAGCCGGTGGTCAAGGGGGACGAGGCCCGGGAGGTTTTGGTGGGCGACGGTGCGACCGTGGTTCTACTGGCGGTGGTACTACGCGAAGGGAGGGCGACGATGAAGTCGGACGTTCAGGGGTGTAGCACCTGCCCCGCAGGTGAGGAGATGTGGGAGGAGTGGAGCGCACAGGCTCATGGCCGGGTGGCAGACGGTGACGTCAAAAGTGGGCTCAAGATGGTCATGCGCGTGCAGTACGACTACCGCACCACGGAGGGTGAACTGTTTTCGTGCGTCGCTGAGTCCATCGACGAGGCACGGGCGAGGCGGAACGAATGGTTGAAGCAGAGAAGCCGGGAGACGAGAGACGCACTGATGGGAACTCTCCGGGCGAGACTGAAGGAGGGGGGACACGATGCGTAGGACGTTCAAGACAGACCCGCACAAGGCGGAGGCTCCATCGGGGAAGGAGCTTCTCAAGAAGGTCGCGCTCGGGGTCATCACAGACAGGCGACGGCTCGCAGAGTTCGCGGAGAAGTGGTCGCACGGCTTCCACCACTACTCGTTCCTGAACTCGCTCATCATCTGGTTCTCGGCTCCGCTGACGAAAGTCCCGGCGTGGCGCGATGACCAGCCGCAGACCGAGAAGGCGTGGCTCCTCGACAGGAGCGACAAGTACGTCCTCATTCCGACTGCGGACCACGGCACGCTCGCGGCGGGCTTCACGGACTGGCGGAACAAGCACAAGCGTCCGGTCGCGGCAGGGTGCGTGGGCATCCCCATCTGCGCTCCGAACAGGATTGTCGTCGAGGACGAGGACACGGGCGAGAAGGTGTCCAAGCTCATCGGCTTCAAGCTGGTCTACACGTTCGACGTCTCGCAGACGCAGGGCGACGAGCCGTTCGTGCTGGAGGCACCCGCCTACACCGAGGGCGAGAGGGCCGACGCGGTATTCGACGAGCTGGTCGAGGTCGCGAAGGAAGCAGGTATCGAGGTTGACCTGCAAGAGAGGGCGTCGTTCGCAGGCGGGTCGGCGTCGAAGGGGAACGGGAACGGGAAGGTCACCATCCTCAACCTGAATGGTCCAAACGGACACGGGCGGTCCGCGCTGACGCTGACGCATGAGCTGGCGCACGTCCGGCTGAAGCACGTCGGGTCGAAGATGGCGCGAGACGAGTGTGAGCTAGAGGCAGAGGCGGTCGCGTGGGTCGCCTGCGAGATGCTCGGGCTCACGGTCCACGGTGCGGGCGAGTACCTCGGCGGTTGGGGTGCGACCCCGGAGAAGCTCGAAGCTCACGCCGAGCGCATCCTCACGGCGGCGGCATGGATGGCCGACAGGGTCCAGAAGCGGATGGAGGGAGTGAGCGATGTGTAGGGGAATCCCGAAGTGGGTCATGCGGGACGGTACTCGGATTGCCGTCACCGACATGGAAACAAGCCATGTCAGGAACGCGTTGGCGATGCTCAAGCGTGACGGGTACGTGAGCCCCGCGACTGTGCGCTTCTATCTCGGGTGCCCGGGTCCGACAGCGGAGATGGCGGAGCTAGATTTCGAGAGGGAGGCTATGGCCGCGTTCGAGGCTCCGGTCAGCCAGTTCGTAGAGTGCTTCGAGTGCGAGCTTGCACGGCGAGAGGGGGCCCCCGATGCGTAGGCTCACTAGACGGTGCGCGACGTGCCGCCAGTACAGGGTTCGCGTCTGGTGGCACAACCGACGGCTCCGGTTCTACGGCCTCTGTATGACCGGACGCATCCGGGGCCTACACACACCCCCAACCTCGGGGTGTTCGTGCCACCACGGGCGTCTACGGACGCCACGGACCATGCTCCGTGCGGCCTCCAAACTCTCCGAATGGTGGCAGGGTCTTGACCGATACAACTTCTGCCTGTGGGTGACGGCCTACGACATCACCCGCGAGTGGGGCGGGCCGGAGGAGGGAGGCTGGTGGTGGGACAACTGGCAACCCGTCGACACCGTCCCGACGTTCTGGCCCGTGACGCGGCAGTCGAATCGGGTGCAGTCGCTCATCACTCGGCTGAGAGAGAAGCACGCGGACAAGGAGTGGGGCGACATCAGCTCGATGGCAGGCGGTGTGAAGCTCGCGGTATGGCCCGAGTGGGCGAGGCACATGAGCCGGACGAAGTATCGTCCGCACTACGAGTAGGGGGAGACGATGGACAGCGCACAGAGGGCACAGGCACTCCGTGAGATAGCGGAGGAGAAGGAGAAGCGGGAGACCATCTACAGCGACGCCATCACGACGCTGGAGGAGGCGGAGACAACACTCTACCACCTGCTCACGGTCACGTTCCCCGACCTAGAGAAGGTCAGCGGCGAGGTCGGGTGCGAGACGGAGCCCGACTGCTTCGAGTCGAGCGGCGAGCTGTGGGGTCACCTGACCGAGAACCAAGACCACGAGGAGTGCGTCGAGGCTATCCGCAAGGCGCGTGTCGGCCTCGACGAACTCCGGCGGTTCGTGCTGGACGCCATCGACGTCTAGCGGGAAGGAGGTCACATGCACGAGCTGGAGCGCGGGACGTTCGTCGAGTACAAGGATGAACTGAGCGGTCGGCGGCTCACTGGCACGGTCCTCCGACTGCTCCCCGCGAAGTGGCGGCGGAACGGAACGGAGGAGACGTACGAAGTGACGGTCGGAGGAGGACACTTCCGATACCTGCTTCGCGAGCGGCTGACGGTCCTCGCGGAGCCAGTGTCGGTGACGGAGTTCATCGAGGAGGAGGAGGACCTGTGAAAGAGAAGCTGGAGGTCCCGGTAGAGGTACTGGAGCAGTTGGAGATGGTGAGGATGCAGGGCCGCTTCAACATGATAGACAACGTCGGCGTGCAGAGGGCGGCACACGACCTTGAGTTCCACGAGCTGGTCTGCTTCATCGAGGACCTAGAGCGCGGCAAGTGGATGCGCCTGTTGAACGCCCTCGGTGAGTTCACGAACGGGATGCCGCAGGCGGACCGAGCCGCTCTGGTCGACAGGCTCGCAGACCTCGTCGACGACGAGGAGGAGGAGTAGACCATGTTTCGGACGGAGAAAATCGCATACCACAGGAACGGCGTCAGCGGAGCGGGCTTCTCCATCGTGCTGTTCAAGGATGACGTGGACGAGGACAGCAAGGGCCATCGGTTCGTCGGCATTGTGTTCGACGAGCCGGGGTGTGTGGCGGTCCTCGACGTAGACATGCTGGCAGACGGCGACATCGAGTTCGCACGCGGGAACTCGTGGCGCGGTAGCGACTACTGGGGCGACAAGCTCCGAGCCGCCATCGCTCGGAAGTGGCGGAAGGACAGGAAGAAGCGGCAGGCCGAGTACGACGCCGGGAAGAAGGCCATCGAGGAGGCGTCGACGAAGGGAGAGGACGATGAGTAGAGGACGAAGCGGTGGAGACTGGATGACGGCGGAGGAGTTCGACCAGATGAGCCCCGACGAGCAGGACTGGTACATGGAGGGCGGGAGCTTCGAGGCGTTCATTCAATGCGGGATGTGCGGACGCATCGTCGAGGTCGGCGGTGCGGTCTGGAAGTCGCGCCTCCGCACGAGCAAGACCGAGGTCGTGAAGGACCCGGAGACCGGGAAGATGGTCCGGGTCTATCTCGGATGGAACTGCGACAGGTGCGCGGACGCCATCGAAGGCGGCTACGCGTACTGAAAGGAGAAGGCTATGGCAGAGGCAGAGGTCTATTCATACTTCATCGTCCATCCGGGTGAACGGGCGGCGGGCATCCGGTCGTACGACGAGACCGTGACAGTCATTGTCCAGAGCGGCGACCCCGGTGGCGAGCCGGAGGAGTTCCACGAGTACATGCGGAAGGTATTGGCAGAGTGGTTCGACGGCGCGTCTGTGACGTAGTCGGGAAGGAGGACACGATGGGAGTCGGAATCGGAGACGCGGTCCGAAGCAAGGACCACAAGCTCGGCGGGACGGTGCAGTCTATCAAGGGCGAGTTCGCCATCGTCCAGAGGTCGGACAGCGGGACGCTCTGCGCGGTCAAGTGCAAAGACCTCATGCTCGACGACGGCGCGAGTGACAGGGTCACGGCGTACTGGTGGGGACAGCGGGTCTACGTCCCCGGTCACCGCGAGCCCGGGCGAGTTGAGGACCCCACGCACAGCGAGGTCCTCGGCGGTCCGCAGGACGTTGTCGTCATGCTAGATTCGGGGCAGAGGGTCGCGGTCACGACGAACCAGCTCTACCCCCTGCACGACACGAAAAGGGGTTGACAGCGAGTGGCAATCGCAGTAGCATCGGGTCACGCGGGAAATCGTCCTGCGCTCTTACGAGGAGGATAGGCATGAAGCGACCGAACAAGGGGACGGAGACGAGCATCCGTATCCTCTGCTCCAAGAAGTGGAAGCGTGAAGTCGAGAAGTTCGCCGCGCAGGTCGGACAGCGCGAGGAAGCGACGGAAGGGAACATGAGTGAGGTCGTGCGGAGGGCGACGTCGCTCTACATGAGGGTTGGCGTCAAGAACCTGCCCTCGCTGGAGAACTTCGCGGGCCTGCTCTCCCGGAAGGAGGACGAGTGAAGCGACCCAAGAAGTGGAAGGGCCCACGGTGGGCGGACTACCGTGGATACGTCATCGAGACGATGACGACGGACCGCGACGCGAAGGACCATGCCGAATACCCCGGCTTCCTCTCGGGCCCGGTCCTGCGGGCGCATCTGGTCGACCATCCTCGGTGGGGAATCCGGGCACGGCTCATCGAGGACCCGGGCCTCACGCAACGGCTCAAAGGAATCCTGCGGCTCCCGCATGAGTGGAAGCTGGAGGTCGTACTGTCGGACCCGTCGCTCACCGCATCGTGTATGCAAGCGAAGGGACACGCGGTGAGTCACTGGCGCGAGTTCGTCGACCTGTGGGGTCCGGGCGGACCGATGGAGATACCGAACGAGGAGTGGCGCGAGGACGAGAAGTTCCTCGCGTGGCTCAAGAGGAGGGAGGACACATGAGCTACTTCATCAACCGCGACCCGAGGAAGCGGTGTTGGGCCTGTCGGCACGCGGGGCCGAAGTTGCCCCCGATGGTCGAGGGCAACGCGGGCACGGTCAGGTGCGAGCTGATATGGCACGAGACCAGCTCTAGCTTCTACGCGGGCCCGGACACGACGGCCTGTGAGAAGTTCGAGCCGAAGGAGGCGTGATGTACGAGAACAGACGCAGGACACACGGTTGGGGCGCGAGGGCGGTGAATGTCCCCGCTCGCATCTCGCTCTGGCTGGCGGTGCTGTTCATCCTGACGGGCATGGTGCTGTTCGCCATCGAGGACGCGAGGCCGCTCGTCATGGACGCGGATGCGAGGGCACGGATGCAGGGCAACGCGGCGTGCGACTCGCTACCCGCATGGGCGCGGAAGCCGTGAGAGGAGGACACATGGCGTTGCGATGCTTCACCTGCAAGGGGTTCGGCTACCGGCTCGGCAAGCACGGCGAGAAGGTGGCGTGCCCGGAGTGTGGTGGCGAAGGCGTGGACCCTGACGTCATCCGCGAGAGAGCGGAGGAGCGGAGGAAAGAGCAGGACGACCACGAGGCGGTGAAGGATTGGAATAGGCGAAGCGGAACAGAGGTCCCAATGTAGGGAGGACACATGAAGTACGCAGAGGCGAAGTCGGCACTCCTCAAGAGTGCGCGAGAAGCGCAGGCCCAACTCGTCAGAGAGTTGGCGGAGATAGACGCGGTCGTCAAGGCTCTCGAAGGTAGCAAGCCGCCCACGTTCCGGAAGAAGCAGGGGCGCGGCGGTCCGCGCACCACGAGGAAGAAGGTCAGCGGCAAGAACGGCGAGACGGTCCTGCTCGTGAGGGGCGGGAAGAAAACCCTCGTCGGTCACATCCTGCGGGTCCTCAAGAAGCACGGCCCGATGACCACGCCGGGAATCTACGGACGGCTCCAGAGGGACGGCATCAAGTGTACCCCGGGGTCGGTCGGTCAGGCGGCGTCGGGTGCCAAGATGAAGGGCATCATCTCACACGTCCCGCAGAGCCGCCTGTGGGCTCTGGCGAAGAAGGCGTAGCGACGCCGAGGAGGACACGATGGTCAAGGTAGTCGAGCAGGGGTGGGCGGAGTCCGTGGACAAGGCGGACCCGACCAAGCCCGCGAAGGAAGGCAAGGTCCACTACTACGTCGGAGACGAGCCGCTGTGCGGACACCGCGTGCGCGGTCCCTTCGGCGCGAAGAAGCTGGACTCGTTGGTGGCGGCGGAGCGATACGGAGCCTATGGTCTCTGCCAGTTGTGCGGCAAGCGTCTGGTCAAGCAGTTGGGCGAGAAGAACCCGAAGGGCCAGAACGCACAGGGAGAGGAGGATGCTACGGCAAAGGACGAGGTTCTCGCAGTCGAGGGCAAGGACATGTTCGAGGTCATCGAGGGCATGGACATCGTCCTCGTCTCGCAGGAGATGAGCGGCTCTGCCATCATGCGCGAGTGCGTCGTGATGTGGACGGACAAGGACGGCGTCGCCCACTACGAGCTGAACTACAACGGCATCAAACAGCTCGTCCGGTCGTACGAGGAGGAACACGCTACACTCCTCCAAGTGGAGGGTGACAAGGTCGAGCTGATACCTGTTCCGGACCCGGAGGGCGTTCCGCAGTCTGTGTGGTCCGCGTCCGCGTACGTCAAGGACATGGAGACCGGAAGGCGGCTCCCCGGCTACGCTGACGTCCCGGCCTACAAGACCCTCCGCAACGGCAAGGTCATCTTCGATAAGTTCGCCCGGAGAGCGGCGGTGAGCCTCGCGATTCGGAACGCCTACAAACAACATCTGCCGATGGCGTTCGTCGAGCTGTTCATCAAGGAGATGGCGGCAGTCGGACGTGTCCTCGCGGTGGACCCGCCGTGGAAGGGAGGAGGCGGAGGCGGCACGCGCATGGAGGCGACGGCACCGAAGAAGCCGCGCATCCCCGAGAAGTCGGACGAGGAGGTCCGGGTCGCACAGCTCCGCACGTTCCACGGCAAGTGGCGGCGGATGCTTGCGGCGGTCGCGGAGCAGAGCGGTGTGGTGTCGGACGGCGACGCGGTCAACATGAAGCGTGCTTTTGCCGCGTCCCTCACGCTAGCCGTCAAGCTCTCGTTCGCGGACATGGGCCCCGGTGACCTGATGGCGGCGTCGAAGGAGCTGGACGAGAAGTGGGAGCGGGTCCTGAACTGGCTCGCGACGGGACGCTACGTCGACACGCTCGCCCAGTACTCCATCCCGCTTGAACTAGAGAACGACGGGAAGGACCCGACGCCGACGGCAGAAGGGCCTGCCGCGCCGGACCCGAACACCGATGAGGTTGACGTGTCGGGACCGACGAGAGAGGAACTCGAACGGGAGAGTCAGCCGCCGGGACCGCCTCTCTGTCTGACCTGCGCCAAGCAGGTGACGTCGAAGGAGGTCGACGCCTCGGTCGCGGTCAACATGCCGCCGTACTGCACGGAGCATCTCGCGGCGGCGGTCATGGCCCGCATGAAGGGCGAGACGGGAGAGCAGACGGCAAAGGACGACCTGCCGTTCTAGAGGCTCTCAGGGTGGGGGCAAATGGGCCCGCTACGAGCGGACGGCCCCCGCCCACATCACCCTCTCGACAAGGACCGAACGTGGCTCACGGACCACGTATGTGTGCCACAAGAGGGGCAGGAGGACCCTCTCACACAAGCCGGACGGACTCGGAAGCAGTACTGCTACTGAAGTACATAAGTACATAGTAGTAGTAGTAGGGCCTGTGGATATGTGGATAAGGTGACGCAACGGCCCACTGTACCATGAGATGCGGGGGGCAATTGCCATGTGGACAACTGTGGACAACGGTGGGTAACTCTGGAGGGCTGTTGATAAGTGTCGCAGAGCGACCGACTTATGCACAGCTCTCCACCAGCTATCCACCGAGTTGTCCACCGGTTATGCACCGAAGGGGGGAGCGATGAGAGCAGGGTATTTCGTCAGAGGCGAGGCACCGCCGCAGGAGTTGGACCCGAGGTTCGATGTCGTGGTCCTTCCGTGGCGGACGTTCGGAGAGCCGGAGTGGCAGGCGACGGCGGCGACGTATCAAGAGGCGGGGATGAAGGTCTACGTCCACATCCCGACCGTGTATCTGAACCCGGACCTCTCGACGCCACAGCATGACGTCATCCGGGAGATACTCGACGACGGCAACGGATGGCTTCTCGGCTACGCGCCGGAAGGGATGGACGCGCCACGAGTGGGAGAGGGGGTTTGGCAACTCATCGACCAGTCGATGCCACAGCTTCGCAGGAAGCTCATCAAGGCGCACATCGAGATGATTCGTCCGGACCCGCACGGCTTCAAGGCGGACGGGCTGATGCTCGACTTCCTGCACGACACGGTCACGTGGAGGCATGAGTTCGTGGGCATGAGCAGGGAGGACAAGGAAGCGGTGGACGCGACGTGGCGGCATGGGCTCTACCAGTTCGCGAGCGGTCTCCAGTTCCATCTCGGACGAGAGGGCCTCGACATGACCGTCTACGGCAACGGTTGGCACAGGGCGACGGTCCTCGACGGCACGGTGTACGAGAACTTCCCGCGCACCAAGAAGGAGGACGGACGGCGCGACATGGACGTCGCGCTCAACGGTCTGTACGGCGCGGTGACGTGGCGACTGTTCCGAGAGCCGCCGATGATTCTGCCAGCGGACGGCAGGCTCATCGCCTACGACCTGCCCAAGTTCCGGGTGGTGGAGGCGGTCGCGTTCGCCCGGGCGTTCTGTCCGGGTGCCATCGTGTTCGACAACAGCGGCCACATCTTCGACGTGATGGAGAAGCTGGAGGCGTGGGTATGAAACGGAGCCAACTGGACGGCCTGTTCGCGCTCGCCATCCTCGCGCTGACCGTCGCGGTTGTGATGCTCACTGTCGAGCGTCGTGAGATGCGCGAGGTCAAGGACTACGCGAAGGAGCGGGCGGACGTCATCACGGGCTACATGAGCAAGCCGCCGTGGGTGCAGATACGGCGGACGCACGAGACCCTGATGTGGGACCTGCACGTCCGGGTGAGCGAGCTAGAGGGCGCGGACGCCGACACCGTCCGGGTGTGGGAGACGACCCGCGCCGAGGACTAGGACAGGGAGGGCACATGAAGCGCGTCACGTTCCGCGCCGAGAAGATTCTCGGGGACGAGCTGGAGCCGGGAGACCTGTTCTCGACGGCGGGTCCGGAAGTGTGGGACCACGTCGATGAGCGCATGTCCATCGGAGAGAAGGTCTACATCCGGACGAACGCCCCGAAGGAACAGGCGTCGGATGGTCACATGCCAATCTTCCGCGTCCACATCAAGGAGGTCGCATGAGCGAGAAGAAGGAGCGCATCTGCTTCACGGTCGTCGGGAACAACCACGAGCCGGACGGGAATCCCCGACCGTACACGCGGACGACGCAGGGCGGGAAGTGGCACACGACCAAGAGGAAGGACGGCACGCCGAACGCGCTCGGTCGCTACTACGGATACAGAGAATGGGTCATGCTGGCGATGACGGCGGAGCAGAAGGCGACGCTGTTCGACATCATCTGGCCGATGCTCGAACACAAGCTCCAGTTCCTCGTGGACATCCGCATCGACTTCAAGGGGTTCCGGCACGGCGACCCGGACAACATCGTGAAGGGAATCCTCGACACGCTGTTCCACGATGACAACATGGTCGTGGCTCGGCTCGTGGCGGTGCGCGAGGGGCAAGAGTGCGGACAGGTGGCGATTACGATTCACGGCCCGTACCCGTCGACGGAGTACGCCGACGTCGCGAACATGGTGTGAACGAAGGGAGGGCACATGAGACGAATCGTAGTGGCGGTTGTCATCTGTCTGCTCGCGTATGGTACTGCGCGAGCGGCGGACGACGGCTACCTTTTCCAGACGGTGAGTAGCGGAGGCGCGACCGTGCGGGTCAAGGGAATGTACTCGTGCTATCTGCTCTCGCCCTTGATGTTCGGCCCGCAGGAACGGGCCTGTCTGGAGAGGGGCGGGATGCAACGGACGACCGCCATGAATCGCGACCCGCACGACTGGCTCTGTCTCCACGTCGAGCCGCCCGAGGATGGTGTGCTGTGGGGAGTGGCGACCGAGTTCGTACTCGTCACGGCCACAGGTGAGACGTTGCTCGGCGGACCCGTGCTACTCACGGAGTCGCCGGTCGAGCGCAAGATATTCGATGCACGGAGGTTCACCGTGCGGCTGGAACAGGAAGGGGGTCCGTATGGTCGGAGTAGGCTCGGCTACATTGTCATCGGGGTCGGCTTCCCCGAAGGCTCCTTGAACGCGGAGCATGGTGAGTACTGGGCGGAGTTCGATACGCCCGTCAGGTTCACGGTAACAGAACAGGGAGGCGCAAAGTGAAGAAGCTCGTGGCAGGGCTGGCGATGTCGCTCGTGATGGTGTGGACGGCTACGGCCTGCGCCCACGGCATTTGGAGCGAGGAAATCTGGACGTGGATAGTCCGCTGGTTCGTGATGCAGGCTGGCGGACAGTGGAACTAGGTTCCGAGGAGGACACATGACAGAGGAGGAGAGGGACAAGCGACAGAAGGACAAGGACCTCGGCAACGCGCTGACGTCGTTGGCATTATTCGGCGGGATTATCCTGCTCGGGTGGATATTCTGGCCGTGGATTCGTGCGGTTGTAGCACTCGCTCTTGCGAGTCACTGAGAAGGACCTTGACAGCGGATGGGCGTCCGTCTACCATCCGTCAGCGAAGGAGGACACATGGACACATCCGGTAACTGCTTCGAGACCTTCGAGGCAGACCTTGAGTTCGGCAAGCGCGGCGAGGCTCTCGTCTGCGCGGCATGCATACGCAACATCACGCGGCGGCTCCTCACGAGGAGCCGCCGCTCTCCTGTCCGGGGCGAGGACTTCGTATTCCTCGGGCAGAAGGTAGAGGTCAAGACCGACCGACAGATGGCGGAGTCGGGGAACTTCGCGCTTGAGTTGGACATCGCGGGGAAGGCCGGACTGCTCAACTACCCGGAGGAGGAAGCCCCGGACCTCGTCGCCTACGTAGAGGTCAGGAACGCGACGTCGCTCGGTCACATCACAAGAGCGCGGGTCTGGTGGTTCGAGTGGGGCAAACTCACGACGTGGGTCCACCAGCAGAGGAGCTACCGCGAAGGTAGCGGAGCGTGGCGCGTGGTCCCGCCGAAGGGCGACATGCGCGGTGAGGTCCTGCTCGTTCCGCACGTACACGCTCGCATGGCGGGAATGGTCCTCGACATCTGGAATCTGGAGAGGAGCTGACGCCATGAGACTGCTGTGGTACATCGTCGCGTCGCTCATCATCATCATGGCATGGACCATGCTGTGCGCGTGGCCCGACGTTGCCGAAGGAGCATCATCGTCACACGTTCTGGTCGGCATGTCGCCACTCAGTCCGTTCGTCATCACGGCGTGCGGGCCGGTTCTGCACGGTGAGAGCGACCGCCTCGGCATCATCGGGTTTGTGCTGGACTGCCCGCCGGGGCCGTGGACGGTCAGAGTCCGGCGAGCAGAGGGGGTGACATGTCGTATCCTCGTCGAGCAAAGGAGGTAGTGATGAAGCTGTTACTCGCGGTGTCCATCGTCCTGTTCCTCGTGACGACGGTCGCCTGCCCGAGACCCGTCACGGACCCGGGCCTGAACCTCGGAGCGCAGGACTTCGAGTGGACCGCGCCGTTCGACGAGCCGTCGGGCGACTATGTCGTGGTCGACATCTTCTATCAGGTCAACGGCACGACCGAATGGGTCAATCTCGTGGACGACCTACCGTGGACGGACCCGTACTCCGGACCCATCCGCTTCGCGTTCGACATGGCGGAGGAGACCGAGTACTGGTTCCGGTCTGACGTCCTCGCGGTCATCGGCGGAGAGACGTTCGAGTACTCGGTCACGTCGGACATGGAGGACCCGCTCCCGTGGAGCCTCTCCCGGCTACGGGCGAGGATGCTAGTGGAGCCAAGAACGCCGTAGCGGAGGACCGACCGAGGACCTAACTCGCGGACGTCGGTGGCGGCGGCTACGAGTCTCTAAGGTATCGGTCCTCCGCAAGCTCGCGGACTGAGAGAAGGGAGGACACATGGACAGACGCGGAGACGGGCGGGCGAAGGGCCCTGCTAGTCGGGTCCGTGGTATGCCTGCGAAGAACGAGCGTCCGCTCGTCTCCGTCATCATGCTATCGACCTGCGTAGAACGTGCGCGGAGAGCGTTGGAGGCGGTGAGGTCGCACACGCCGGCAGGGCTGGCCCATACGACGGTAAGTGTCAATGGAGGGGCGGACGGCGTACCCCACTCGGACGCCCCGGGCTTGCTCTCACCCGTCGCGGACCACGTCCTGTTGGACCCCACGGCGTTCAGCTTCTCCGCGCACAACAACCACGCGGTGAGAGAGGCGGAGATGTGGCTCGGCTACACGACCGCGTTCCTCTGCTTCCTCAACGACGACGTCATCGTCCGACGCGGATGGCTGGAGGACATGCTCGCGTGCTACGCTCAGGAGGACGCCTGCGCGGTCGGGATGAAGCTGGTCTACCCGGACTACATGGACCTCGCGGGGCGGATTCAACATTGTGGCGTTGAGCGCGGTCCCTTCCGGACAGGGGCACACCGTGGAGTCTGCGCGGACCCGGATAGCCCTCCGTTCTCGGAGCCCCGGTGGGTGCGGACGTGGGCGGTGACGGGCGCGTGTCTGCTCGTCAGCTCGGAGGACTTCTGGACCTACGGACCATTCGACAAGGGCTACGAGGACGAGAGTCAGGACACGGACCTCTGCATGAGGCTCAAGCACGGGACAGGAAGCGACTGCTACGTTGTGCAGAGCAACCACTGTTGGCATGAGGAGCTGGCGACACGCGGGCCCGTCACATCGGCGTCGCTCGTTGGTGGAGACCCCGGGGAGAGCGTGGACGCGATGGCGGTGTTGACGCGGCGGCTGAGGGATACGGCACGGTTCATCGAACGATGGGGGTCGGAGGACTAGCGAGAGGGTCTCGGAACGGACGGTGCGGGTCTGTGTCCTCCCGGTGCTGTCCCGACCGGGGCCCCTCGCGTGAAGGAGGACACGATGGGACGCAACGGAACCATCACGGTCGACCTCAGACGCGGCGGCGACTACGCGCTGGCGGACTACGCGAGGCAGTCGCGGCTCTACTACATGGCACGGCATCCGGCAACGCTTCTGACGAGCTTCGGAGCCTACGCGCAGGCGTTCGGGGAGGCGATGACCGAGGCAAACAAACGGCTGTGCGAGTTCGCCAAGGCGATTCGGGCGATGGACTCACCTTCGGTCCGAGCCCTGTTCGACGAGGAGGACAAATGAAGCGGCTAGATTGGATACTGGTGTTCGTCGCGCTCGCCATCAGCATCGGCGCGGTCTGGTGGACGCTCGACTCGCGCATCTGGCCCACACAGCTCCGCACGGACATCAACGACCTAGAGAAGCGGGTCGAGATACTGGAGGCCCCATGAAGGTAGCACTCTGCACGCCATCGCTCTCGCGGGTGTCCGGGGCCAACAGCTTCCAGCTCCACCTTGCGGCACAGCTCCGCGCCTTCGGGCACGAGGTCTCGCTCTGGACGCTCGCGCAGACGCGGGAGTCGAAGGTCCTCGCCATCAAGCGCACGGGCGAGCGTGTGCCCGACGGGACGCGGATGGAGATTGGCAAGGACATCCTGTCGTGGCCCGAGCTCCACGAGCGGGTCGACGTCGTCCACATCACGAACGCCGGACAGGTGTATCTTGGCTTCGAGGAACTACTTGACAAGAACCTCGGGCCTACCGTACTCACAGTGCATGACCCGTATGAGATGCTCGTGAACCAGAGAGAGGGGAGGTTCATCCGGCTCATCGACACGGTCGACCGGGTCCACTTCATCGGCGCAAACTACTTCGCCCACTTCCGCGAGTGCAACTACATCCCGCCGGAGGAGTTCGACCGCAAGGCGATGTGGGCCCGTCAACCCTACGTCGCGATGACGCCGGTCAGCTCGATGCCGAACCACGCCATCACCTGCACGTCCAACTGGCGGTGGAACAAGGGCATCGTGCCTATCGTCAAGGCGGCGGAGATACTCGCGGAGACGGACGAGGAACTGGACCTCCAGTTCTGGACGACCGACCGCATGGACGACGTCTACGAGCAGGTGCGGAAGCGCACGGGCTGGAAGAACTGCTCGGTGCATGGCGAAGGCCACGACCCGAGCGAGTTCCTCTACGCCGCGTACTCCGCACGCATCCTGCTCGACATGGTGTTCTTCGACGAGTACGACACGGGCCGCACCGAGTATCCGATTCTGGAGGCATGGAACTTCGGGGTCACGCCCATCATCAACGAGAAGTTCGCAGGGAAGGCCCCGACCGACTACACGCCCGGGCATGACGTCTACGTCACGGAGCCGACAGCGGAGGGCATCGCGCTCGCCGTCCGCTACGCTCGGGGGAGGCCGCTCTTGGAGAGGGACATGCTGTTGCGGCTGTCGGAACACAACACCGCCGCGAGTGGTGCAATCATCGCCGGGGTCTATGAGGAGCTTGTCTCCGCGTAGGTTCCGGCTGTCTCTAGCAGGGAGGAGCAGACGATGTCGAAGAAGCACAGGACCGCGAAGCGTGCGCCCGAGGAGACCGAGGTCCAGCCGCCGGAGCCCGTGGAGGTCCCGGTGAGTGAGGTTCCGGAGAAGCCGAAGGAGAAGGACGGAGCGCGGCCTCCGAAGGGGACGCCCGCAACGTCGTGGTAGCAACGGCACGAGCAACGCTCTTTGCTCTTGACATGGCCATCCGATTACCCTACAATGATAATTAGAGACCACATGTCGAGAGACGGGGGGAGGACACGTTGAAAGTATGGACGAGCTACTACGGGTCGAAGGGACCGTTGCCGCCGGGGACGATAGGGGTAGCGGTCAGTCGGTCCGTGCCGGAGTGGGCTGAATGGAAGGCCCAAGAGATTGTGACGCTCGCGGCTCCGAAGGACTTGGGCTCGCTCTATTGGGCCGAGAACTACCGGAGACAGATGAGCAGGGACCGGCTCGGGGAGGTCTACGCACAGCTCCTCGAAATCGAGAAGCGCACGGGCCGAGAGCCGGTCCTCCTATGCTACGAGAAGGACGCCAACAACTGCCACCGCACCATTCTGTGGAACATGCTCAGAGACGAGTTCGGGGTTGAAGGTGGCGAGCTTGGGCAGGTAGGACTAGGACTCTAGCCGATGTGGGCACAGGGCGGTTTCAAGGGCACAGTCGACGGACCCGGGCGCAAGGTGTTGAGGGCCTACATTCCGGACCTCAACGACCGGGTCGTCGTCCTGTGTTCGGGCAACTTCACCATCGAGACCACGCTCCGGCTGAACGGCTACGCCGGTCACCTGACGGGTTGCGACGTGTCGCTCTACTCCGTTGCGCTCGGGCACGCCCTGATGGCCCGCGAATGGCAACTGACCCTGAAGGAAAGCGACGAGTTCCTTGACAGGCTGGTCCCGCTGATGGGCGACCCCGTCGGGAACGCTGTTGCCGTCGTCCTCGCGCTGGAATACGCGGGTGTGCGCGGCTACGAGAAGCCCCACTACAAGCGCGTCCGGCGCGAGATGCTCCGCGCTTCTGACCGCCTCATCCTCACCACGAGAGACAACATCGAGCGGCACGTCCGCGACATCGCGCTCGACGAGTTCCACGCAGTAGACGCTTGGACCCTCATTGACAGCCTGCCCGACGATGTTACCGTCCTGTGTGCCCCCCCAACGTACGAACACGGCTACGAGCGGCTCTACAAGAAGCTCGACGAGCTTTTCGAGTGGGATGGTGTCGAATACGAGGAGCTGACCGTCGGGGAGACGTGGAGCCAGAAGATAGCCGAGTCGGGCAAGCGGTACATCATGCTCTCGGAGGCCCGCGACTTGGAGGGCGAGCTGTTCACCGGCCCGCCTGTGGCAGAGACCTACCGAGGGTTCGCGAAGTCCATCTGGTTCTATTCGAACATCGACCTGACGCCGCTGTACCGGGGACGCGACCTGAACACGGAAGCCCCGATGTGGAAGCGGTACGACGACACGGAGATTACGCGGAAGTCGCGCATCGAGCTTGTCCCGATTGGTGCGCCGGAAGCGGCGTACTTCCGGGCGGTCTACATCGGGCCAGCACCGCAGTCGTCGGGCGAGAAGAACTACGCGCTCACGCTCGACGGGGCCGTGTTCGGCATCCTCATCTGGTGCAGGGGCAGGCGGCAGATTGGGCTCGGGGGCACGGTCCGGAACGAGTCCGAGGTCGCGCTCCTCATGGCCGATACGACGCTCCCGAGCAAACGGTATCCGCGCCTGTCGAAGCTGGCCATCATGTGTGCCGCGAGCAAAGAGATGAAGCACATCCTCGACACGGCGTTCATGGACGACGTAAGGTTCGCCATCACGGTCGCCTACACGAAGAAGCCGACCAGCGCGAAGTACCGAGGCGCGTGGAAGCTGGAGAAACGCTACGAGAGCATGGGCAAGGACGCCCTCCTCTACTACGCCGAGATGGGCCAGCGCAACCTCAAGGAGATTCTTGACCTGTGGACGACGCGGCACGCGCAGAACTGAACGAGAAGCTCGCGGGTATCAGCGAGCAGGTGTTCGGAGAGAAGCTGACGCTCCGCGTCGTCGGGGTCAACGACGTGAAGGTCCTCGACGCTTCGGAGAACGCACGCTACATGAAGCCGGAGACGTACTCGCGCCTCACCGCGAATCTGAGCAAGGACGGCGTCCTCGAATCTGCCCCGCTCGTGCATCCGAACGGGAACGGCGAGCTGGTCGTGACCTCCGGCAACCATCGCGTGATAGCCGCCAGAGATGCGGGTCTGAAGCACATTCTGGTCCTCGTGGGCGAGAGCGGTCTCAACGAAGGTGAGAGGCTCAAGAAGCAACTGAGCCACAACGCGCTCGTCGGTGAGGACGACCCGCAGATTCTCGTCGGGCTATGGGCGAAGCTCGACACGCTTGAGCAACGCCTCTACTCAGGGCTGGACAGCGAGCAGATGGCAGAGCTGGAGAAAATCGACTTCCGCGCCATCACCGGCGGCAAGCTCCGGGTCGAGGCGGTGACGCTGTTCTTTACGCACACCGAGAAGCTCCTGTTCGACAGCCTGCTCGACAGGCTCCGGCAGGAAGCGGTGATGAGCGACGTCTACCTCGCGCCCATCGAGAAGTTCGACGCCTTCTGGCGGGCGGTCGTAGACGCGAAGGCCGACTACAAGGTCAAGAACACGACCACCGCGCTCATGGTCCTGATTGACCGAATCGAGGAGGAGAGCGGGGTAGGCGTCAATGGTGACGCACCGAGCAACCACTCGGAGGGGTAGGTTCGATTCCTGCACCCCGCTCCAACTTGGTGAAGCGCACACCTGTTTAGGGGAGAAGGACGTCGGAGGGGCTATTCACGATTAGACGCTCAATCGAGAGCGTTTTCGCACGTTTCCGGTAAATCGCAGAACTCATTTCCGCTCTCACACTCGGGTGTAACATGCCGCCACAGGACAGCAGGTGCCCGCCACGGAACGAACGACAGCCGACCCTCTCGCTATCCTCTGCGAGCTGTGTACGTTCTACCGCGACTATCTACGGGACGGCCTCTGCATTCCATGTGTACACGGCGAACGACGGGCACCCCTTATCATCTATCAGCCCCCCGAGGAAAGGCACCCTCAAAAGGGACGCACGGGACTCGGGCCGTACGCATACCGCCAAGCCACGAACGGGGACCACGACTCACCGTACTACTCGGACACTAGGGTCCTCGGGTCAGAGACACACGTACGCTCGCGTATGAGGATGGTAGAAGATGTCTCACAAGCCTACCAAAGCAGAGCGATTGGCACGCGTCGGGACCGTCATGGAGCTACTCGCGGCAGGCGGTAGACGTCGTGACATCGTGCAATACTGTGCTGATTCCTTCCAGGTGGGGGAGCGGTGTGCCGACAATTACATCAGGGATGCGTTCGAGCTGATGGCGAAGCAGGCCGAGTTCCGGCACGACCGCGAGTTGGGCCGTTCGCTCGTCCGCCTGAACAACATATTCGTCCGGTGCATGGCCGACGAGCTGTACGCGGTCGCGCTCAACGTCGAGGCGAAGCGGATACAGTTGCTCGGGCTCGCAGAGCCGTCGACCATTCGCCACCTGCTCCAGCCTGAAGGTGACCTGAGCGACGACGAGATGGCAGGGAAATCCGATGGAGAACTACGGAAGCTCATCGACACACCAGAAGATGGGACCAGTCCGCGCCTCAATTGAGCTTGCGAGGCGGGAGTGGGCCCGACGGAACTTCGACTTCTTCTGCGAGTACGTCTACGGCTGGACCGCCGACGCGGTCCCCCTGCATCTCGCGTGGGACAAGCACATAGACGACTCATGGGCGGCGGGCCTGAATCCCGGCATCCTCGCGCCGAGGGACCACGCCAAGACGTCACGCATCGCCCGCGCCCGTGTCGTGTGGGAGCTTGGACGGTCGACCATGCCCCGCTTCGCGTGGTGGCCCGACATCCGCATCAAGCTGTTCCAGAACATCGACGACAAGGCGATGGAGACGGTGATGCTGGTCAGGAACGACATCAGGCGGAATCCCCGCATCCGCGCCGTGTTCCCCTCGATGGTCCCTGACCCGGACAGCGAGTGGTCGAAGCACAGGCTCTACCTGAAACGGAAGGACGGGCAGAAGGACGCGAGCTTCGAGGGCCGTGCCATCCTCAGCTCTGCCACGGGCGGACGTGCCGACCTCATCATCCTCGACGACGTCTGTGACTTCCGGAACAGCGTGCTGGAGCCGACGACAAGGACGAAGATAGCCTCCGCCATTGACGCTGACATCGTACAGCTCGGAGAGCCGCACACCCGCAAGATAGCGATAGGCACGGCGTGGCACGAACTGGACGCCAACGCCGGACTCCAGCGCAACCCGGTGTGGAAGTGGCAGGTCTGGAGGATACAGAAGGAGCCGGGAGCGAAGATGCGGGAACTCTGGCCCGGTAAGTGGGACCTGCCCGCACTGGAGAAGCGGCGGCTGGAGATTGGCGACCGCGAGTTCAACAGGGGCTTCAACAACTGGCCCCTCGGGGAGGAGGAGAGCATCGTGAACTGGGAGTCCGTCAAGGCGTGCATGGACCCGACGCTCGCGATGGGCGAGTCCCCGTTCAACACGAGCCTCCGGGTCGCAGGCTACGACCTCGCCATCGGCAAGACTGAGCAGGCGTCATACTTCGCGGCGGTCGTCCTCGGCATGGGCGGTGACAGGCGCGTGGTGGTCCTCGACATGATACGCAAGCGTGTCCCGTTCCGCCAGCAGGTCGACACCATCAAGCGCATCGACAAGCTGTGGAGCCCGACGGTCCACATGGTGGAGAACAACGCCTACCAGCAGGCACTCGTCGACCAAGTGAGACAGGAGGACGACTGGCTCAACGTGGAGGAGTTCACGACCGGGAAGCAGAAGTCCGACCCCTACATCGGGCTCCCGAGTCTCGGGCCTCCGTTCGACCAGAGGCTCATCGTACTGCCGACGAAGGGCGGGCACGACGGGATGAACACGTCCTGCGAGTGCCCGATGTGCGCGTTCCTCCGGGAGCTTCGATGGTTCCCGGCGGCGACGACGGACCTTGTCATGGCGTTCTGGTTCGCGCTCTTTCGGCTCCGGGGGCTCGTCGGACATGCGTCGAAGATGGTGAAGGTGCAGGAGACGAAGATGGCGGCGGTGATGGACGCAGAGAAGGACCTACTGTGAGGAGGTCAGGATGAGAGTTCTGATGCTGGCCCTGCTCATCGCGGCGATGTCGGTCGCGGTGTGTCAGGCGGAGGATACGGACACGCCGGACGACTGGTTCGGCATGACGGAGATGCAGGTCGGCACGCTCTGGAACTTCGAGACCGAGGAGTGGCAACCCTTCGTCTCGGCTCCGGTCATCGGCTGGAAGGATGTCCGGGCCGTGGTCGGGGCAGAGTTCGACATCGACGAGGAGACGGAAGCGAAGGGGCCGGTTGCGTTCCATGTTGCGGCGACCTACTTCCTCGGGAGCCTCGCGGACATGGGGGTCGACGTCCCTTTGGCGGAGCATATCGGACTGAACATCGGACCAAGCTGGCGGTACGACATCGACACGGGCGAGAGCGCACTCTGTATCATGGCGACGGTCGTGGACGTGTCGTTCGGAGAGGGGAACGTCGACAAGCACAAGAACAGGTAGCAGGTTCATCACCGCCGCAGAGGGCTAGAGCTGATGCCGATACGACCCGAAGAAAGGAGCCGCTACCCGACGAACTGGGACGCGATTAGCAAGAAGGTCCGTCGGCTCGCGGGGGACAGGTGCGAGTGGTGTGGAGCGATGAACGGGAAGCCGCATCCGGAGACGGGGGCGACGGTCGTGCTTACGGTCGCCCATCTCGACCACACGCCCGAGAACTGTACGAGGTCGAACCTCCGCGCACTCTGCCAGAAGTGTCACAACGGCTACGACGCCCCGCATCGACGGGCAGGCATAGTGACCCGGAAGCGCGAGGCTCTGGAACTGGCAGGACAGGAACGTCTCTTGTGAGGACAGGGGGAGCGTAACAGATGCCCATGAGGGTAGGACAATACGTCGTCGGCTACGACAGGGGGTCGCGGACGTTCTACGGAGTGAAGGCTCCGGAGGGAGGCACGCCGCCACGCGGTGAGGTCGGCAAGGTGGGCGCGTCCGTGTTCGCCAACTGGTTCAGGGACGAGAACCCGGACGACCTCGTCAAGACGAAGGGTCTGACGGTCTACTCGGACATGCTGACGAAGGACGAGTCCATCGCGGCGGGCATACGGCTCCTCGCGCTCGCGGTCGTGGGCGGAGGCCATGATGTCGAGCCTTTCGACGTCGAGGAAGGCGCGGCACAGGAGGTCGCGGTGTTCGTTGAGAAGCAACTGGCGGGGCTTGACGGACCGTTCAAGGCCGTGGAGCTTGGCATCCTGTCCGGACGATGGGCGGGCTTCTCGATGTCCGAGAACGTGTGGGGCGAGATACTCGAAGGCGAGTTCGGCGGGAAGTGGGGCCTCAAGAGCATCAAGACGAAGCCGCCATACCACTACGGGTTCAAGCTCGACCCGTTCGGTAACATCGAGCAGTTGACCTACGACGACGAGATGGGCACGACGGACAAGTGGGACTGGCAGGACCCCGCTGTCCGGAACAAGTGGGTCCACTACGCGCATGACGCGGGTGACGCGTTCGGTTCACCTTACGGGCGGTCTGCGCTCCGGTGTGTGTACCGTTACTACCGGGCGCGTCAGCTCGCGTTCCCCATGCGTGCCATTTTCATCGAGAAGGTAGCGGCGGGCGTCCCGGTGATGAGCTACCCGCGAGGCATCCTCCCTGCGGAGGTCGAGGCGTACGAGACGATGGTCGCGAAGCTCACGTCGGCGTCCTCGATGGCGAAGCCGGATGACGTTACGCTGGAGTTCATGGAGAAGTCGGGCTCGTCGCATCTGGAGTTTGAGCGGTTCGACAACTTCTGTTCCGCTGGCATCCTGCGAGGGCTCCTCGTGCCGTCACAGCTCGGCATCGCGGCGGACACGAAGGTCGGCTCGATGGCGAAGGCCACGGTCCATGAGCGGCTGTTCGACTGGGTGACGGGCGACATGGACACCGAGGAGACCACGGTCATCAACGAGCAGATAGTTAGGCCGCTGGTGGACTACAACTACGACGTTGAGGAGCAGTACCCCGTTTTCAAGCGGAAGGAGAAGGACCCGGACGACGCCATCGCTATCGTGACGGCGTTCATCTCGGCGGTGTCGGGCAAGACCATTCTGGAGGTCGCCCGCGAGGACGAGAACCATGTCCGTCAGCTCCTCGGATTCGCAGAGGTCTCAGAGAGGGAATGGGACGAGCGGCAGGCGGCGGCGGAGGAACGGGCGAAGCAGATGGCAGACGCCTTCAAGGAGTCCGGGGACGATGAGGACGAGGACGAAGGCCCGCCCTCCGGAGGCAAGAAGGGTGGCGGCGGCAAAGCCAAGACCTCCGATACTCCGGGCGGCAAGGAGAAGGTCAAGGTCGAAGCGGAGACGTGGCAGGACAACGGCGAGACCATCATCGTTCAACGCGGTGCTGAGTTGGCACGCGTGACACGACGGGAGACGTGGAGTCGCATCGAACGCGGGCTCCACGGCTCCCGGTCGCGTGGCCTGACGGAGCTGGAGGGGCTCGTCGGGCTCAAGCCGAAGAAGGTCCGGAAGCGGCTGGACCGCATCGAGGACGCGGGCGTCGAGTACATCATCGGCGGCATGATGCGTCTGAGGAACGTCCTGTTGAAACAGCTCCGCCGCGAGGGCCTGCTGGACGGTACGGGGACCGAGAAAGCCCTGTGGGAGTTCGGCGGCTTGAAGGGTGACGCCAAGCGCAAGTTCCGTGACGGCCTGCACACCGCGATGGTGTCGTCCTACATCAACGGCGCAACCGACGCACGGAAGGAGATTCTCAAGGCGTCGAAGGGCAAGGCCGAGTTCTCCCGGCACGACGCAGGACCACAGCCTCTCCAGTTCGGTGTTGCGGAGTCTCTGGTGTTCGACCCCACGGACGCGCTCGCCTACTGGGAGAACCTCGTCCCCATGAGCGCGAGTCTCGCGTCGACCTACAAGGCGCAGGCCGCATGGGTGTCGGGGCTCTACCTTGAGGACCACGGTGAACTGCTCCGGGGTATCAAGGGCGTCATCGGCAAGGGCTTCGAGACCGGGAACTGGGCGATGGTCGAGTCCAACATCAACGAGCTGTTCAAGGAGTGGGTCGGCGCGGGCGAGCTGACACAGAAGGCGGTCGCGGGCGGCAAGTTCACGACCGCGTCGCCATGGCACACGCGCATCATCGTCCGGAACGCGTCCATGCGCGGCTACAACGCCGGACGCATCTCGCAGATGAAGAAGGCTGGTGACTGGGTCGAGGCCTATCAGTGGTCCAGCATCATCGACTCGCGGACGTCGGACTACTGTGACATGATGGACGGCGTTGTGTTCCGGGCAGGCGAGGTCGAGCCGCCTCCGGCTCACCACCAATGCCGGTCGATGGTCACGCCTGTCGTGCGGGGCATGAAGTACCAGCTCGCGTCACGGGAGACGCTCCTCGACGCGGTCGGGCAACGCGACCCGGGCTGGACGTCCGGGGTCATCGAGTAGGAGGACCGCATGAGTCGCAGAGGCGCGATAGTCGGCGGGTTCGTGGTCGGTGGTCTTATCATCTGGACGTTCATCCTCGCGCTCGGCATCATCCTCGACTTGAAGGAGATTGTGGCGAAGTGAAGGACTATCTGACAGAGGCGGTCACGGGCACGCGGACCATCTGGCGGTGTGCGCGGTGCGGCGGACCTTCGCCTCCGCCCGAAGTGCTGGAGGAGGCAGGCTACGTCCAGCTCTGCCCGACGTGCGGTCGTCCGCTCGATGCATTGAAGCACGAGGAGGTCAAGCTCTCGGCGCGTGAGGCGATGGTGGGGATGCCGCCCGCGACGGAAGCGGTGAACTAGGGGGGCACATGCTCCGTCCCGAGGAACACACGAACATGGAGGCCGTGGTCGAAGCGTATCGACACCTGCTCCCGCCCCCGGGGACGAACGTCATCCTCGACATCGGCGCGGGCCTGTCAACGCCGTGGGCCGAGCATCTCCAGCGGCGGTGCGCTCACTACATCGCGCTCGACGTGAGAGGCGGCGTCCACATCGACATCGTTGCGGACGCGTCGCTCGGTCACCACTGTCTGCCGTTCACGGACAAGGGTGTGTCATGGGGCTGGTGTACCGAGGTCATCGAACACATCCCGCCGGAGCGTCAGATGCAGACGGTCATGGAGATAGCGCGGGTGTGCCGGAACTTCGTCATCACCTACCCGTCCACGCGCTCGCGTCACTTCCGAGCGGACCCCGGTCACAACGTGGTCGTGGTGGACTGGCGCGAGGTCGAGTCGTGGGGCTTCCGCATGACGGACCACTCGACACCGAGCGGACGGGTCGCGTTGGTGTTCACGGAACGGGAGGCCGCATGAGAGAGATGCTGACGGCGGTGCTTCTGTTCCTCGGCTGGTTGAGCCTCTGGCGATGGAGCAACCGCCAGCTCCAGTACGGCATGGACGCGCCTCTGCACTTCGAGGCTCTCGCGGCACGGAACAACCTGAACGCGCCGTGGTTCGGCCCGAAGCAGTCGGTCCCCGGCACACGTTGGGCCTACATCGGACCGCGCTCGCTCCTGCTCCTGTTCTGGCCTCTGCAACGCCTGTGGGATGGGAGCCGTCTCGCCGCCCTGATGGTCTGGACGATGCTCGGGTCACACCTGCCGCTCGTCGCCGCGTTCTGGTTGCTCTGCCCACGCGACGGGCTCGGCCTCTGGTTCGCGCCGTTCTTCGCCCTGTTCCTCTGGTCGATGGACGAGAACGGGCAACTGGGCACAGCGCACGGCATCGGCATCCTGCTCGTTGCCGCCGCGTACGTGGTCCCGAACGGTGTGTGGGCGTGGTTCCTGTTCGGGCTCGCGGTCGACATCCGGGTCATCCCGCTCCTGTTCCTGCCTGCGGTATGGGCGTTCCATCCGGTCGGGATGTTAGAGGCGACGGGTTTCATCTCGGGCCTGCTCGTCCTGCGATTCACGGCGGACGCTTTTGGCTTCGGGCATGAGCCGTGGCGCAAGCTCTGGCGGCTGGCGCGTGCGGTGCAGTTCGGGCGGCATCGTCAACACACCGCGCTCCACAAGCGTCCGGCGTATCCGGTGTATCTGGTTCTCCTGCTCCCGTGGCCCGGGCTCTGTTTCGTGGCCTCGGTGGTCTGGTTGGCCTACGTCGTGTTGCGGCTCGGGACCGTCCGGGGGACGAGAGACGGGACCGCGCTCGACTTCGCGGGAGGACTGTGGACGGAGGATTGGCAGGATAAGGCTTGACAAGGACGTCTGAGACATGGCACACGGGCGTAAGAGAGCGAAGCGAACACGCATCCCCATCACGCGGGTTCGCCTCGGCAACGACGGGAGCTACGAGTTCTGCTGTGAGCTGTGCGGCGATTGGACGACCTCGCCGCGCTGGATTCCCCCCGTCACCCATGCGGAGACCGACATGGTCCTGTATCCCGCCATCTACATCTGTCAGACCTGTCACGACAAGAGAAGCCACACGCTTCGGCCAGCACGGCGCGTGGCCCGACACGAGTACCCAGTGACCCGGGCCCTGAACATGGTAGCGAGTCAGGGGTCGGCGCGACCGGGAACCGCCCTATCAGGCTCAGGACACAATACGGGCTCCGGCCCGAATGGTGACCACATCCCGAGGAACCGCTGACCCCTGTCTCCGACAAGGAGAATCGCATGGCAGAGCTGACGATAGAGTCCATCAAGGAGCTGTTGGTCGAGGCTGGTCTGTTCGAGGAAGTGGACGAGGACCCGCCCGAGAGCAAGAGATTCCAGACGGAGACGCTGGAGGACGTGGAGGTAGCGGAGGTCGGCGTCCACGTCGACATGCACGGGACCGAATGGGAGGCGACCACGACGGTCCTCGACAGGCTCGTGACGCACTTCGCTGGCCTTAGCAAACTCGGGTGGCGAGTGCCACTCAGGTTCGGCACTCACGCCTTCGACGAGCCGTCGCCGCTCGGTCTGGTCGCGCTCGGATGGATGAAGGACGTCCGGCGCGTGGGCGACAAGCTCCTTGCCACTCTGGAGAAGGTCCCCGTGGTCATCGCGGAGCTGATGAGGAAGGGCGGGCTCCCGCGAATCTCGCCCGGGCTTCTGTTCGACCTCAACGTGAACGGCTACAAGGCAGGCGAGGCGTTCGACCATCTCGCTCTGCTAGGTGTGAGGGTCCCGGCGATGTTGGGGCTCAAGAGCAACGACGCGACTCCGGCGGAGCAGATAGCCGTGATGTACGGCGCGACGCTGGAGGCGTTCAATCGGACCCGCCCCAAGTTCACCTACGAAGGGGTGTTCGAGGCGGGCCCATCGCAGGAAACTCCGCCCGTGGCGGAAGGAGGTAGCATGGGCAAGACCGTAGAGCTGGAAGCCTACGGCTTGAAGGACGAGGAGGAGCTGAAGTCGAAGCTCGACCTCGCTCGTCAGGCAGAGGAGGCGACCGCCGCGAAGGAGACGGCGGAGACCGAACGGGACGCCTCGAAGGTGGAGCTGGAGAAGGAGCGCGAGTCTGCACTCCGGACACGCGCTCTGGCGTTCTTCGAGAAGAACAAGAAGCGTGTCCAGCCTAAGGACCGCGAGAAGTACATGCAGACGTGGATGTCGCTCGCCCGCACAGGCTCGGCAGAGTTCGAGTCCGGCGAGGGCGACGACAAGGTCAAGACCAAGTTCGCCCCGCTCGCCATCTTCGAGGCCAGCGTCGAGCTGATGCCCGAGGTAGTGAAGATGGATGAGGAGGGTCCGGAGAACCACGAGGACCCGAGAGAGGGTGAGCCTGAGACCAAGAAGGGCGATGACTCTGACGTGGTTCACGTCGAGCTGACCGAGAAGGCGAAGGAGCGGGCGACTGAGTTGCAGGCCGAGGCTAAGGCTTCGGGCGAGACGCTCGACCCCGCGACCGCGTTCCGTCAGGCTGTCCTTGAACTCTCGAAGGGTGCAGAGGTCGAGGAGTAGCGTCACGTCCCTCGTAGTACGACACGGACAACCAACAGGCCACCGAGGAGGTGACATCTATGGCCTACACAAGTGCGGAAGTTCCCGGCGTTGCCTACGTCGAGACCATCGCCTACTACGTCAGTGCCGGACCCGTCGTCATCTTTCAGGGCGTCGACTTCGACACGAGCAACGTAGGTCAGGTCACGAAGGTTTCGACCGCGACCAGCGGCATGTGCGCGGGCATCGCTCAGGAATCTGGCACGGCGGCAGAGGCCACGGCTGGCACTCTGCGAATCGAGTGTCAGGTTCACGGTGTGGCGAAGTTCGTCGCAGGCGCGGACTGCTCGGGCGCGTACGGCACGTTCCTCTGCTTCGACGATGCGGTCGGTCGTATGAAGCCGTGTGCCGCCGTCTCGCAGACGCTCTACATGACCCACGGTGTCTGTCTCAATGACCCGGACACCGACGGGGACGTCGGCTTCATTCTGTTGAATCTGAACGTCCCCTACTACGTCGCGGTCACATAGACCGCGTCGGAAGCTCGACGCCTCCCGGCCTTGCCGGAGCTGTTCCGTGATTCACGGACGCTGAGAGCCTCCTGTTGTGACATCGTAGTTCCATCGTGAGGAGGTTCTAATGGCGAACCCGCGTGAGATACACGTCGACGCGGCACTCAGCAACATCGCCAGTCAGTACCCCGGACTCGCTTCCGGCTTCATCGGCGCGGAGGTCTGCCCTGCCGTGCCCGTGAAGTTCGAGAGCGACAAGTATTTCGTGTTCGGAGCCGAGGAGCTCCAGCCCATCAACGACACCATCGGGGACCGGAGCGAGGCCTCGGAGATTGACTGGCATGTGTCGACGGCCAGCTACACCACGGTCGCACGAGCGTTGAAGGCGTTTGTGTCCAAGAGGGCACAGCAGAACAGCGACTCGGCGGTCCGGCCTCTGGTCACTTCGACAGAGAAGATTATGCGGACGCTCCTGATGAACAAGGAGATTCGCATAGTGGCGGCGGTGGTCGCGGCAATCACCGCCAGCTCGAACACGACCGCCATCGGTAACGCATGGGCAACTGCGGCTACCGGGATGCCGCTGACGAACATCGCGGCGGGCAAAGAGGCGTTCCGTGGGGCGACAGGACGGTTCCCGAACACCATCGTCATCCCTTCGGGAGTCGTAGACGACATCATCGCGTGCGCGGAGTACAAGGGCGCGTGGCAGTACGTCACGGACACAAGGGCCACCTTCGACTCACTTCCTCCGAACCTCATGGGGATGAAGGTGCTCGTGCCACAGTGTTCGGCCAGCTCGGCGGACATCACGCAGGCCACGTACGACGGTGCGACCATTCCGGCGTTGGCGGGCATCTGGACGGCGGACTCGGTCTACCTGCTCTACGTGAACCCGAGCCCGTCCCTTGAGGATGCGTCGCTCATGTACGAGCTGACGTCGACGGCAACCCGGACCCGCAAGTGGTTCGACCCGTCTAAGGGACTCGGCGGTGGGACATTCGTCCAGACGGAGTACCAGTCTGCCATCAAGACCGTGAACGGTCTGTACGCATGGGAGCTGGACAACGTCATCTAGCGGCCCGTCCGACAGGGGTCGCACCAGCGGGCGGAGTCGATGAGGGCGTAGTGTCCTCCGCGCACCGAGTCGGCTCCGCACCGCACCGAAGGAGGACAACCGTGGGGAAGAAGAAGCTGAGGAAGTTGCGATGGTACGTCCATCCGGAGGAGGAAGCTCTCTGTCACGGCATGGGCGTTTGGCAACCCGGGGCTGAGTTGCCCGCTGACGCGCTCGCGTCGCTCCCGCCCGAGGTCATCATCAACTGGAAGCGGAACAACCTCATCATTCGGGAGGACCTGTTCCGGCTGTACTTCGCGTCAGAGTGGAACAAGAGACACGGGAAGCAGGACAAGGCGACGCCGCTGGACCCCGTCGTGAAGCGAGGCGACGAGTACACCGAGAAGATGTCACCCGAGGATACGCGGACGATAACGTAGGAGGAGGGGAGGCCCATGCCAGCCTATTGTACAGACGGACAGCTCAGGAGGTCGTGGCCCAACCTCTCCGACATCGCGGACTTCGATGCGCTCGCGGAAATGCGTGAGCGCGTCATGGGCGAGATTGACACCGGACTGGCGTGTGTCTACCGCGTGCCGTTCAACCCGTGGCTCCGTATCACAGGGGTCGCCACTAACGACCTGACCATCGGGCTCGAAGATGTGGGTTTCCTCGCGGTGGGCGACACGGTCGGCTTCTACGACACGTCGCTCAAGAAGCTCGGGACCACACAGACGACCGTCGCGAGCATCTCGGGGACGACGGTCGCGGTCGCGGCGGCGGGCGACATGGCGGCGGACGACGAGCTGGCGGTCCTTTCGACGGGGTCGCTCCCGAGCGGAGCGACGCTGACATGGCCCGGGCCTCCCCGTGAAGTCCAGCAGATAGCGGTGGCGATGGCGCGGTTCTACACGCATCTGGAACACACGGACCTCGAAGGGTCAACCGACGCTATCGTCGCACAGTACGAGCGGGCACTCGCATGGATAGAGCGGGCGACGGAGGGGCTGACGAACATTCTCGGCGGCTCGGCGCGGGTCCCCGGCTACCACTCACGCGACGCCTACACTCCGGTGTTCGGACAGGACGAGGTCTCGGCGTGGGGTGTGGACTCAGACCTGCTAGACGCCCTCGCAGACGCGAGGGTATAGGAGACGACCATGAAGCGGACCATCTGGTTCCTCGTCATCGCCATCGTCCTCTGCCCCGCGAGTCTCGCGGTGAGCGCAGACGACGTGTTCGACGAAGGCTACGACATGTGGGACTTCGGGCATCAGCATCTCGGGGCGGCGGCGAACGTGGTACTCGACCCGGGGTTCACGCCTTCGTTCTTCTGGATTGACGCGGACTCGCTCGACATTCACATCCAATGCACGACCGTCGGGGACTCGACCTTCGCGCCCGTCGCGGACGTCATGGCTATCAACGACGGCGAGGGAATGCGGCTCCCGTTCCGAGTCGATTCGGTCAAGGTAACGTCGCAGGGAGACGCGGGTCACATCCGGTGGGTTTTCGCCGGACACACGGAATAGGGGCACATTAGGGCATTTGAAGGCGATTCTGGCCTTCGTACGATGCCCCTAACGAACGAACGGAGGCAGGCCCTTATGCTCACCCCTCCACTTTTCAGCTCTCGTCACAGACGATTTCTGGTGGCGTGTGTCCTGTTGATAGCCCTGCTTGCCATCGCGTTGCCCGCGCATGGCCAGAGCCATCTTCTCAGAGTCATCGCGTACTGGGACCCGTTGGTCGGGGACCCTGTCGCGCATCCGGCGCGGGTCAACGTGTCGCGGTCCTACATGACCGATACCTGCTACGTCCACGCGGGCTCACCGAGCGGGCCGTCGCGCATCTACTCGCGCCCGGACACGGCGGACGTATGGCCCTACTGCTACATCGGACAGACGGGCGAGTTCCTCGTTTCGATTCCCGACACCGTCGACAACAACATCCGGGTCCGGCTCTACATGGGGCCGGAGGCTCTGCCGGACACCATCGTCATCGACTGGCAGGACGTGAACACCACGGTACGATGCACGCTGGAACAGTTCGTGGATATGGCGGACTCGGGCTGGCACTGTATCGACCCGTGGGTCCATCTGACGGACGCGGACTATGACGCCTACGACATCGACCGCGAGGACGTCCGCGCCGTGATGGAGGCGGAGGGGCTCGACGCGATGAACTGCCTCGACGCCACATGGGACGACGAGACGTTCGCGTACGCACGGGACAACGACGCGACGCTCTGGAACAAGCACGGGCTTGCGGTCTGGTTCCAGTCGCAGGTCCAAGACGGAGTGTGGGGTTATGTGTTGCCGATGAGAACTTCGGCCTCGCCAACCGTCGACGGCGCACTGACCGCCCACATGGGTCAGCGGTCGCCGGGGTTCATGGCGGAACGCTGGTACGACCGCGTCGACTCTCTATCAGGCTTCTCCATTCTTGCAGGAGGTCATCGCGTCCGGGGGCTTGCGGATACCACGACGGCTAATGGAGCCCGACGAGTGTCACGCGACCTGTGGTTCAGCCCATTCGATGCCACTCTCACAAACCCGGACGCGTTCCTCCTGTGCGAACCTCTGATGGGTTGTCCCGTGGACGAGGCGGACCGTGTCGCTGGCGCACCGAACGCGAGGAGCTACGCCTCGTGGCGGAACGTCATGGCGGCGACGGGCGACATCCTGCCCGCAGTCGGTGGCTCGAACGCTTCGCTAAACCGTTGGCTCGGGAGGGCGGCGGCTGGCTCGTGGCGGACCTATGTGATGAAGGCCGAAGGTCTCCCCGCCTCGTGGTATCCCGTCGCCCTCTCCCGTGGTCACTCCTACGTCACGAACGGGCCGCTCATCACCTACGCGAAGCTCGACGGCAAGGACCTCGGGACGACGCTCCTCTGCGACCCGGGCGAGGTCCTGACGCTCACCATCGGGATTCACTCGCCGCACGCGGTGGACTCGCTCCGCGTCTGGCTCAACGGGTCCATCTACTCCGCCGAGAACCTCGCGAAGGGCGTGACGGACACGACGTACACGACGGACATCACGATGTATGGCGGTGCGGACTCGCGGCTCTGGTTCGACCTCGTTGCGAAGAACGACGACGACTACCTGAACTGGACGGAGGCGCAGAGCGACAATCGCCTGTACGCCATCTCGAATCCGTGGTTCATCGACATGACGCGCCGCAGTCTGCGGCAGGAGCGGGCATACACCGTCTACACGGACGCGAAGCTCGATACCATCAACACGCTCTACGTCACGACGCTGGACTCGTGGCCCGACAAGCACACGACCAAGAGTTCGACGGACTCGCTCGACTTCGCTACGAGCTACGCGGGAGCAACGGACATCACCGAGGAACGCTTCCAGTGGGTCCGCACGGCGGGACGCACGCTCCAGAACGGAACGTCCGAGTTCCCCGAGGACGACTACCGCACGATGTGGGCGACGACCGCCGTGACGGGTGACACGGTCTACCACTACCCGGGCTACTACACCCGGGGCGCGACGGTCACGCTCTCGACGGCCAACATCGTCTACCGTGGCTTCCCTGAGATTAGCCGACCGACACAGGTCGCGTTCAACATGACCACGACCACGACTCCGTTCATCACAGACTCGGGCGCGGACGACATCACGTTTCGCTGGATGTGTCTCCGCAACGCGACCGCGCTCGCGGACGCGACTGCGGCGGTCTACCTGACCGCCGTGGAGAACTGGACCTTCGACAACCTGTGGGTCAAGGACTTCGACTGCGCGAACACCTTCAACAACGGCGTGTTCAAGATAGACGGCGTCACGGGGACGCTCACCATCCGCGACTGCGTTTTCGATTCGCTCGACGGGGGCCAGTACTTCCTCACGCAAATCACCAACGTCGAGGAGCTGGAGTGGATACGGAACAGGGTCACCCGGGTCGTTTACCACGAGGACTCGGGCAATCAGTTCAAGGACATCGACCTGATGCACATGTACGATTCGGTGTGGGCGCAGGTGGACGGGAACGGGGGCCGCGGCATCGGTCCGAACATCTACTCGCCGGACGGACGGTGCCGCATCGTCGGTTGCACGTTCTACGACTGCGAGGCGCACGAGGCCATCGACCAAGACGAGGGAGTCATCTGGAACATCGGCGCGGACTGCGACGACTACGTCTCGGTCTTGCATTGTGTGTTCGCCAACTGCGACTCGACGGACGCCATCGGCTTCACGTCCGCGACGGTGGTTGACTCGCTCGCTTACTCGCTCGGCTTCGACATGACCGACTGGCCTCCGGCGGCGACGGACACGGTCGGGCTGGTCGGGACGGACCCGCATTTCGCCCTGACCCGTCTGGACCGCACGCGCACGCTCCGCCCGACTGACACGCGCACAATGGAGCTGGCGACGGGCGTGGTCTACATGGGCTGGACGGAAGCGCGTCCTCCCTCTCCGACGCCGACCCTCATGAGCAATCCGTTCGGCTCGTCGGTGGGCGGCGGAGGCGGCGGCGGCGGAGACCCTCCGGGGAAAGACCCGTTCGTCAGTGAGATTCCGGCGGGAGACTAGCATGGCACAGACCGCGTTCATCATCGACCAGTCCGACCTCGTTCGCTACCGCGCCGTGATGAAGCAGTTCAAGAAGAACGTCATGGCCCCGAAGGAGTTTCTCATGGCGGCGGGCGAGATACTGATGACCGAGGTCGACCAAGCGTTCAAGATGGAGCGCGACCCGCAGACGGGCCTTCCGTGGAAGGACCTCGCGGAGTCGACGAAGGCCGGGAGGACGAAGGGAAGCCGGAAGGTCGGCGCATTCGGGCGGCACGCCTTCGGTCGGGGCGTATTCACGGGCGGGAAGAACAAGGGGAAGTCGTGGAGCCAGACCTACAAGATACTCCAAGACAGGGGCCGACTGCGGGGGTCGTTCGTGCGGGCCTACTCGATGGTCCCGCCCGCCGTTGCCGTGGGGTCGCATCTCCCGTACGCGCCCGCACATCAAGAGGAGTCGAAGGACGGGACGCTCCCGCAGAGGCGGATGCTACCCGAGGAGCTGAACCCGAGAATCCGGGCGAAGCTCATGCGTGCGCTCATCGCGCAGATACGAGCGGGCGTGGTCGGACAGTACATGGGGAGGGCGTAGGTGGCGACGCTCGCGGTCAAGAACTTCGCGCTGGACCTTCTGGACTGGGACCTCGACGGGGACGCGGTCATGGAGGGCGCGGTCGCCACGCTGACGGACCCGCGCACGACGGCGGGCTTCGGCCCGAGGACGTGGGGCTGGACGCCGGACCCGGGCGACTACGATGTGGACGGGAACGTCACGCTCCCCTACGACGTCGAGCTGGAGATGATGAGCGCGGACATTCCCTACGACGTGGGCGACGCCGAGTTTTTCATCTGGCTCTGGCGGCTCGGGGACTGGGAGTCCGACGACGACACGACGTTCCGTATCCGGCTCGACACGCTGACCGAGGACCAGATGCGGGTCGTGCTGGCGGGGATTGACGCCACGACACAGGCGACGCAGGTGTACGCAGAGGACGGCGGTCTGCATCTCGATGACCGTGCGAACCTTGAGCAGGTGTTCCCGACCGACGAGTGGCGGCTCCTTGTGGTCCGTAGCGTTGGGACGGTGTTGTGGGTAGAGGTCCGGAACGACGCGGGCCTGCTCTACAAGACCGCCAAGTCGCTCTACCTCGACCGCACGGACACGGGCACGTTCGGAATCTACGTCGGAGGCGCGTCGCGCATCTGGAAAGCGGGCACGGAAGATAGCGGCATCGGCAACCCGGGCTTCGCGGTCCCTGCGTCGGGGACTATCAAGCTCGCGGCGGGGCAACAGTGGACGCTCCCTCTGATGTTCTCCAGCTTCGAGCGGATGACGGCCCTCCGCGACTTCACGCATGACCCGCTCGCCGCGAACATCATGGACATCACGCTCCTCTACAACCTGCGGACGGGGGGCGTCTGGAGCGGGTGGACGGAGCTGGACATCTATGGGGACATGTCCGGAATCTCCGCGAACGCGGGAGACAAGCTCCTCGTCGGAGCGGAGCTCACGAACGAGAGCCAGTTCCGAACGTGGCCCGGGCTCGTCTCGTTCAACCTGACATTCTACCGGGAGGCGGTGAGCGAAGTGTCGACGATGCGCGAGGTAGCGGCGGCAATCAAGGACGACCTCGACGCGGACGGGACCATCTCCGCGTTCACGGGGTGGGATTCGGACAAGGGCTGTATTATCTGCTACGAGTCTCAGCGGGACACCATCCCGCTCAACACGACAGCGGGCGTGTTCATCTGTTTGGGAGACAGCCCGTTGGAGGAACAGGGCGACGGCAAGAGCGGGGACGAGGTCGTCATCGCAGGCATGACGTACCGGGAACTCGCCATCTACCCGACGGTCCAGCTCGCGACGTCGAACCCCTCGGCTGTGGCAACGAGTGACGACGGTCTGGAGGCTCTGACGGAGGCGGTGTGGGCCGCGTTGAAGGTCAACAGCTTCGGCGGGGCTATCAAGTGGATGGAGCTGGAGGGGGTACAGGAGGACGTCGGCGGAGGCTACCGGAAGGACAAGGTCTATACGAAGGTCAACCGTATCGGTACGCGGTCCTTCGTCGGTGGGGAACTGGTCTAGGAGGGAGCATGGCAAAGAGACAGTCGCCATCCGCACGCCTCAAGGCGAAGTATCGGGCGGAGGCGAAGAAAGAGAAGGAGAAGGAGAAGAAGGCGCGGGGGACCGTCCCGCGCTTCGAGGATGAGAAAGAGACCCCGTCCGCAGGCGGGAAGAAGGGGTCGACGAGCAAGCCGCCCGCCAAGAAGGGAGGAGGTAGCAAGTGAGTATCACCTTGAGCAATCTCTGTTTCGGACCGATGACCGTGTTCTTCGGAGCGGACGACATCGGTGCGACGGAGGAGGGCGCGGTCATCACGCGGACGCCTGAGTACCTGCTCGTCCAGCCTGAGCAGGTCCCGGGCGCGGTCATCTCCTACCTCGTGTCGGAGGGCTACACCATCGCGTTCACGACCATCGAGCCCACCATCAAGAACCTCGACCTGTTCGTGTTCGGCACGGACGGGACCGGGACCTCGCCGCACGACTTCGGAGGCGAGGATACGCCGACGGTACATGATGACTTCATCGTGTACGGTACGACTCCCGGTGGGTTCCAGCGGACCATCGCGTGGCATCACGTCATCGCAGGCGAGCCGGGAGACTGGGGCATCGGACGCAAAGCCGCACACAGCAACGCGGTGAAGCTCATCGCGCTCTGCTCGGCGGCGGTCGCGACGCTCGGAGAGTTCGGAACTCTCACCGACGCCGCCAGCTAGGGGTCTCGGAGGAGGACAGAAGTCGTGAGCTACAAAGAGGAGAGGTTCGGGTGCTACTGCCACTCGGACGTGAACATCATCGCGGCCCTTGTGAACAAGAGCGGCATCCTCAAGGGCAAGAAGGTGGACCTGTTGCACACGCTCCCCGAGCTGGACCTCGCGTTCCCGTACGTGAAGGTGGTCGAGCTGGAGGAGAAAATGCCCGAGGAGCTGGAGGACCGACATCGGCCTCCGGTGCAAGGGCACTTCATCCGGACCGTAGGAGGCGTGCCCGACGCGGACGCACCGCACACGGTGTTCCGTCCGGTCGTGATGTTCGCGGTGAAGCCCTACCGTGGCTCGCTCGTGCTGGCACGGAAGAAGGTCCGGATGTGGCACAACGGCAAGCTCTGGATGCCGCCGCACTACGCCGTCGACCATCGGCTCCTGATGATGATGGTGCCGTCGGTCCTCGGCGCGTACTGGAAGAAGCTACGGCGTGGCGGAGAGCCGCGCATGAAGAAGCACGGCGGGACCTACATCATCGTTGATGAGGTCGCCGCCTCAGACATGGAGGCTATCGGAGATGGCAACGTCCTATCCGAAAGTGAACGTCCCGCAAGTCGGTGACGTGGAAATCAGACCCACGGGTCTGTTCGCACAGCACATCACGGCGGCTCTGTCTGCGCTCATGGTCGCGACCTCGCTGGAGCCGTTGGACGCACTCATCACCGCCATCGGTGAGGCCAACCCGGGACTTGAGGACGAGAAGGTGGAGGAGCTGGCAATCGCGCACCGTGCAGACACGCTCTCGTCCGCCGGTAGTGCGGAGGTCGCCCGCATCATGGGCGAGGAGAATCTGATGTACCAGCTCGCGTCGGACGCCATTCATCAGGAGCTTGACTGGTGCATCGACTGGTTGGGTCCGCAACTCGCCAGCTCCATCGTGAAGCAGGCGATGGAGGTTGGAGGCGTGAGAGAGTACTTGGGGGAATGCCTCACGCTCCTCTATACCGCGACCCCCGCGATGGAGGAGCCACAGACCCCGCCGACCACGGACGACGAGTCGCCCGAAGATTCGTCGGAACCACCTGCCGATTCTGGCATCTCGGAGGAGCCGACTTCGAGTCTCGGGACTGTCGAGACGTAGTAGAGATGTACTTGGTCGCCAGAGAGACGGAGGACCGGGACTCACACGACCTCGCCGTCACCGTCGCGTTCGGCTTCAGCGGGCGCATCGACGAGTTCGTCGACTGGCTCGGCTTCGGGATTGTCCCTGACGACAGCGAGGACGAGGAGGAGGAGTAGCACATGGCTATGTTCGGGCTCGGGCGGGCGATGCGGATTCGTACCATCGTCACGCTGTCAAACAAGCAGTTCATGGCCTCGATGAACACGATGGACGCGAGGACGCAACGGTTCGTCGCGGGATGGAAGCGTGCGTCGATGGGCTTCGCCGTCGGCGGTGCGGCAATCGCGCTCGTCCTCGGGAAGTCGGTCAAGGAGGCGGCGGCGTTCGAGCAGTCCCTCGCGAACATGAACTCGGTAGCGAGGGTGACGCAGGGCGAGTTCAAGAAGCTCAGGGGGCTCGCCCTTGAGATGGGGCGCACGACGCGAGTCGGCGCGACCGACGCCGCAGGTGCCATGTACGAGCTGGCCTCGGCAGGTCAGCGCACCGCACAGATTATGAACACCCTCCCCGGCATCATCCAGCTCTCGACCGCGACCCAGTACGGACTCTCCGAGACGACCAAGACGGTCGTGTCTACGCTCAATGCCTTCGGCTACGAGACCGACCAGACGGAGCGGCTGACGAACGTGTTTGCGGCGACCATCGGCAAGACGCTGGCCAAGATGGAGAAGCTGGACGCTTCGCTCTCCATGCTCGGCCCGACCGCGAAGGCCGCAGGCATGGAGATAGAGGAGACCGCCGCCGCGCTCGGCATCCTCTACAACGCGGGCCTCGACGGGTCGCGTGCAGGGACGAGTCTGCGTCGTGTCCTCTCGGCTCTGCTCAACCCGAGCGAGAGCCTCAAGGCACGCATCTTCGCGCTCGGCATGACTATCGACGACATCGACCCGAGGATGCACTCGCTCAGGGAAATTATGGACCGCCTCCGCGAGTCCGGCATGGACGCACGGGCCGCGTTCCAAGACTTCGGACTGCGCGGTGCGGCGGCTCTGCTCACGCTGATGAACGCGGGCCGTTCGCTCGACGAGCTTGAACGTAACGTCACGGGCACGAAGGACGCCGCCATCATGGCGGAGATGCAGATGAACTCCCTGCAAGGCTCCCTTGACCATCTCAAGAACGCGACGCAGGCCCTTCTCATCGAGTGGGGCGTAAGCCTCATCC
>Ga0114922_10000330_pt1 | contig 45673 bp, 30 predicted proteins | sample AartaG_FD_100975 | JGI IMG/M metagenome (GOLD analysis project Ga0114922, IMG submission 100975) | Deep subsurface microbial communities from Aarhus Bay to uncover new lineages of life (NeLLi) - Aarhus_00045 metaG | ecosystem: Environmental > Aquatic > Marine > Oceanic > Sediment | place... | reverse complement strand
GTCTTCCACACTGTTAAGTACGCGAAAGGAGGGGGTCTGGTTTCTTACATTTCTGCGAAAACTGCTATTTTTCAGACCTTTGCCGCCCTCCAAGCAGGCCCGAACGCCCCAGGCAACAGCAACTATCTACAGCGAGTGTGACGAGCTGATGGCTTCGCTCGAGGTCAAAGCCGACGATGACGCCGTGGCTTCAATCAAGCAATGCGCCAAGCAGTACAAGAAGGGCTTCGACGGCTGGATTGCCCTGCACGACAATCAGAAGACTGCGGAAACAGCCATGATCACCAATGCCCAAGCGTTTATGGCCGAGTGTGACGCCATGCGCGCCGACCAGAAACAAAAGCTGGCCAAGGCCAATGAAGACGCCAGGGCTGCGATCGCGGGCAGGATCGCCAAGGCTGACGATGGCAACCGCCTGATCAAGTTGGCCAAGGATTGCCGCACCCAAGAAAAGAACTTCATGCTCCGCGGCGACAAGAAATACCAGACCGAAAACGACGCGACGATGAAAAGCATCTACGGACTGTGCGACGACCTCAACACGAGGTTCAAGGACCTGAAGAACAAAGAGCAAGTGGCCAGCATCCGGACCGCCGCCGAGAAATACAAAGATAACTTCGACGGCTGGATCAGGCTTTACGACCAGCAAAAGGCGGAAGAGGAGGCGATGGTCGCAGCCGCGAGGGACTTCGGGAGCGGATCTGACGAGCTGCGGCAGGGCCAGAAGACCAAGATGGAATCGGTCGCGGCCTTCTCGACTCAACTGATGCTCATTCTGGCAGTGGCGGGTATAATCATCGGTGTGGTCCTTGCCTATGTTATCACACGAGGGGTTACCGAGCCTTTCAAGGAGATATTCAGGGGACTGAAGACCTTCAGTACGAGGGAATTGAAGGACACCGGAAATACCTTTACTCGGATCATCGACGGGTTGAATGAAGGCGCCGACCAGGTCAACGACGCCGCCGCCCAGGTGTCCACAGCGTCGCAGCAGTTGGCCGAGGGCAACAGCGAGCAGGCCTCGTCGCTGGAAGAGACATCCAGCGCGTTGGAGCAGATGGCGGCCATGACCCGCACCAACGCCGAGAACTCCAAGCAGGCCAACGATCTGAGCGGCCAGGCGAAAAACGCCGCCCAAACCGGCGATCAGACGATGGGGCAGCTCAACGAGGCCATGACGGCGATCAATGAATCCTCCGGGCAGATCAGCAAGATCATCAAGGTGATCGAGGAGATCGCGTTCCAGACCAATCTGTTGGCGCTTAACGCAGCAGTGGAAGCCGCTCGCGCCGGTGAGCACGGCAAGGGATTCGCAGTGGTGGCGGATGAGGTCCGCAACCTGGCCCAGCGCGCCGCCCAGGCAGCCCGCGAGACCACCGGGCTGATCGAGGACTCGGTCAATAAGGCCAAGGAAGGGACGGACGTGGCCGGCGAAGTCGGTAAGTCGCTCGGCGCCATCGTCGACGATGTAAGCAAGGTTTCCGACCTGATCAACGGCATTTCCAAGGCCTCCGAGGAACAGGCGCAGGGCGTGGACCAGGTCAACACCGCAGTCTCCCAGATGGACAAGGTGACGCAGCAGAACGCGGCGGGGGCTGAGGAGTCGGCCTCGGCGGCGGAACAGTTGGCCGCCCAGGCAACTTCCGTCAAGGGCGTCGTGGACGAGCTTGCGGTTCTTGTCGGCGGGAAGAACGCTAAATCCGGCACCTCGGCAGGCCAAGGACCGTCCACCGCCAAGATCAAGAAGCGACTGAATGCCAACGTTGCCCATTTGAAGAAAGAAACCCAAGCCAAACCCGCTGCGGTTGCCGCTGCCGCTTCGTCGAGTGGATCGTCGGACGATTTCATGTCGCTTGACGACGATAAGAATCTGAGCGAGTTCTGACAGGTGTCATGGGCGTGGGCGAACGCCGGTCTCCCGGCGTTCGCCCTTCTTGGGATACTGGAACATGACGAGTCTCGATCCGTCGGGGCTCGATACCCCGGCTCTTGAGCATAATCGGGCGTGCGGCAGAGGCCAATGGCTGACGCTCGCCCGGCTCCCGTGAAGGTCACGAGCCCCCGCTTGACAGAAAGGCGAAAGCAAGATGACAACGACCCTACTGAATGAACCGAAGACGGTTGTAACGCACGTGGACAGAGCGATCAGCGAAGAGGCTAGCAAATACCTGACCTTCAAACTGGCCGACGAGGAGTACGGGGTGGAGATCCTGAAGGTCCGCGAGATCATGGGGCTGATGGACATCACCGCCGTTCCTCGGATGCCCGTGTACATGAAAGGTGTGATCAATCTGCGGGGCAAGGTCGTCCCGGTGGTCGACCTTCGCCTGAAGTTCGGCCTTGATGAGATCGAACACACGGAACAGACCTGCATCATCGTGGTCGACGTGGGCAAGGAAATCGGCATCATCGTCGATACGGTTTCCGAGGTGCTGGACATCACCGGTGACCAGATCGAACCGCCCCCGTCGATGAGTGGATCGGTGGATACGTCGTTTATCATGGGGATGGGCAAGGTTGGCGACGCGGTCAAGATACTCCTTGACATCAACAAGGTGCTGACCACCGATGAACTGACAGACATCGCCTCAACCGCAACGGATACGCAAGAAACGAACGAGCCCCGTTCAAACGCTTCGGTAGATTGACCCACGCGTGCCCGCCTGCCGGAAAGTCCGCGCAGGCGCCGTCCGGCAATGGCGCGGCGGACTTGTTTCACACTGCAGTTGCCGGTTCCAGCGGGATGCCGGCGGTGAGGTAGGGGTGTTATTCCTCCGCCCAGCCTCGGATGGTGATGTAGACTGTCTCGATCATCCCGGCGGAAACGTCAAACACGGCTGCGATGACCAACCTGCGATGTACGATGGGCGAATGGGATGGAAGCTCGACGCCCTGGGGGATCTCGTGGGTGAGCAGGAGCTTGTCGCCGCTTTCATCCAAGCCGTGCGGTTGAAGCGACAGTTTTGCCGGCCAGTTGGGCGCCGGCCTGGCGCGGGCCGTCTGCTCTTTCGCCCAGCGCGCGATGTCGGTAAGCGACTGTGCGGTGACCGCCTGCTGCAAGCGAGGCCCGACGTCCTGCCACTCCTGCCGGAACCGCTCGAGCCGTTCCTTGGACAGAGTTGGCGGCGGTTTGTCGAACTTGCCCGGAAACGGCTCCATCTCCGGAATGAAAACCAGCGAGGGCGCGGGTGTAGCCGGGGGTATCTTTCCAGACGTTGTCACGCGGTCTCCCGGACGAATATCGGTTTGACCGGTCTGTTCGTCGTCACGGTTTTCTGCACACATGATCTCGACTTTGGCGCGATCGTCGGACGAACTGAGGACCTTAAGGCGACACCGACGCCGTCGCTCGCCTGCCTCATCATACACGACCAGCACCATGCCGGCCTGGAGGTCGTCGCCGTTGCGGACCTTGACCTGTGCCAGGTCGTCGTGACCGACCTGAGTCACCCAGCCGATGATCGGCTCGCCAAGGATAAAATGACGCCACTGCTTGGGCAGCGCGGGCGCTGCGTGTGCGGTCAAGTCCCAGTCCCCGCGCCGAAGCGGGAAATCCCCGGCCTGGTTGGTCCGAGGCTCATCGCCCAAATTCACAGCGTTGCAGAAATCAACGACTCGGTCCTGCGGCACGAGGTACGCCCGCTTGCCCCACGGAATCGGCAGTAGCGTCACCCCTTGTGGGTGACGGGGGGGGTCGGCAAGCTCGGCACCCTCGTCATACACGGGTCTTAGGTGAATCGTATTCCCGTCCCACTGCCATCGACCGCCGTATTCGGTGGGCGTGGGTGTTGACACCCGGTAAGTGAACTCGCCCGTTTCGCGAACGTGGAGTACCACCGCCGCCGAGGCCGACGCACCCGAGACATACTCACCCGCCACCGCGGGCCGATCGCCAGCCGGAACGGAAAATGCTATGACGATCATGACTAAGGGGTACATATCGACAATTCGCGATTCTGGACGGCAGCGGCAAGGCCGTCTGGACTTATGCCGCCGTGTGACCGACCTTGCAGCAGCCGGCGACATTCACAGGGGAGACATACTACAGCAGAGTCTGACGATTGAATACCCAGCACCGGCAGGCGAGGGATCACACGTCTCCGGCTGCTCTTGGATCCTTCTACCACAACGATCGATGAGCTGCCATCGACTTGCAAACGGTCCCCGAACGGCGGTCGTTCCGGGGTTTGCCCGACGCTTGACGAGGATTCCCCGGAAAACGTACAATAAGGGACTCGCGGGTGTGTTCAGGTGGTTTTGAGCAACCCCAGCGAAGGGAGGCATCGTGATGCGACGATCGGCTGGAATCCCGGTTTTAGTAACCCTCTCCGTAGGTGCTGCCCTGGCCGATCCACCCGACGGGTTCGAGATTATCGACATAGTGGCCGACCGGCTGTCTTGGATCGACGTCCCGTATCTGAACAACTGTGCCCAGGTGGTCTTTTCCCCGATGCCGGAGCCAAGAAACGAGAGCCATGAGATCTTTCTATACGATAACGGTTACCTGACCCAGATGACCAGGAACGAGGTCCCCGACAACTTTCCCGACATCAACGATGAAGGGGCGATGACCTGGACGGTCGGGGACCAGGGGCAGTTCGGAGGGAAAGTTGTAATTCTCACCCAAGGAGAAATCATCGTCCTGGGAGAGGGAAGAACGTCACGGATCAACAACGTGGGGCATGTCGCGTGGGTTCGATACAACGGGCAAGGATGCAGTGAGGCCGATGCCGACATCTTCTTTTTCGACGGTCAATCCGTTCGGCAACTCACGGATGACTCGACCACGAAAGGGGGTCCCGTGATCAATGACGGGGATGACATCACCTGGGCCAGGGCGGACCTTTGTAAGAATCCCTATGTACGCGCCGTTATGCTCTATTCCGAGGGGCGGATCATCAAACTTCCGAACCTGTACGCATCGGCCTCTCTCGCACACATCAACAACCCTCGCCAGGTGGCCTTCGGGGGATCCAGTGCGGGCGTGGAACTGTGGGAAGGCGGGGTGAACAGGCTGATCACCGACTGGGGTTCACACCCGCGCATTAATGACGCCGGCGAGATTTTCTTCCTGCGGTTTTTCGACGACAACCGCACCTGGCAGGGGCATCTGTACCGCCCCGACGGAGAAATACTCCAACTGACCGACGATCCTTTCTGGAATACGGATGGCGATATTAATAACTGGGGAGAGATCGTGTGGCGCGCGGTCAACGTCAGAACATCCGAGCGGCGCGTGCGTCTCATGCGCCGGGTTCGCACGGGCGATTCGGAGTTCGACAGTGACATCGACCTGATCGACTACGCCCAATTCGCCGCTTGTATGACCGGCCCCGAATGGGTCAAGCGCAAGAACCCCGGCCCGCACGACAGCCTGTGTGACTGCCGTTTCCTCGACATCAACCACGACGGCGACGTTGACCTGGCCGATTTCGCGCTGTTTCAGAATGCCTTTACGGGTGAATGAACCCGAGCCGCGCGGTGGCCACGCTCCGCCGCGAGGATTTCCGTCGCCCCTGCCGGGGCTTGACGGACACGGCATCGCCGCCCCAGGGCGAGCGTAGCGAGCCCTGGGTGGATCGGTGGGACGACCCCAAGCCCCCGAACGGGGGCGTCGGAGGTGGCTCGGCGTTCCGCGAGGATTTCCGTCGCCCCTACCGGGGCTTGACGGACACGGCCTCGCTGCTCCAGGGCTCGCTCCGCTCGCCCTGGGTAGAACGGCGGCAGGATCCCAAGCCCCCGAACGGGGGCGACGAAAGAGGCTCGGTGTCCCGCGAGGATTTCCGTCGCCCCTACCGGAGCTTGACGGACACGGGCTCGCTCCGCTCGCCCTGGGCTTTACTCCATCGCCCCCGTCGGGGGCTTGAATGATTCGGCGTTTTTTGGGGCTTGAGTGATTCGGCGTTGTTGACTCCCGCGAGCTTGATGGTCCGCACAGAGGATCCTACCGAGATCACGCGAGCTTTGCCGCCGCAGAAAGAACTACTGTTCCGGGGTTGACCGAGATGACAAAAGTCGAGCTAAGTGCGAAAGGTCAGTGATGCGTAACGTTGGAATGCTGGACCTCGAGAGCGAGAACGAACTCTTTGCGGATGAAGTTCGGGCGGCGGTCGAGGCGGTTTTGGATAGTCGGCAGTACGTCAACGGCCCGGCTGTGGCTGAGTTCGAGGCGAAGATGGCCGCCAGGTTCGGGATTGCCCACGCCATCGGGGTTTCCAGCGGGACGGACGCGATTCTCTGCGCGCTGATGGCTGCGGGAATCGGGCCGGGGGACGAGGTGATCGTGCCGACGTTCACCTTTTTCGCCACAGCCGGTTGTGTTCATCGTGCCGGGGCGACACCCGTATTCGTGGACATCGACCCGCGCACGTTCAACATCGACCCGGCCCGGGTGGCTGAGGCGGTCACAACAAAGACCAGGGCGATCATCCCGGTGCATCTGTTCGGCCAGTGCGCGGAGATGGACGAGATCAACGAGATCGCCGCCCGTGGTGATCTGGTGGTGATTGAAGACGCTGCCCAGGCGATCGGCGCGACGTACAAGGACCGCCCGGCCTGCGGGTTGGGCCTGGCCGGGTGCCTGTCATTCTACCCCACCAAGAACCTCGGCGGGTTCGGCGAGGGCGGGATGATTCTGACGCGCGATGAGGCATTCGCCGAGTTGTGCCGCCGGTTGCGCGTCCACGGCGAATCGAAGCGTTACGTGCATGAGCGGATCGGGGCGAACTTTCGCATGGACACGATGAAGGCGGCGATCCTGCTGGTCAAGCTCAAATACCTGAACGAGTTCACGACCCGACGCCGAAACAACGCCGCAAAATACGACACGCTTCTTGACGGCGCGCCGGTGGAACGCCCGTTGGTCCGTGACTACAACGCCTGCGTATATCACCAGTATTCGATCCTGTGCGAGCGGCGGGACGAGTTGGCGGCGCATTTGAAGGAGCACGGGGTCGGCTGCGGAGTCTATTACCCCATCCCGCTGCACCGCCAGCCGTGTTTTGGCCACTTGGGAGCCGATCCCGACGCTTTCCCGAACACGGATCGCGTGTGCGAGCGCGTCCTCTCGCTGCCGGTCCATCCGATGTTGACGGACGACGATCTGTCCTACGTCGCCGAGTGCATTCACGCATTTTACGGCACCCATCAGGGCATGGTATAAGAGATCTTTACAAGGGTTGCTGGCAGTTTTGCGAGGTGCAAATCATGCGTGTACTGGTCACCGGCGGCGCGGGGTTCCTGGGGAGTCATCTTTGCGAGAGGTTGCTGGGTGACGGGCATGAAGTGATCGCTATGGACAACCTGTTTACCGGCTCCAAACGCAATATCGCCCACCTGCGCGACCACGGCGGGTTCGAGTTCGTCCGTCATGATATCGTCAACCCCATCCTGCTCGAAGTGGACTGGATATTCAACCTGGCCTGTCCGGCTTCGCCTATTCATTACCAGTACAACCCCGTGAAAACGGTCAAGACCTCGGTGATGGGTACGCTCAACATGCTGGGTCTGGCCAAGCGCATCAAGGCGCGGATTCTTCAGGCCTCCACCAGCGAGATATACGGCGACCCAAAGGTGCATCCCCAGCCGGAAGACTATTGGGGGCACGTCAACCCGATCGGGCTGCGAAGCTGCTACGATGAAGGCAAGCGCGTGGCTGAGACGCTCATGATGGATTATCACCGCCAAAACGGCGTTGATATTCGCATCATTCGGATTTTCAACACTTACGGCCCGCGGATGGCCATCGGCGACGGGCGGGTGGTTTCCAACTTCATCGTGCAGGCGTTTCACAACGAATCGCTGACCGTCTACGGCGACGGCTCGCAGACTCGTTGTTTCTGCTACGTGGATGACATGATCGACGGCTTCTGCAGGATGATGCAGTATGAGGGCGACGACGCCTACGAGCCGGTCAATGTCGGGGCCACCACGGAAAACACGATCATAGAGCTCATCGACGCTCTTGGGGGTGTGATGGGGCGAAAGCTCGAAGTCGTCCATCAACCCTTGCCGGGCGACGACCCGGTTCGCCGTCGGCCCGACATCAGCCTGGCAAAGCAGCGACTCGGGTGGCAGCCGAAGGTCCCACTGCGCGACGGGCTGGCCAAAACCGTGGAGTACTTCCGCACCATTCTTGATGTTGGACAGAAGTAGCGTCACCCATCGTGGATAGCGCTCTGCAGATCATTACGTCACCCAGACGGTCTGCATGGCCCGGGAGCGAATATGACGGGCTGGAAGCCTGTCCTACACATGGCAAGCCTGTCCCACATGCTCATAACAGGCTGACAGTCCGGGGAGGCCATGCTCACCAATAAGCCGAAACCAACCGACGACGAAGCGGTAAGCGCCTTGCACGCGACCGGCGGGAGCGCCGCATCGGACGATGCGCCGCCCACACCGTCACGGCGCCATCGCGTGCTCCTGTGGCTTCTTCTCATTCTGCTCATCGGCACCGCCTGTCGGGCCGCCCTCAGCGTCCACGCCGGGCATATCAATGACGTGAGTCTGTTCGCCCGGTGGATGCGGGGGTTGACCGAGCACGGTCTTGGCGGTTTCTACGACCATCACAACGTCAACTACCCACCGCTGCACATTCTGACATTGCGGGGCCTCGGGTGGATTCTCTCGCAATTCGACGCCGAACTCGGGGACGGTTTTGTACGATTCTGGCTCCGAGCACCGTCGTGCCTGGCGGACATTCTCATTGCACTCCTCCTGTTCATCGAAGTCAGACGCTTGTACGGCGCCCGGCTGGGCCTGGTGGCGGCTTCGCTCTATTTCCTCAACCCGGTGTCGATGTACGTGTCGGCCTACTGGGGGCAGGTCGATAGCATCCACACGCTGTTTTTGCTGGCGTCCTTGGCGGCGGCCAATCGGGTCCGCCCCGCCTGGGCGGGGTTTGTCGCGGCGCTCGCACTCCTGCAGAAACTACAGAGCATCGCGTTCCTCCCGCTGTTTGTCTTCGACGTTTATCGGTGGAGGCGGTGGCGAGGCCTGGGGTTCTTCATGCTCGGGGCTTTCGTGGCGGCCGTCTCGGTCATGACGCCGTTCCTGCTTGGCGGGACCGCCCAGGCCGCCTTTCGGAACGGGTACGGCGTGGTGGGCCAATACCCACAATTGTCGATCAACGCGTTCAACCTGTGGCATATCGGAAACCGGCAGGAGATAGGCGATTCGGTCCCGCCGGGTTTGTTGATTCGAGCTGCCGCAAACGGGGAGTCAAGAATCGAAGATGACGCCCGGTGGTATCTGCACCTGACCTGGAGACGGATCGGCAGCATCCTGTTCATCCTCATGACGGCGGCCGTCCTGAGCCTGTACGCGAGGCATCATACTGCTGACGCCCGCGCGCTGGCGGCAGCCGCACTTGGGCTGGCGTTCTTTCTTTTCTTGACCGAGATGCACGAGCGATACGCGTATCCGGTGATCGCCATGCTGCCGATCTGGGCGGTGGTGTCGGCCTGGCGGGAGCGCATCTTCGTGGTTTTGTGCGCGTTGCTCTTGCTGAACCTGACGGGACCTCAGCCGGTAGATCAGATCGCCGGCGACATCGGCGCGGCCAAGGTCACACTGTTTGTAGGGTTATGCGGGTACCTGGCATTTGCACGGGGCACAACACCCCGTGCTGCGTCGGTTGAATCGAGACCGCCGCTGAAACCAGGCGTACCGCCCCGGCCTTCGCGCCTGGTGACGGCATTTCGCGCCGGCACTCTCGTAGCCTGCATCGCCGGTGCAGGCGTTGCAGGGACGCTCATCCGGCTTGGCCTCTGCGCGCCCGATCTGAGAACCCAGGGTGCGTTGTACCTCAGCGGTCTAACGCCGGTGGTCGCCCGTCAAGGCTATGGCCAACTAAACCCTGACGCCGAGGTCGAGGGTGGGCCGATCCACGTCGGACGGTACTATTACCTTCGCGGGCTAGGCACGCACGCCCCGGCCACAATCATCTACGAAATCCCTCCGGGCTACCAGAGGTTCGAAGCCGCCGTCGGGCTGGATCGGGCTTTTGATGGCAAAGCACGAGTGGCTGTAGAACTCGACGGCAAAACCGCCTACAGCAGCGAGGCGTTCACGCGTGAGAGCGACCCGTTGACAGTGTCGGTCCCTTTGCAGCAGGCAAAGCGGTTGACGTTGCGCGTCCTGCCGGTCGGGAGCAACAAGGGCGATCACGTTGACTGGGCCGACGCCCGCCTCGTAAGGTAGATCAGGAACGCCACGTTACGTCGTACTGGGGAGGGCAAAGATCCTCTTTGCCCACGAATGCTTGGTTAGCTGTTATCGAGCAAGGTGGAACTTTGCCCTACCCGCGATAGCCGAGGATTGCGGGGTACTGGGGAGGGCGAATATCCTCTTTGCCCACGAATGCCTGGTTAGCCGTTATCGAGCAAAGTGGAACTTTGCCCTACCCGCGATAGCCGAGGATTGCGGGGTACTGGGGAGGGCAAAGATCCTCTTTGCCCACGGTGGAGGGCGAAGATCCTCTTTGCCCTCCACGGCTGGTAATTAACCCATGCTCGGTTAAGATCGCCTCAATGAACGAGCTGAATCTCGCACAAATGCGAATTCTGGCCGAAGACCTTGCCGAACAGGCATCACAATGGTTGCGCCGGGCGGGCCGGGTCGGCGATGTGACCCTCAAAGCCGACTTGTCGGTCGTTACCAGCGCTGACCGGGCCATTCAGAGGCTCATCGTGGATCGCCTGGCAAGCGAGTGTCCCGACCACGCCATTGTTGGCGAAGAAGACCAGGCCGGTTCGTCGCGCGGCCCCGGGCGCAGTAAAGTGCGGCATTGCTGGGTGATCGACCCGCTTGACGGCACCAGGAATTACACCGTTGGATTCCCGTGCTTCGCGACTTCCATCGCTCTGCTCGAAGGCGGCGTGCCCGTGGTCGGCGTAGTCCGCGAACACAATACCGGTTTGACGTATTCCGCCGTGGCTGGCGACGGTACCACACTTGACGGTCAGACAATCCACGTCTGCGGGCAGTCTGTGGATGGCGACCGGATTATCGCATTTCCTTCCACCAAGGATGATCTGACCGTGCGCGTGCTACGGCTGTGGGTTGCCCGGCCCGGACTTGTGTGCCGCAACATGGGATCAACGGCCCTGCACCTGGCTCTGGTCGCATCAGGCGCAGTTGAGGCCGCCTACGCCCGGCGGTGCAAGATATGGGATATCGCCGCCGGGGCGTTGCTAGTAATCGCAGCCGGAGGCGTCGTCACACGCCTGGACGGGAGCCCACTTTTCCCCTGGTCCGATGATGCCGACCCAGGTGAGAACATACCGACACTGGCAGGTACGCCGTTTCTACACGGCGAACTCCTCAGGGATTTCTCAATAACGCCCACCGGTTGACTCGGCCAAGGCGTCGAATTCACACCCAAGTCGCCTGTGCCACAATCTTGGAACGACCTCTTATCGAAGTTAAAGAGGCTGGTGCATACCCCAACCGCACCGGCAGGCGGAAACGAAAACCCGCCCCCAGTCTTACGTCGGTGTATACGCTAATGACCGGGCACACCACACCCGCAGGCGATCGAAGCGCCTCACCATACTGCGCGCAAGGTTGAACCCGATCGCGACCTGCGAGGTTAGACTTGGTATAGACCGCGCCCGACCTTCTTGACATTCATCTCGGCGATGGCCGCGCTGACCTGGTTGCCAAGAGTCTTGCTCTTGGTCTTGTATCCGGCGCGCACAACGCCCTGGGTAATGTCCTTGACGCTGACAGGCCCGCCGGTTTTAGAAAGCACCTCTCCAATGTAGGCCTTCAACGAACCCGGTCGCGTTCCTGCGACGGCGGCTCGCGCACGTTTGGGACCACGCTTTGTGGCGGCCACGGCTGGCGCCTGCATCCCCATCGCCGTTATTGCCTCTCCGACTGCTTCAATCCGTTGCTCGATCGCATTACGCTCCGCGAGCAACGACTGATGATAGGTTTTCATGTCGGACGCCAGCCGACGAGCGTCGGCCGTGATGCCGACCGTCATCCCCGTAGGTCGGCCCTTCTGGCCCCATTTTTTCCTGGTTTTCTTTGCCATATTTATCGACTCCCTGTTCCACTGGTTCGGAGCGTCAAGCGTATATCCAGATCATTCCGACGCTCCCGGATTCCATTGACACCTCCTCCGTAAGGAACAAATACGGAGGTTTGCAACCCTCATACTACGCCTTGGGCGACCCGTCAAGCTTTCTATTATCGCAATACAAAAAAAATATCTCGCGCCGGATATGCAACCGCCGTCGTTAAAATGGGGTGTTCTGTGGACGTTAACCTTGACTGGGCAAGACTCGAGAGAACACTGACAACACCCTTGTGCCGGTCATCGACCTGGCACATCCGGGCATCACATCGTTTCCGGGAGCCTGTGAATTGTTGGGGAAACCCGGTTTCGCGCGCCGCCCATTACGTGAAACCACCAGGTATAATCACCACCGGAATCGACTCACGAAACACAAATATTCAATGGAATTCGAGCCTCAGAGCTCATTTAACCGCATTGGCCTCGGATCAGACATCGCGCGGTCATCGCGCGATCAGACCAGGTACTGTTTCATGCAGGAAACGCTGCCGCCGGACTTGCGGAACTCGGATGTATCGACCGCAATAACGGTGTAGCCGGCCTGGCGTAGTTGGTCGATCGTGCCACGGTTGGCCTGGTCGATGACCACATGGGTACCGCCAACGGCTGTCGCGTTACAGGCCATGCCGTCGTGAGCCTCGCGGCCGCGGCATTCAATGACGTTCTCAAATACCGCGTGGACCATCTCCAGCCCCTCACCGGACATCGCGGGTGGGAAAACCAGGGCCGTCGCCTCGTCAAGGGGGCAAAAGCAAGCACCGAGGTGATAGAAACGATCGGATTGCAGTCCGATGCGCAGAGCCGGGACATCGAAAAAGTCACTGACGGCGTCATAGGCGTCGAATTCCGTGCGAAATCCGTAACCACACCAAAGCAGGGCCCGGCCCGGATGCCAGACAACATCCCCGCCGCCCTCGAGTATCTCATCGCCAGGCGGATGTTCTACGCGGTACCCGTGGGATTCATACCATCGGGCAAATGCCGGCAGTTCGCGCTGCCTGGCGGCGTGCATCATCTGGCTGAGCAGACACAACGGCTCGTCGTAGGCGTCGAACCCAACCAGACCCGTGTCGCAGCAGAACACCATGTCCTCACAGTCGCTGGTCGGCTCAATGACTTCGACGGTCGCTCCGGCTGACGTGAACGCCTCGCGAAGCGCCTCCCACTGCCGAGTCGCGTTGTCAAAGTCCACGCTGCCGATGCTATCCTCCATGTACGGATTCCTGACCTCGGACACATCGAAGTAGTCCGGGGGACACATCAACAGCGCAGTCGGCATCGGCATCGGCCTGCAAGACTCCAGCAGATCGTCCGGTAACTCACCGGCGTTATCGTAGAGCTCGGGCATGGGAGAGTTGTCCTTCGCGACTATGACGAGTACGGTCCCGGGCCATTTCAACCGCGAAAACGCCTCGCGTAGAGCCTGGGTAAGAGCGATTCTCCGACTCAATCGCGCCCGGGTCAAGGTCTTGCGTGTGACGCACACATTGCGGCACACCTTGTCCCCCAGAACCTATCTCAGGATTGTGGCACTGGCATCTTGCCTGTGGAGCCCGCCGGCTGGAAGTCGGTGTCACAGCGAAGGGACTGGTCGATCAAGTGCTATCGCCGGGATGGGGGATGTGAGCCGGTCACACAGGCATTTGAGATAGGTTCTTATGACCGCCGGCGTCTGGTCCGATAGTAGGGATAACGGATGGCGAGCCGAACCGATGCGCGGCTGTGGGCGATCTACGCGGACTGGCCCGTAGCGTCGTGTTGAATGTGCGCGCCGGCGGAAGGACGGCTTCGGTCCGGCGGATGGGGTCTGGCTGCCGTGTCCTCGAGAGGCTACTCAATGACGACTACATCGACGGCCGCCCAGCCCGATCGCAAAACGTGGTTGCTGCTGGACCCGCCGAGCGAGGAGGGTTTTGCTCGCCGCGGTCTACTGCGAGAGAAATCCGCAACGGCGGCGACGTTCCCCAATATCGACCTGATTCTCCTGTCCGGCTCGATCCGCGAGGCCGGTTACAGACCGACATACCTCGACGCCCAGGTTCGCCGGTGGACCTGGCAGCGACTCTGCCGCGAAGCCACCAATCTGGGGGCCGGAGGTGTCATCTCGCTGATTTCCTGCCAAAGCGAGCATGATGATCTTGTGCGGCTGGGCGATCTCAAGCGCGCGATGGGCGGCGTGGCGTTATACACCGTGGCTCCGATCTCCACGGTCCTGGACGCGCAGCATTGCAAGACGCTGATGGACGAGCATCCGTGGCTTGACGGCTTGATTCTCAACACGGCTGAGCACAACCTAACGGAGGTGATCCGCTCGCCCGATGCCGCCGGTGTGAACGTCGCCCTGCGGCGCGGGGATGAGGTCGTGGTGCCGAAGGTGACGGTGAACTACGAAGTCGGCATCAACATGCCAATGCCGGAGCACGCGATCTTCAGGGACTCGCGTTACTATTTCCCCCAGTCAAAGCGCAGCCCGGTGACGTGCGTACAGATGAGCTTCGGCTGCCCGTTCCGTTGCGAGTTCTGCCTGGACAACGCCCTTTATCGCAAGATGCGATACCGCGACGTGGACCAGATGGTCGAAGAACTGGCGGAGGTGGATCAACTCGGCTTTCGCGAGGTGTATTTCAAGGATTTGACGTTCGGTCTGAACAAGAGCGTCACTGTGGAGTTTTTGGAGAAGCTCGCAGCCAGAAACCTCCGTCTGTGTTGGCTGTGCAGCACGCGGGTTGACGTCACGACCCCGAAACTGCTGCGCCTCATGCGGCGGGCGGGATGTTACAGCATTGAACTCGGCATTGAGAGCGGGTTGCGCCAGCGCCGACAGGCCAACGGCAAGCCGATCAGCAACGGGCAAATCCACACGGTTCTTGACAACTGCCGCGCCCTGGGCATCGAAACCACCGCACTGGTGATGATCGGCTTCGAGGACGAAACCGAAGAGGAAATCCGGGAAACGATGCGATTTGTCAACTCGTCCAGGGCGGACTATGCGGCCTACAACGTCGTAAACGCCCTGCCTGGAACACCGCTTGAGCGTCGTGCGCGGAAGGAAGGCTTCCTACGGGACGAGCCTAACGACACGCGCTTCGTAGCCAGCAACCTGATCCATAAGCACCTGACCCCCCGCCGGCTGGAGGAGCTTCGCGCAGAGGCAGTCCAATCTTTCTATCGCCGTCCGTCAACGATGCTGACGCGATTGGCCCGAGTGAAGAGTGCGTTTGAACTTTGGAAGCTGGTTCATTTGAGCCGAGCGGCGGGGTGACGATATGCACCTGCTCTCGATCCCACGACACCAACTGGAAACGACACCACGCGACTATCTGCGTATGCTCGCGGCGACCGTCGGTCTGCGAGGGCAAGCCGCAGATCGGCGACGGTTTGAAGCCGAGTTCGCCGAGTATGTCGGATGCCGTCACGCGATTGCCGTGCCGTCGGCGCGTGTGGGTCTCGATCTGGTTCTGAGCCACCTGGGGATCGAGCCGGGCTGCGAGGCGATTGTACCGGCGTTTAATTACTTTGTAGTGATTGAACGGTTCCTCGACCACGGCATCAGGCCGGTATTCGCCGACATCCGCCGCAGTGACCTGAACGTCGATCCGAATGAGGTTGAGGCCCTGATCACGCCGCGTACCCGCGCGATTCTGGCCACCCACATGTTCGGCTATCCGTGCGACATGGACGCCCTCACGCACCTGGCTAAACGCAGCGGGTTGACCTTGATTGAGGACTGTGCCCACGCGACCGGTTCCGAATACGCCGGGCGACACGTCGGCACGTTTGGCCGGGCGGGCATCTTCAGCTTCAGTGTCCTGAAGCTTATCACCACCTTCGGGGGGGGCATGATCACGTCCAACGATGACGATCTGGCGGTCGCGATTCGCGAGCAGTCAGCCGGCTGGAAGGCGAAAGGTGCGCGGAAGCAGGGTTTGAAGCGGTTTTTCAAGGGTTTCGTTATGGACATCGGCACGCGAACGCTGCCGTTCAGCGTGGTGTCCTGGCCAGGGTTGAGGGTCGCTCGGATGGCAAAACCCGACATCCAACGGAACATCATGACCCAAAGGCCGTGCCGGATCACCGGCTGGAACCCCGAGCCGACGGCCTCGCTTAGACCGTTCCAGATCGCACTGGGCCTTGCCCAACTACACCGCGTTGAGGAGCTGATCGAGAAGCGACAGCGCGTAACAGCCTGGCTGGACGAGGAACTGGCGGACACCGGCCCGGTGTCGCTCTTGCGTCAAAGCACGAAGGTGCGCCACAACGGCATGTACTACGGGATTCTCGCTGACCGGGCCCAGGAATTGTCACAATATCTTTTCAAGCACGGCGTCGACACGGAAACGTCGGAATACTGTAATTGCGCAGAGCTCGAGATCTATCGCGACTACGGGCGGCATTGCCCCGTCGCCCGCGACGTCCAGCGCCGAATCGTGCGGTTGCCAAATCACCCGGCGCTTACGCGAAAAGACGTTCGCCGTATTGGGAAGGCGATACGTTCGTTCTATGAAACGGCAGCCGTCGTCGCGCCTTCGGTCGCACCGGCTCGTTAAAACGGCTCCGTTACAGTGTAACGCCACCCCTTGTGGGTGACGCTGTGCGGATAATTGCGTCACCCACGAGGGGTGACGCTACTCAACAAGCGGAGAACGCCATAGAGGACAGGCGTCATGAACGCATCACTAATGACCAAGCCGGTTACTGCTTCGCTGGAGACGCCCCGCCTTCAGTTGGACGTTCCCAAACGCATCCATCCCAAGAGCCCGCCGTCGCCGAAGATTCGCGAGGCGACCGGGGAGGACATACACGCATTGGTATCGATCCACTCGGATGCGTTGCCCGACGATTTTCTGGCGCGCTTGGGACGGAGATTCCTCGCCAAGGTGTTCTTCCCAACCTTGCTCGCTTCGCCGCGTTGCCGGGTCTTTGTTGCGGATGAGAAAGGGAACGTCCTTGGCTTGATCGTCACCCGCGTCGGGATGGGCGGCATACTCACGCAGATGTTCACTCATCGTCCGTCGTGGTTCGTGCTGACTTGCCTGTGTGCCGTGGTCCGCCGGCCCGCACTTCTTATACACGCCGTCAGTGTGATCTGCCAATTGCGATCCCGCCGCTCGCGGGACGACGACAACGCGATGGCGGAGCTGTTTCTGATGGCCGTTGACCGCCGGGCCCGCCGCTGCGGCGTCGGCCAGGCGCTGATAGAACACAGCGCCGATCGGTTGCGTGCATCCGGCATCGATGTGTACCGGGTCCTGCTGCACGCCGACAACGAACTGGCCCAGGCAATCTACGAAAGCACCGGTTTTATCGAAACGAGGATTCACCGCTTTGCCGGCCATCTATGGAGCGAACGCGATAGGAACCTGCAAACAAGCCGACGACCGCGCAACACCGCGCACGGGCCTGCACAAGCAGGGTAGACACGAGATCACTTCGGCAATGAATCCCGCGAATTCCGGCACAATCGACGCAGGCACGCCCATCGTGAATCGGCGATCGAACCTCATCAAAGCGGCGGCGCGAGACCGATGGCACTGGACGGCCTTGGCAGGAGTGCTTCTGCTCGCCTCCGTCCTGCGGTTTGCCGGGATCACCGGCGTCGGCATCCGGTTCGACGACGAGGCCGCCTACGCCTGCGACGCCCGACTGTGGTATCGATGCGCGCAATTCCTGACGGATGCCGGCGCGATTCGAGCGGTCTTCAGCGGCGATCACGCCGCTATCCAACAGCGCAAAGAAGGCCACGGCATTGACTTCGACTCGAGGTACCCAAAGCCCTGCCAGGGTTACACCATCCCGGCCGCCTGCGTGATGTTGGTGATGGGCGACACTCCCGACGCCTTGTTTGTCGCCAACGCCCTGCTGGGCACGCTGTCGGTGCTGGTGCTGTACGCCGTCGGCGTGGTGTTGTTCGATCGATTGATCGCCGTGTGCGGAGCTCTGCTGTTGGCCGTGTCGCCCTACCACTTGCTCTATGCCCGAAGCGCGTTGGCCGACACGTCGGCGGGGTTCTTCGTTCTGCTGGGCGTTTTGTTCTGGGCTATGGGCCATTCAGGACGGTGGCCTTGGCGGAGGGCGTACGTTCTGAGCGGTCTGGCGCTCGGTTGGGCCTTTACCTGCCATTTCCGCAGCGCATACGTGCCAATGGTGTTGGTGGCGGTCGAGCTGGGGGGAATGATTCGTCCGGCGGAGCCGTGCGAACCATTCGTCGTACGGTGCTGGTCGCTGACTCGGCGTTGGCTATGTGCCGCCCTGGCGTTCGCAGCGCCAGCCGTCATCCTGGAGACGGTCTTCCGTGCGGCCCGATACACCGCGGTGCTGGTGAGCGACCCGCTGCCGCTGGCAACATTTTTGGAAGGCTGCTGGTACTGGGCGAAGCTCTCCTACGCCGTGGAGGAAGGCACCACAACCCTGCGCCCCCACCTGACTGTGATAACCGTCTTTGTCACCTACTTCGTGCACTGGCACGGGGTCGCCGCGGTGCTCCTTGCCGGGGGTGGGCTGATTGTCACGATGCGGCGGGCGGGGCCGGCCACACTCCCGGCTATCATGATCATCACCACCGTTGTCCTTCTGTTGTTTCAGAGAAACACGGTCGGTCGCGCGTTTTCAGCTATGGTTCCGTTTGCTTGCCTGTGTGCGGCCGTTGCAGTCGGGTCGTGCGCAGCGTTAGTCTGCCGCCGAGATCAACGGGCCGCCTCGTGGACGGCGTTGTTTGTCGTTTCATTGGCCGCGATTCCTGGTGTGATCAGCTCCGTACGCCTGTGCACGAAGCGAAGCGACATCGAATCCGCCTGCAGGTACGTCGCGCAGCGAGGCGGATCGTTGGTGGTGCCCGCGCGGTTCAAATACCGGCTTTACCTGGACTCGACGGATGTCTCACTTATCGGTGGCGAGCGATTCCATCAGGGCGATCCGCCCGAGACGATGCTCGCGGAATTGCGGGCAGCCGGGGTCCGCTGGCTGATCACCGATCCGCAGTACTTCCATTATGAACATGGCGACCCGATTTTTCAATGGTGGGATGCGATGCGGGAACATCTCGAGCAAACCCAGACGCCAACGGCCGAGTTTCCACACATGACAGATTACCGCTGGGAGTTTCTATCCGAGGGCCCGGGTCTGGACCGCCTGCCGGCCATGCGGCAGGCCGGGGCCGGACCGATTCGCATCTATGACCTCCAGCACCCCTTGGCAATCGCCGCGCACTCACACCAACCCACATCCTCGCCGACACGATAAGAGCGCCGGTCCGCGCCGTTGACCGAGAAGGGATTCATTGCTTCGCCGGGAATCCTCTCTCGTCCGTGGTTATGCTTCGCCGGGAATCCTCTCTGGACGTTGCGAGGCCTGGATCAGGACAAATAAAACACCCCGATGAACTGAGAGAAGTCAAAAAGCAGATGGGCGATGATGGCCGGCACCAACGATCGCCGCCAGATCGTCACCACACTAAGAATCAAGGCCAGCACACCCACAAAGATCATCGAAGCAGGCTCTTGCTCGAGCATGTGCAGCGCGGTGAAGAGCACAGAGCTGATCACAACCGCGAGTGTCCAGCTTCCACACCACCGCCGCAGCCGGGTCATCAAGAAACCGCGAAAAATGAGTTCCTCATAGAACGCGACGAGCGTTGCCACCGCAAAGAACTCAAGCGGGTGCATTCGGGGTATCATTCTTCTGAGGTTCTCCGGGTTCTTTTGCAATTGCTCAGCCAGGGCAGGCGCGAACACCATGATCAACAAGACCCCTGCGAAGATCACAGCATAGATCACCAGTGTGGCGGCGATCCCCAGCCCGATGTTCAACAGGAGCGATCTTCCGGTCAGGCCGAGCGACCCGGCCGATTGCCGGCGATAGCGGACGATCGCCGCGATGGCCGCGGTAAGCGCCGTCGCCCGCAGCACGAGCGCGGGAACGACAAACGCTTGCAGGACCTCGTCGTCCTCCAACGACAGGCCGTAGTACCACGCCAACCCGCTCAACACCGCCAACTCGATGGCGAAGGCAATTAAGACCGCGCCCAAAAACACGCCGATGTCCGCCAGGGCAACAAGACGGCGGGTGTCGCCGAGCAACATCGGGTGGGCGCAAACGCTTGACGCATCGGCGAACGGTTGCGTCAGTCGAACCGGCCTGGCCCACGGCACGCCGCCCACCGGCAGCCCGACATCCGGTTCATTCTGAAACCCAGGCGGCGGAATGGACTCGTTCATGACCCCGCGTCGGTCCCTTACGTGGCACGTCCGGACAATTCTTGATACTACATGTACTTCCCCTGGACTATTATACGGTCATCGGCCATCGCAGACAGCGTGAGTGTGCGCAACCCGCCGGGTGTCACGCAACGCCGTGAACTGGTGTGTGTTGGTTTTGATTGTAAGTGATTGTGGGGCAGGAAAAAAGGGCCTCCGTGACGATTTCCGTGCTATGGTCGTGCCTTGGTGCGCGTAAGCTCATCTTGTACAATCTGCGCCGATTGGAAGAGGGTTCAATGGCCAGCGGCACAGATCATTCTGATCCGGAGCATCGCAAGTCCGTAGCGGGCGGCATTTCTGACGAGGAGGCGGCACGGCTGTGGCAGACCTTTCTTACCGGCGACAATCCCCAAGGGCTTGCCGCTTTCGATCAACTGTATGTCGGCTTCCTCCCCGTGGTGGTGCGATACTGCCGGTTCCATCTGCGCGACATACACTTGGCCGAGGATGTCGCCCACGCCGTTTTCGTCCGACTGTTGGAGATTCCGGGCTCACAGGCAAGGAGAAGAGAGGATGCGGCGGATTCGTGCCTCCACGAGGCCCCTGCCGCCGCACACGCGGCCGTGTTAGTCTGGCGAATCGGCCCGTTGCCGCTCAGGAGAATCAGCCGGCAAGACTCCTTCTCTTTTGCAAACGTTGGTTCCCGAGGGGCCCCCGAGGGGCCTCCGGACGGTTTTCCTCTTGCAACGCCGCCCGTGGGGGATATATTGTAGTCGAGTTGATCCGGCAGCTTCGGTGGGCGTGACGGCTTCGAAGGAGCCTGTCGCCAACACCTGTCCCACGCGGCTCGCCTGGGACACCGCCGCACCTCACCGGGACTACCTGACCAGCGAGACGGAGAGGACCAGAGATCGGGAGCCGGGCATCCCGTGTGGTCGCGGGGCGAGGACCGACCCGTCGCAAGTCACCATGAAGAACAGGAGGTCACAATGAAAGTACGTATTCTCATCATGATGTTGATGCTGGTCGCATGTCCCGGCATCCTCGTGGTCGTCGTGGCCCAGAACGGCAACAGCCACGACAAAGGCCAACAAGCCACAGACACGGCAATCTCTGCGGCCGTGTCCTCGGGAGCCGGCGGTGGCGGCGCGGGTCACACGGGTGTAGCCGAAAACGACCTTTTCGCCGTCGATGCGGAGGATCAGTCGATCCTTCAGTCCGATGGACCGATCGCCCCCAGATCCGGCGACCCGCTCTCCTGCCCGAAGAAGTTCTTCGGCGACGGCGTCTACTTCTGGCGAGACGCAGATGATCTCTGGACAGTCCGCTGGTTGGGGCAGCAACCGGAGGCGTTCTCCATTGTCATTGATGCCACTCAACCCATAAGGGTGGAACAGGTGGTGGCTGCCGATTTCGACTTTCGTACCCCAGAACGCGACACCCTGGTGATTTCCAATATTAACGGGACCACCGGGGGCGTCGCGCAATTCCGGACGGACTCCCTTTCGTTCCTGGTGGATGTTCAAGTCTCCGCCGACACGACGCAGCCAATGATATTTATGGGCAGAAGCGGCGACCAGCCGAATGGGCTGCCGTTCACTCTGCCACCATCGGTGGCCTCCGCCCCGTCTGCCGGCGAATCTCGTGGAGGGGCAGCAGTTTCGGGGGGGCAATCTCCGACCAGCGACACCTGCCGATCCCGGAAGAATCCCCAATCCGATCGTCTTACGATGCCCGCGTCACACAGTGACACACAGCAAGGAGGGACCAGATAATGCAACACAAGATCCAACCTGAATCTGACCTTTTGCGGCTGTTCACACAGCCGACTTGCTCTTTGTCGTTTCTCCTGTGCGTGCTCGCGTTTGTTCCGCTCGCCCGCGCAGACTCAGATCCATTCCGCGATCTAGTCGCGATCTGTGCGCAAGCTCCCTCGCCACAGGTGGCCGCTGTCCGGGCGCAGGAGTCGCTCCAAGCGATTGTCTCCGACCCCGCTAACGCACCCCGCGTGGCCACGTTTCTAGAAAATCCCAACACTGACGAGAACACAAAAACCCTCCTGGCCTTCGCTGCTCGCCACATTCTCGACGGTGACGGCCCGCTTGTGTCGTCGCTCCTTTCGGTAGCAAGTGACCCCGCCGAATCTCCGTCCCTGCGCGCGGTTTGCATCGGTTCGCTTGCCTTCCCGCCCGTGGACGTGAGTTTTGTTTCAGACACCCTCCTGCGACTGTCGCACTCCTTCGATCCCACTGTCAGGCGGCGAACGATTTACACGCTCTCGCGCCTGGGTATCACGTTGGACTATGCAGTCCTTCTTAGCGAGGAGACAGACTCCGGCGTGCTTGTCGCACTTCTCGCGACCCTTCCGGACTGCCCCGATATACCAGCTGGCTCCATTGACGCCGCTCGCGCGGTTCTGTCCTCTGGCGAGGATGCAACGGTACGGGCCGCAGCCGCCGATTCTCTTGCCCAACTGCGCGACCTGGAAGCTATTCCGATCATCGAACGTATCTACGATACGACTCCGCCTTACGCGCAAATCTCTCTCCGTAATGCGCTGAGAGAGCTCCACCGACACGCGCAGGAATATTCTCCATCGCCTTCTTTCGATCTAGATGCTGTGCTTCCCCCTGTGCCCGTCCTGTCCGGAGGCCTTGGCGATCTTCAACCTGGTGATGCCATCTTTAACGATTATGAGCTGCTGCGGGTCAACGTTGGGCATTCGGGTCTATATATAGGTTACGTAGGGCCAGGAGAAAACATCAACGATCCTCGTAACCATAAGGTTATCGAAATGGGCGGCTACGGGGTCGGGATCAAAGAGTCCAGCATGCACGACTTCGTCACTGACGGCGATCCGCGAGGCGAGGACTATATTGGTGCCGGCAGCCTCAACCGTGTCAGCGAGCCAGTCCGGCAGCGCATCGTCGATACCGCCGAGCAGCAAGTAAGAGATGGGGCCGAGTATGAGTTCTTCGTATTCTACAAGAATCCCAAGGGTGATCCCTTTTTTCCAGGCGTGACTTTTCGCTGTGATGGGCTCGTTGAGTATTGCTATGAAATCGGCCTGAGTGAGCCGTGGGTGCCAGGATTGTTGAACCTCGGTATTGTGCCCGCCGACAGCCTTCCGACGTTACCTTTCCCCTTCTGGCCGGGCGTTCCTTTGTGGCCGTACCTGCAACATCAGTCGCTCGACTATCATCGCAGCTATATACCCGATCTGACTCCGCCGTGTATCCATTATTATCGACATACCTCGGCACCGCATACTTACATTTACGTTGGTTTCGACGGGGACATGTACGAGCCATCGTTTGGCAACCAGACCATTCTTGTGGAGGGATCGTCCAGCGGCCGGCATGTGTGCGATTTTGAGTATCGGGCTCCAGATTTCGAGGTGAAGATCGACCCGGTCGTGGACTTTCGGTACGGCGAGGAGGTGGCGGTGACTGTGGGAACAGGCGTGAAGGACCGCGCGGGCAACGGGCTGGAGGATCCATATGTGTTCAGGTTCAAGATACGGGAAGACCCACCACCCCCACCCAGCTCGATCGTCGTCGAGATTACCGTCCTGTCTCCCAACCCAGCCGAGCCTAACGCACCAGTGCGCGTGGCCGGAACCGCCCGCTACGATACTGGTGTCCCTGTGCCGACGGCAACGGCTAAGATCGCCGTCGACAACAGGGTCTGGACAGGCATCGTAGATAACGGCTCTTTCGATCGGACAATCAGCGCCCCGCCCAGTCCGGGAAACTATCTTGTTGAGGTCTTTGTTTCCGACGGAAATGTCGACGGTCGCGACACGGCAACACTTAGGGTACAGCGGGAACCGGGCGGTGGAGAATGTTACAGGTTAACTGGTGAGGGTGTTGTTTATGACTTTGATCCGGACCCGCCAGAGTGCAATGTTGTAAAATGGTCCAAACAGCGATTCAGAACGACCGATGATTATGTCAACGGACTGCTCTGGCTTGAAAACGTACGGTGTCCCATCAAATATGTGTGGCGCTTTTATTACCCCGATGGGCGACAGTACGGACGCGATCTCGAGATGTTCTTGGATAACCCGGATCCCGAGTATTGTTACTGGGCGACGTGGGGCTTCCTGATCCGTAACAATGCGATGAGTTACGTTCTGGGGCGATATCGCTTAAAGATATTCATCGATTCTCGTGAGGGTGAGAAGCTCGTCGTGGACGAGTGGTACGTTCTCGGCTGGGAATTTGCGGAGGGTCTTTTGTGTCGACACGTGGACCCACACTACCCGTATGACCCTGAGGGAATCAGGGATGTGTTCTATCAGGATGACGAGCGAATGTACACTTGGACGAAGGTGGAGAACGTCGCTCAGGACACGAAATTAAGGTGCCGATTCTACGAACCTGACGGGTCATTCTACGCCGAGATCAACGGAATCGAATGGCCTGACTACGATATCCACGGTCCGCCGGGCCGTCACGATTACTACGATTGGTACAAGTCGTGGGCTTCGATTGGCATCCGCGGAGAGCCCGCGGCGGAAAGGTGTGGGCTGTGGCGTACACACGTGGAGTACGAGAATCCAGCAACCGGCCAGTGGCTCACGCTTTATCAGGACACTTTCCAGATCCTTGAGCGTCCGAATGTGTTGCCGGACGTCAGCGTCGAGATATATCCGGACGGGCCGATTGAAACGCAGCCGGTGTCGCTTCGAATCGAGGCGTCAGATAACACGCTTCTCGACAGGGTCGAACTGCGTTGGAAGCGCGACGGGATCGAGCAGCCGCCGCGCATCTGGGCGAATTTGAACACAAAGGATCATGTTGCGCTACACGACATTGGCACCTTCTCTGGTGGCGAACGAATCGAGTTCTGGGGAGTTGCGGTAGACACCTCGGGCAACGTGAGGGAGGCAGAACATCAGTCGGTGATCGTGGAACCAGAGCGCGTTACGCAGCCGGATCAGCCTGACGGTCCAACGGCACGACAGGCGGGCCAGGAGGGAACCTACACCACCGGCGGGGCGGAAAGCAATCTGAGAAATCCGCTCGATTACCAGTTCGATTGGGGAGACAATACCAAAACACCGTGGCTGCAGGTGCCGAGTGCCCGCAAGGCATGGACTGACGAAGGGCATTATTATGTTCGGGCGGTGGCCCGTAGCCGGCCACAACCGCACCGTGTTTCGCCGGAGTCGCCGGGTCTGCTCGTAAGCGTGGACTCTACGACTCCCATGGTAACCATTACGACCAATGGCGGCGAGAACTTCGAGACATGCAAGGCGCAGCTCATCCTGGAGGGAACCGCGCACGACGATGAACCCTCCTCCGGGATCGAGTCGGTGACCATCAACACCGGTGACAAAAACGAAGGCACAGTCTGGGACTGGCAATTTACCGTTGAGCTCCAGCAAGGCCCGAATGAACTGGTGATTTCTGCGAAGGATAATGCCGGCAATGTCGGCGATGCCAGAATCACCGTTACGCTGGTGAATAAGGGGGGTGCACCGGTGTTCGTTGACGCGGATGCCAATGGCGAGAACAACGGCAAAAGTTGGCAGGACGCCTTCAACGATCTGCAGGAGGCACTGGAGTTTGTCCAAAGCCCGAACAGTTGCTCTAACGAAATATGGGTGGCCGAGGGAACATATACACCCGCGCCGCGCGACGGGGATCGCGAGGCGATCTTTCGGCTCATAGACGGTGTCGGGATCTATGGTGGGTTCAACGGCACCGAGACGCGGCGCGATCAGCGCGATCCGGAGGCTCATCCCACCATTCTCAGCGGCGACCTCAACGGCGACGACGATCCGCAGGAATTCCCCGGCGGGCCCTCGTTTTCCGAGAACAGCTACCGCGTCACAACTGGGAGCGGAACCGACGAGACGGCCATCCTCGACGGTTTCACCATCACGGCGGGGAATGCGAATGGTCCGGATCCGTATGACCGAGGGAGCGGTATTCATTGTTGGATGGGCGGCCCCACCATCGTCAGTTGCACAGTCACGTACAACACTGCTAACAGCGGCGCGGGTATTTATCTCAATTACAGCAGCCCGACCATAATCGATTGTACAGTCACACACAATGTAGGGTTTTTCACAGCTGGCATCAACTGCGGCAGAGATAGCAGTCCCCAAATTACCAATTGTACTATCACAGACAACACAACCGAGGCGAGCGGCAGCGGCATTGGCTGTGCCTACAACGGAAGCGCTCCGACGATAGCCAATTGCACGATCACAGACAACACGGCAGGGTATGGTGGGGGTGGTATCGCTTGCAGCCGCGGTGCCAGCCCGACAATCGCGAACTGCACAATTTCGGGAAACATGGCACACAAGTGGGGCGGGGGGATCTCGTGTTACGACGAGGGAAGCAGTCCGCGGATCACCGGCTGCACGATCACGGAAAACACGGCTGTCGATTCGGGCGGTGGGATCAGTTGCCGCAATGGAGCCGACCCCTTGATTACAAACTGTGCCATTACGAATAACACGGCAGATGGAGGGGGCGTAGCTTGTGTTTTAAGCAACCCACGAATAAACAACTGCATCATCACAGGCAACACCGCGCCGAATCTAGGCGGCGGTCTAGGCTTCTGGGCCGGCAGCACCGCAGTCGTCAGTAACTGCAAAATCGCGGTGAATACAGCCGCCAACGATGGAGGTGGCGTCTATTGCTATGACAGCAATCCGACCGTAAATAACTGCACGATCACGGAAAACACGGCTGTCGATTCGGGCGGTGGGCTGGCTTGCCGGCATAATGGGAACCCAGAGGTCACGAATTGCGTAGTATGGGGTAATGCACCCGAAGATATCTACGTTGTTACGAGCCACCCCCTCATAGCATACACGGACGTCAAGGGCGGGTGGCCCGGTGTCGGCAACATCAACGCGGATCCACGGTTCGTCGACCCCGAGAACGGCGACTATCGACTGAATTCCGGCTCGCGCTGCATCGACGCGGCCGACAACGACGCTGTACCAGACGGCATCGAGACCGACCTCGACGGCAATCCGCGATTCGTGGACGATCCGTGTACGGAGGACACGGGCAACGGAACGCCGCCGATTGTGGATATGGGGGCCTATGAATTCCAGGACATTAACGGGGTGCCGGAGAATGACCGCTGTGAGAACGCCATCGGGCCGCTTGAGGTTCCTTCCACTACGGAGGGGACGACCCTGTGTGCCACGATCGACGAGGGCTTACCCACTTGTCGCACCAGCATCGAGGGGCCGGGAGTGTGGTACTATGCCGTGGGAACAGGCGAGGACTTCATGGTTGATACATGCGGCGGAGCCACGTTTGACACGAAGATCACGGTGTTCCACGAAGGATGCGGCTCTCCGGTCTGCGAGTTCGGCAACGACGACTATAAGAAAAAGTGCGGTGATCGATCGGCGGTAGTGTGGCAGTCCAATCCGGGTGTCGAGTACCTCATTCTGGTCCATGGTGCCGACGGGGAGTCCGGCGATTTCGAGTTGAGTACGTCGTCGGTGGAACTTGACTGCGACTTGGTGAAGAGATTCAAAAAGCCGCAGTGTTTGCCGGATCTCAGCATAAAAACCCGCTTAAAGTCGGAATTGCCGCCCGGAACCACCGTCACTCTTACGCTTGACGGCGCGCGACCTAAGAAACGGCGCATCGGAGCCGGGGGTGTCGCCGTTGTAATGTGGAAGGACGCCGGCAAGGGTCGGCACGAGGTATGCCTGGAGGAGTGCCCCGACGTTAAATGCAGGCGTTCGAAGCGGTGCCAGGAGTAGCCGGTGTTCCGCAACCGGTTTGCGGATGATTAACACTCGGGCTGGCACGGGCGTTTCTGGTGGCTGGTAGCGGTGGAATGATTTGTACCACAGCAGATACTCCTGACCGGGCGGCGCTGGCGGTCATACCGACGGTGTATTACGCCTTGTTGACCTCCGACGGCGGCTCCGGGGCAAGTACCGACGTGCCCAGGGCGCTTCAGGAAGTCAAACGGTCTTTCCTGAAATCCCAGACTCACGGCCACCCGTCGATCTGGGCCCCTTGGGTCTACCACGGTCGGGTGTTCCCGAACTGAACGTGCCGACCTCGACGTCGACAACGATGCGAACCTGGACGACTTGGCCGAGTTTGCAACGGTATTTACAGGCGAATAGACGCCGAGGCGGCTGGGTCCTTTTCGCAGGAGAGGATGGGGGAGGGTTTGCCCATGTGCAGCGAGCCCGGGCGATGTTCCCAGGCGACGGCGGTGGGGATCGTCGTCGCAATGCGCCGTCCCTGTGTCACTGACCACCGTCGAACACCGCCTGGAAGGCGGCAAAGTCCAGCAGGTCTATGTCGTCGTCGCCGTCAAAGTCGCCCCGGAGACAATCGAAGATCACGGGTCCGCCGTCGGGGCCGGTGAGGCACTGGAAGAAGGCGGCGTAGTCGTCGAGATCCACGTCTCCATCGTCGTCCAGATCGCCGGGCAGACATTGACCCTCGAGAGTCAAGGTGAAGATCTCGCACCACGCCGACGGCACCTCCTCCCCGGCAAACGGCACGCCCCCTCACAGGACCCGTCAAGGGCCCCTTTCTTCCCTGGGCCACCACATTCTCGATTGTACCCGCACCACCTGTCCGGTCATATGTAAATCCCCGCCGGGCCGGGAACTCAAGCAACTCCTGCCGTGGCTCCACCAGAGCGTCAAAACCCTGCCGGCTGGCGACCTGATCACCGACGGTTTTTTACCCGGTACGACTGGCCGCGCTAAACAGCAGGGCAAGAAGCTGTTCCTGACGGGCTCCACGCCGAATGTTCCCAGGTGTACCGGCCCGACTGGGTATCGTTCTTTCGCCCGGCGAACGCCCGGGATGGGCATCGTCGCGCGGACCTGCTATCCTGTCGGATAAGGCGTGCTTACGCGGGTGTGAAGCGAGAGCATCAGGCCCCGGCCAGAGGAAAGCTCGTGGTGACAAGTCGGCTTGACAACCCGCCACACGCTTCGGTCAAGACGAACGATAACAGCATAAGAGGTTGAAGACATGAAAAATTGCGGTTTGATGTCGCCATTGTACATGTGTGCTTGTGTTCTTATAACCGGCTTGCGCGGACAAGCCTGCACCAATCTGTTGGTGACGAAGGGGGCCTCGCAGGACGGATCGGTCATTATCACGTATACCTGCGACGGAGAGTACCACCCCCATTTGAGGTATACTCCCGCGGCGGATTACAAGCCGGGTGAGTTTCTCGAGATCACCGACTGGGGTGGCAAGCTGAGGGGTAAGATCAAGCATGTCCCGCACACATACGCCGTCGTGGGCCTGATGAACGAACACCAACTGGCCATCAGTGAAACCACCTTCAGCGGCCGCGAGGAGCTACAGAATCCTGAGGGTTTGCTGCACTACTGGGACATGATGCGGCTGGCATTGCAGCGGACAAAGACGGCCAAAGAGGCGATCAAGGTCATGACCGAACTGGTGGCCGAGTACGGCTACCGATCCACCGGTGAATCGATTTCGATCGCCGACACAAAAGAAGCGTGGATACTGGAAATCATCGGACCGGGGCCTGGCGGGAAGGGTGCCATCTGGGTGGCACTTAGGGTTCCGGACGGATACATCTCGTGCCACGCCAACAAGGCCCGGATCGGCGAGTTCCCGCTCGACGACCCGGAAAACTGCCTCTATTCCGAAAACGTCATTTCGTTTGCGGTGGAGAAAGGCTACTACGACCCGTCCTCGGGCGAGCCGTTTCGATACTGTGACGTCTACTGCCCGCCCACACCAAAGAACCAGCGTTATGCCGACACACGCGTCTGGAGCTTCTTCCGCCGAGTGGCCCCGTCACAGAACTTCTCACCCGATTACCACCGGGCCGTCGACGGGGCCAAGCCGTATCCGCTGTGGATCAAACCGGACAAAAAGCTGTCGGCCGCTGATGTGTTCGACCTGATGCGCGATCACTATGAAGGCAGCGATTTCGACATGACAAAAGGGATCGACGCCGGGCCTTACGGCACGCCCAACCGCTGGCGACCGATCGTATGGGAGGTGGACAACGTCGAGCATGCCTGGGAGCGGCCAATCTCGACCCAGCAGACAGGCTTTACATTTGTCTCCCAGTCACGGTCGTGGCTTCCCGACCCGGTCGGCGGTGTCTATTGGTACGGCGTCGATGACACCTACACCACCTGCTACGTACCGCTCTACTGCGGTATCGACGCGATTCCCGAGTCGTACACGGTCGGCAGCCTGGGCAAGTTCTCGTGGGACTCCGCCTGGTGGGTGTTCAATTTCGTCGCCAATTACGCCAACCTGCGCTACTGCGACATGTTGCCGGATATTCAGGCCGTCCAGAGCGACCTCGAAGGGACCTTCCTGGCCCTGCAACCGGCGGTGGAAAGAACGGCCGTCGAACTCGCCAGTTCGGATCCTGAACTGATGACGCGTTATCTGACGGATTACTCCGTCTGGCACGCCGAGCTGGTGGTCAAGCGCTGGCGGAAGCTCGGCGAACACCTGATACAGAAATACAACGACGGGTACGTCCAGGACGAAAAAGGACGCCCGCACGAGCAAGGATATGCCGAGACCTGGCTGCGAAAGGTAGTGGAGTCGCGTCCGGAACAGTTTCGTCTGAAATCGAAAGACGCGGATGTGCCGGAATCGAAGCTCGTCGATTGACGACAGCGCATCCGACAATCTCGCTGTGTGGGCGTCAAGTTGAGGGATGCAGGAGAGAGTAAAGATTCTCTTTGCCAGCCGGCACTCGCTTCAACGCCCCCGAGCAAAGTGGAACTTAGCTCTACCCACAACCGCTGGACCGAAAACCCCGTTGGACCGAGAGTCCTTTCTCGGTCCTCGTCGACAATCTGGATTCGCAAGCGGCTTGAGCGGAGCACACGTAATGCCCGACCTGCTTAACGAAAACCTTCAGACGTTTCTCGACCGCCTGGCCGACCGCACGCCAACACCCGGCGGCGGAGGGGCGACAGCTCTAAACGGCGCCATCGCGTGCGCCCAGGCGCGCATGGTGGTCGCCTACTCCATCAACCCCAAGACCGATCCGTCGGCCCGCGAGGCGCTGGAGGACGCAGCCGGGCAACTCAAGCGCTGCGATCAAATGCTGCGGCAATTGATCTCCGAAGACGCAGTCGCATACGAGAACATGGCGGCGGTGCGAAAAGCCGCCAGGCAGGATGACCGGCAAACGGGTGATTTCACGGCCGCCGTGCTGGCGGCCATCACGGTGCCGATGGAGATGGCCGCCGTGGCCTCGACGGCGCTAAAGGTCATGGACGACGTAAAGTCCTTGGCGAGCCGCTACCTCTTGAGCGACCTTGGGGTCGCGGCGGCTTTGGCCCACGCGACCGCACGGGCTGCCCGGTACAGCGTGCGTGTCAACGTCCGCGAGATCAACGACGTCCAGCAGCGCGAGGAACACATAAACCAGGTCAATTCGATGGTGGAACACTGCGCCGCACATTGCGCGTCCATCGAGGAGTACGTTTCAGACCACCTGTAGAACTCCGCCCGCCGGTGCCGATACCTTCTGATGTGAGCAACGAACCCGATTATTACATTGACATCAAGGGTTTGCTCGACAGATCCCACTCACCTGACGTTGTGCCGGAGACTGGGCACGGCGTGGGCGGCCTGTTGGGGCGTCCATGGGTGGGCGTCCGTTTCGACTGCTGCGGCGTCTACACCCGCGTCTATCGCAACCGGGACGGGACGGCCTATGTCGGGCGATGTCCGCGCTGCACGCGAAAGGTCCTGCTGAGGATAGGCCCGGGTGGCACCACCAGCCGGTTCTTCGCCGCCGAGTGACCCGCGCAGCCGGTAGGGTGCATCTTGATGCACCGCTCACGTTAGTAGTTTCGCAGCACCGTTTCAGAGTCTGGGCAGCGCACGCAAAACGCGATAGGATACCCGGCAATCAAACATGCTTGCCTGCAACTTCGTTGCGGGAGAGCATGTCACTCGTTATGGAACGTTTTTCGAGGTGACTTGTGAAACTCACCGACGAAGAAAAGCGGATGCTCGACGGCGAGCGCGGCAGGCCGGTCTCCAGGGCGATGGACTACCTCGTCCAGTTCGGTGATGCGTTCGGGGCACAGCGGTTTGTTGATGTGATCTACGCCCACTACGCGGCTGAGATGTCAATCTATCGCGGCACGGTGGAGGACGCCGTCGAGTATGCCGAAACCGGGGCGCGGGTGTGCGTCCCAACCACCAGCTCCACCTTGGCCTGCGACCTGGACCAGTGGAACGAATGCGGCTGTCCCGAGCCGATCTATCGGTTGCAGGCGCAGGTGGTGCCGGCCCACCGCAAGATGGGCGTCCTGGGAACTTATACCTGCACGCCGCAGTTGCTCGGCTTCATCCCTCCCAAGGGTTCATACATCATAAGTGTTGAGTCGTCGGCCATCATCTATTTCAACTCCGTGCTTGGCGCCCGCACCAATCGCGGGGGGCTGTTCGCCCGCTACTCGGCTGTGACAGGCAAGTACCCTCTGATGGGCTATCTGCTGGACGATAACCGCTGCGGGACGCATCTGTTCAACATCAAGCTCGAACCGAAAGACTTGGCCCATGACAGCGACTATTCCGCGCTCGGCTTCCACGTCGGCGGGATCGTTGGCAGCGAGGTGCCGGTATTCGACGCCCTTCCTGACGGGGCTACACAGGACAATCTACTGGCTCTTGGAGCGGCCCTGGCGACCAGCGGTTCGGTGACGCTCTTCCACGCACCCGGGCACACGGCTGAGGCCGATTCGGTCGAGGAAGCGTTCGGCGGCAACAGGCCCAGAGAAACGCACACCGTCACCCCGGCGGAAATCAAGGCGGTCTACGACAAGTTGACGACGATCGCACCGGGGGGGGCGATCGATTTTGTGACCCTGGGCTGTCCACACTACACGCTGGAGCAGCTTCGCTTCACGGCCAACTGGCTGGCCGAGCATAAGGCGAAGGTGCACCCGGATGTTCGCCTGTGGATCTGCACCAACCGGATGACGAAGCGGGCCGCCGGTTGGGAGGGGATCACACAGCGAATCGAAGCCGCCGGCGGTCAGGTTATCTGCGACACTTGCCCGGTGGAGTCCCACATGCGAATCTCCACCTGCAAGGAGTTCGGTCTGCCGACGCCGCAGATTCAGGCTATGGTGACCGACTCGTGCAAGATGGCCCGCTACGTGGGCGACCTGATCGGGTGCAAGACGGCGTTGCGCGGTCGCGAGGATTGTCTGAAGGCGGCCGTGGCGGGAACGCTGGTCTGAGCCGGTAGATAACAGGGTGCCACGGCCAAGCGCAGCGCGGCCATGCTCCTCGCACTGGAACAGGACATGCCCGCGCTGTGCTTGGGCATGACACCCAATGGAATTGTCATCCAATCTCTCAGTTCAGACAGGACGAGGCTCCAGGCGCGCACTGGCATGTGTGAATGCTCCGGCCGTGCGACGGTCCCCATGAATGACAACATCAACATGGACGTGGGCTCAGTGAATGTTCCCGGCAACGGCTCGGTGAGCACAATCGCCCGGCCGATGTGGCTGCAACGGCGTTTGGTCTCGCTGGTGATCATCGTAGGTCTGGGGTTTGCTCTCTACTTGCCGGGCATCTACTGGGGTCTGCCGGCGCTGACGTCATGGAGTCAGGACACCATTGCCGGGGCGCGCTCGCTTGGCCCGGTCGAGGGCTGGCCCAAGGAGTGGCGCGGTCGATATCCGCCGCTTCACTACCTCATCAACGTCGCGCTCTACCAGCCGATCCACCTCTGGTGGGAACGCAGCGGGCAGCGGTTTGAGGATCCACAAACGGGTCGAATGACACTGACGCCGCCGCAGGTGCCGAAGGTGGGGTTTCGCATTCTGCTGTCCCGCGTCCTGACGCTAATTATGGCGATCACCGCTGGGCTGGGGATTTGGGCGGCTACGATGGCATTGACCAAAGACTCGCTGGCCGCCCTGCTTGCGGCCGTGACGGTGATGATCGGCGCTGCCTTCACTTACTTCGCCCACCTGGGCAACGTGGATATTCCATCGATTTGCTGGTTCGCGTGGAGTGTCTTTTTCTTCGTGCGGGCGATCCAGTCGGAGGAAATGAGGCATTGTTTCCTACTGGGGTTATTCGCTGCCTTGTCGGTGTGCACGAAGGACGGCCTGGCCGGCGTGTATCCGGGTATGGCCCTCGTGTTGTTGGCCGAGGAAACCCGCCGGCAGCGTAGCGTGCGTGACGGACCCACCTCTTTGGCCGGTTGGGCGAATGCGTTTTGGTCTGCATTGCTGCAACCGCGCTGGCTGGTCGGACTGGCGGCGTTCGTTCTGCCCTATCTGGTCATCAGCGGTGTTTTGTATAACCCCGGCGGCTATGCGGCGCGGATGGCATACTGGCTCGACGATTCGAGGAACACGCTGCACGCGGCCCAGTATCGCTACCCGGACCAGTTCCGCTTGCTGCTGGCCACGGGTTGGTACGCAGCCGGGGCGGTCGGCTGGCCGATGCTGGCGGCGATGATCTGTGCGGTAATCTATAACCTGGTGCGTCATACGCGAATCGCATTGACGGTTCTGGCACCGGCTCTGACCTACTACGTCGTGGTCATCGCCTGTGTTCTGCACTTCGTCTACTCGCGGTTTCTGTTTCCTCCGTTGGCGTTGGTCGCGATCTTGACCGGCTTGGCCGGGTCGGCGCTGATGCGCGATCGCGTCAAGCCGCTGTGGGTTCGACTGGGGATTCCCACCGTCGTTCTTCTGGTGTCGCTGGGCTATGCCCTGGGCGTGAACGTCGAGATGTGGACCGACTCGCGCTATTCGGCGGAGTCATGGTTCCGCCGGCACGTGGACCCACCCTCCAGTGTCGGCGTCTTCTCCAAGGGTCAGTATTTGCCGCGACTGCTGGAGTTGGGCTACCAGGTCAGGCCGGGCGTGATGGCCCGCCGGACGTTCGATCGCCCCGGCCTTCCCGAGTATCTCGTATTGACGAGCTACAATTATGAGGACTTTGACAGCGAGCAGACGGCTTGCCTGGCCGACCTGTTGGCCGGGGAGCTCGGGTACGGCGCCGTCGCCGATTTCGGCGGCTGGCGGTATCTGGGCACGGGGTCGTCATGGCTGAGCCTTGCCGGATGGGGGGCTTTGCCGCCGGGCAAGATCAGCCCACGAACCATCGTCCTTCAGCGCGACACGGCGCGGCAGCCGTCGCCTCCGCAGGCTGCAGAAACACGCAAATAGACGCGAATCAGCACTCCAAATGTGCAGATGCGGTGTAGGCGCGGGCTCTGGCCCGCGGGTTTTCGTCCGTGGACAAGGTTGGACACCTTTGTCATGAACACGTCTCCAACCTTGATGTAACACTGGACGGCGATAGCCGTGGCGAAGGAAACACGGTATACTCGGCTCGCGCTAGCTTAAGGCTGCTCGCTGACGGTCGCGGTGCTGAACGTACCGGGATCTAAGAGCGTGTGTGAGAAACGGAACGAAAAACCGAGCCGCGACCGTGAGGGAGCGGTTTTCCGCGGATGATACCGCACCGCTTCCTTACGGGCGCGGCTAGGATAAGACTACTCACACACGCTGTAAGTGGCTTCGGCGTCTATCTGAGTTGCGGAGTGCACGACTGTGGCTTCGGCCGATGATGTCAAGGAGGCAATGCCTGCGCGCCTGTTTCTCGCTTCGATGAGTCCCAGGCGAGCGCAGTTGATGCGCGAGCACGGCTACGAGTTTGAGGTGATCAGGCCCACGGTCGACGAACCGGTACACACGCATACGGACGTACCCACCGCCGACATTGCGGAGGCGCTGAGCTACTTCAAAGCTCGCAGCGTGGCCCCTGGTGTTTCGGACGGGTTGATCGTGGCGGCAGACACCGTCGCGGCGGTCGCAGGGCAAGTGTTCGGTAAGCCGCAAAGCCGGGAGGAGGCGGGCAAGATCCTGCGAGCGCTGGCCGGAACCACGCACGAGGTCGTCACGGGCGTGACGTTGCTCGACGCAGCCTCCATGCGTCGCGATATTCGCCACGCCACCACGGCCGTCACGATGCGACCGCTCAGTGAGAGACAGATCGAGTCCTACCTCGATGGGGGTGAGTGGGAAGGCAAAGCCGGGGCGTACGGCATTCAGGATCACGGCGACCGCTTCGTCGAACGCATCGACGGGAGCTTTACCAATGTCGTCGGGCTTCCGATGGAGATGTTGAGGCGGATGATCAACGACTGGCTCGCCGTCCCACGGGGCGCTGAGCAGCACGGGCGGCACCGCCCGCCCCCCGATCCGCCGCAGCCCGCCAGACCCGGCAACGTGCCCGCCGGTTAGGGGAAATCAGTGGCAAAAGCCAAAGGCTCGTCTCTTGTTGACAGGTCACATGATCGATCGCAGCATCATCCGCAACTTCAGCATCATTGCCCACATCGACCACGGCAAGAGCACCCTGGCCGATCGGCTCCTCGAACACACCGGAGCCATCACCAAACGCGAGATGCGAGATCAGTTCCTCGACGATATGGACCTTGAGCGCGAGATGGGCATCACGATCAAGGCCAATCGAGCGACGATCCACCATCAGCACAACGGCCGGCGATACATGCTCAACCTGCTCGACACGCCGGGGCATGTGGATTTTCATTATGAGGTCTCGCGGGCCCTGGCCGCCTGCGAAGGCGTGCTGCTGCTGGTGGACGCCACCCAGGGCGTTCAGGCACAGACCGTAGCCAACGCCTACCTGGCCGTCGAAGCCGATCTCGAAATCGTGCTGGTCATCAACAAGATCGACCTGCCCGCCGCCCATCCGGAGGACGTCGCGTTGGAGGTCGAGCAGGTGCTGGGCATCGATGCAGCCGAGGCCGTCTTCGTCAGCAGCAAGACGGGCGAGGGGCTGGACGATCTGTTGGCGGCCATTTGCGAGCGCATCCCCCCCCCGACCGGCGACCCCGACGCCCCGCTTCGGGCGTTGATCTACGACGCCAAGTCCGACCCACACCGAGGCGTCATCTCGCACGTGCGGGTGCTGGACGGCGGTTTCAAACGCGGTGACAAGATCGATCTGATGGCCGCCGGGCGGTCCTACGTCGTTGCCGAGGTGGGCAAGTTCACGCCCAAGCCCACCACCGTCGAACGCCTAAGCGCCGGCGAGGTGGGCTACATGGTAGCCGGGATCAAGACCCTGGCAGACATCAACATAGGCGACACCATCACGCTTTCATCGAACCCGGCGGCAAAGCGGCTGCCCGGCTATCGCCAGCCGATACAAATGGTCTTCTGCGACTTTTATCCAGGCAGCGGCACGTCAACCGCCCAGCTTCGCCAGGCTATGGAAAAACTCTGGGTCAACGACTGCTCCTTCACCTACGACACCGTCTCGTCGGACGCGCTTGGGATCGGCTTTCGCTGCGGTTTTCTCGGCCTGCTGCACATGCGCATCATCCAGGAACGGCTGGAGCGAGAAAGCGACGTCAACGTCGTCCAGACCGCGCCGACGGTGAACTACGAGATTGTCCTGAACGACGACACGGTCTTTCGCATTGAATCGCCCAGCGAACTTCCCGACCTCTCAAAGGTCCGGGAGATTCGTGAGCCGATGATTCTGGCCCAGGTCATTGTTCCGGCGGACTGTGTCGGAGCGGTGATGACCCTCGCACTCGAACGCCGCGGCGTGCACAAAAAGACCGAGTACCTCTCGCAGACGCGGGTCATTATGACATATCGATTTCCGCTGACCGAGGTGATCTACGACTTCTTCGATAAGCTCAAAAGCTGCACCAGGGGTTACGGAACGTTGGATTACAAGATCACCGACTATCAGGCCGGAGACCTGTGCAAGCTGGATATCCTGGTCAACGGAGTTCCGGTCGACGCCTTATCCGTCATCGTCCACCGCGAAAAGTCGCAGATGCGAGGCCGGCGACTGATCACGCGGCTCAAGAAGGAAATCCCACGCCACATGTTCGAGATCCCGCTGCAGGCGGCCGTCGGCGCCAAGATCATCGCCCGCGAGACGATCAGAGCATTTCGCAAGGACGTAACAGCCAAGTGCTACGGCGGCGACGTTACGCGCAAGCGCAAGCTGCTGGAAAAGCAAAAGGAAGGCAAAAAACGCATGAAGGTCGTCGGCATGGTCGAAATTCCACAGGAGGCCTTCGTCTCCATCCTCGACCCCGAACAATGACCTCAACCCGCAGCAGGCTAGGCCGATGTCCCAACCTATCCTTCATTCGTTATTCTCAATTCGCCATTCGCCATTCGCCCGAATAAATCAACCTGACCCCTTTTTCTTTCTGGCGGCGTTTTGTGCCTTCGGCATCGGATACCGACTGGTCCTGACGGCGTTGCTGCCCGTCGGTTATGACGAGGTATTCGTCATAGCGGTCGGTCTGCTCGAGATGGACGCTTCGTCCGACGCGTTTTGGGTCGAGGCGGCGATGCAGCACAGCAGCGGCACGGCCCCGCTGTGGTGGTGGATTGAACACACCGTCTATCGCCTGGCCGGTGAGCTATCACTGTGGGGGCTGCGGCTTGCGCCTGTCTTGCTTGGGATCTCGCTGCTGCCACTGTGTTACGTCAGCGCGCGGCATCGATTCGGCCGCCGGGCGGCGCTTTGGTTTGCCGCGTTTGCCGCCTGCTCGGACGTGCTGGCGTTTTGCAGCAGCCGATCCGATTTCTTCGAGCCGCTCTTGCTGGTGTTCCTGATCCCGCTCGTGTGTCGGGTAGGGGGGGGCGACCGCGGAGTCGTGCGGGGGTTGCTCTGGGCCGGGATGGGGTTGACGTTCTTCGGCAAGGCGCTGTTTGTCATCGCGCTGTGCGGATTGGCTGAGGTGGTCATCACGGCCTTGGCGGCGGAGGGTCGAGCCGGACGCCTGCGGTCGCTGGCGGTGTCGTTGGTCGTGGCGGCGGTTCCGCTGCTGGTGTGGTTCGGAATCGCCCAAAACCACTACGCGGGACGGGTTATTAAGCACGAAGCAACCGAAGCAACGAACGTCTGGTCGCTTGTGACATCGCTGACGCTGGACTACCGGAACACCAAGCAGCACGTCACAGGGTCGCCGCGCGACGCCGCCCAGGTCTGGCTGGACGGTGAGGTCTGGCCGCTGACGGCTCTGTCGATCGGGCCTCTGATTTGCGGGCTGGTGTCGGCGTGCGGGGCGGTGGCTGCGGGGCTGCGGCGCGGCTGGACACGGCGGCGGGCGGCGGCGATGGGGCTTCTCCTATGGGTCCTTGTGGGCGTGGTTGTCATTGTCAGTCGCGGGACGGCAGGGGCACGTTTTCACCTGCTCTACATGCCCGGGTTGTGGTTGCTGGCCGGGTTGGCTTTGTCGCGCATTCGCTGGGACCGTCATGCGACGGTGCTCAAAATGACGCTGGTCACGCTCATCCCCGCTGCATTGGCGATGGGCTGGAATCACTGGGGTGATGTCCATTGGAGCGCCGTTCGGCCCGCTTTGTGGGCCCTGGTGATGATCGGCTTGACGATGGTCGCCTTGGCGCTGGCCCGCAAATGGCGTGTATCGCCATCGCGTGCTTTGGCTATCGTTTTCTTAATCATCGCGATCGTGCTGGGGGTTGTCGCCGGTCCCAGCCGATGGGCTTATTGCGTGGAATTCGAGCCGATGTATGGAACGAAGTCGCTTATACAGTTGGATGCGTATCGCTCCGGCACCGGGCCGGCGCCGAGCCGACGACGCGAAACGGCGTACCTGCTGCTGGCCAACTACTTTCTGAGCCTGGAGTATTTCGATCTTCAGCGGGCGGAGCGTTTCGCAGACCTGGCGGTGCGCGACCATCCGGATGATGCAGCATCGTGGTTTTACCTTGGCAGGGTTTACGACGCTCAGGATCGCCCCATCGACCAACGCCGCAAGGTGTGGCGTCGGGCACTCGATCTGAAACCCGATAGCGAGTTGATTCGCCGGCGGCTGCAAGCCGTGTCACCGCCTTGATCCGAACGATGCCGACAGATAAGGAGCCGCAGCCAAAAATGCGCGCAGGAAAACAAGAATGTCTAGGATAACAGTGTAGGGTAGCACTGCCCACCCCACTGTGTTGGAGCAGGACATGCCCGCGCCTCGCTTGGGAATGGCACCCAATCGGATTGTTATCCTGTCCCTCGATTCAGACGTGACGAAGCACGAGTTTGGACGTGTCGGGCCTGTTGACCAGGCCCACGTCTACTCTGCCAAGGTTGTGTGGGCGGAGATTAACGCATCTACGCCTATCGTTTGCCGCAACACTGTTTGTATTTCTTGCCGCTGCCGCAGGGGCAGGGATCGTTGCGCTTGGGTTTGCTGTCGGAGTGGATCGGTTCCACCGGCGGCGGCAGCGACGGTTCGTCCGTGCCAGGCAACTGGGCCTTGTGTCGTTTCTCGCGTTCCCGCCGATCTTCAAAGCGCTTTTCAGCGGCGTCGTCTTTTTTGGCCATGCCGGTTGGTCCTTCGATCAAACCCGGTCCAGCGAGCCGGTTCGGTCATGCTGCGATTTCACCCGGCGTCGCGGCGCCGGAAGACATCCACGGGTATCATACCGTATTCCAGGCCCTGATGCCCAACTTGACGTGCGTCGTGCATCGCAATCCAAGTGGCACTCGCCTCATGTTGTTCTCCATCTGCGTGCGGCGCCGCAGACCGGTTGACACCCATGATGTTCCCATTATGATCGCACAAAAGCCTGTCGATGCGTTGTCGAGGGCTTGGGTCTCGCAGATCAGGAGGTCGCAAAATGCGATGGAACGCACTGGTTTTGGGCATGTTGGTTGTCGGGTTGGGTTTTGTCGGGTGCGTCAAGCCGGAAAACGACTTGGACGAGGCGCAAAGCGTTGACGCCTACGACTACGCCATGCCGCTACACTATGAATCGCCCCAGCCGCCGGTCGAGGGTGCAGCGGCGGGCGAGGATTCGTACGAGGCCTATGCGGGCGTTGCCTCGCCGGAAGCCGATAGCACGCCCATCGGCTCATCGCGCTACCACGTCGTGGTCAAGGGGGATACGCTCTACTCCCTGGCTCGCGCCTACTACGACGATCAGCGCCGCTGGAAAGACATCTACCAGGCTAACCAGTCGGTCATCGCTGATCCGGACCTGATCCTGGTGGGGCAGCAGTTGATGATTCCTTAGAACGCGTGTGAGAAGCGGGACGAGAAACCGAGCCGCGACCGTGAGGGAGCGGTTTTCCGCAGATGATACCGCACCGCTTCCTTACGGGCGCGGCTCGGATAAGACATCTCACACACGCTCTTAGGGAAGCGGTCATCAGTTGTCGATTCTTACCAGAGGAACTGACCGCTGACACCTGTGGGCCACAGGCAGGACTGAGAACTGATGGCTGACAATTGACTTTGATCCGGGCGCTGGGCCGGCGCCGGGAGGTTGCGTTGTGGCTTGCCAGCTCGCCCTTGACGATTCCGTTCAGTTCGTCAAAGGCGTCGGACCGGCTCGGGCGACGCAATTCGCATCGCTTGGCGTTCATACCGTCGGCGATCTGATCGAGCATTTTCCCTTCCGGCACGAGTTGCGCCCGAAATCGCAGGCGATCGGCTCGTTGCGTGAAGAGGGCGAGACAGTCACCGTCGTCGGCGAGCTGCGTCGCATCCGCACGCGCGGGCCCAGGCATCGCCTGAGCGTCCTGGCGGAGGTTATCGACGGCACCGGCGTCTGCAAGGTCCGCTGGTTTAACTCACCCTTCCTGGTTGATCGCATTCACGAAGGGCAGATCGTTCGTCTGACCGGCAAGATCGAGGTGCCTGACAGGTACGCCTCGATGGCCAATCCGCAGACGGTCTTCATCGATCACGATGAAGATCCCTTCGCCGGCGATGCGGATCGGTATGATCCGGTCTATCCCGCCACGGGTCAGCTTGCGTCGCGCGATATCGGCCGGATTATCCGTAGGATTCTGGACGACGCGGTTGCCCTGATCACGGATTTCGTCCCGCCGCGCCTTCGCGAGTTGCGATCGCTTCCCCCACGAGCTAAGGCCGTTCGCGGGCTTCATCTACCGACCTCGCCTCAGGACGCAACGACCGCTCGTCGCAGGCTGGCCTACGACGAGTTTTTGCTAATGCAGTTGGCCGTGCGAATGCGCCGCCGATTTCTGCACGACGACGCCAAAGCACCCGTGGTCGTCACCACCGACAAGATCGATCACCGGATCCGAGCCCGCCTCCCGTTTGACCTGACGCCGGGGCAAAACGTCGCCGTCGATGAGATACGCCGCGACCTGGGGCAATCCAAGCCGATGAACCGTCTGCTACAGGCCGACGTGGGCGCGGGCAAGACCGCCGTCGCCCTGTACGCGGCCTTGACCACCGTTGCGAACCGCCGGCAGGCGGCGTTGCTCGCTCCCACCGAGGTGCTGGCCGACCAACACCGCGCCAAGGTCGAGCAATACCTGGCGGGCAGCCGCGTTCGGATCGGTTATCTCGTCGGCTCCACGGCCAAATCGCAACGGGCAACGCTTCTGGGAAACCTGCGGGCCGGGTCGATCGACATGCTGATCGGAACGCACGCCATCATCGAAGAGGACATCGGCTTTCGCGACCTCGGCCTGGCCATCATCGACGAGCAACACAAGTTCGGCGTCGCCCAACGCGCCCGGCTTCGCTCGAAAGGCACCGCACCGCACACTCTTGTTCTGACTGCTACGCCGATTCCGCGAACCTTGGCCATGACGGTCTTCGGCGATCTGGACGTCTCCACCATCAATGGGCTTCCGCCGGGGCGTCGGCCCGTGCAGACGTACCTTGCCGGTCCCGATCTGCGCGAGCGAGCGTGGTCGCATATACGTACACGGTTGCAGGACGGGGACCAAGCCTTCATCGTCTACCCGCTCGTCGAGGAATCGCAGGCACTGCCGCTGCGAGCCGCATCCGAGCAGGCGGACCACCTGGCGAAACATGAGTTGGCCGGTCACCGGATCGGCCTGCTGCACGGACGGATGAAGCCTTCGGAAAAGAGCGAGGTCATGAACGGTTTTAGAAACGGCGACATCCAGGCGCTGGTGGCTACGACCGTCGTTGAGGTAGGCCTGGACGTGCCCAACGCCACGATGATGGTCATAGAGCACGCCGAGCGGTACGGCCTGAGCCAGTTGCACCAGCTTCGCGGACGAATCGGCCGAGGTAGCAAGCAGGGCGTGTGCTATCTGATGACCGAGTCCGACGGCGGCCCGGCCCTTGAGCGATTGAGGATCCTATGCGAAACCAACGATGGATTTCGCATCGCCGAGGAAGACTTGCGCTTGCGCGGCCCGGGCGAGCTGCTGGGCAAGCGGCAACACGGCCTGCCGAATTTCAAGGTGGCCGGCTTTGCTGAGGATATTGATCTTCTTACCGACGCCCGCGACGACGCCGCGGCGATACTACAGGAAGATCCCACATTGTCATCGCCCGCCCATCGCCTGTTGCGCCGAACCCTGACGCGACGATACGCTGAAACTCTGCCGTTAATCGACGTCGCATGATAGCGTGTCGATGATGTCGGCTCGCCGCCGGGTGGCATGGCCAAACGGCTGGGTGGCATGGCCAAGCGGAGCGAGGAACGAGCGCAGCTTGACCGTGAAACCGAACATCACAATGGTTAGCGAAGATAGCCAAGTAGGGCAGGACGAGCGCAGCGAGACCTGCCGTCTCGGTTGTCAATTGACCGGCTGGAAAGCCGGTCCCACACCTGGCGACATGGGTAGACGTTTGCATTGAATCGCGCCCGTCGAATTGTTACACTGGTGTGATTACCGGGCCGGACAGGCCGGCCCTTGCTTTGACGTGGAACTCATTGGAGGGACCAGCGATGAAACGCCTTGTATTGACGATTCTGCTAGTTGTGGGGTTGGCTGCAGCCTCCGCCCACGCCCAGCGCACCATCCGCGTGCCGGGTGAGTACCCGACCATCCAGGCCGGCATCGACGTAGCCGAGAACGGCGACACGGTCCTGGTGGCTAACGGGGTCTACAAAGGCGAGGGCAACAAGAACCTCGACTTCGGCGGGAAGCTGATCACCGTCCGCTCCGAAAACGGGCCCGATAACTGCGTCATCGACTGCGAAGACGAAGGCCGGGGATTCTTCTTTCACAACGCAGAGACCGAAGCATCGGTGCTGCAGGGCTTCACCGTGAAGAACGGCAAGGTGGAACGAGGAGGTGGGATACTCTGTGACAATAGCAGCCCGACGATCACCAACTGCACAATTGCCGACAATTGCGCGTGGTCGTCCCGGTTGGCCTACGGTGGGGGGATCTACTGCAACAACAGCAACCTGAGAATCACCAAGTGCACAATTGCGGGCAACACGGCTGAGGGCGAGGAAGATCCTGTGCAGGGGGGCTCGGCTTGGGGCGGTGGGGTCTATTGCAGCAACAGCAGCCCGACGATCACCGAGTGCACCATCACGGGAAATGGGGCATACGGGGGTGACGCAGCGGAGATACACGGGGATGGCGGTGACGCTCAAGGTGGGGGCCTCTTCCACACCGGTTCCGACAGGCCAACGATCACTAATACCACGATTGTGGAGAACACCGCGGTGGGAGGTCTGGGTGGGTATGCGGGGCAGCAGGACGGCGAGGCCAGAGGCGGCGGGATGTACAACGCCACCAGCAGTCCGACGCTGACCAACTGTACGTTCAGCCGCAACTCGGTCCACACCCCGCCCGGCGGCAGGGGCGGCGGAATGTACAACGCCACCAGCAGTCCGACGCTGACCAACTGCGCCTTTAGCGGGAATAGTGCCGGTGAAGGCGCGGGGATGTGCAACTACAACTCCAGCAGCCCAACGCTGGCCAACTGTACCTTCAGCGGGGATAGTGCCTTCGATGGCGCGGGGATATACAACTGCAACTCCAGCAGCCCAACGCTGGCCAACTGTACCTTCAGCGGGAATAGTGCCCTGGGTAATGGCGGCGGGATGTGCAACTACAACTCCAGCAGCCCAACGCTGACCAACTGCACCTTCAGCAACAACTCGGCCCACAACGAGGGCGGCGGGATGTACAACCGGGATGCTAGCAACCCGACGCTGACCAATTGCACCTTCAGCGGCAACTCGGCCAAGTGGGGCGGCGGGATGTACAACGTTGTTGGCTGCAGCCCAACGCTGAGCAACTGCACCTTCAGCGGGAATAGTGCCGTGCGTGATGGCGGCGGGATGTACAACTACAATTCCTGCAACGCCACGCTCACTAATTGCGTCCTGTGGGGTGATACGCCGGATGAAATAGACGGTCCCGGCAATCCTGTGGTGACCTACAGCGACGTGCAAGGCGGTTGGCCGGGGGAGGGGAATATCGACGAGGACCCGTTGTTCGTACAAGGCCCGCTGGGGGAATTCTATCTAAGCCAGATCGCAGCCGGGCAGCCGGACGACAGCCCCTGCGTCGATGCCGGCAGCGATACAGCCAAGAACCTTGGGCTTGATGAGTATACGACGCGCACCGATGAAGTCGGCGATAAAGGCATCGTG
>Ga0114922_10000329_pt1 | contig 45677 bp, 38 predicted proteins | sample AartaG_FD_100975 | JGI IMG/M metagenome (GOLD analysis project Ga0114922, IMG submission 100975) | Deep subsurface microbial communities from Aarhus Bay to uncover new lineages of life (NeLLi) - Aarhus_00045 metaG | ecosystem: Environmental > Aquatic > Marine > Oceanic > Sediment | place... | reverse complement strand
TCTGATTTGTTGCCGTTTTCCTGCGGCCGGACGTAGGTGTGGATGTGCTCGTTGACAGAGCCGGAATAGAGGCCGACGGCGGCTCCGGTTTTTCTGTCCCAGTATGTTTCGTGCGGTCCGCGTCCGAACCACCTGATTGTATTAAACTCAGCGGGCACGGCCATCTGCATCCCGAACCGAGGCAGGTCCGGCACTTTGTTGCCACCCGTGGTGAGAGTCGCATCAACAACGACATCACCGCTGCCGTAAACGGTATAAATAGTCTTGTAGGTGGAGTTTGTTCCGACGGGGATGATCGCTTCGGTGGTGATGCGCACTATCTGGGGCTTAAGCTGTTCGGCTTTGACAGCTTTGACGGTCCGGTTGGGTCCGGCATTACGCCAGACGCCGAGGCGTCTGGGCATGCCGTTTCCGTTGTCATTGTCGATGGGAACGCGCCAGAAGTTCGGGACCAGCGGCGAGGCGATAAGCTGTTTTTTCCCGAAGACAAAAGATTCAAGTGCACCCGAACCTTTTCCAAAAGTCAGTTCAAAACCACGGCCCGTGACGGTGATTTTCTGCGCCGTTTGTTTGAGCGTAAGCGGCGGCGTGGTGTTCGGGTCAACAATTGGCGCCGGCGGGACGTCGAAGGGAACCTGGAACTGGTCCCAGGCGACGATGTGTCCGCGCCCGGCCCAGGAAGTATCGGCGGCAAGAGAGAAGGTTATTTTGAGCCAGTATTCGGCGCCAGGTTGAAGCTCTGGCTTTTTGAAGGGAATCTGCAGGTTACCTTCAGCTTCAGGAGCCAGAGAAAGTTTCGGCAATGTTCCCTTTTGAATGATGTATCCGTCGCCGGAAAGCTCCCAACTAATTTCAGTGAAATCGAGGTTTAGGAAATCGTATTCGTTTTGGAGACGGAACTTTCCTGCAGGGATATCAATGGGCAGAACATGAATGCGCTGATATACCTTCTTGACCTCATAGAGTGAGGGATTGGGTTTTCGGTCGGGTTGGACCAGTCCGTTGCAGCAAAAGTTTCCGTCGTTGGGCTTGTCGCCGAAATCACCTCCGTAGGCCCAGAATTCCTTTCCGTCAGGGCTTTTTTTTCGGAGACCCTGGTCTGCCCAGTCCCAAATAAATCCTCCGATAAGGCGTTTGTGAGAGCGGATGGCGTCCCAGTATTCCTTAAGGTTGCCGACGGAGTTGCCCATGGCGTGGGCATACTCGCAGAGGACCATCGGTCTGACATCAACAGGGTCTGTGGCGATACGAACGATTTCCGGGATGCGTGCATACATACGACTGATAACATCAACGTAGTAGGGGTCTTTGGGCCGGCCCCATGCGCCTTCGTAGTGAATAGGTCGGGTGGGGTCATAATCCTTAATCCATGCGGACATGGCAGCGTGGTTCGGCCCACAGCCGGTTTCGTTGCCGAGCGACCAAAAGATAATGCTTGGATGGTTTTTATCTCGCTCAACCATCCTGATAGCACGCTCAACAAAGGCATTTGCCCAGCCGGCTACGTTGGACAGTAATCCTTTCAGGCCGTGAGATTCAAGGTTGGCTTCATCTATCAGATAGATACCGTACTCATCACAAAGGTCGTACCAGGTGGGGTCGTCGGGATAGTGAGATGTGCGAACGGCGTTGATGTTATGTTGTTTTAGTATTTTTATGTCCTGGAGCATTCGGCTGACAGGGACAGCGCGGCCGTGGTCCGGGTCGTGCTCATGCCGGTTGACGCCGAAGAGCTTGATGGATTTGCCGTTGACTAAAAGGCGGCCGTTTTTGATTTCAACTTTGCGGAAACCAATACGGCAGCTTACCCTCTCGATGACCTGCCGGTTAGCGTCCCTGAGGGTGAGTACGAAGGTGTAGAGGTATGGAATTTCGGCGGACCATTTATGGGGATTTCTGACTTTGGCTTCGAGCAGCGCGAAGTTGACGTTGCCTCTTTGCGGATATCTTTCACCAATAATGGACGCGACATCTCTGGTAAGAGGTTTAGACAAAACGGCTCCTTTTTCCTGGTCATAAAGTTGGGCTTCGATGGTCCATCCCTTAAGATTCTGTCCGCTGTAGTTGGCAATCTTGGGACGGACCATCAGGGTGGCATCGGTGTAGTGGTCGTCAAGGTCGGTTTGAACGAAGAAATCACGGATGTGGACCTGTGGGGCAGCGAAGAGGTAGACGTTTCGGTAGATGCCGCTGAGCCGCCACATGTCCTGGTCTTCGAGATAGCTGCCATCGGACCAGCGGTAGACTTCGACGGCGAGTATGTTTTCGCCTGCCTTTAGGTATTTGGTGACGTTGAATTCGGCCGGTGTCATGCTGTCCTGGCTGTAGCCAACCTTTCTGCCGTTGAGCCAGACGTAGAAGGCACTTTTAACGCCGTCGAAGTGGAGGAAAATCCGGCGGTCTTTCCATTCGTCGGGAATGGTGAACTGTCTTCGGTAGGAGCCGACAGGATTGTAGCTGTGAGGGATGTAGGGCGGATTAGGCGGGAACGGGTATGGAACATTGAGGTAGATAGGGATTCCATAGCCGTGCATCTGCCAGTTGGAGGGGACGGGTATTTCGCGCCAGCCGCTGACATTGTATTCGGGCCTGTAAAAATCGACGGGTCTGTCGGCGGGTTTACGGACCCAGTGGAACTTCCAGCTGCCGTTGAGCGATTTGCAGAACGGCGAGGCTTTGCGGTCGGCCTTGAGGGCCATTCGGGTATCGAGGTAGGGGATGAGGGTACAGTGGCCGGGCTCTTTGTTTATGCCTACGACCTCGGGATTTTCCCAATCGGGCGTCGCCAGTCCTTGGGACTCCTTCCGGATGTCCGTCTCGGCAACACGACTTTGTTGTTGACCGCAGCCGGCAAGAGTAAGCGGGATTACGAATACGAGCAGAAACAATCCTGATTGAAAAAGACGTGTCCGGTTAGACATTGATAAACTCCTTTCATTATCTCCAAAGGACGCCTGACGGCGGAAACAGGCCATTTGCTTGTGGAAAATTTATCTTAAAGTAAAGGTCTTTGCAAGAGTTTTTTGATTGGCCGAGTGGGGGTGTGAGTTTACAAAATAGCGTCCGGGCGATTTAGGTTTGGATCCATTGGGGATTATGTATTTCAACCACTGAATCGAGCAGGTCCGTGTTTGTCAGATTCTTTTTGATGTAAAGGCTTTTGATTCTTGCCAGGACCTCTGATGATTCCACCTCCCGGAGGAAATCAACAAGCTGCCTGAGTGCCAAATTCTCAAGCCTTACCTCGACGATTGTCTCAGAGTGGCTCGGCCCAATTTGTAATACCTGCTGCTTCATTGTTGCCACTTTTGTTGCAAGGCCGTGCTCTCGGATTAAAGATTCCAGGAATGGCAGCAGTTCAAATCCTTTCTCCTGCGAAGCCGCTTTTGTGCGTAAATTGTCGAGACTGTCACGTAGAAAATTATATTCGCTGCTTCTGGAACGAAGTTTTTGAAGTTCATCCTGTTTTTCAGATATGACTCGGCGTAGAGTTTCTGTCCTCTCAATAGCGGGCTTGACCGCAAATGTAAACAGCACCAGGCCCCCTACGAGAGTTGCTAAAGCGACAGCCGACAATTTTTCTCTTCGTGTTAAACGTATCATTTTTGCTCCTGTATCGCTGAAGATATCAGGACGGTAAAGTATATTGCATTGCTTTTGGGGTCTTTCTGCACGTCCTTGACATCGACAAGGGTAAAGCCGGGAATTTTTTGTAAAAGCCGCTGCCACCTGTACACTGATTCAAACGAGCTGCAGCTTCCACGTAATCGGACCGATTCGGTGGTTATCAACAGGTCGTCGATTTTTATATTTCCCTGCGAAGGAGTGTTCGCAGTGATGTTGTACAGGACCTTAAGCGGCGTCAGGTCGGTTGGACGGAAGGATGCTCTCATCAGGTAATCGGCTCGAAAAGCTGCCAGCTTTTGCTCTAATTGGATAAGCGGGTTTACAATATTTGTTTCTTCAGGCAGTGTGCGTTGAAAAGTTTCTCTGGTTTCTTTTTTTATATTTGCATATTTAGTTTCCAAGTGTGAAAGTCGCATAAACAGGCCGACCAATGAGAAGACGGCAATTGCAGCGGCAAGTGCTGCGCAAATTACGAGCTCTTTTCTCAGGTCTAACGTTGGCTTCGTATCGACATTGTCGGCCTGTAGAAAGTTAATGCCTACAGTTTTGTCGGGCGCCAATGCCCTCAAGGCAAGACCAACAGCGACGGCTGTTGCATCATCGCCATTATGCTCAGGTGAGTGCTTTACCCTGGCGTAAGGCTCAACTGTGACTATTTGACATCGCAGGTTTTCTTTAACGGCAGCTTCAAGTTCATTAGAAACACCGCCACCGATTGCCAGGTATATTTTAGAGTCTCGTTCAAAACGTGCGCCAAATACTTTTTGCCGGGTAACTTCCACTTCGCGCACTAAAGTTTCTGCAATGTGTTTTTGAGCCGAATCGATGTTGTTGTCGGAGTGGGAAACAATCGGAATGTTTCTAACGATTAAAATATTATTGTCTTCGGTAACTGCCAAAGTAATGTACGATTCATCTATATATGCGATGATAGCCTGGCCGGTCGCAATTTCGGGATGATTGACTGCAACTGTAGAATGAATCGCAAAGATTGCCGTATCCACCAGATTAGGTTGTGTTTTTGTCCCGGATAAGATGTTTAGTCTGTCGCGAAGCGATGCTCTGCTTACCGCTGCTGTAAGAACAGAATATTTCTCGCCCGGCAACTGGCGGTAAGAACATGCCTGAGCAACGATTTCATCCGGTTCTATCGGGAAATTGTATTCCAATGCGGACTTAGTGAGTCGGCGAATTTGCTCCGGGGGAGGCAAGTCAGTTTCGAGACTTCGAAAGAAGACAGCATCATGCGGCATCGAAATTGCTATATCCGCACGCTGGTCAAAACCATGTTTGCCGGAAAGTTGCCTTAGAATCTCCGTCGGCGAGTCTTCACTTCGCCGTGTTGGTGCGCTGAAGACTTTTTCGATGCACAATTCATCCGGTGTGCGAACGATTTGTACCGCACGCAAATAAGAGCGACCAATATCTATGCCAATGCACCGCTTAACCATTATCTTTTCTTTGGTCCTTTTCTACATAAATACCGTAGCTGTATGTCCTTATAGCTCTTTGTATGAAATCACCTCGACGTTTTTAGTTTTCAGATTTTTTCCAAGTATTGCCGTTATTGTGCGGCCGGCTTTGTCAACATTTCCCTGCGCTCTGACGTGATAGTATTGGTCTGCCGGGCTGACAGTAACCGACTTTCTGATTGCGTTGTAGATACCGTCCGTCATTCCGGGGACATCCCGAAGCTCTGCGATACTGCCAAAGGGCTTGAATTTTCGCCTGTCAATAATCATCTGAGCCAGAACAGGGTCCATCTTTTCCGACAAACTTTCAATAACGCGCTTTGGAGCACAGTTAATGTTGATTTTACCATCGCCGTAAACCGTTATATAGTCACGCATACGCTCGAAAACCTGCGGCGTGATTCCTTTGACCAGCAGGAGCTCTTCGGTTGTACCAAGTGAGGCATTCCTGCATCTGTAAGGAGTCTCTAACCTGCCATAGTAACCTGACTCTGCTCCTGAATTTTCGTGCTTTATAAAAGGCAGGTATGTTACCTTGTCATCGCCATCGGTCCAGTCAATGATTGCGGGCACAAGACCGTAGCCAATATGAGAATGGTCACTTTGTTCCTGATTCAGCAGGTCGATGAGCCGAAGTAACTGGTCTATTCCGGCTCGATTGAGTCTGCCGTTCTTGTCTTTAAGCAGGTTGACATTTAATTTGGCGCTTTCTTCAGTAATAGTTATCGAGCACTTTCCATCATCAATATCAAAAGTATTTTCCTCCGAAACCGGATTCAGTAACGTTTTGTTTGTTTTGGTATCGTCGGTGTCCTTGATAGCTGCAATAGCAACATTTAGCCCCGCCTTTGCACAATTGAGTGCCTGCGCGGATTTTTTGAAATCGTCGACGGTATGCAGGTTAGTACGGGATTGATAGTTGAAGCCAAGCAGCAGGACCGCCAGGCAGATGAGCATGCACAGGACAACAACAAGTACAAATCCCCTTCGTTTTGTTTTTGTTCTTTTCAGTCTCATTGCTTGTTGACCGATACTAACGCCTCTGTATAGCTTTATTAGCTTGATTCTTTCGACAGCATACATAGGCAATAGTGCCATAGTGGTATTGCCGGTAATTTTCGTCCTCACAGGTGATATTAATTCTCACCGCATTGGGCAGTGACTTCTTCTCCTTAAAATCCCACGTATGCAGCCACTGCTGTCCGTCAAAAAATGCCAATTCGACGGACTCGACGTTTCCTGCAATCGGCTGCCAGTTTTTGTTTTCGACAAGACTTTTAGGCGCACCGACAAATCTTTCCTGGCTAAAAAAAAGCGTGCCAATGCTTTTGTCAAATTTGTAAGTGGTCTCGAACAGGCCATCCAGCGTGGCGCATCCTTCTGATATGCCGCTCATAGTTACCAGTTGCAAAATCTCTCCGCCTGTCTCGCCTGAGTTACCATTAAAATAGCTGATTACATTTTCAGGCATCTTTTCTCTTTGCCGAAAAAGCGGTCTGGCCGGGGATTTATACTCTTTGGCTGAACCAACATACGAGCAGCGTATCTGCCGAGCTATCTGCTCCAACACTTTCCTTCCCTGTCGGGACAGCGCTATCCTGCTCTTGCAGCTTCTCGCCGACTTTGATGTTGCAAAATAGCTGCCGTACACCATAGAGACAATGGTTACGATTATCGCTGCGGCCACAAGAATCTCGATAAGTGTGAACCCCGTTAGAAGTCCGTTTCGAAGGTGAGTAACCCGATTTGCACGGGTTACTTCTAACGGGGTGAAGCCTTTTTTATCGTGCCGACTTTTCATGGTAGCTTCCTGTCAGCAACATAAGTTGACATTTGCAGATGTTTCCGCCTGATACCCTGTTTCCAACTGACATCGACAAATATTCTTCGCAATCCGGCAATGTCCATTCCGTCCAGTTGTGGCGGCAGCAGGTCTGTAACTTCCGTTTGCCATTGCAAGGCCAGGGCATTCCTTTGCACAGTGCCGGAATTGGTTCCTTCTTCCGGGAAGCCTGCGGCCAGCGTCTCTGCGATTTTCTCATTTGCCAAGAAAACGGCCTGAGAGGTTATCTGGGCTGTGTCAGTCATATTAACGCTGATAATATGCAGTCTTATCAGCGCCAGCAGAGAAATTGAGACAATCACAAGAGCTACGAGGACCTCTATGAAGGTAAATGCGTTTTTTCTTGTTCCCCTGGTTGCTGCATGTCTATTTTTCATTTTACTCACTCTTCGAGGTTCCAGCTTTCGATATCAGCGTTTTTGTCTGTGCCGCCGTCCTCCCCATCCTTGCCGTAAGATTCCAAATCATAGTCTTTGCCGTACACTCCCGGAGAAAGATAGATATACCTATTGCCCCAGGGGTCCGATGGCACCTTATCAAGATAGCCGTCACTGTTATAGCCCTTTATGCCGGGGTCCGAGACGAGGACTTCAAGGCCTTCGGAGGTGGTGGGGAAACGCCCGGTGTCGGTCTTGAATAGTGCTAACGTAGATTCGATACTGCGTATATCAACTTTGGCCTTCATTCTGCGGGCCTGTTCAGGCCTATCTAATATCCTCGGCATAACGATGGTAGCCAACAGCCCCAAAATCACGACCACAATCATAAGTTCAATCAGGGTAAAACCCTTACGTAGCGTATAGTGTTGTGTTTTTTCTCTCATCTTCTCAGAGCTCCCTTAAAGCACCTGATTTATGTCAAATATCGGCAGTAAAATGGCTAATACGATAAAGCCCACAACTGCCCCCATCAACAGAAGTATCGCAGGCTCAAGCAGCGAGGTCAGCGTTTTTGTTGTCAGTTCAACCTCGCCGTCATACATATCGGCAATATTTATAAGGCCGTCTTCAATATTGCCGCTTATCTGGCCTGTCGCTATGATGTGATACACAATTGGCGGGAACAGTCCGGTTTTTCTTATTGCATTTGCAATAGCATCTCCCTTGCTGACCAGGTCCTTCACCGAGTCCATGGCGCCTGCAATAAAGCTGTTTTGAATGACCTGTTTTGCAATTTCCAGGGCGCTGAGTATCGGGATGCCGCTGATAAGGAGTATCCCCAACGTCCTGGTCAAACGTGCTATTTCCGACTTGAGAAAAAGTTTACCAAAAAGAGGCAGCTTCAATTTCCAGCGGTCCGTAAACATCCTGCCCTCTTTGGTTCTGCAAGCCGCTCGAATTCCCAGTAGAAGCAAAAAAAGTACAGGGACAAGGAACTTCAAATATGTTTTCATAAAGGCGCTTATTGAGATAAGCAATCTTGTAGGCCAGGGAAGAGACCTGTTCATTTCGATAAATATTGCCGTTATGCTGGGAACCACGACTGACATAAGGAATACCACCACTACCACCGCGACCACAATCATCATCACCGGATATGCAACGGCTGATTTGACCTTAGCTGCGAGATGTACGCGTTTTTCCAGAATATCGGCCAGGCGCAAGAGTACCTCTTCCAGGTTCCCACCCATTTCCCCAGCGGCCACCATGTTGACGAATATACTCGAAAAGACATTCGGATGCTTGCCGAGCGCTTCGGCCAGTGTGCTTCCTGAATTAACATCGTTAGCAGCTTGTTCCATAATTTCTGCAAGAGGATTGTCCCTGCCCCGAACACCTTGCAACTGTTCGACTAATGCTGACAGGGCAGGTACAATGGGGAGCCCCGCGCGCAGCAGTGTCGCCAAGTGACGAGCAACCCTACAGATGTCCCTCGTACGGATTCTTCTAAAGATGTCCCTTTCGTATGTCTTTTGCACCCCGGGTGAGCCATCGCGCTGGTTCCCCTGATGCGTCGAGACCGGCTTCTTGTTACTTAACAGCTTGTATTCAACTACCGACACGTTCGGTCACCCCCGTATTTGTTTGCACATAATCCTGCGTAACCATGCAGACTTCTTCGAGAGTGGTTTTACCGGCCAGGGCCTTACACAATCCATCCTCTCGCAAGGTGCTCATACCTTTCTCGATGGCAGCTTCTTTTATGATGTGTGAGCCGCTCCGTTTGTTTATGAGCTCCTTGATGTCGTCATCTATAACGAGCAGCTCAAAGATTCCCGTCCTTCCCAGGTATCCTGTGTCCAGGCAATTCTCGCAGCCGAGTCCTTTGTAGAAGAGCTCTTTCATTTTAGAAAGTCTTTCTTCTTCCGGCCATAGTGAAATCACCTGCTCGTCCGGAGTATACGGCCTTTTGCACTCCGGGCAGATAACTCGCAGCAGCCGCTGCGCCATAACAGCAACCACCGACGATGAAATCAGGTAAGGTTCAATGCCCATATCAATTAGCCGGGTCACCGCTGAGGCCGCATCATTTGTATGCAGAGTGCTCAAGACCAGATGGCCTGTAAGGGAGGCCTGGATTGCAATTTCAGCGGTTTCAGGGTCACGAATTTCACCTATCATAATTACATCGGGGTCCTGCCTGAGAATGTGGCGCAGGCAGTTGGCAAATGTAAGATTTATCTTCGGCTTTATTTGCATTTGCCCGACACCGGGCAGTTGATACTCAATCGGGTCTTCAACCGTAAGGATGTTTTTCTCTTCGCTGTTAAGCTCGCTCATGGCTGCATAGAGCGTGGTTGTTTTGCCGCTGCCCGTAGGGCCGGTGAGCAAAATTATACCGTGTGCCAATCTAATCAGCTTCCTGAAGTGATTAAGTACCTCCGGGCAAAAGCCTATCTCGTTCAAACCTAATTCACCGCTTCCTTTGTCCAGCAACCTCAGCACGACCCGTTCGCCGCCCGATGTCGGGATGACCGAAACTCGAATATCTACATAGTTCTCGCCTATCTTAATCCGGCTTTGGCCGTCCTGAGGCAACCTTCGTTCGGCGATATTGAGATTTGCCATAATTTTTAATCGTGACACGAGGGCCGCAATCTGCTGTTTCGGCAACGTAAGTATATCATGCAGTACGCCGTCAACTCGAAAGCGTATCCGGGCCTCATTCTCGTATGGTTCAATGTGAATATCGCTGGCCCGGCTGTGCACCGCCTGGAAGAAGATTTTATTGACTAATTTTATGACAGGAGCCTTGTTGGCAATGTTGAGCAGGTCCTCGGGCTGGGTCTGCCCCAAAGCTCCATCAGCAGCATTATGATTACTCGGTGAATCCTGCACGTTGGGGTTTTCATTATCACTGCTGATACTCGTGCTCTGATAATAGCAGCGACTGATGGCCTCCTCTATTTCAGAGGCGGGGCAGATAACCCGGCTGCAAGGCCGGCCCAAGATGGTCGAAATCGCATCGTACGCTTCGACATTGAGCGGGTCGGCCAAGGCAATTGCAACCCCGCCGTTTTCCGAAAGAATGGGGAGAGCGCATTGTTTTTTGAGAAACTCAAGCGGCAGCTTCCGTACGAGCTCCGGATTCAACCCCTCAAGGGGTATGTTTTCCAAACACTGACTTTGCAGTTGTTTTATTAGTTGTTTGTCCGGTTTTGTGCTCACCGGTTGTCTCCTTCTCCCGCACCAAAACGGCGTGAGCGGTTCGACTGAGCTCACCGTCGAAGTCCGAAGCTCTTTTGGTGCGGGATTAGTGCTTCCTGCTGTTTTTCTCAAGCTCTTCCAGCGCCGGCTCCATTTCCTTCTTCTTCTTCTCGGTTATCCGCTCAAAATCCTTCTGGCTGCTGATAACATGTGGCGTTATGAATATGAGCAGATTCGTTTTTTGCAGCTGGTCTTTCTGGAATCTAAACAAACCACCAACCAGAGGAAGGTCGCCCACCAGTGGAATCTTCTTCTCAATAGTTGTTTTGTCATCACGAATAAGGCCGCCGATTACAACAGTCGAGCCGCTCTGTATAGAAACAACAGTCTGAGCCTGCCGTTTAGCCGTTGTGGGTGTTTCCGTGGAAGAGCTTGTAACATCTTCAACAAGTTTCGAGAACTCGCTGTCGATTTCGAGTCTGACAAGTCCGCCCTGACTGATGTGCGGTGTTATCTCGAGGCTGATACCAACGTCCTTGTATTCGTATGTTTTTATTACCGTCGGAGTCATAGGGTCGGTCTCGGTAATTCTTGATTCCATAACAAACGGCCTGTTTTCACCGACGATTATTTTCGCCTTGCTGTGGTTGGAGGTTGTGATATGTGGTGTCGAAAGGATATTAACTCCCGACTGTTTCTCCAAAGCGTGCAGTACCGACCCAATTCTTATATCTTCGCCGCTTCCTCTCCATGCGCCGACGGCCAGGCCCTCAAGATTTCCGCTAGCAAAGTCCACTCGTGGTCCGAAACTTGTTGCCCCGAAAAATCGGACACTATCTTCCACGGCCTCGTCAAGTGTAGCCCAGTCGATACCAATTTCGGTTAAGCCGTCTTCACTAATCTCCACAATGAACATTTCAACTAAAACCTGCTCGCGAACTATGTCCAGCTTTTCGATAATCTCGTAGATAACCTCAAAGTCCTGAGCTGAAGCGGCGATGATAAGTGCGTTTGTACCCTCGTCAGCAGTAACCTGGACCTGCTGGGTGGCTTCAAGTGCGCCGGTAATTCTCAAATTTGCAAGGGCGGCGGTAAGTGACCCGGCAACCTCTTTGGCCTGTGCGTTTTCGAGGTACACAACGTGAACATTGTTTGTACCCGTAGGCCGTTGAACGTCGAGCTGCCTTATTAATCCCTCGATTGTCAAAGTCGCCTGAGTATTGGCAACAACGATAAGGGAATTAGTCCTTATATCAGGCAGAATTTTTATACCTGCCTCACTTTGAGACGTGCTTCGGCTGCGCCCAACCTGTGAAGAGGTAAGCCTGCTTTTCTCTATTATGCGGGCTATCTGCTCACCGAGGACCTGTGCGGAGGCATAATTTAAGCCGAATACGGTAATCTGTTCTTTTACATCGAGCTTTTGAATAATTTTGGCGATGTGGTGTATATTCGAAGATGTGTCTGTAATCACAATCGAATTTGTCCTGGGGTAAGTTGCCATCTGTGCCTGTAGCTAAAAGGGGCTGAACAATCCGGCTGACATCCGCCGCATTAGCGTAACTGAGCGGAATAATCTGGGTTACGAGAGAATCGTTTTGGGGAATGTCTGAAGGATTACTGCCAAAGCGAACCTGCAGGTTGCGCTTGGCGGCCTCTGCTCTCGGTACTATCTTTACGAGATTTCTTCCAGCCGGAACGGCAGCGTACCCCTTGACTTCCAGAATCGATTCTAAAACCCTGTAAACGTCACGAAGGCGTATCTTCGTAGGGAACATCACCGTAACTGTGCCGCGGACACTGTCGTCCACGACAAAATTAATACCTGTTATATCGCCAACGGTCTTCAGCACCATCCGGATATCAACCTGGTCAAAGTTTACACATATAAGCTCATCAGCCATACCGGGTTTATCAAGTACAGGTAGATGTACCGCTGTCTCTGAAGATAGCTGCTCTGCTGTGGTGATAATGTTCTCGCTTATGGGTAAGGTCTCTCTTGAGGAATGAACTTGCGTTTTTGCAGCCGGTGGAATAATTTTCCTAAGGGTTGTAGCAATATTCGGTTTATATTCCAATGTTTTGTCGTTCTTCTTATCTGTTTCAGGTTTTGGAAGAGGAATTACCTGCTTAAGTTTTTTTCCACCGGCGGGGTTTGCAAGCATTGTGTCTGGCTGCTCAATTTGCTTTATATCAAGCCCTTTAGGATGCAACCGTTCAGTTATTTTTGCAATAAGTTCTTGTTTTGGCTGAACTGTCGCAGTATTAGACTCTGAGTTACACCCCGCAAGACTTGCGCAAAACACGCTTATAAGGTATAAAAAGCTATTTAACAGCGCCTGCTGATTTGGCTTATTTGTATTTCGGATTTTTAAGTCCATCGGTTTTACACAATCAACATTAGCTCTTAGATTTCTTACCAGGCCAACTTCACATAGCAAATGATAACTTTTTAGTTTTGTTGTCCCGCAACAGCTCTATATCCATCGCTGGTTGTGAGCTTGCTTTCTTGAATATCTGGTAAGCTTTTTGTTTGTTAGTCAGTCGATGCCCATTAACTCTGCGAACAATGTCACCGTTCCTCAGGCCGAGAGCTTTCGCTATGCCTTTATCTTCCAGGCCGGTAATCCTGAGTCCTTCCACCTCTCCATCGACGATATAGGGTTCAATAACCGCCTTCTTTAGCACACCTTCTGAGTCCCCGGATTTAACTCCAACGGTTGTGAGCCCGACTCCGACAGCAGTGTCAGACTTGGCCGGCGGATTCGTTTCAGCCGCTTTTGTAATATTTTTTGCCGAAGGCGGCTGAGCACCGCCAGCTTCTTCTCGCTGCGATTGGCCCATGCTGATATTTAGTATTTTTCTTTGGCCCTTATGAAGTAGTACTACCGCATCTTTTTTGATAGTTTCGATACGTGCTTCGGCAACGGTGTCACCTTGCCTGTATAGGCCGAGCTCATTGGTTTCAAGGTCTTTTATGATTGCTCGAGAGACCGGCGGGCTGCCGCAGATGGTGCCGTACAATGCTAAGCCAAGCTCTTTCCCATCTGACAGCACCATGTCAGAAGCATTGTTGCTCCGGAGAGATGTGTTTGCACTTAGCGAGGAGTCCTTGCCGCTGAATATATTTTGCTCGATAATCGCCGAATAGTTCTCGGGCGAGATTTCTGCTGCGCCTGCTGCTTCAACCGCACCTGAATTTTCACTGCCTGCTGCCGATGTTGGCGCAAAAATTTCTCCTGATTTTTTCAGTGTTATCACCGTCCTAACAATTACAGCCGAGAGCATGAGGATAAGCGTTAACTTACCTATGTAAAAGACCTTACAAAGATACAATTTACCACCCTTTCCTGTGTAAACATACTTTGTCTGCTTCAAAGTTTATCGTCTTGCCGCGCCATCAACTTAAGTCTGCTCCGAGTCTGCCGCTGCTGTAAGCCCTGTGCAGACGTTCACAGCAGCGCGGTCTCTAAAGAGACTTTTTTATGGGTCTATGTTTCAAGAAAAGTTAATTATCCTGATTACCCGTTTTTCAGGCTCACATAAGCCAAAATGTCGTGATGGCATAGCAGGTATTGGCCAGGCCGTGGAATAGAATTGGCGCTAATAACGATTTGGTCCGAATAAATAACCAGCCGGAAATCAGACCCGGCAGAAATGTCAGGACCGATATCATTTCCCCCTGAACGGTGATATGAGCAGCTGCAAAAACCGCAGCACTGAGCACAATACTTGCCCACTGTTGCAGCCGATGCTGTTTCCCCCCTGCTGTACTTGTCAACCTCAGAATATTGTTTTGCACATAACCCCTGAAAAATACTTCTTCAGCTACGGCAATATACATAAACTGATAAAACAACCAGCAGGCCCAGCCCTGTGCCGGTGAAGTCATGGTTCGCAAAGGTAATGCTAATCCCCAGTATTTAAGCAGCCACAGGCTACAAAGCATAACCGGAAAGGTAGCGATGCAGGTCCAGCCAACAATCCGAAGTGTAATTCTAATTTGCCTTACGTCGATACCAATCCCGGCAAACTCACGTCTTTTAATCGCTGCAGGGACAAGCGCGGCAGCTACCAAAATCACCGGAGTCACAAACCAGGTCGGTTTGAAAATGGAGCTTGCGCCAAAGACTCTCATTGCCAAAATTGCGGCAATCGTTACGACTGTGGTCTCTATAAGCAGCGATGCGTCGAGCTGCTTTAAGCTGGTGCTAAAAAGTTGAGCCGGCCCGACGGCCGGCAGTGGGTTGCTAATACTCAATTGTCTGGATGGATAGCTCGTTTTTAACATTCGCTTTTTGTAGTATTGCGTGTTTCCCTTTTCCGCCTGTCCCGCAGTTTCAGTATTACCATTGCCACAGTCAGGCCGATGTATGGCAAGAGGAGTTCCACTATGCCGGCCTGGCTGTCAGGAGATATCGAACATCCGCCGCCACCGCCGCCTCCAAAAAAGCCACCGAGGCCACCAAGCACTCCTCCAATAATAAATGGCGAAAAGTGTGTGGTCTTGAAGCGCAGAGCATGTAAACCCGAAGGTGTTACAATGGCCTGAACGTCTGTTATACCTTGTTGACTGAGTGTGTTGGTAAGTGAGTTATACCAATATGCTTTGTATAATACATTCTCGGAGCCGGAGACTTCGTATGGTATTGTAATCGTAACCGGCTTGGTAAATTCCATTCCACTTGGGCCAAATTCATAGACCCCGGTGGAGCGCTCAAAATTGAACTTTGGGGGATTCTTTATTCTTGAGATTGTAACCTCTACATCGCACAAATAGGTCCCCTGCGGCAGTTCGGCGGAAACATCGTCTACACTCTGTATAGCATTCCGCATTGTCCCCACAGTTGTTTTCGACGTAATAGAAACATTTGTTGATGCCAGTGCGACAGGTTCTATGAAAGTGCTTCCGGCATAACAAATATCCGTTCTCTCATTAGTCCACACTAAATACGGATGACCGTCTCCGTCTATGCCTATTGCCGGCTCACTTTGGTCTGAATTTGTGCCGTCATCCCCTACGAACACATTCGCCTTGTCACCCGAGCTATTTTAGCGGAATAATCCGGGCTTATTTCAGCGAAATACAGGTCTGCGTTTGCCCAGCGCTCATCCCGCCAGCAGGCAAAAACCTTTAAATCATTTCCTGTGCCCGTGGTGATAATCACTGGTGATATCTGGTCTGCGCCGGTGTCATCGTCGATAATGCTGCTTCCCGTTAGAGGACTCAGGCCGCCAGTGGTTTTAGCGTAGAAAATGTCGTCATCCCCATCTGTAGTTCTATCGTCAACCCAGACCAGATGCAAAATAGACCCGACAGCTTCGGTGGCAATGGCAGGACTTGATTGGCCATCTTCTTCGGCTACTACGGGAATATTTGTCCACGGACCGTTATTTGACGCAGCTCCGTAAATGTCCTTTTTCCCTTTGATCCTCGTATCCGTCCACACAACGTAAATAGTATTGTCGGAATCTACAGCAATGGCCGGTTCGACCTGGTCGGAAGTATCAGACGTTATTGGTGAAACTGCTTTTGTTGCAAAACCATCGCTCGATTTGGCTACATAAATATCCTGATTGCCGTTGCGGTCATCTTCCCAAACAATAGAAGCATTATTGGAACTGTCAACAACGATAGCAGGGTTGATCTGATTGGCGTCCGAGCCGGTGACCCTTATTTCAGCGGACCAGTCGTTTGAGGTTGATACGTAGATGTCCCAGTTTCCATTGCGGTTATCCTGCCAGGCAACATATAATTTGCCATCACTGCCCGTCGCAGTAACAGGATTACACTCAGCAGCATCGCTTGTTAGCTGAACGCTGCTGTCGAAATTGACTGCCCCATCTTCAAGTTTGCCGATATAAATATCTCTGCTGTCTACTACTCCTGCGTGCCAGGCTGCCCAGATATTGCCACTATTGTCACACACCGTCACAGGCCTGCCTTTTTTGATATTGCGCAGGTCGACCCTTGTGTTTTTGCCAAATGAAAGCATTTCTGTCTTGAAGGAGTAGGAATATTCGGCCATTGTGTTGCTGGCCAGGTCCTTGGCTTTTACCTTCACTCTTACAGACTCGTCGAGTTCGAAGTTTTGTTTCGGCTGATAGATAAATGTATAATCGGCTTTTGTGCCTATTCGGTGGCACTTGCCGTGTATGCTGCTGTGTGTGGTTGTATTACCTGAGTACACAAGATTGTCATCGACTTCAATTGTTACAGATTCGGGGTCAACACCTTTGCCGTCATCCACGACATGCAAAATTATCAGAGTATTTAGTGGTGCCTGTATTGAGTCGGCAGCCGGCGCACAATTAGTAACAACGGGAGCGGTTTCATCTATCTCATCGATTACAAAGTTTGCAGTAACCGATTTATCAGCATCCATGATGATAGTTGCTGGGTTGCTACTACCAGTTACTCCCCCCGTCCAGTTTACAAAGCTGTATCCCGGGTCATGAACCGCTTGCAAAGTAACTTCTTCACCATGGTTGTAAGTTGCCTTGTCCGGCGTCTTCGTTATTGAGCCGTTAACCGCAGTTACAGTTAAAGTGTACGTGTTAACGGCAAAGTTTGCGGTAACTGACTTATCAGCATCCATGATGATAGTTGCTGGGTTGCTACTACCAGTTACTCCCCCCGCCCAGTTTACAAAGCTGTATCCCGGGTCATGAACCGCTTGCAAAGTAACTTCTTCACCATAGTTGTAGCTTGCCTTATCAGGAGTCTTCGTTATAGAGCCGTTAACTGCGGTTACGTTTAGCGTATAGGTATTGATGGCAAATGTTGCAGTGACTGACTTGTCCGCATCCATGACGATAGTTGCTGGGTTGCTACTACCAGTTACTCCCCCCGCCCAGTTTACAAAGCTGCATCCCGGGTCATGAACCGCTTGCAAAGTAACTTCTCCACCATGGTTATAGCTTGCCTTATCCGGCGTCTTCGTTACTGAGCCGTTAACCGCAGTTATAGTTAAAGTGTATGTGTTAACGGCAAAGTTTGCGGTAACTGACTTATCAGCATCCATGATGATAGTTGCTGGGTTGCTACTACCGGTTACTCCCCCCGTCCAGTTTACAAAGCTGTATCCCGGGTCATGAACCGCTTGCAAAGTAACTTCTTCACCATGGTTATAGCTTGCTTTATCCGGCGTCTTCGTTACTGAACCATTAACGGCGGTCACCCCCAAAGTGTGTGTGACGGGTACACTGGCCCCGGCGTTATAAAGTTCTAATACCTCAGCCGTATTCAGAGGGCGATTATAGATACGTACTTCATCAATGATTCCGTGAAAGGCCTCAGTTCTGTCTGCTCTATCTCCATTGTTGCCGATGTCTGCGTATGTTTCCAACGTGGATAAACCTGAATAAGAGCCGGTTGCTTGGGCTGAGCCGTTGGCGTAAACGGTATAGTTCGACCCGTCCCAGGCAAGGGCAATGTGGTACCATTTCTGCGTATCTAAGTTTTCGATATCTGTGTGTCTTGTATGAGAATCCCCTAATCCTAAATCTAAATTACCAGAAGCATCATCTGTGTACAACTGTATTCTGTTAGACCAGGGTTGAGTAACGTGGCCAAAAAGGGTTTGATGAGAACTTGAAAAACTCTCGGCGTAAGCCCATAAGACTATGGTTCCACTGCTCCCATTGAGATTATCCGTTCCAATTTCCACAGCGTCATCCACGCCATCAAAGCTTAAGGCACCACCAACTCTACCTGTTGCCCACGTCGGCCCATTTATCAACGTTCCAGTATTACTATTGCCCGAAGAATCCACAGCACTATTGCCACTACCATCATCAAATTTCCAGTAACCTACTAAACCATCGTCATATTCATAATCTGTTGTTGTTTCTGTCATTGGGTTACCGGAAGTATCCTGCACATTTTCAACGGTTAAGGTATAGGTTCCTTCTGTGTGAGCTGAAGTTGTTAAAGTAACCGTATCAGTATCAAGCGAAGCTGCTGTTATAGATACAGAGATGCCACCAGTGATACCGTAGTTGCTGGTGTCTTCTGCTGATGTAATATCTAATGACTCACTGAAAGTAATTTCAACTGAGGTCTCAGAGGCACTGACTGATACTATAGATGGTGGCGTAGTATCCTGGAAGGTTGTCTCAGAAGCAATATTGCTTTTGTCTGATTCTAACCCTTGCCCGTTTACTGCTGAAACCTCATAGGAGTACGTTGTCCCGCCATTGAGGCCTATGTTTGAGTACGACGTAGAAACTGAGGTATCGATTTGGCTGCCGGCCCTGTATATCTTATAGTAGCTTACCCCCGATTCAGGATCGCTTGATGCATCCCAGGATAAATCTATCTGAGATTCGCTTACTGCTTGAGCTGTCAGATTCTGCGGTATAGAAGGCTGCGTAGTGTCGGGAGGCCCTGATAAGTATTCATAAGCGCCGATATCGTAGCCGGCCCCCAGCGGCCTGGAGTTTCCTAAGATATCAATATCGGGTGCTAAATCTGCACTTCCAGTATCAATTGCGGGACTCCCCGCTTTCAACGTAAAATCATAGCCATCCCAATCTGTAAAGATATCATCATAATTGGTAGACACATTTTCAAGATTATTCTCGACTGTAATTCCGCTACCAGTTGTAATGCCCCCCCAGACAAGATTATTCCTGATAATAGTATTTACTGCACTCCCAACTCTTATCGCCGGTCCATGTGCGCCATTAGGTGGATGTACAACTGTGTTGTTTATTATTATTGAGTTAATAGGATCGTATATACTTATACCGTGCCAGTGGTCTACTACAAGCAGATTGTTTTCAACAGTCCAATCCTGCCAAACTCCACCTGCAGCAAAAATACCCTGAGCCCCTGAACTATATGGTATACTTGGGTCTGCGTAACAATAAAACCTATTACCGCGGATAGTCAACCCAGACACAGTGCTTGTCGCAACATAGATTTGCATTCCATCATCGTGGTTATCACTAACATTTAAAGAATTTTTGACAGTATTATACTGCCAAACCATATTATCTCCACCCCAAAAACGCAAACCATCCATGGTGAATTTGTTTACAGCGTTGTTTTCTATAATAGTATTTTCTCCACCTCCCAAAATACCCTGTTGAACATTGTATACATTGTTATTGCGGGCAATACTGTCAGCTGCCCGAAGCTGTATTCCATCTTTTGCATTATTAGCCCACTCGCTTGCACTCCATGAAGAAACAGTTGCATCTGACGCTGTGGAAAGGTCACAGTTTTCAAGTATTGTATGATGAGAATCACCGAATGAGCTATGCTCTCTAAAAATAAAAGGTTGTTTATAAATGCCGGCAAACTCGGGCCGTATTGTCAGGTTCCTGAATATCCAGTTTGAAGCTCCCTCAAAATGAATGTAACCTAAACTAGGGTTATGGCCAACATCAGCTTCTATTGTTATCGGCCCTTCATTATTACGCCATCCATTATACTCACCTACTACACCATGATAGCCTGTTCTCAATTTTATTGTATCACCTGGTGCAACAGGAGCTGTGGGATTTGTTATAGAGCCAGTAGGAGTGGTTCTTCTTTGGATTTTTCCCGCTTGAAAAACCGATTGTAAGGTCCCCCATGGACTTGCCGAACTACCGCTGTTGCTTTGGGTATCTCCCCCCACAGGGTCACAATAATAAATTTCCGCTAAACTTTTGTTTGGCAGGGCTGCATTAATTGCGCATAGCAGGCAGAATATGAAAAGCGCCCGTGAGTGTCTATACCCCCGTTTGCATGCCGGACGAAATGTCTCTATTTTATTTGCCGTATACATTATTCAACCCCCCACGGGAAAATACCTTGTCAAGCATCTTCCCACATATAAATTGTAAGAAATAAATTGTGGCAAAGGCAAACTTGACAGCTGACATTTTGCATCCATGCTGATGTTTGTACATATAGCTTCCTATTAGCTTTATTATCGGTCAATATACCACGGGTGAAGAGTAAAAGATACGCAATTTTTACAAACCCAACAAAAAATAGCACATTTTATCGGATATAACAAATATAACGGCTTGAGGGGGTAGATAAATCCGCGTAATGGACGAAAAATGACGGTACCAGATGCCGCCCTAAAACAGTAGTTTATTTTGCAAATCTACAAATTCCTGACATTTTTTTAGAAAATTAGCTTTGACAAATGGTGCCGGTAGTATAGAATGAGTTTTGGTTTCGGCATACCTCGCACGGAAGGGAGGGGCCATATCTAAGTTTTTCCCAATGGATTGACAGGTTGTAAGGCGGCGGTTCGGTTGTATCCAATGCTGCCGCCGGCAGGCTTGTTGTAGGTCGTGTTTCTCTGGTCTATAAGACGGAGCCGATATAGAGAAACATTTTTTTTGGCCTGGTCGGTATTACTTTTGGGCTATGTTTTTCATGGTAATTAAGAGCACTAATAGTATAGATAAGTAAAAATCAATCTGAGGTGGAAAGGGACCAATAGTGCAGGGCGGGAGACCGAAGAAAATGGGCAAGGTTTGGGTGTGGTTCTTATGGATTTTGGCTGTCTTGCTCCTGGTATCGTCCGGCGTAACCTATCGTCTTCTGGCTTCTCACTTAAAGTTTGTTTTTGATACCCCCATTTCGCTGCCTGTACCATTGAGCGCTCTGCCTGCACAAATCGGCAATTGGGTCGGCAGGGAGCTGACTATTCCTACTACAACCAAAGAATATATGGAGAAGAACTTCGCTGATGATTTTTTGACTCGACGATATATTAACTCGGCTACTGGCACCTGGGCCGATGTTTATATCGTATATTGCTCATCACGGCCAGGGGGCATACTGGGTCATCGGCCTCGGATATGCTTAACTGGGGCCGGCTGGGTACATGATAGTACCGAACCCTCGCAATTTACCCCTACAAGCGGCCGGCAAATACCTTGTTTGGTTCATCGCTTTCACAAGCCCGCTCCGGCGTATGACCAAAAAGTCGTCTTGAACTTCTATGTTCTGAACGGCCAGCTTACTACTGATGAAAGCGATTTTTCCAGCCCCTGGGGCCGAAGGCCGAATATTGCCGGCGACCCGGCCAGATATGTGGCGCAGGTTCAGATAAGCTCGGTATTAGAGAATTCGATTCGTCAAGCGGCTAAGGATATGACGGATTTGATTCTCGATTATTTGCCTGATAAGAACGGCAAAGTAAGGATTCAGAAATAAGAATATTCACCACGAGAGAGCGCAAAGAACGCAAATATGGATAACATTATGAAATTATGTGATCAAGTTCGGGAAACTTCCTATGCGGTTCACACCTATCATGGCAATGGGTACTTAGAAAAGGTGTATGAAAATGCATTGGTTAATCGTCTTCGAAAGACAGGCTTGAGCGTTCAACAGCAGCATAGCATCACTATTGACGATGAAGATGGAACTGTTATCGGAGAATATTTCGCAGATATTATTGTCAATGACACCCTTCTCGTAGAACTTAAAGCTTGTAAAGCTATCTCAGACGAACACAAGGCTCAATTGCTTCATTACCTCAAGGCGACAGGTATCGAGCATGGGCTTCTTATCAATTTTGGGTCGTATAAATTCGAGATTCAAAAGTTCATACAAACACAAGAATAAAATTTTCTTTGTGTTCTATGTGTTCTTTTGTGGTTGATATAATATTCGGTTAATTGCAACCGACGGGGACGGAGTCTGAGAAGATTGATTAATGACTATTGACTATTGATTATTGGCCAGTTCCTGTTCTCCTGCGGTGAAAGGTAACAAATAGTGGCTTATAAAAAAAGACCTTTGACGCTGATGTTCCACTTCCTGGAGCGGATGACTCACTCCTTGGAGTGAACGACCTACTCCGTGGAGCGAACGATTCACTCTTTAGAGCGAACGACTCATTCCTCGGAACGGATGACCTGCTCCGTGGAGTGGATGGCTCACTCCCTGGAGCGGATGACTTACTCTTTGGAGCGAACGACCCACTCCTTTACGAAAACGGTGTTTTTAGCGTAAAAAAGCAGTTTTGAATGAAAAAGGCAGATTTTAGAAGTTGAGATTGCAGAAGTAAATTTAAAATGATACAATCGACAGTAGATGACCGCTAACTGGTCATGATTGAAGTTTACTGTTAATCCGCGGGTAAATAACTTTGGAGTAAGAAGTTATAATTTTCATCGCGGAAATTTACTGCCCTTAAGGGTATAACTATTTTTTTTGAAAGGATTGAAAAATGGCGGATTACATTCCCGAAGTGATACAGGATTTCAGGCGTGGGTAGATAACTTTGTTACTTATGCAAGCGCCCATCTCGTTGATTTGGGTATAGCGCCGCCCGATATAATACCGATATCGGCGGGCAAGACGGATTTTGACACGAAAATGTCCGCTAATGTTATCGCCCAGCAGGCGGCACAATCGGCCCGGCAGGCCAAAGATGCCAGTCGCGACCAGCTCGAATCGCTCATAAGGCAGTTGGTGCGTCAGCTTCAGGCATCAGGCGATGTCGATAACTCCGAGCGGGCGGCGCTTGGAATCACAGTGCCCGATACCATCCGAACCGCGTCAGTCGGCGGTATTTCGACAAGGCCGATAGGAGCGGTCGATACCAGCCAGCGGCTGCGGCATGAGATTCGATTTACCGATGAGGCGACCCCGACAAGTCGGGCCAAACCGGCAGGGGTAATGGGCTGTGAGATATGGGTAAAGGTCGCCGCTGTCGGCGAAGCGGCTCCGTCCAGTGCCGATGAGCTCAGCTTTTTATCGATGGATACGGCAAGCCCGTATATTATCGTATACGATGGCAAAGACGGCGGAAAGACCGCCCACTATATGCTGCGATGGGTCAAGACAAACGGCGAAAAAGGACCCTGGTCCGAAACTATCAGTGCAACGATAACGGCGTAAGAAGAAGTAAAGAAATCAGCTATCGGCTCTTGAGAGATCAGGAGCCGATAGCTTCCAGTTAATCAGTTATCTGACCTCTGACCTCTAACTTCTAATCTATTCATAAAAAGTAATAACTTGCCAAAAGAAACACAAAGCTCCTCAACCAGCAGCACTGCTACCAGAAGACCATCTCTTAAGCTAAATGCCATCAGCAACTGGGGGCCGCTTGCCGTAAATTTCATTGTCGGGTTTTTGCTTACCCCGTACCTCATCGGCCATCTCGGCAAGGGAAATTATGGCATATGGGTTTTGGTGGGGTCACTTCTGGGTTATTATGGTTTGCTCAGGTTAGGTGTTGGCGCGGGCATAATGCGCTACGTTCCTTTCTACATAGGCCGGGATGATAGTAGGCCAACCAGTGAAATCGTCAGCACCGGCTTGGCGATATTTCTGCTGGTGGGATTGGTTATTTTTGCAGTCTCCATACTGGCGGCTGAGCCAATTGCACGTTTTTACAAAAGTGGACCAGAATTAGCCTCACTTGTTCGGATATTAGGTATAGCTGCTGCCTTTGGGTGTCCGATGTATATACTCGATGCCTGCATACGGGCACATGAGCATTGGATTGCGGCGAATTTCGTGACCATAGCAAGTGCCGTCGCTCGTGCCCTGGGGCTTGCAGGATGTGTGTATTTCGGGTACGGTCTTGTGGAGATGGGGTACGTAGTATTGGTGGTTACTGCGTTTTCTATGGCCTTAATGTGCGTGGTGTTTGTGCAATCTTGTCCAGGGATTTACCTGCGACCCTCGCTGGTTAAGCTCTCAAGCGCACGAATTTTGCTCTCCTTTGGTATTCTGACCACAATTATAGGATTGGTATATACGCTTACTTTGCAAGGACATAGCTTAATTATTGGAAAAGTAATATCGCTGGAAGCGGTCGCTATTTACGCTGTCGCTGTTATTCTCATTCGAAATGTTCGAGGTGTATTGATAGCACCGGCTCGTGTTTTCTGGCCTCGGTTCGCCTATCTGGATGGAAAGAACCACTCTGACGAAGTTGCCTCTTTATTTCTTCGTGGGACGAGATTTACCGCTATTTTCGCTTCCGGGATTATGTTTATCACTTTTGTACTGGGACCCTCTTTTATTAGCTTGTGGATTGAGGGCGACTTTCGAGCTGCTTATCCGGTCTTGTTGTTATTGGCTGCAGGGTACCTCATTGAGTGTTCACAGGCAATTATGGGTCCTTTCCTGGGCGGGACCGGGCGTCAGGGAGTACATGCGATATTTGCTGCTGTTGAGGGCACAATAGGAATTGGTTTGAGCATCATACTAACCTGGCAATTAGGCCTGGTGGGAACGGCTCTTGGTTTTGTGATTGCCATAGTACTAATACGTGGCTTGATATGTCCCTGGTACGTTTGTCGTTTACTCAACATCAGGACCATACAGTACTACGTCAACTGCCTCCTCCGTCCCTGGCTAATTTTGGCAACACTAACTTTGACGGCAAGCTACATTGGCGTCGGAGCATTCGTGCATAATTGGCCGAGTTTCATATTTGCCGCCATAGTGCTTGGGGTAGTATATGTAATTTGTGCGTATTATATTGCAATGAGTGACGAAGAGAAAGAGCATATGAAATATTATGTGCGAAAGCTATCCACGTGTGTGTTCATTCTATCTGGTATTAAAAAGTAGAATTATCTCGTAAGATAACCTGAAGTAGGCCAATGAACAGAGACACACAGAAGATATACAAACCTCAAGTAACGGCAGAAGCGTATGAAAAGCATGCATTTCACCCATTGCGTATTGAAAGTATTACCGAGCAATTGAGGCAAATTTGTTACAGCGGCTATACGAATATTCTCGAAATCGGTGTTGGCAAAGGCTTCCTGAAGCATTGCTTCCAGTTATTTCCTCAAATCTCGCACACAACCATAGATATAGCAGAGGACTTGCACCCCGATTATGTGGGTTCAGTAACTAATATGCCATTTGAGGATAATCAATTCGATGTGGTTATATGTGGGCAGGTTTTAGAACATCTACCGTTTATAGACTTTCTTCCGGCCCTTAAGGAAATCAGGCGCGTTGCTCGGCACAAGGTAATACTATCTTTGCCCGATAAGAGGCGTCATTTTGGTTTTGCAGTTTGTCTTGCTCGCTTCGGTTGGTTCAGGTTTGAATGGAACCCTGCGAGAAGGCGGCACGCGAGCCAAGAACTCAAGTTCGATGGGGAGCATTACTGGGAAATCGGCTGCAAAGGGACGCTGGGGAAAGACGTACTCAGGAATATAAAACAAGCCGGCTTTAAGATTGAAAAACAATTTCGGCTTTGGAGACACCCTTGGCACTGCTTTTTCATTCTTCGACCTTGATGAAAACAGGATGTAATATTTCCTCTTTCTAAAGTATGTCATAACTCCCCGGCAGATAAGCTAAGAAAATGACAATAGATCTGGTCTTCATAACTTATAATCGCTTGGACTACACTAAATTAGCACTAGCGTCGGTGCTGGCAGACCCGACTGAAGAATTTTCGTTAACCATTTGGGATAATGCTTCGACGGATGGAACAGTCGAATATATCAAACCAAGAAAGTGGGATAACACGCAACGTTCCACCAAAGCTTTTCGTTATGGTCTAAGATGACGAACCTCAACCACACAAACTATCGACCGCAAGTCAGTGCGTTACACTACGAGAAAGAAGGTTTTTCGCCATTGCGTATAGAAAGTATTACGCAGCAGGTAAGGGAAATATGTTATAGTGGATGCACAAAAATCCTTGAGATTGGTATGGGTAAGGGGCTATTAAAGCATTTTTTGCACCCTTTTTCCAATGTAAGCCATGCAAGTATAGACATTGATAAGAATCTTCATCCGGATTATGTGGGCTCGGTGACGCAGATGCCGTTTGAAAATAACAAATTCGAACTAACTGTTTGCTGTCAAGTATTGGAGCATCTGCCCTTTGCAGAGTTTCTGCCGGCACTAAAGGAGGTCAGGAGGGTGACCGAAAAAAAGGTGATTCTTTCGCTGCCCGACGTCAGGAAACATCTGGGCCTTGCTTTGCGTGTGCCCGGCATTAAAGATTGGGTCAAATACGAATGTAATTTGGACAGGTTACGTTTAGGTCCAAAAAGATTTGACGGTCAGCACTACTGGGAAATCGGATATAAGGGTACAACAGGACGAGATGTAGTGACAAAAATCCGGCAGGCTGGTTTCAAGATTGAGCGGAAGTACCGCCTGGAGCGACATAGATGGCATTGTTTTTTCATCCTTCAGACAGAATCCTTGGCCTAATAAACTATGTTGCGCGTAATGGCAAGTGAAGCTGACAGATGCATATAAGCCTAGTTTTCGTCACACATAATCGATTGGAATATACGAGATTAGCATTGGCGTCTTTATTGGCTGATGCCGCGGAGGAATTTTCATTAACTCTCTGGGATAACGGCTCTACGGATGGGACGCGGGATTATCTGCGAGATGGGGTTAAAGACCCTCGCATTGTTGAGACTGTCCTGAGTGAGGAGAATGTGGGGCAGACGGGTGCGATTATTGAGAACGACGTTTTTCTTGGTCCCAGTTGTGTTTTGACAAATATTACGAATCCTCGCTCTCAAATTGTACGTCATAGTCTTTATGAGAAGACGATTATTCGCCGCGGTGCTACTGTTGGTGCCAATGCTACTATCGTTTGCGGTATCGAGTTGGGACGGTATTCTTTCATAGCTGCCGGTGCCCTAGTGACAAAGAATGTTCCTGACTATGCCTTGGTCATGGGCGTACCCGGCCGGCAGATTGGTTGGATGAGTCGTCACGGCCACCGTTTAGACAAACCAGATGCCGATGGCGTTATGACATGCCCGGAATCCAGGTATCGATATAAAGAAGCATCACCCGGCATCATGAAATGTCTTGATTTGCATGAGGAATCCCCATTACCAGCAGATTTGGCTACGGGTTCACAATCATACGATGAATTTAAAAAAAAGGATTAACAGGAGTAATTCTGCAGGTATCATTCCTGGATTTACAGGCCCAGTATAATAAAAGGTGAATTATGAAAATCGATTTAGTATTTATTGCATATAACAGGTTGAATTATACTAAATTGTCTTTGTCATCTCTTTTAAAAGATCCCAATGAAGAATTTACGCTCACAATTTGGGATAACGGATCCACAGATGGAACTAGAGAGTATTTGGATGAAGTTGAAGATTCACGTATTACAAGAAAAGTGTTTCCGAAAGAAAATGCTCACTTGCATGGAGCGATAAATAACTTTATCGAGAAATCTAAAGCAGATCTTATAGGAATTATACCTAATGACTTTATACTTACTGCTGGTTGGACTAAAAAAATTGCACAAGCACATGCTGAAATACCGGAGTTGGGTATGATTGGTTGTTGGCATTTTTTTGAAGACGATTTCAGTTATGAGCGTGCAAAACACAAAATCCAGACATTTGGTAGACACCGCATATTTAGGCACCCTTTTACCGGAGGTGGAGCAGGGCTGGTAAAACTTGAAACAATGAAAAAATTTGGCCCTTTAAAAACAAGTGCTACGACAGGTTACTGGATAAATTTAGCATTAAATGGCTTCATAAATGGATTTTACTATCCGTTAATATATGTCGAACACATGGACGACCCTAAAAGTCGCTACTGCCTCATTAAGGACAAAGAAAGCTTTGAGACTGCCGCTGCTGTGACAGTCGGATTACAAGCAGGACGTTACAAAGACTTAAGAGGTCGGCTCCAGTGGAGGCAAGAAATAATACGGAATCTTATGGAAGATCCTTACGATCCTCGTTATTACGTCGGTTGGCGTAGAAAATTCAGGTCTATCAAAAACCGCATCCATGATTTTATCACACCCCAGTCTACGACAAAGGAGTTCGATAGTACTAATGACTGAACCGCTGGTTTCTATCCTGATATCTGTGTACAACGCGGGCGAGTATCTACGCCCTTCGGTGCAGAGCATATTGTCGCAGACGTACTCTAACCTCGAGATACTGATCATTGACGATGGCAGCACCGATCATTGCATGGACACCATCGCTGATCTCAATGACCCCAGAATTCGTGTCATCAGCCAAGAAAATGCTGGTAAGGCAGCTGCTTTGAACCGAGCGATGGACAAACTCACGGGCGAGTTCTACGCTATACACGATGCCGACGATATCAGCTATCCACAGCGAATCGAGCATCAAGTCGAGTATATCTTAGAGTACCCTGAGTTGGCCGCTGTTTTTGCCGGCTATGATATCATACTGGGGGACCGGCGGATCGCACCTCGCTTTAGATTCAAAAGCATACAACAATGTCGCGAGGATATAGAACGAATGCTCCTGCCAGCCCATGATCCAACAGCAATGCTTAGGGTTTCTTTGGTAAAAAACATACGCTATGACCAAAGCTTGAGGGTTGGGCAAGGCTGGGACTATATTTTGCGAGTTGGTGAGCAATATCCTATGATAGTTCTAAACGAGTGCCTCTACTCATATCGTTACCACGATGACTCAAATACTCGGCAAGACCAGGTCCGAAGGGAAAAGAAAATAAGAGATGTTGTGAACAAGGCATGTCAGCGGCGTGGAATAGATATTAGCAAAGTTTTACCGCTCAAAGAAACTCCTGCTACTAAACTCCTTTACAGGGGCAAGGAATATGGTATTGTGCCACATTTTATGGAAAGTGTGTTAGACCTGCGCTGTGCGGGCCGAAACTGGCAGGCCCTAAGAACAGCCCTCATTTGCTTATCTTTGCATCCTCTCGACCCGCACTATTATAAGCCGTTGGCCTACTTTTTGGCTCCAGTGTCACTAATCAGATACTATCGTTCCCAAAAAGCTTAGTTTAGACGATGAACCAACTGACAATTATTTTTACGGCCTTCCTGGTAATTTTGGTTTTTACTTTACCTCGAAAATACTTCCTGCTGCCCTTTATTATAGCTGCGTGCTTTGTACCAGCGGACCAGAGGGTCATAGTTTTTGACCTGGATTTTACACCTTTGCGATTTTGTGTTCTATTCGGCGTTTTGCGTATTTTTATTCGAGGTGAAGCGGCTGCGATTAACTGGGGTACTTTCGATAAGCTTATTTTGGCATGGGCGGTTTGTGGCGCGGCAATTTATGTGTTGCAATGGGGCAGTATAAAGGCCCTGATAAACAGATCTGGTTTCTTGTTTGATTGCTTGGGTTTGTACTGGATATTTCGTCAGAGCATCTGTTCGTGGCAAGACATTGATTTTCTTGTAAAAATACTTGCCATGTTTGTGTTGGTTTCTTCTGTGTTTATTGTCCTGGAACGTGTCACCCATAACAATCTTTTTGATATTCTGGGTAAAGTCCATACAGGCATCCACAGAGGTCGCTACCGATGCAGAGGTCCTTTTCCGCATGCTATTATTATGGGTCTTTTCTGGGCGAACGTTATTCCGTTTTTTACGGCCTACGTGATGGTTAATCGTTCCAGGGCTTTATACGTTGTTGCAATAATATGCAGTCTAATATGTGTTGCTCTCAGCGGCTCCAGTACTCCAATTATGACCGTTATGTTCGTTATCTGTGCTTTTGCTTTATATAAATATCGTAAATATGGCAAACAGATGGCCTGGGGTTTTTGTCTTATGATGTTAGCTTTGCATATTGTTATGCAGGCTCCCGTCTGGCATTTGATTTCACGCGTAAATGTTTTTAGTGGCTCAACAGGCTGGCACAGATATAACCTGATTGATATGGCAATTGCTCATTTCAATGAATGGGCAATTATAGGATGTCGCAGCAGCGCGCATTGGGGGTGGGGACTGCAGGACATCACCAACCAGTATATTCTGGAAGGTGTTCGCGGCGGCATGGTTACCTTAATTGTTTTTATTTTACTTTTGGTTTATGCAGTGAAAATACCCGGTTCATATTCACTGCGTTGCGCCGTTAATTACAGGAAGTGGCTAAGTTGGGGAATCTGTGTTTCTGTATTAGGGCACTGCGTCTCCTTTTTTGGCGTTTCCTATTTTGGCCAGATTACGATGTTGCTTTACCTGACATTCGCAATAGTCAGTTTTGTTGCTGAAAATGCACTCGTTTCTGTGGAAAATACGCAACCTGTATTAAATAAGATGGTATTACAATAAATGGATGTATCAATAGTCATAGTTAACTGGAATACCTGCCAAATTACATGTGATTGCCTGAAATCAGTTTACCGCCAGACAGGTAATATCAGTTTCGAAGTGATCGTCTTAGATAATGCTTCGACTGATGGTTCTGTTGATGCGGTGAAAATGCGATTTCCCCAGGTTATTCTTATAGAGAACAATGAAAACCGCGGTTTTGCAGCCGCGAACAACCAGGGTATCGCTATTGCAAAAGGCCGATACGTTCTACTGCTCAACAGTGACACAGTTGTTCTGGACAATGCCATTGCCAGGATAGTTTCTTTTGCCGACAATAATCCAGATGCCGCGGTAGTAGGTTGTCGCGTTCTAAACTCGGACAGAAGCTTACAGCCGACATGTTTTATGTTCCCATCGGTGCTCAACATGCTGTTGTCCAGCACATATTTGTACAAGCTATTTCCAAAGAGTAAGCTTTTCGGTCGGGAAAGGATGAGTTGGTGGGACAGAGCAGATGCGCGAGAGGTTGATGTCGTAACTGGATGTTTTATGCTGGTTAGGCGCGAAGCAATCGAACAAGTGGGATTAATGGATGAACAGTTTTTTATGTATGGTGAAGAGGCTGACTGGTGTTATCGGTTTAAGAAAGCGGGCTGGAAAGTAATGTTCACTCCAGTAGGTGAAATTATACATCTTGGCGGCCAAAGCAGCAGACAAAAACGAACTCAAATGATATTAAAGTTACGTGGGAGCATGTTACTCTTTTTTCAGAAGTATAATAGCAAGTTTTCATATAGACTGGCATGTTTACTCATTTGCTTGTTCTTTTCTTGTCGAGTTCCCTACTGGTTAGGTAAAGCATTACTCTCCAAAGACGCGACGAATAGACATCTGCAAAGAGCCAAGACATATGCCACAGGAGCATTTAGGGCCTTGCATGGTTGGCGAGAATTGTGTCTCGAAAGATAACAATCGGAATTGAGCGATAATAATGGAGTAGTGAGTTATCCTTTGAATATTTGCCAGGCTTGTATCAGTATTTTTAATTGTCGGGAGTAATTTGGTGCATAAGTTATTGAGGAGATAATGATGATGAAAACATTATGTTTGAGTTCGATCTGTTTATTATTTGTTGCAGTAAACGTGCATGACGTCATTGCGAACATTACAGTAATTTCCGAAGCACATCATGTGTGGGGTGAGCTTTATTTCACAGAACACACTGTAGTAGGTTCATACGATTATATAGACAATCATCCCGTTAGCGACTCCACGTATTATGACGATGACAACTGGCGTTGGTGGGCTTATAGCAGTACTGGTTTGCTGGAAGTCCAGGCAGGCTCAGCGCACTTGCCACCCGGCACCGAGCCCGAGTATTGGGGTGTCGCCCATGCAGACGCGGATGCCACTTGGACCTTTCAACCTCACTGGTCTTCATTGCTTCTTGAAATAGATATTTTCGAAGATGACGGTCTATATGTCGAGGACGAGATATTCGTAGAGATAAAGGACATAACTGATGGAACTCAACTGTTCTACTACAGCGGTGTAGCAGGTGGATTTCCGGACTGGTATACATATAATTTAACAGGAACGTCTTTTGTTGAGACTTTCTCCGTGGATCCAACGCACGTTTATAATATGCATCTGGCTATAGAGTCTAGCGCCAACTACGATGGGCCTTGGGAGGGTTATATCGGAGTAGCCATTATCCCCGCCCCTGGCGCCCTCATCCTTGCTGGCATCGGCGTAGGCTTTGTCACTTGGCTACGCAGACGCAGAACACTGTAGGCTAACCCACCACGCTGCTGCTCCGCTTGGGTACGGTGATTTTGAAAATGAAACGCTTAAAATCCCCATGGGTTTTACACTGTTGATTTACAGTTCGTTTGCCACTATAGCAAATGGTAATATTATTTATGAATCAGCAACATTAGCCTTGATTGAGACTTCACACCGGGTCGCTACAGTCTGTACGCAAACATTTTACAGAATCCTATGAAACACGGAAATATATTCTTTCACCATCGATTCAGTTCGCAACCTGCCAACCGGCTGCAATCAAGTTGCTCATAAGATATACTGGTGCTTTCATAGTATTGTCGTGGTTGGGCAATTGCGAGCATTCAGTTTAATAAGGCAACGTCTTCGACATACAGTTAGCCGGCATAAATGTTTTACTTACTGAGATATTGAACATGAGCAGAAATAACAATGGTTTGGCTACACAGAAGAATACCAAACGAACCGTACAAAGGACTCCCATTTACATTGTCATTACACCGGCATTCAACGAAGAGAACCATATCGAAACTATAATCGATAGTATGATTTCACAAATAGGACAACCCAAGGTATGGATTATCGTTGATGATGGGTCATCTGACCGAACTTGGGAAATTATTAGTTCGGCGGCAGAATCCCATAGCTGGATTAAGGCACATCGTCTTCACAAGAAACGAAATCGAGGAGATGACGGATTGCTTCTTGCATCGGAAGCAGAGGCATTTCTTGAAGGTCTCAAATTAGCTCTCAATATCTGTCCCAATCCAGAATTTATCGTTAAACTGGATGCCGATCTGAAATTTGCCCCTCATTACTTCATGGATTTGTTTAATGAGTATGCCAACAATCCTAAACTTGGTATTGCCGGGGGTGTCATCTATGAATACAAAGGGACTGGCCTAGTGAGAGATAAAACCAGCAATGTGCATGTACGAGGTGCGACTAAAGTATACCGTCGCGCTTGCTACGAGACAATCGGCGGTGTGCGTCCTGTATTTGGATGGGATGTGATTGACGAAATTATCGCACGTGCTTCCGGTTGGCAAGTAAAGAGCTTTGGTCATGTGCATCTTACTCATCTTCGGCGAACCGCTTCGCGGGGCGGACGGTTCGCAGGATGGGCTCGAAATGGATATATGGCATATTATATCGGGATGTCTCCGTTAAGGATATTGATGCGTGCCTTTTTCCGTTTGATTACCACAGGTGACATCACCCAATCATGTGGATTGACCTACGGCTATTTTCGCAATTGTTTCCGAAGGGCTGAGCAACTTCCTGACCCCTTGCTTCTCAAGCTGGTCCGTAAGCACCAATGGACAACGGCCAAAAGGAGCTTACAGCCTCAAAATCCCACAACTTCAAGTGCAGAGGTACAGTGATGAGAAATAACGAGAAACTCCGGGTGGCAATTATTGGCTGTGGAGCTATCGCCCTTGACCATTTGGGAGCGATTAAGACAAATTGTGGACCGGTAGAACTGCATCTTTGTGACCGGAATCCGGAAGTGGCGCAAAGATTAAGCGAGGCGTTTAGATTGGATGCCAAGGTTCATTCGGATGCACTCCAGCTTATCTCTGAAGAGGAACTTGATATTGTTCATGTTTTGACACCGCCTGATTCGCATTATGATATAGCTAAGCATGCGGTTCAGAATGGAGCTAATGTTCTCGTGGAAAAACCGATGGCCCTCACACTTGAAGAAACAAAGGACCTAATCCTTCTCGGTGAGAAGATGAACCAAATGATTTGCGTCGATCATAGTCTTATGTATATGCAATGTGTCTTAAAAGCGTTCGAATTGGTCAGGAGGGGGACATTGGGAGCTGTTATAGCTGTTCACTGTTTTTTCGGCCATGCTGAGCGGAGAAAAACAATCCCATACGGAGGTGTAAGTCACTGGGCATATGATTTACCTGGAGGCCCTTTGGCAAATATTATCTCGCATCCTGCCAGCTTGCTGGTCGAATTATTAGGTAAACCAGATTTAATAAACTTCATTTGTGACGCAAGAAATTTTATGCCTTATGGTTTTTCAGATCTGGTGGATGTTTCAATCCAAACGCCCAAAGGGCATGGTTCATTTACTATAAGTATGGCTCATGGGAACTCTTCGAGGTATGTAAATATTGAATGTGAAAAGGGCAGCCTATACGTGGATCTTGGGCGCCAACTAATGATTGCCAAATCTCACAAGGGACGTTTGGGATTTATATCTAAGGCTTTCGGTGGTATTGGGCAGGGCTTTTCGTTTATCAACGGAACATTGGGTGTCATCTACAAAGTCGCAACAAAAAAGTTGAAGAGAAATCCAGGTACTCGGGATCTCGTTGCCCAATTTTATAAGGCGGTTCGTAACGATTTGCCCTGCCCGGTCAGCAAGGATAATGCCATTGGAGTGGCAGAGATATTCGAACAAGTATTAACAGTCGGTAATTCAAAATCTTGCTGTGGAAAGTCTCACGATAAGATAGATACAGTTGCTGGATGAAGTCGACTGATTAGGTAATGTACAAGAATTGCATAGACAGATATGAAGAATATAGAAAACAACAGCACAAACAGCTTCAAGCTTTGTTGGAGGTAGAATGAATATATTATTGACGGGATTTTCAGGCACTTTGGGAACTGCTGTTGCCAAGTCGTTACTTGAGGCTGGTCATCAACTGCGCGTATTGCACCACGGTGCTGTAATTGATCCCAAAGACTTAGATTCTCGTATCGAAATTATCTGGGGTGGCCTGTCACACTGTCACTTGTTCTATCGTATAACTGAGAACATTGATGTAGTGGTGCACTGTGCGTGGGATGGTCGCGGGGCGTTCGACGGTACACTCGAAAGAGCGAATCTCGACGGAACAATAAATCTCATTAAATCTGCAGAGCGCAACAGAGTTAAAATATTCGTACATATATCCAGCGTTGGCGTTTATGGTTTGAGTCGCTCATTGTGGGGCAAAGTCGTAGACGAAAATCAACCATTAGTTAGCAAAGAGGATTCATTGAATCCCTACCCATGGGTGAAAGTACTCATAGAAAAGAAGTGTCAAGAGCTTCGAAACAAGTTAGACATGAACCTGATCATAATTCGTCCAGGGCTGCTCTTTAGTGATATGAAGGCCCCCGCAAAAAAACTTGTTAACTTTAGGACCAAAAAATACGGTATGTTAGTGGGCAGTGCCAGGAATCACTTGCCTTATATTCATACCAATGATGTTGCCGAGATGATAATGAAGGTAATTGAAAAACCGCCTAAATATGCTGTTTACAACTGTGTACCTACTTTGCACGTGTCAGTTGCGGAATTTCTTAAGAGGTGGGGAGAATACAACGGACATCGCTTGAAGGTTCTAAGGCTGCCACGGCCTGTTATTCGCCTTATGAATTATGGGATTCGAATGCTCAAAAGAATGCTCGGTAGAAAAAGCAGTGGTTCCAGTATTGATTATCAAATCCTTACAGGGATACGTGATATCCGATATAGTGCAGACAAGGCGGTTCAAGAACTCGGATGGCAAGATAACCTAACCAAGGCGATTGCGACGAGGGGTGGCCCTGATTCAGGTTAGTGTTAAAATTGCATGGGGTAAAATGAAGATAGTAGGCAAGTGACCAATGAGTAGAGGGGACAAATTGCGAATCTGCTTGGCAGCATCGGCTGGTGGACATATAAGCCAACTGCTAAAACTGGCAGAAAGTTGGAAGAAATACGACACTTTTTGCGTAACAACAACAGAAGTCATGCGGGATAAGCTTCTACAGCGTGGTAAGGTTTATGTTGTTGGAGAGTGCAATCGGCAGCATCCGACACGAGTGCTTAAGGTATTGCTACGTTGTATCAAAGTACTTTTAAGGGAAAGACCCAATGTGGTGATAAGCACTGGTGCGGCTGTAGGTTGTATAGCGTGTTTCTTAGGCAAGCTTGTCTCTGCTAAGATTGTATGGATTGACAGCGTAACCAACGTGGAGCGGATATCGCTGTCAGGAAGGATGGTCAAGCACATAGCTGATTTATTCCTTGTTCAGTGGTCTGAACTTGCCAAGCAATATAGTAATGTTGAATACGTAGGCACAGTGATATGATTTTTCTAACCGTTGGGACACAGTTTCCATTCGACCGCCTTGTCAAGGCCGTTGATGAATTAGTAGGGCGAAATGGTTTTGATGAGCAGATTTTTGCTCAGATCGGGGATAGTTCATATCAGCCGCGAAACTTTAAAGCAATTCAATTATTAGAAAAGAAAGTATTTGATAAACATATATCTGAGGCCTCCTGCATAGTCAGCCATGCTGGGATGGGTACAATAACTATGGCTTTGGATAACAACAAGCCACTGCTTGTTATGCCAAGGTCAAAAAAATATGGTGAAGTAGTTAATGACCATCAGGCTACCATTGCGAGGAAGTTTGAGGAGCTTGGGCACATTTTGGTGGCGTATGATGTTGAAGATTTACCGAACAGTATTCGTAAATTGAAAGAATTCGTTCCAATGGAGAGAAAAGCCAATCCTAAAGCAGTGGCTGAAAGGATTCGTTGTTTTCTAAACAGTTTACAACACAAAACCGGATAAATTAAATGAGCAGCAAGCAGCTTATCAAAGCTATTATACTTGTCGTCAGTGTTTAAAGTCAGTAAAAGTGGCACTGAAACCATTCGTGCGAGTTCCAAGGTGGAACAAGGCCAATGCTGTTGAAGTATGTTCCAAACAAACGCTTGCTCATTGTCCATGATATTTCGATGGTTTGCTATCCCATTCAATTTATAAGAGAATCATTTTTGATTATAGAGTAAAGGAAAAGATACTATGAAAACAGTAATATTATGTGGAGGGAAAGGAAGGCGATTGGACCAGGAAACTGAATATAAACCAAAGCCTCTTATTGAAGTTGGAGGGAGGCCTATCTTATGGCATATTATGAAAATCTATAGTCATCAGGGCTTTAAGGATTTCATTCTATGTTTAGGGTATAAAGGAAACATGATAAAAGAATATTTCCTTAATTTAGAGGAAATGTCTAATGATTTCTTATTAGATTTGAGCAGTGGGGAAAAATCAGTTTTTACCAATAATGGTTCTTTAGAAGCGAGAATATATTTTATCAATACAGGGTTGGAAAGCATGACTGGAGCGAGAGTCGCCAGAATTAAAAAATATATAGGAGAAGACGAAGAGTTCTTTTTAACATACGGTGATGGCCTTGCAGATATCGATTTGAAGAAACTTTATGAATACCACAAAAAGATGGGCAAAGTAGCAACACTCACTTCAGTTAATCCTGCTTATTGGTTTGGTTTAGTTGAATTAGAAAATGGAATAGTCAGAAAATTTGATGAAAAGCCTGATATGAAAGATTTAGTCAACGCAGGGTTTATGGTCCTTAGCAGGAAAATTTTCGATTATTTATCTGAAGAAGCAAGTTGTGTTTTAGAACAGGAGCCACTAAGAAGATTAGCTCAAGAAGGCCAGTTGGCTGCTTACCATCATAAGGGTTTTTGGAAACCCATGGACAATCAAAAGGATCTTGATGAATTGAGTAGGATCTATAAACAAGGCGCTCCCTGGGAAATTTGGAAAAATGAATAAGGAATTCTGGGACAGTAAAAACATATTGGTTACAGGTGCGGGAGGATTTAAAGGTTCTCATCTGGTTGAAAGGCTAAGCGAAACTAATGCAAATATAGTTTCTCTTATAAGAAGCTGGGATCCGAAGAGTTATTTTGAAGCTCAGGAGCTAAGTAAGAAATCAACTGTTGTCATAGGAGATTTAAAGGATTACAGAAAAATAGCAGATATTCTTTCTAAGTATGAAATAACAAGTGTTTTCCATCTTGGGGCACAACCTATCGTAACAACTGCCTTAATCAACCCCTTAGAAACCTTAGAATCGAATATTATGGGAACTGTTCATATTTTAGAGGCCGCTCGATTATATTCCAAAGTTAACGAGATTGTTTTTGTTTCAAGTGATAAAGCGTATGGGCCCTGCGATAGCATGCCTTATCAGGAGGATGAACGATTAGAGGGAAAAGCCCCTTATGATGTTTCGAAATCCTGTGCGGATTTAATTTCACAGGTATATGCAAATCCAGATGTTTATGATATGCCCATTACGATAGCAAGGTGTGCCAATACTTTTGGGCCTGGGGATTTAAATATGAATCGAATTGTTCCCGGGACTATGGAGGCAATCATCAAAAACCAACCGCTTCAAATCAGAAGCGACGGTAACATGATTCGGGAATATATTTATGTCAAAGATTCAATAGATGGGTATATTAGTTTGGCGGAAAATATAGATAAAACAAAAGGTGAAGCATTTAATTTAGCAAGCAAAAACATAATGAGTGTCACTGAAATTGTCGATAGAATTTGCAAGGTATTGGATAGCCCTGTTAAAGTGGAGATACTCGATCAGGCTAAAGCTGAGATCCCTAAACAATACTTGGATGGTTCTAAAATAAAAAATACGATTGGGTGGGAACCGAAGAGTGTTTTTGAGGAGGCAATTAAGCGAACTTTTGATTGGTATAAGAAGGTTTTAACTGGTTAATTTCATATACCTTATTCGTAATACAAAGAGGAATGGGAAACTAAAATGAAAGCAATATCAAAAGCTGCAAAAAGGCTAAGCGGACAGCCTATGTTTCATATACTTGTCAAGGCAAATGAGCTTGAACAACAAGGGAGGAAAATCCTTCATTTTGAATTAGGAGATCCTGATTTTAATGCTCCCGAGAATGTTAAAGAAGCTGTATGTGATTCTTTGATTAGGGGGGAGACCCATTATACCAATCCCGTGGGTCTTACAGAATTCAGAATCACGGTTGCAGATGTAACTGAAAATTCTCGGAAATTCAGACCCAGCTTAGAGCAGATTCTCGTCTGTCCTGGAGCAAACTCTGGCATTTTTTATGCTATCGGATGTACAATAAATCAAGGTCAAGAAGAAGAAGTTATTGTCCCATACCCTTGTTTTCCAACTTATATTTCTTCTATTAACTTTTTTGGTGCAAAACCTATAAAAATCCCTCTTAAGGAGGAAAACCAATTCAGACTTAATCCGGAAGATGTAGAGAGAGCTATTACAGAGAAAACTCGTTTGATTATTATGAATTCTCCGCATAATCCTACGGGATCTGTTATGAATGAAGATGAAATGAAGAAAATATATGATATAGCAAAGAAATATGACCTTTATTTATTAAGTGACGAAGTTTATGCAAGAATGATATACCACGATGCAGACACACATTTTAGTTCTCCAAGTAGATATGATGAATGCAAAGAAAGGACAATTGTCGCGAATGGATTTAGTAAATCTTATGCTATGCCTGGATTTAGATTGGGAGTTGTTATAGGCCCTTCAGAATTAGTTGATAAGATGTCCTTATTGCTTGAGACAAATGTTAGCTGTGTATCTCCTTTTATTCAAAAGGCGGGAGTTGAAGCGCTAAAAGGAGATCAGAAACAAATTGAGGATATGATGAATAAATTTAGAGAGAGGAGAGATGTTATTGTCGAAGGATTAAATAGCCTACCAGGAGTTCATTGTTTAAAACCAAAGGGAGCTTTTTATGCATTCCCTAATATTAAGGATACTGGATTCACAGATAGAGAATTTTTTGATTGCATGATTGAAAGAGCCGGAGTTGCTTGTTCTCCTGGAACTATATTCGGGGACAATTGTGCAGATTATGTTAGATTCTCTTATGCTTCTTCAAAAAAAGAAAATATTACTGAAGCCATTGAGAGAATGAGGAGTGTACTTAAGAACAAGTAGAAGAAAGTCATTGACTTTGAACAATAAAGAAGGCAGGTCAAAACGACATGAAACTATCAGATTATGTTGTTGAATTTTTAGAAAACAATGGCGTACGTATTGTGTTTATGTTAAGCGGTGGTGGTTGTATGCATTTAGTTGATTCGGTTGGCAAATCTAAGAGGATTAAATATATTTGTAACCATCACGAGCAAGCCTGTGCAATGTCCGCTGAGGCATATGCAAAGTTTCAAAATGACATCGGTGTGGTTTTGGTGACCAGCGGTCCTGGTTCAACGAATACGATAACTGGACTACTTGGGGCTTTTCAGGATTCAGTTCCCTGTTTATTTATTTCCGGCCAGTCTAAAAGACGCCAAACGATTTATAATACAAAGAATGTAAAATTAAGACAGTTTGGTGTCCAAGAAGTTAATATTATACCGATTGTTGAATCAATTACCAAGTATGCGGTTATGGTTAACAATCCTAAGAAAATAAAATTTCATTTGGAAAAAGCATTGTATTTGGCAAGATCGAGCAGGCCTGGTCCTGTGTGGCTTGATATCCCGTTGGATGTTCAAAGCGCAAAAATAAATAAAAATGAATTAAGTGGGTTTGTCCCGAGCAAGTCGGGGATGTGTTATGAAAGGGTCCCTCAAAAGAACGAGATTGATGAAGTAGTTCGTTTGTTAAAGAGTGCAAAAAGACCAGTGATAATCGCAGGGCATGGAATAAGAATAGCGAATGCATGTAAAGAATTAATTCATCTTGTTACAAAATATAATCTTCCTGTGGTAACTCCTTTTATGGGGATAGATGTCATACACACTAACCATAAAAGCTATATAGGAAGAATTGGTATCAAAGGTACAAGGCCTGGTAACTTTGCTATGCAGAATGCGGATTTAATAGTAAGTATTGGCTCCCGATTGGCTGTCCCCAGTATTGGATTTGAGTATAAACTATTTGCCAGAGAGGCAAAAGTTGTCGTAGTTGATATCGATCGGGAAGAGCACAAAAAGAACACTATAAAAATCGACAAAATTATCAATGCTGATGCTAAAAGGTTTCTTGAAGAGTTAATCAACAGTCTTGAGAAAGTAAAGTTTGCATTTCCAAAGGGCTGGCTAAAGAAATGCAACGAATGGAAGCTTAAATATCCGGTATGCTTGCCAGAGTATAGAAAATCTAAAGGGGGCATAAACTATTATTATTTTGTTGATACGTTAAACAAGAAAATAAAGGCGAAAGTTCCTGTAATTTCTGATGCAGGTTCGTCTTTTTATGTGGTTTCGCAATCGGTCAATGTCCAAAAAGGACAACGTTATATCACTTCAGGGGCTTTAGCCACGATGGGTTTCGGGTTGCCTGCCGCAATCGGAGTAAGTGCAGCTCTGGGCAATAAGCAGGTAGTAACCGTAACAGGAGATGGCTCTTTTCAACAGAACATTCAGGAGTTGCAGACAATAATTCACTACAATTTACCAATTAAAATATTTGTTATGAATAATAAAGGTTATCTTTCTATAAGGAGTACACAGAGAAGGTTCTTTAACGGACATCTTGTTGGTGAAGGGCCCCAATCTGGTAATTCTTTTCCTGAAACAAGAAGAATTGCTCATGCTTATGGCATAAAGTTTGTTAAAGCAAGTAATAATAAATACTTAGATAAAGCATTGGATGAAGTATTTGATTACATTGGTCCTGTTATTTGTGAAGTGAAGTCATTGGAGAACCAGGAAATTATTCCAGTCAATACTGCTAAAATTCGCCCAGATGGGACAATGATTTCAAAACCATTGGAAGACATGTATCCCTTTTTGGACCGCGACGAGTTTAACAGAGAAATGATTGTGAAACCTGTTAAGGAATTACCGTAGGGATTAGAACAAGCTTACCTTTTTGTGGTATTAACGAATATTATCCAGAGTTATTTTTTTCAATTGTAAAGGTAATTTATGAAACAGTATTGTAGAATCCGTTGCTCAGGAGGGTGCTCGATCCTTATGCTTTGCGCCGCTTATCTGATTGTGGCTGAGATACCTATTTATACTGGTATCCATTGCCCAGGTATAACCGGGTATTGGCGAGCAATGCTCGAAGACATGGTATATGGCCGCGCATATAAACCCTATGTAAAGAGGCAATTGGTGCCATTAGTTGTCCGCGGTAGCATGATGCTAATGCCAGACGAGTTCATAGAAAGGTCCAAGCAAAAATTCGCTGACTCACAGCTTGCTAAACAGCTAAATTGGCCCGTAGAGTTCGCGCCAGAGTTTATGTTATCGCTGTTGATCATGTACGGCAGCTTGATTGGCTTTCTGCTTGTCCTTCGATATTTCCTGCTGCTCTTTTTCACTATGTCTTCTGGTTTATCCCACTTGATTGTCCTGATAGTAGGCCTGGCTCTGCCGGTGACTTTTCGGGGCCAGGTAGCAATATATGATTTCAGCCAGCTTCTGCTTTTCACTACCGCACTGGTATTGCTATTCCGAAAACGATGGGTTTTGTTTTATCCTGTCTATGTTTTTGCGTGCATCAACAAGGAGACCAGCATACTGATACCGGCGGTTTTTGCCTGCTGGCTGGGCTGGAAAGTGCTAAGAAACCCTTACTTGTGGCATCTCTTGAGTCAGATATTGATCGGCGGCGCGATTGTTTTGGCACTAAGTTTGGTTTTCAAGAATAATCCCGGCGTTGATACTGAATGGCATTTACAACGCAACCTCCATATGCCATTCGGTGTTTTGGGCTGGTTCCATATTATGGTGTTGAGTGTTGCTATCATCATGTGTTTGTGGAGATGGTCTGAGTCGCCGCTTCTTCTGCGTCGTGGACTTGTGGCAACTCTGCCGGTATTGTTGTGCGCGGCTTTGTTCTGGGCGGACATCGAAGAACTGCGGGACTATTACGAGGCCTTGCCCTTTACGGTAGGCCTGTTTCTGGTAACCGTTGGCCAACAGTTAGGAATTCGCCAGCGAGTTTACTATGACGTCAAAGAGGACGTCCAAATGTCTTGAAGTAGTCGCCCGAATTTGACCTCTTATATAGTGAAAGCTATTTGTCAAAAGTCGGTGTTCAGGACTCAGGGTAACCAAAAAGGTCTCAGATGGAATCGATGAAAACGGTACGAATTCACAAATATGGTGGGCCGCGCGTTCTCACTTATGAAGATGCGCCACGGCCTGAACCGAAGGAAGATGAGCTGTTAATTCGTGTTAACGCGGCCAGCGTCAATCCCGCTGACTGCCAAATACGCTCCGGCAGACGCTTTAAGCTAAAAAAACCATTTTCGTTAATCTTGGGTTTTGACGTATCCGGTGTCGTAGAAGCAGTAGGTAGTGGTGTTGCTAACTTCAAGGCAGGGGATGTGGTATTTGGCATGTTAGACATACGCAAGGGCGGCGCTTATGCAGAGTATGTTACCGCCCCAGCTATGAATTTTGCGCACAAACCTCGAAGTCTTGACCATATCCAGGCAGCGGCTCTTCCGTTGGTTGCACTAACCGCATGGCAGGCACTATTTGATGCAGGGGAATTATCAGCCGGGCAAAAAGTGCTTATCCACGCTGCCGCCGGTGGGGTCGGTCATATTGCTGTGCAGCTCGCTAAGTGGAAGGGAGCATACGTGATTGGCACAGCATCCGGCCGAAACGAAGATTTTTTGCGAACAATTGGTGTTGATGAGTTCATAAACTACAAAACGACCCGGTTTGAAACAATCGTCCAAGATGTTGATGTGGTTTTGGAGTGCATTAATCGAGATATCCGTGTTGAGCGCCGTCGTGGAGGGACTCTGGAGCGTTCCTGGAGCGTACTGAAAAAGAACAGCGTTCTTGTCTCCATTTGCGCCACACCGTCATCCGAAATCGCTGCTGAGTATGGGGTACGTGGTAAATATATACTTGTGCAACCGGATGCGGTGCAGCTTATGGAGATTGCTATGTTGGCTGATGCTGGACATGTAAAGCCTACTATCGAAACTGTGCTGCCCCTCAAGGATGTGCGTAAAGCACACAAACTCAGCCAAAAAGGTCATACGCGAGGCAAGATTGTTCTGCAAGTAATTAAATAGTATAGGAATTTGTAATAATAGCGAAAATAGGTAATATGCGCAAATTGTCATTTCGAGCGAAGTCGAAAAATCTGTTTAAATAGACCCCTCGACTGCGCTCGGGGTGACGGCGAGCGGTTGCCTTAATGAAGTTCCGCCGAAGGCGGTTAATTTAATCGGATATTTGAATGGACAAAACACAAAATTCTATCCCAGATATGTCGGCTAACCCACACGTATGTATGTTCTCCCAGCGTCAGTTGGAGAGACTCGTTTCGAGGTGTGCTGAGTACGAGTTCGAAGATGTGATCTGTGAAATCGACGATGTCGAAATGCTAACACCTGAGCCATATCGCTCGTTCCCAATCGGCCAGAAAGTTGCAAATCAACTTGCACGACATGTGTCTATTGCTTCAGTCAATCCTGGTATTCGAAAGTCGCGTCTCAACAGAAACTACGACCTTTTTATCATGATATGTCAGTTTCCACGCGATTTGCTCTCGCTAAATGCAATCAAAGGATGGAAGCAACACTGTCGAACCTCTGTATGTTGGCTCGCAGAGCTTTGGGCCTGCGAGGTGCGCAAGTTGAAAGGTCATTTAAAGCTTCTGTCTAAGTTCGACTATGTTGTGCTTCCCTGTTGTGGAAGCATTCAGGTGGTCAAAGATGTGATTGGGGACTGCTGTGTCTGCCTGCCACCCGGTATCGACACGATTCGGTTCTGCCCGTACCCAAATCCACCGATTCGTTCTATCGATGTTTACAGCATGGGGCGCAAATCGTTGATAACACATCAGGCCCTGCTGAAGATGGCTGAAAAGAGACGGATTTTCTACATCTATGACACGTTTGGGGGTATGAAGACGCTTATTCCGCGGGACCATCGCATTTTGCTGGCAAATATCGCTAAACGAAGCCGTTACTTTATAGTGAACGCCCCCAAAATCGATAAGCAATCCGAGACCGACAATCAAAGGGAAGCCAGTTATCGTTTCTTTGAGGGAGCGGCTTCTGGCACCATTATGATTGGAGAAACAGGTGAGAACGAGGCCTTCAAAAAGCACTTTGACTGGCCCGATGCAGTGATCAACAAACCTTACGATACGCCCAATGTCGCCGAAATTTTGGCCGACCTTGACTCGCAGCCGAAGCGGCTGGCCGAAATCCGAAAGAACAATGTCGTCCAGTCTCTTCTGCGTCATGACTGGGTTTACCGATGGAGGGCGATTCTGAATATGGTTGGCCTCGAACCCAGACCTGCTCTTCTCGCTCGAGAGAAAGGTTTGAAGAAACTCGCCGAAGACATCAAAAAGACCTCATGATTGCTCATTGCTAATTTGGTACTGCAAATAACCGCTGCTGGATACGAGTTTTGAAAGCCGTGGTATAGACATACGGATATCGGGCATAACTGATGCATAAACAAGTTGTCAATAAACAAAATGTTACAGCTGTTATCCTTGCAGGCGGCCGTGACTTCGGGCGGTGTCCGTTGGCATCGCGTTTACCTACAGCGTTATGGCCATTAGTGGGGAAACCTGCGATAGA
>Ga0114922_10000328_pt1 | contig 45768 bp, 50 predicted proteins | sample AartaG_FD_100975 | JGI IMG/M metagenome (GOLD analysis project Ga0114922, IMG submission 100975) | Deep subsurface microbial communities from Aarhus Bay to uncover new lineages of life (NeLLi) - Aarhus_00045 metaG | ecosystem: Environmental > Aquatic > Marine > Oceanic > Sediment | place... | reverse complement strand
GAAAACAACCATACAAAATGTGAGAATTCTAATCCCTTAAAACAAAGTCGTTTAATTGATGATAATATTTCATAATTTTCAAATCATTCATCCTGCTCTTTAAAAAAGGCCGGACACTATTGACATTCTTTATATATATACTTCGGTAATGTTTCGCTCCACCCCAGTGATTTTATTTAATTAGACAAATAAACGGTTGTAAATTCATAGACTATTAAAACCTGAAAATCGTTGATGCAGAATCTCCCCATTTGTAAAACTCATTAGGGAAGATGCAAATTATTATAACCATAACCACACTGATTGCAAGTCCGATTTTCACCATGCCGGGCAGGGAGATCGATGAGTCATCTTTTGGTGAATGGAAAATCATTAGCCTGACAACGTTCATATAATAAAACAGCGAGATCACCGAGGTTAAAACAGCTACAATTACAATTCCATATAAGCCTTCTTTAACAGCCGCTGCAAAAAGCCAGTACTTGGCAAGGAAACCGGCTGTGGGCGGGATACCCACCAATGATAACATAAATATAGTCATAATAATAGCGGCCGCCGGCGAACGTTTCATCAAACCGGCGTAATCCTCAATCTTGTCGGAGCCGGTGACATTAGAAAAGGCAATAACAACGATGAAAGCTCCGATATTGGCAAAAAGATATGCCAGCAAAAAGATCATCATGGAGACAATCGATAGTTTTGCTCCCGCCGACAGTGCTACCAGGACATACCCCACCTGGGCAATAGATGAGTAAGCCAGCATTCGCTTGATATTTTTTTGCAATAACGCTACCACGTTGCCGATCACCATTGCCAGTATCGCCACAACCTCCAGTATGATTACCCATTCAGATTTGGCAATTAACAGCGATTCGAAAAACAGCCTTACAAAAGCTACCAGACCGGCGGCTTTGGAAGCGACTGATAAAAAAGCGGTTACAGGAGTTGGCGCTCCCTCGTAAACATCGGGAGCCCACATATGGAACGGCGCTGCGGCCAGTTTAAAGCCAAACCCGGCTACGAACATCACTATTGCAAAATATGTTGCCAGGTTGGTTCCGGGACCCAAAAACAACCGCTTGCCAATCTCACTCATCACCGTTGTACCGGTTAAACCATAAATAAGGGAAAGTCCATATAATAAGATCCCTGATGAGGCGGCGCCAATAATTAAATATTTCAAACCGGCTTCAGTTGATTTTAAGTCTTTCTTCATGTAAGCCGCAAGTATGTACAGCGCTATGGTCGACAATTCCAGGGCCACATACATCGAAATCAGTTCACCGGCTGAGGATAAAAACATCATTCCGGTAGTGCAAAGTAAAATCAGTGAAAAGAATTCTCCACGATGATTCAGCCTTCTAACAGCATAATCTATCGACCCTAAAATGGTAAGGGCGGCAGTGAGGATAAAAATCATTTTAAAAGCTTGCGCATATGAGTCGGCAATAAAAGTATTGCCAAAAAGTGTACCGCTGGGGGTGGTCATGGTAAAATACAACGCCGCTATAAGTCCGAGTAAGGATAATAGACCTGTACGGCGGGGATTTTTATCCCGATTGCCCAGATCTATAAAAAGAATAAAAAGCGACCATAAAAACAGAAACAGTTCAGGCACAATTAATCTGAAATTCATATCTGCAAAATCCATATTATTTACCTGCCTTATTCAGTATAATTTTAAGTAATCCGATCTTTATTTAATTCTTCCTCAATCGATTGCTCAACTTGCTATCCGGGTTAAACATTGCTGAAATCTTTTGCTAATGTTTTTATCAGAGTATTGTAAAACATCTTCCAGCGCTCTGCTGGCATACTGGTTTACCTTCCCGGGGTTTTCAAAAAAGAAGGCTAAAGCCTTTGCCAGGGCATGGCTGTCTTTTTCGGGTACAAGATAACCGTTGATTTTATGTTTCACCAGATCAGTTATACCGCCCGATTCAGTGGCTATCAAGGGGATTCCCGATGCTATCGCCTCTAAGATAACAATCCCCAAACCCTCCGATTCCTTGTTTCTGTCGGTAATACTGGAAATGACAAAGGCTCGGGCAGTTTTAAAAATATCAGGAACCTCGGTATGATCCTTTATTTCTCCCATAAAGAAAATCGATGATTCAACATTTAGCGATTTCGCCAGTTTTTTCAAGGCTGCCAATTCCGGTCCGAAACCATACAACTTTAGAACCGGTGGATCGATATCATGAGATGAACAATACTTTAAAAATTCTGCAAATCCTTCAATTAAGTATCTATAACCCTTTCTCTCGGTAAATCGACCAATACTTAAAATGATGTTCTCTTGCTTATCAGAAATAGTGTGGTCGAACTTGTTAGATTCATAAGGCATTGGAATGATTTCAACTTTGAAGTTCTGTTTTATATAATCATCCCCGAAAACATCAGCCAGAGCTTGGGCGATAGAACTGGAAACGACAGTTATAAGTTTTGCTTTTTCCAACACCTTCTTCGCCAGGAACCTGAGCGATTTATATTTTCTAAGAATAAATATATCGGTCCCGTGGCTGGTGACTATATAAGGAGTTTTTGAAACCTGCGATAACATCCAGGCTATCAATCCATTCGGAATCCACCAATGCGCGTGGATAATATTATACTTCCTGCCTGCCTTAACAGCAGATTTTATTTCACTGATACTGGATAAATAAACAGCAATACAAAAGGAAATAAGTTTTATGATATTCACCGGGTTTGACATTTTCTTAATGACACCGCCATAGAAAAGATTCTGGCTATTTTTAAACCAGTATTTCACCCTGACAACCTCAATACCTTCATAAATATCCCGGTCGGGAACAAAAGTAGTGAAAACTGTTTGAGGAGCTATTATTTTTACCTTAAAGCTTTCGGGAAGATGTTTATATATATTCAATATGAATCTGCCAGAATGATCCTGCAGCGTTCGCGGATAATTGTGAGTTAGTGTCAATATGTTTATAATATTTTCCATCTCGGGCATGTACATGTAATAGTTTTATTTAATACTAAGCTCCAACATTCAGGTTTTAAAAAAGAGTTATCCGGTAATCAGCTTGACTAAATTCTCCACGGTCGCCTTCAGGAATATGTTCAAGCTGTTGGGGTAGACGCCAATCAGTATTGTAAAAATCGCCAGCGGAACAACTGTAAATATCTCCCGGCCGTTAATTTCAGTTAAATTCTCCCAGCGCGTGTTGAACGGACCAAGAAATATATTCTGAATCATACGCAGGATATAACCGGCGGTCAGAATAACGCCAAGAACGGAGGCTATGACAATCCACTTGGGTATATATACCGATGAGAATGAACCGACAAAGACCATGAACTCCGAAACAAAACCCGACATGCTCGGCAATCCCAGTGAAGCCATGCCAAACAACACAAAGATGCCGGTGAAAACAGGCAGCTTTGCTCCAATTCCGCCAAAAGCAGCAATCTCACGGGTATGGGCTCTTTCATAGATTACGCCGACTAAAATAAAGAGAGCGCCCGTGATTACGCCATGGGAGAACATCTGGAACAAACAGCCGGAGATGCCAACCGTAGTGATAGCGGCCATACCCAGCATACAGAAACCCATGTGCGAAACCGATGAATATGCCACCAGCTTCTTTAAGTCTTTCTGAGCCATCGAAACAAGGGCGCCGTAAATTATGCCGATTAAGCCGATGATGGCGATCGGGATGGCGAAATATTTAACGGCATCGGGAAACATCGGAAAGCTGATACGGAGAAGACCATAGGTTCCCATTTTCAGGAGAATGCCGGCAAGGATGACCGACACGGCTGTAGGAGCCTCGACATGAGCATCGGGAAGCCAGGTATGGAATGGCCAGCAGGGAACCTTGATAGCAAATCCGATAAAGAAAGCGGCAAATACCCAGAGCTGCATATTACGAGGATAACCATGCTTAATAAGCTCCAGCATATCCAGGGTACCGGTATGGAAATACAGGACAAGAATGCCGATCAACATGAAGACCGAACCGAACAGCGTGTATAAAAAGAACTTGATAGCGGCATACTCTTTCCGTGGTCCGCCCCAGACGCCAATTAAGAAATACATCGGCACCAGCATGACCTCCCAGAAAATATAAAAGAGGAAGAAATCAAGAGCGCAGAACACGCCCATCATGCCGACCTGTAAGAGCAAGAACCAGGCGAAATACTCTTTCACCCGTTCTTTTATACTGAAAGAGACAATGATCGAAACGAATGACAGTAAAGCCGTCAAAAACAGCATCGGTACCGATAAACCATCAGCGCCCATGAAATAATTTATATTTACCTCCGGGAACCAGGTATAGCGCTCAATAAACTGAATGGCAGAGGTTGAATAATCATAATTTGTCAGTAAAAAATAAGAGGCGACCAATGGAATAAACGAAAAGAATGCAGAAGTCCATCTAATGACGTTAACGCTTTCTTTCTTTAAAAGCATCACCACTACCATACCCAACAGCGGGGTAAATGTCATAAAACTCAATATGGGAAATTCCACTTATTCCTCCTCTATTAAATAAATTTCATAAAGATTAAAACCACTGCGCCAAGAAACACTACCAGGGCGTAAGTCTGCAACTGGCCTGTCTGGGTTTTTCTGATAATATTTCCCATGCCCAATGACAGATAACCCAGCCCGTTAACTGCGCCGTCAACAACAATTGTATCGAAACGCTCTTTAGCCCATGACCACCAGAGCGTGAGTTTGCCAACGCCATCGACTGTACCATCGATGACAGCCAGGTCGAACCTGAACATCTTCTCCATGAGATTGTAAACCGGATTGATGATAACAGCCATGTAAAATTCGTCAAAATAATACTTATTATAAAGCAGAGTGTACAATCCCCTGAATTTTCTGCCCATTTCTTCAGCGGAAATAGATTTCTTGTAATACATCAAGTATGCCAGACCGATACCGGATAGAGCCACAACAAGCGAGCATCCCATTAACAGCAGATTGGGTTCGGCATGATGCGGCGCTCCGAAAAATACGAAACTGGCATATCCCGATTGAAGCCAGGGTATTCCCCACCAGCCGGCAAATATCGACAACACCGCTAAAATCATCAGCGGAACTGTCATGTTGTATGGTGATTCATGAGCATGGTCGTACGCATGCCGGTCTCTGGGTTTGCCGGTAAAAGTCATGAAATATAGACGGAACATGTAGAAAGCAGTCATAAAAGCCGCCAGTATGGCTGCCGCAAGGAAGATATAATGGCCGCCTTCAAAGGCTACGGCGAAGATTTCATCTTTTGACCAGAAACCGGACAGCGGGAAGATTCCCGAGATCGATAATGAGGCGATTAAAAATGTAATCGAGGTAATCTTCATTTTGCCATGCAAACCGCCCATGTTCTGGATATCGTTGGTATGCACAGCATGGATTACAGAACCAGCCGCCAGAAACAGCAGAGCTTTGAAAAATGCATGAGTGAACAGGTGGAACGTACCGGCGGCATAACCTCCCAGCCCGAGAACCATTATCATGTAGCCAAGCTGGGAAACTGTCGAGTACGCCAGAACACGTTTGATGTCATTCTGCACCAGCCCAATCGACGCCGCCAATAATGCGGTGATTGCGCCTATTGCGGCCACTACCAATCCCATCATAGGTGAGACCAGGATGACTGCCATCAACCGGGCGGTTAAATATACGCCTGCCGCAACCATGGTGGCGGCATGAATCAACGCTGAAACAGGCGTCGGGCCCTCCATAGCATCCGGCAGCCAGACATGAAAGGGGAACTGCGCCGATTTACCGCAGGCGCCCATAAACATTAAGATACCGGCGATACCGATTAAAAGAAGGGTATGTTTAGCTTCTTCCTTTTTATCAGACTCATCATGAGTTTCAGCAGCAGCGGCAATTACACGAGTTTCTTCAATTTCTTCTTCATGTCCCATCATTGGCGGTCCATGGTCGGGTTTTTCGGATGTAGGCGTTTCGCTTACTGTTTCATGAGTAGATTTGGCAAGAACGTCTTCAGGCGTTTGCTCAAATTCATGATAAATTTCTTCCGCATGCGCAATTCCAGCAGAGCCATGATCTGTGTCAGCGCCATGAGAGCCGTGGCTTTCATCTACAATACCGGCATCGACCTTTAAGCTTTTAATCTTTTCATTTAACTCCGGCAACGAAGCCGTGCCGACGGCAAAAATCAACAACACCAATCCCAGTAAAAAACCAAGATCTGCCAATTTAGTTGTAACAAATGCTTTTTTACCGGCATCGGCGGCAATTTTCTTTTGGAAGTAAAAGCCGATTAATATATATGATGTAAATCCAACAAGTTCCCAGAAGACTAAAACGAGCACATAAGACCCGGCAATAACCAGCCCCAGCATTGAGAAGCTGAACAACCCGAGATAGGCAAAGAACCGGGCGAATATTGGGTCGCCATGCATATAGCCGATTGAATAAATATGCACCAGCGATGACACAACAGTCACCACAATAAGCATAACCGCCGCCAGCGGGTCTATGTATATCCCCATCGGCAGGACAAAATCACTCCAGACAAGCCAGTTGACAAATGCCATATATGGTTCCGGCTGAGCTAAGACCTCAAAAAATACTTTAAGGGAAAGAACAAACGAGACCAAAATCATGGCACAGGCGAAGTAGCTTGAAACCTTGTTATTACGATTTAAAAAAAAGACGATCATTACGAATGAGAACAGGGGAAACAGAGGTATTATCCAGCTATATTCTACCATCTTGAGCCTACCATTTCATGAAGTTAATGTTGTCTACTTCAATGCCCTTAAAGTTTCGATAAATCAGAATTACAATCGCCAGCCCTACTGCGGCCTCAGCGGCGGCGATAGTAATAATGAATATTGTAAATATCTGTCCCGCGATTTCCTCAGGGGCAACGAATTTTGTGAACGCTACAAAATTAATCGCCGCGGCATTGAACATTAGCTCGATTGCCATTAAGACACCGATTGCGTTGCGACGCGTCAACAGTCCGAAAATTCCCAGCGCAAAAAGTACAGCCCCTAAGACCAGATAATGAAGGAGAGTCGGTTCGGCCATTAGTTTTCCTCCTGACTGTCCCGACGGGAGATTATTATCGCTCCGATAAGCGCTACTAAAAGCACAACGGAAACGACCTCGAATGGAATCACATATGTTGAAAGCAACTGCCTGCCAAGCTCGAATGTATTACGTTCGGGCAAACTGCCATCGCTAACCGGCCAGGCTGTTTTTAAAACTGTCCATAGCGACAGAATAAAAAACAACAGGACGATAATGGTTGCGTAGCCTTTTTGCTCGTTTACCTGTCTTATATTTTTATTGCTGATCTGATAAGTCAGCATAATCGCAAATATCATCAGTATAGTAATAGCGCCGACATAAATCAAAACCTGAACGCCGGCTAAAAACTCCGCGCCGAGCAGTATATAAATCCCGGCTATTGAAAAGAGCGTCAACACAAGAAACAACGCCGAATGGAATATATTCTTCAGGGTAACAACCATAAGCGCCGATACACCGGCCATAATTGCCAGAATATAGAATATCAGGAGGTTCATTGCTTATCCTCCTGGTCTGCAGGCTTGTCTGGTTTTTCATCATTCGAGTTTACTGGAGCGGATTCAGTTTCCTTTTCAGGTTTTGCGGGCGGTTTTACAAGAGCCCGTTTTTTCTTAGGGACGTATTTCACATCTCGGCCAAGTTCTTGAAGTCTATTCATATCATAGATTAGTTTATCCTTGTCAGTAGTGGCGAATTCATACTTCTGAGCCATCTTGAGCGCATCAAAACTGCATGATTCTTCGCATAGGCCGCAATAACAGCAAATGAGACTATTGATTTCAAACTTTTCCGGATAACGTTTTTTAGTTATCGGGTCTTTATCTTGGGCCTGCTTGATTGTGATTGCGCCAACGGGGCAAGCTTTCTGACAAAGCAAGCAGGCGGTGCAGTTAAGCTTGCCGGTCTCGGGGTTGGATAAAAGCACCACAACACCGCGGAATCGGTCGAACATCTCCATTCGTTCTTTAGGATACTGAATCGTGATCGATCGTCCCGGCAGGTATTTCAGAGTGGTCTTTAACCCCAGACAAAGATTATAAATACCACTGAAAAATTCCGTTACAAAAGCCATGGCTAAAACAGATGTACTCCCAGAGCTGTGATGATTATGTTTAAAAATGCCAGCGGAAGCAGAACCTTCCAGGCGAAATCCATCAAATGATCGACCCGCAGTCGCGGATATGTCCACTTAAACCACATGATAACGAACACCAAAAATAGTGATTTACCAAGGAACCATATATATGATGGTATGAAATCCAATCCCGGCAAAGGCGGCTGCCAGCCGCCAAGGAAAAGAGTAGTCGCCACTGCGCTGATAGTGAACATGTTTAGAAATTCGGCTAAGAAAAACATGGCGAATTTCATTCCGGAATACTCGATATTAAAACCAGCAACCAGTTCCTGCTCGGCCTCGGGGAGGTCGAACGGGGTCCTGTTCAATTCGGCGGTGGCGGCGCTTATATAGATTGCGAAACCAAGCAGTTGCGGCCAGATATACCATTTCCAGAAATAGGGCCCCTGGGCTTCTACCAGGCTGTACATCGAGAGCGTTCCCGCCATCAGAACAACGCCGATTACCGAGAGTGTCAACGGCACCTCATAAGAAACAATTTGAGCGGCGGAACGCATTCCTCCCAGAAGTGCAAATTTATTGTTCGAACCCCAGCCAGCCATTAGCAGGGAGATAACTGTAAAACTGGTAATAGCTAATATATACAGCAAACCGATATTCAAATCAGCGGCAATTAAACCCTTGCCGAATGGTATTACAGCATATGCCATAAGGCAGACTGTATAGATAATCACCGGCGCCCAGAAGTGTACTTTCCTGTCGGCAGAGGCTACCACGATATCTTCTTTTTGCAGAAGTTTAACAGCGTCGGCGATGGTCTGATACCAGCCATGCCAGCCGGCTACCATCGGTCCCAAACGGTCCTGAAAATGAGCCGATACCTTCCGTTCCCACCAAACTAAAAATAAAGCCATTACCGTGAGAAATGCCAGAATCGCAGCAATGATCAAAACCATCAGTGCAATATCTCTTATGATATCCGGCAAACCTAAAGAGCTGGAAATGCCGGCAACAATATTGTAAATCCATTGTAGAAGGCCGGTAAGTTCCAACATCAGCGATCAACCTCTGGCAAAATTATATCAAGTGAACCAAATATTGCCACTAAGTCGGCAATTTTCCAACCCTTGCAGAGATGCCTCATCAGCTGAACATGAGAAAATGAACCGGTACGGATTTTAACCCGGTATGGTTTGGTTGTACCATCAGAAATAATATAATAGCCCATTTCACCACGCGGCGCTTCAATCCGGGCAAAAACCTCACCAGCTTTCGGCCTAAACATCGTGGGTACTTTAGCTTTAATTGGACCCTCAGGTAATCCCTCAACAGCCTGGTCGATTATCTCACAGCACTGGCGCATCTCCTGTATCCTGACAATGTACCTGTCCCACACGTCGCCATTTTTCCCAAGGGGAACTTCAAAATTGAATTTGTCATATGAAGAATACGGATGGACTTTTCTCAGGTCAAAATCATGTCCCGAAGCCCTGATTGTAGGACCGCTGGCTCCATAGTTAATGCCATCCTCGATTGTTAAAATGGCGACATCTTTAGTACGGGATAAGAAAATAGGGTTGTATGTTAAAATCGCCTCGTAATCATCGACTTTCTTGCGGAAATCCTTGGTGAAGTCTTTGCATCTTTGATAAAATTCTGCCGGTACATCCTTTGAAACGCCGCCGATTCTCATATAAGTATAGGTAAGCCTCTGGCCGCAGGTCATCTCGAACATATCCAGAATACGCTCACGTTCACGGAAGGCATACAGAAATGGAGTAAAAGCGCCCAAATCAAGCGACATCGTTCCAAGCCAGATAAGATGTGAGGCGATACGGTTAAGCTCGGTCATGATAACCCGCAGATATTGAGCTCTCTCCGGAATTTCGATTTGAGCCAGCTTCTCGACCGCTGTTGCCCAGGCAAGGTTGCAGGGCATGGAAGCGCAATAGTCGATCCTATCGGTGAAAGCCATAAACTGAGCATAAGTGCGGTTTTCGGCTATTTTTTCGATAGAACGGTGAAGGAACCCGACATCGGGGATCAAATCTTCGATGAATTCACCTTTCATCTTAAGCAGTAAACGCAACACACCATGAGTAGACGGGTGTTGCGGACCCATATTTACTATGAATTCCTCTTCGGAAAGCTGCATTTCTTTAGTCAGATCAGTCATTCGGCGCTCTTTGATTTATCAGGCATTGGGATAAAATCGGGCCCGGTCCAGCCTTTTCTCATTGGATAACCATAATCCCATTCCTCGATTAAAAGAAGGTGACGAGGCTGAGGGTGGTCCACGAATTTTATTCCAAATAGCTCCATTGCTTCAAGCTCAAAAAAATCGGCGACTCTCCAGATGCCGGTAACAGAGTTGATTTCTGGCTCATCAACCGGCAGTTTCACTTTTACAATTATTTCGTGATGATGCTCAGGCGAAGTCAAACACAGAAACACCTCGAATTTGTCCTCGAAATGAGAACCGCCCAATTGAAATAGAAATTTAAATGCTAAATTTGGATTATCAAACAGGTACTTACAAAACTCGATATATTTATCTTTTGTAATATAAATATAGGGTTCCGGCTGGTCTGTTTCCTGGATTTCGATATGATCGCCAAAATCTTGCTGAAGCTGCTTTTCGATCTCTTGTTTTGTCATGTATTATTGCATTGGCTTATCGCCGGCGAAATCCTTTATCTTCTGTTTTTTGATGACTTCCCTTATTTTGAGAGTGCCCTGCATGAGTGATTCGGGCCGTGGCGGGCAGCCGGGAATGTAAACATCAACCGGAATAACCTTATCAATCCCCTTCAAAACCGAATAGCAGTCATAATAGAATGGACCCCCATTTGAGGCGCATCCGCCCATGGCCAGCACATATTTCGGATCGGCCATCTGATCGTATAGAATCTTAACCCGTTTGGCCATTTTATGCGTTACAGTGCCGCATACCATCATCAAATCAGCCTGACGCGGTGATGCCCGGAAAATCATACCGAGACGATCGAAATCATATCGGGAAGCGCCGGTAGCCATCATTTCAATAGCACAACAGGCGAGACCGAATAACAGGTACCACTGGGAATGAGCTCTTGAGTTGTTAAGAACCGCTTCAATAGAGGTGACAACAACTCCGCCGCCTGGTATTTTTTCGATATAAGCCGGAACTTTCTCGATTATACCCATTTTAGCGCTCCTTTTTTCCAGGCGTATGCCAGGCCAAGAATGAGAATAAAGAGAAATATAAACATCTCAATTAAAGCGAAAAGGCCGAGTTGTTTAAACGCAACCGCCCAGGGAAACAAAAAAACAACTTCAACATCGAATATGACAAATATCAGGGCGTAAATATAAAAACCGGCGTTATATTGAATCCAGGCGCCTCCAATGGGAGCCTCACCGCATTCATAATTGTCCAATTTGGTTTTTGAAGGACGTTGTGGCCGTATGAGGCCAGCGAAAAAAATAGCAAATAGTACGAATACTATTCCAATTATCAAAAAGACCGCTATAATACCGTAACCGTATCCCATCGCACCTCACTGCTGAATTTGTGACTTATTTCACTAAACAGCCAATATATTTTTTTTAATTAAAGAATTAGTAACTAAATGTCAAGTATTTATTGGGAATTTTTATTAAAGAGGAATCAAACCGTTTATTTTCAATTGTTTGAAGAATTTTCTCTACATCAAAAATATTATTGACAAAATATCAATAATCTGTTTAGGATTGAAACGGTTTATAGGCTACTGTTCTGATTATTATAATGAAGGACGATAATAGACGATAATATATGTAAAACTTTAATATTTGTGTCCTGGAGGATTATTATGCGAGTCGTCATAATGGGAGTATCAGCTATAACGGCAAGTTTAGTAAAAATACTTAATAAAGATGAACATCATATCGTTGTTATCGACATTAACGAAAACAGATTCGATAAACTTCCTGAAGATTTCAAAGGAGAAAAAGTAGTAGGTTCCGGCGCCGATTTAGATATTTTCAAGAAAATAAATTTCAATGACCATGATGCTTTTCTGGCGGCTACAAATTCAGACAATATTAATATTGCCGCAACAAAGCTTATCAAAGAAAATTTCAAATGTGAAAGGGTCGTCAAAGTTGTCCATGACCCGATGAGGGCGAAGGCTTTCGCTGAGGTTGAAGAGGGGGTTATCTGCCCGATCCTTGATGCGGCATCGTGTTTTAGAGATAAAATTATTGGGTGATGGTGTTGTTTTGGAGGGGAAGGAGAGCTTTCTGTAATCAGGAGCTCTCCTTAAATTTATATATAATTCAGTATATTAGAAATTACCCTTAATGAAGTATTGTACCAGGTATAATTCTTCAGTCTTGACAAAACCCATTTTTTCATAGAGCTTAATAGCCGGCGCATTATCGGCAAGAACGCATAGAAATATATTATCGCATGATTCTTTAAGCTTATCGGCTACCGACTTGGTACAACAATAGGCGAGGTTCTGACGTCGATGTTTGAAGTGTGTAACGACATTTGCGATTTCAGCCGCCCATTTTATAGCAAATTGGACTCCGGCTATGCTGACAAGATCATCACCGGAATATACTCCGTAATAAGGTCCATATGTTAATGCCTTAGGCGTCCAGTCCATTGCTGATTCAAGGCTGTAAAGATGAGATATTTGAACCAGGTCCTGGGTAATCAGTCTTTCTAACCTGTAGCGTGAGTTATCAATCAGTCTCTCGGGAATGTCAGGATTGTTTAAGACCATTTTGATTTCGGGCGTTTTTTGAATGATTTTATAACAGTGTTCAATTATTTCAGTAACCGTTTTAGTATACAATCCAAAAACCGGTTCCCTCCTTAATTGAGGATGTTTTCCAGTTAATTCATCGATTAACTGCCGAGTATCATCTTCTGAGTTAACAAGGAGAGAAAGGCTGTTATACGGCAGGTCCGTGTAATAACTGGCGATTGCTATCGCTTCATTGTCTATTGATTTTACCGCTATGGAGCAATCCTGTTTAAGTTGAGTTAAGTCGGCAATTATATCAGCATTGGCAAGCGGGTCTTTTAACGCCAGACGTAAAGCTGAGTCGATATTTTTATCGACAATCTTTATGTCAGCGCGAGTTTGATCGGTAGCAACTGCCATCATACACTTCCCTGTGTTTTTTGCTTACCGGCTCCCTGCCGATAACAGCTTTTTCTACAAATTCTCTTTAAACTATCAAAATCTCGCTTTAGAAGCTCTTATGTTAAGCTTGTCGACAGCATTCTTATCATTCTTTAAGCAAATTCCATATCGTTTTGAAACATTTTAGCCCAGATTTTGCAGCTATAGCTCGCATTATTCACAAACTTCTTATTAGGTTAGAGGCTTTTAAGGATAATAAGAGATCAAATCTTCCCGCTAATATTTGATTGTTTACGTTCTATAAAGTAAGTAGGACAGACTTTCAGTCTGTCCGGACAGGTTGAAAATCCACAAGACCTTGACGGCCTGTCCTACTATTATCAATTGTTCCTGTAAAGAATTCAGGACAGTTGCAGTTGTAGGTTGGGGGTTCTACAGATCCGTAGGACTTGTCCCCCGACAGGGTTGCGGCCGGATAAACCGACCGCCTACGGTTTATATGTTTTAGATATAAGCTATAAATGTGGTTGGTGTATGTCCCCATGCGCCAACGGGGATATGGCAATAATGTCGGGTTTTTCCCTCCGGTCAGAACCCGACCTACCGCTATAGAATTGTAGGATGGATGAAGTAAATGTTGAGCTACAACAATTTACATATTATATCTAATTGTTCAATTGCGAAATTAGGGATAAATAAAGGGCCATCACAATGATAGCCCTGAAAATTAGGATATTAATAATTCGCCTATTTAATCACATTATGTTTTTTGCCAATTTTAACGAAAGCCTCGATAGCTTTGTCGATATGTTCCGTTTCATGGCCAGCGGACAACTGAACGCGAATACGTGCCTGACCTCGCGGGACAACTGGAAAGGAGAAGCCGATTACATAGATGCCCTCATCCAGCATGTCGCGGGCAAAATCCTGGGCCAGCTTGGCATCGTTTTCGAATTTGCCGAACATAATCGGTACAATAGCATGGTCGCCGGGGACGATATCGAAGCCGGCTTCGGTCATTTTCTCACGGAAATAGCGCTGGTTTCTTTCGAGTTTATCGCGAAGCTCGGTTGTTTCGGATAATAACTCGAACACTTTTAAGGTTGCGCCTGCAACTACCGGAGCTAAAGTATTGGAAAACAGGTAAGGCCGTGATTTTTGCCTTAACCACTCGATCATCTCTTTTCTGCCGGAGGTACAGCCGCCGGACGCGCCGCCCAGAGCTTTGCCGAAAGTTGTGGTAATCAGATCGATCCGTCCCAGGACACCTTTATACTCATGGGTTCCCTTGCCGTGTTTGCCCATGAAGCCGGTCGAGTGGGAGTCGTCCACCAGCACCAGCGCGTCATATTTCTCGCAGAGATCGCAGATCTTGTCCAGCTTGGCGATATTGCCGTCCATCGAGAATATGCCGTCGGTGCAGACAAGGCGATACTTAGCGTCCTGCGATTCTTTCAGACAGCGTTCGAGATCGGCCATGTTGGCATGCTCAAAGCGGAACCGTTTTGCTTTGCACAGTCTGACGCCATCGATAATCGAGGCATGGTTTAAGGCATCGGATATAACCGCACAATCGGCATCCAGAAACGGTTCGAACACGCCGCCGTTGGCATCGAAACAGGCGGCATACAAAATAGTGTCCTCGGTGCCGAGAAACTCGGACACTTTGGCCTCGAGCTGTTTGTGAATATCCTGGGTGCCGCAGATAAAGCGTACCGAACTCATGCCGTAACCCCACTCCTCAAGGGCGGCATGAGCGGCTTTGATAATATCCGGATGCGATGACAGTCCCAGATAGTTATTGGCGCAGAAATTAAGCACCGTTTGACCGGTCTTGACCTTGATTTCGGCGCCCTGCTCGGTCATAATGACCCGCTCGTCTTTGAAAAGGCCTGCATCTTTGGTGGCCTGCAGTTCCTTAGCGAGATCCTTTTTGATTTTTCCGTACATTTAGCTTATCTCCTTTTATTTTTTAAAATTCATTATTTTCCGGCCGGTAAGTTAAATATTTCATAATAAAAAAGCAAGCGGAGAATTGGGGGGGAGTGAACATCCTCTACAGGCAACATCAACTATTTAATCCTTCAGGATGTCACTCGCCAAAGGCGGTTTTCCATCCTGACGCATGGTGAATAAATTTAAGCCTTTTAATGGCGCATGAGGACATACACCATCCACTATAGAGCATCCTCCGACTTCAATTCCAAAAAATCATAATGAAAATATCAACTGATGTAGTATACTACGCTCCTTAATATGTCTTTTGCCGCAAGGATTGAAACTTGAGCGAGTTTTTAGGAGAAATAGCAGGTTTAGCCACCGCCGGGTGCTGGGCGTTCACCTCGATATTCTTCACAATTGGCGGAACGCGAGTCGGGTCGGCGGTAGTAAACCGGATTCGTTTGGTACTGGCGTTAATCTTTCTTTCTGTCACACACTTTATACTTACCGGCCAATGGTTTCCTTTAGATGCGGAACCGTACCGCTGGGGATGGCTGGGGCTATCCGGCGTAATCGGGCTGGTTATTGGAGATGCCATGCTGTTTCAAGCATTCGTAATGATTGGCACACGGTTATCTATGCTTCTCATGTCGCTTGTGCCGATATTCAGCGCTGTTTTGGCCTGGGTATTCCTTGATGAGTCTCTATCGGCTGTTGAGATACTGGCGGTTACTATAACCATAGGCGGTATCTCATGGGTAATTATAGATAAAAATAGAAGTTCATCTGGGGCAAGGGGAAAGCATTTAATTTTTGGCCTTGTGCTCGGTATTGGCGGCGCTATGGGACAGGCAGGAGGGCTTTTGACCTCGCGAATTGGGCTTGAGGGTGACTTTCCGGCATTATCGGGAAATTTAATAAGAATGCTTACTGCCGCAATTGTAATGTGGATTATAACTGCTTTCTGGGGAAAAGCAAAAGAGACGGTACTTAAGCTGAAAGATAAAAAGGCGCGTTATTCAATACTTGGCGGGTCGTTTTTTGGCCCGTTTATAGGTGTATGGCTGTCGCTAGTGGCGATCAAGTATGCCAAAATCGGTATCGCTTCAACATTGATGTCGCTTACGCCGGTTTTGCTCATTCCGTTGGTTTACTGGGTATTCAAAGAGAAGATTACAATACATGCTGTATTCGGCACGATAACAGCAGTTGCCGGTGTGGCGATACTGTTTTTAGCATAGAGACAGAGTTGATTAGGCTGGGAAACGTTTTTTTTGATGGTGCATGAGGACATACACGATCCACATAAGAGGCTTATCCAACCACCCTCGCCAGGATATAGCCTATCCCCAATAGAAGCTGAGTCAGCAGTACCACCATTACATTAGCGCCCTGAGCCGGCAGCAGCTCCTCGATTCGTTTGAAAGTCATTGCGCCCTTTATTGCTTTTAAGCCTATTGGCAGAGTCAATATCGCTAAAAGGCTCCAGGCAGGCATCAGGTTGAGTATCACGCCAGCCACAATCCAGATATAGACCATAATAACCAGCACAGAATATATCACCGCCGCTTTTTTGGAACCGAGCATGATCGGCAGTGTTTTTCGCTGGCCGACCTTATCCGCTTCAATATCGGGGAATTCATTCAATAAAAGCAGATTGCAAACCAGAAATCCTGAGGGTATCGAGGCATACAATGCCGCCCATGAAAAGCCGCCGTTTATAATAAGGAATGTCCCGAATACCGGCAGGGCGCCGAGCCCCAAACCGGCGGTGATTTCTGCCAGCCCCAAGCCCAGTTTTGTAATATGGCTGGTGTATAATAAAACAAAAATTGCGCCCAGCACAAAAACCGGCAGAAGGTAAAAACCACGAATGAAAAGAAAATAGACGCCAATCGGAACAGCCAGAATAAACGCCCCCAGACCCAATCTTAACACGGAGGAGGCAGTCAACTGTCCGGAGGGCAAAAAGCCGCTGCCGCCTGAGAAAGGAGTACGTTTGGCATTAAGGTCAATCCCGCTTTTGAAATCGCTGTAATCGTTTAAAGTATTCACGCTGATATGAAGCAGGGTTAAACCTAAAAGTGAAAGCAAAAAGTAAAGGGTGTTGAAAGCTCCGTTATATAAAGCAATCCCCATACCCAGAATAACCAGCACCGGCGATAACAACAAAAACTGCGGCCGTGTCTCTAAAAAATATTCTTTTGTGCTCATTTCAAATCCTGTTTGTTAATAACATTACTACATTTCAAATCAGAATTTTAGTTTTTTACTTTACAAAGTCAAGCAATATCTTTTCAGGCTTAGGAAGGTTAGATTTTCTATAGAACATTATATTTATAAATTATTTACAAAGGAAAACTGTTGACGTTGTATAATTAAGTTGAATATATTTTATCGGTTAAGTTATGGTCGTTAATTAAGGATGTTTAATGAAAAATACTCCACTACTTAAAAGTAAATATTTCGATAATCCAATCACCATTGCCAACGAAAATCGTAAAATTGATATTGAGGTTCATCGGCAATATCGTGGGAAACTTCTTATTAGAATAATGGATATGTTATTTGACAAAAAGCTCCTTTCGAAAAAAAACAAGGCAATTGACCTGGGAACAAGCGCTGGCAGCTTTACTCAAGTAATAGCAAATTATTTTACCGAAACAGTAACGGGGATTGATGCTGATAGTTCGATGATCGCAAAAGCAACAAAGAATTATCCCCATATAAATTTTTACAATTCTAAAATCGAGGAATTCAATACTTCTGACAAATTTGATTTTATAATGTGTCTGGAGGTAATTGAGCATTGCTCAGATCCTCAATCTATAGTAACAAGAATAAAATCCTTGCTCAAAGATGACGGTATTGCTTTAATATCCATGCCAAACAATTGGAATCCTATCTATGCATCTGCAAACATACTTGATAAACTTGGACTTATAAAAGCTAAAGATGATGTCAAGTTACATTTTCAATATTCTCCTAAAGATATATTTAGATTTTTTACTAAAAACGGATTTGAGATATTATATATTACCGGGTTTAATATTTTTATTTATCGCAGCCTGGCCAAAAGTCCAGCTTTATGTAAAATAAATTGGTGGATGTCAAAGGTTCCTTTAATGGTTAAATTAACTCAATATTTTAATATTGTTATTAGGAAAAAAAATAATAATGTCTGATGGCTTATTATCAAATTGATTTCATATTTATAACCTATTTATATAATATTTTACTTAACGTCCATACTGTTTTAATTATATTTACACGTAATTGGCATTTAATTTGTATGATATATGTTTCAACTATTTTAGCGATGAAAAAATCCCGTTTACAAAGGTTGGGAGAAAAAATATGTTCAGAAAATCTGATCTGGATCAATATTTAGAAAATCAAGCACCTAAACCCAGAACAAGTAAGGAGAAAAATAAAACATTAATGAAATCACCTGTGCCGGATTTGCGCCATAAAGGCATCAATAATGGGTGAAAATGAGGGAAATTGCAACACGAACCAAATCACCTTAAACCACCATCCTGCAATGCAATATACTGGATTTCAAGGGGGTAATAAAAAAAGCGGGAGACGAGGCTCGAACTCGCGACAACTACCTTGGCAAGGTAGCGCTCTACCAACTGAGCTACTCCCGCACAGCTTTTTAAATATAGATTTGAATCCGATTGTGTCAAGTCAATTTTTTGTAGGAGTTTCCCCGATTTTTTTACATATGACCTGTTTGTCTTACGAAACAACCAAACATCCAAGCCATGGGAATCACAGTTTCCCCAAAACAAATAGAGTATTGATTAATTTAGAAATCTATACTGACACCGTCTTTTTCATCAGCGCTTTTTCGTATATCTCCTCGTATTTGGCGGCTGATTTATCCCAGGAGAAGTCCTGTTCCATACCGCGTTTTACCAGCTTGTCCCAGACATCCTTATTTTTATAGACCTCCACCGCAAACCTGATCGTGGTTAACAGTTTGGCGCTGTCATAGTTTTTAAATATGAACCCGGTTCCGGTATTTTTAGCCGGGTTGCAGTTTTCGATAGTATCAGCCAGCCCGCCTGTTTCCCGGACTATCGGCACGGCGCCGTATTTCAGGCTGTAAAGCTGGTTTAACCCGCACGGTTCATAACGCGAGGGCATTAGAAACATATCACAGCCGGCTTCGATAAGATGCGCCAGGGCATTATCAAATTTAATATTTACCGCCAGCTTTTTGGAATATTTCAAAGCCAGTTCTTTAAACAGCGTCTCATATTTCTCATCGCCGGAACCAAGAATAACCATCTGTATATCAAGCTCGAATATCTGGTTGGCAACTTCGGCAATCAAGTCAAATCCTTTTTGGTCGCAAAGCCTGGAGATTATACCGATAAGCGGCACATCTCGACGAACCATAGGCAGCTTGTTAAGCCGCTTGAGAGCGTTCTTGTTTTTCTTTTTGTTGGCAATTTTGCCGGGCTTGTAGTTTGCCTTTATCAGCTCATCAGTGGCGGGATTCCAGATGCTGTAATCAATACCGTTTAAGACTCCGTACAGGTCATCGGAACGTTCGTGCAAAAGCCCTTCAAGCCCGTAACCGTACTCCTCGGACTGCTGAATTTCGACTGCATATCTTTCTGATACGGTAGTTAAAATATCCGCAAAGTGAATCCCCGCTTTTAAAAAACTGACTTTACCATAATACTCAAAACCGCTTGTCGGATAAAACCATTTTAGGTCCAACCCGAGTTTTGTAAACGATTCAGCCGGAAACAAACCCTGGTAAGCAATATTATGAATAGTAAAAACTGTCCTGGTCTTTTCGAAATAATCCGAGCTGTAATCAAGGCGCTTTATATATGCCGGTATCAAGCCGCTCTGCCAATCGTTACAGTGGATGATATCAGGCTGCCAGTTCAAAGCAATAATCGCTTCCAGGACAGCCCTGGAAAAAGCTATAAACCTGTCGTCGTTATCTTCCCAGTCCTTGCCGGTTTCAGGCGACACATACAATCCATCACGGTCGAAATGTTTATCTATCTTAATGAAATAATATTCGCACTTCGTATCTTCATCCAGGAGATAGTATAGATCAAAAAGCTCACGTTCGGATGCTGCAATCACTGAAAGGTTGCTCTTTACACATTTTATATCATACTTATCTGTATCAATAGCCGAATACAACGGCATAAAGACCTTAACGCTATTGCCCGATCTGGCCATAGCTCCGGGTAAAGCCCCGGCAACATCGGCAAGACCCCCTGTTTTAACAAATGGAACGATTTCAGGCGATACATAGGCTATTTGCGTTGGGCTCATTTATCCCTCCTAAGAAAGTAATATCAAAACAACCGTTATGTTAATTAGATCTCAACTTCTTTTAAGAACTTAGCGGCATCCTCCGGAATAGTGGGATTAATATAAAAACCGGTGCCCCATTCGAATCCCGCCACTCTTACCAGCTTGGGGATAATTTCGATATGCCAGTGGTACTCCTTCGGATAACGGTTATCTAAAGGCGAAGTATGTATCATTAAATTATATGGCGGATTATTCAATGCCGCAGATATTCTTTTCAGAGTCTCTCTCAAAATAGACACTAATTTTCCAATAGATTCTTCTGCTATAGTCTCGAATGACGACTCATGAAATTGCGGCAATATCCATGTCTCAAACGGGAAACGGGAGGCAAAAGGTTCTAAAGCTACAAACATATCGTTGCTTGTTACAATCCTGACATTATCGTTGAGTTCCTGTTTAATTATATCGCAATAGATACATCTTTCCTTATAATTGTAGTACTTCTCAGATCCTGACAATTCCTCCATAACCCTTTTAGGCAAAATCGGGGTTGCGATAAGCTGAGAATGAGAATGTTCTAACGATGCTCCCGCCGCCTCACCCTGATTTTTAAATACCAGTATGTATTTAAAGCGAGAGTCGTTTCTTAATTCAAGAATTCGATCGCGGTAAGCGCGGATGACATTTTCAAAGTCTTCATCCTCGAGGTCAACCAGGTCTTTCATATGATCGGGGGTTTCAATAATGACCTCATGAGCGCCGGTGCCGTTCATTTTATCGAATATCCCTACGCCTTCACGGTTTAAGTCGCCCTCAATTATTAAAGCCGGGAATTTATTGGGCACCACCCTCAATGACCAGCCCGGAGAATTCGGTTTTGAACCGTTTTGTCTGATTGCATATACTTCAGGAGGAGTTGACGACTCATTTGAATTGCAAAAGGGGCATAATTTGGGCTCTTTTTTCTTTATTGTACTATGGAAATCAGTCGGCCGCTTGCCCCTTTCAGTAGATATAATCACCCATCTCCCGATTATTGGATCTTTTCTTAATTCAGGCAAGCTGTCCTCCTAATGCATAGCTATCCGGCAGAGTAACTTCTCTGTTTTGCTGTTATTATCGTCATAATCACCTGTGAATTAAACACTGCCCATCAAGAAACAATTCGACTGAACAGCGACTGAAAACATTATCTTTTCGAGTCGCTGATAATCCTAAAAAGCTCCTCATGAACTTGCGTAAACTCCATTCCCCGACGAGACATTACCTTATGGGCAATATCAATTGCTTTATCAAGCTTAAACTTCACCAGGTTTCCAGGAACACCCCATTTAAAATGATCGATTTCCTTTTCTGTGAACAGGGCTCCACCATAAACATTGCAGCAGAAACCAATCACCATTCCGGTATTAAATAATGTGCCGATGCCGGTCTTGGTATGATCGCCTATAAAACAACCCACCTTAATCGAACCGGTTGGAATATCAGCGCCTTGAAGCCTGACAGTGATTTCAGAATAGTTATTCTTCAAATCCGAATTAACCGTTAGGGCTCCGAGGTTGACCCATTCCCCAATATAGGAATGCCCGATAAATCCTTCGTGAGCTTTATTCGAATAGCCGAGAATAATCGACTCTTCAAGCTCACCGCCTATTTTACAGCCCGGACCAAGACTGCAGCCCTCGCGAATAATGCCTCCCAGTACTTTGCTCCCTTTGCCGATATATACAGGCCCCTGGATCAGTGAACGCGGCTCAATAATGGCGCTTTCATCAACTATAACCGGACCATTGGAGGCATCGATATAAACGCCTTCCGGAACAATGGCCATTGGATGTAGAAATACATTTTCACCATATATATGAGAATACGGAGATATTATAGGAGGCGCGAAATCGGGCATCAGTTTAAGATCATCTTCAATCGCCTGCCCGTTAAAATTAATAATATCCCATAAGAATTTAAAACATGGCGCCGAAATATCAACTCTGGCAACATTCCGAGGAAACGCTATCGCTTTTTCAGAAAGTTCAATAAGCGAAATTTCATTTAATATATCTGATGACAATTTCGCCCCGATTAAAACGTCGCCGTCAAAAAAAGCAGTATTATCGTTTGCCGTGAAAAGCTCATCAAAAATTTTATTGTCCGGTTTTAAAGCGGCATTTATAAGCAGGCAGTCGTTTTTGATAATAATATCCTGATTTACCGGCAGGCTAAATCTCAGTCTGGCTGTATCAGTCAGGTAATCACGGCAGACAAGGGAGACGTCCTCAGATGTGATATACCTTTTATAACGTTCGACGACATTAAAACAGCCATAGAACAGGTCGAAAACCGGATGAGAAACGGACAATGGATAAAAACCATCAGCGTAATGATCCTCAAAAATGATTAAATCCAAGGCAGGTTCCCTTTACTATATTCGACTTGACGGCATTTATACTTTTTTCTAAAATTCCATAAATATATCTAAAATGATACTTCCGGAGGTTCCTTTTTTTCAGCGACAATTTCATAATACTGGCGTGGTGAATGACCGAATGTCTGAGCAAACATGTTAGCCGGGAATGTCTCCTGTAGCGTATTGTAGCTGCGTACCTGCTGATTATAGATTCTCCTGGTACCGGCGATTTCGCTTTCCACCTGCGACAATTGATCCTGCAGGTCCTTAAAATTCCGATCAGCTTTCAAATCGGGATAATTTTCCACAACTGCAAACAGCGTTTTCAGTGTACTCGAAAGGGCATCCGAGGCTTTGAATTTTTCTCCCGGATCTTTTGCATTTATGACTGATGCGCGAGAGGCCGTAACATTTTCAAGTACTCCCTTTTCATGTTTAGCATAACCTTTGACTGTTTCGACTAAATTTGGTATTAAATCGGCTCGTTTGGTCAGCAGGACATCAATCTGGCTGTATGCTTCATCCACCAGGTTCTTTAAGTTTATCAGCCTGTTATAGATAAAAATCAGAAAAATTATCGGTACTATAAAAAGGATGAACAGAAACAAAAACACTACTATCATAAGTTCTTACTCCTGGGCTAATTCGTTCCGATATTTTTTCAGTTTTTCCGTCATGGCGCTATCGTTAAGGGCGATTATTCTGGCGGCCAGTATAGCGGCATTTTTAGCGCCATGACTTCCGATAGCAACACAGGCTACAGGCACGCCTGCCGGCATCTGGACGATTGAGTATAAAGCGTCAATCCCATTTAAAGCGGAACCTGTCATAGGCACGCCTATAACCGGCAAGGTCGTATGAGCGGCGACAACGCCCGGAAGCGCCGCCGACATTCCCGCCGCGGCGATAATAACCCGGTATCCTTTGCTTTCCGCTGATTCGGCTAAAAGCCTGGTCTTTTCTGCGTTACGATGCGCCGAACTGATTTCGCATGTATACGGTATCTCAAACTTTTCTAAAAATGTCTGACAACCTTTCATCGCCTCCAGGTCGGACTTACTGCCTAAAATCATCAATACTTTAGGACTGTTATTCATCAATAAAGCTCCACCTTGCTTTGCGCCCGCCAGCCGATATCCTGGCGGTAATACATATCCTCAAAATTAATTTTATCAACCAGACGATAAGCATTGTTAATAGCTTCTTTGATATTCCCGCCAAACGAGGTGGCCGTTAATACCCTTCCGCCGCTGGTAATGAATCTGCCTTGCTCAGTTTTTGTCCCTGCATGAAATACCAGTTCATTCTCATCGGCAACCGAATCCAAGCCGTCAATGATCTTACCTGTTTCATATTTCCCGGGATAACCTTTGGAGGCCAAAACAACTCCTACAGCCGATTTGTCAGCCCATTCTATTTCATCTACGTTAAGGTAACCGTCTATAATATCTATAAAGACCTCGGCAAGGTCATTTTTTAGAAGGGGTAATACTACCTGCGTTTCAGGATCGCCGAAACGGCAATTGTACTCCAAAACCTTAACGCCTCGCCTGGAAATAATCAACCCGACATATAAAACGCCTTTATATGTCCTTTTCTCGGCTGCCAGCCCGCTGATCGTCGGTTCGAGGATTTCATTGTAAATCGTTTTCATCAGGCGGTGATCCACTATGTTTGTCGGGGTGTATGCGCCCATACCGCCGGTATTGGGACCCTTATCTCCTTCATAAATTCGCTTGTGATCTTGCGAGGAAACCATTGGCACAATATTTTTACCATCGGTGAAAGCCATCACCGTAACTTCCTCTCCCTCCAGATATTCTTCAATTACCAATTTCAGACCAGCCGCACCGAAAACTTTCTGAACCATTATTTTTTCAACAACGCCGCAGGCCTCCTCAACGTTATTGCAGATAATAGCGCCCTTGCCGGCGGCCAGACCATCGGCTTTCAAAACCAGCGGATAACCGGCCGACTTGACAAAATCAATGGCTTCAAAATGTTCGGAAAATATCTTGTAGCTGGCTGTCGGAATATGATGCTTATGCATGAAGCTTTTAGCAAAAGCCTTGCTGCCCTCGATTAGCGAAGCTTCCTTAGATGGCCCGAAAATTTTCAAATCACGGCCTTCAAACTCGTCGACAATACCCATAGTTAACGGAAGCTCCGGGCCGACAACGGTCAGATCAATTTCTTTGCTTAAGGCAAAATCGACCAGACCGGTAAGATTGTCAACTGCAATGTCTACACATTCGGCGATAGCGCCAATCCCGCCGTTGCCAGGGGCGACATATATCTTTTTCACTTTTGATGATTGAGACAATTTCCAGCAGATGGCATGTTCACGACCTCCGCCTCCAACTACCAGTACTTTCATTGTATTCCTCTCATTTGAAATTACTAATTATAGTTAGAAATCATTTAATGCAAGCTTTTTTTGCAAAAGGCTGCCGGTTCAATTTTAATAATACAATAAATATTATTATACTACAAACAGATTGACTGCAAAATTTTTTAAAGCTATTATCTGCAACAGGGTAACTTTTTTGAAAGGACAAGACGATGCCGAATGAATTGTTATGGCTTTTCATGGCAATTATTGATTTCTGCGTCCTGTTGCTGGTTTTCAGGTTGTTTGGACGGGATGGTTTATATGCCGCAATTGTTATTTCCATTATACTGTGTAATATCCAGGTATTGAAAATCGTCGAGATATTCGGACTGACAGCTACTCTGGGCAACATTCTTTATGGCTCTATATTTCTATCAACGGACCTTCTTTCTGAATTGTATGGCAAAGATAAAGCCCGTAAGGGCGTCTGGATTGGTTTTTACGCCCTGATTTTCACTTCCGTAATCATGCAGATTGCCCTGTTGTTCAAGCCGGCTGCCGATGATTTTATCGATCCTGCCCTGAGGCAGATATTCGATTTTCTTCCGCGAGTGGTAATTGCCAGTATAACGGCTTATATGGTCAGCCAGCATCATGATGTCTGGCTTTTCCATACTTTGAAGAATAAATTTAAAGGAAAACACTTATGGCTTCGCAACAATATCACCACGATGACCTCCCAGCTTATTGACAGTGTAATCTTCTGTGTGATTGCATTCTGGGGAGTGTTTCCTTTCAATATATTCCTTGAGATATTGCTGACAACTTATGTCATCAAATGGATTGTGGCGTTTATCGATACGCCGTTTATTTATTTATCGAGGTATATTGCTGTGCGGTATAATTTACATAAACCGGATTAGATTGATACTTATAATAATGCGGCGGCGTTACACAAGACACCTGAATTGCAGGTTGATGATTATAATACAGCAAATTATAAACATGATAACAAATATTTCCTGAATATTTCTGATTTAAAATCGATTGATTTTATCAACTGATATATATATAATATTTGCTTTGGCGTATAGCGCCTTGATTGAATTTTGGAATATTTCTAAAGATAAGGATAACGAGCTGATTTTAATAGGAGCAACTGGAACAATCTTTTTTACTCGAGGTAATAGATATTAATGTTAAATGTGACTGATGTAATAAACAGGACTGATCTGACTAAACTTATAGGCAATACGCCATTAGTCCCCTTAAATAAGATAGCCGCTGACTGTCCGGCAAAGATTTTAGCCAAGCTCGAAATGTGCAATATTGGCGGCTCTATCAAAGACAGGCTGGCGCTATTTCTTATCGAGGATGCCGAACGCGCCGGGCAGATAAAACAGGGTGACACCGTGATCGAGGTAACGTCGGGCAATACCGGCATCGGCGTAGCCCTGGTCTGCGCCATAAAAGACTACCGCGCCCTTATAGTGATGAGCGACAAGAACTCGGAGGAGAAACAGAATATGATAAAGCTGTACGGTGCCAAGCTTGTGCTCACTCCGCATACTGCGCCGCCATCCGACCCGCGCTCGAATTATAGCGTCGCCGAAAGACTGGCTAACGAGATACCCAACAGCATATATCTCGACCAGTATAATAACCCGGCCAATATCGAATGCCACTATCGAACAACAGGTCCGGAAATATGGGAGCAAACCGGCGGCGATATTGAAGCCGTCGTAATTGGTGCAGGTACCGGCGGAACGGTTTCAGGGGTAGGAAAGTTCTTAAAGGAAAAAGACCCTTCTATTAAGATTATCGGCATCGACACCGAGGGATCGATCCTTACCCATTATTTCAAAACCGGCGAAATCATCGAGGGCAGCCATTATGAGGTCGAGGGAATAGGCAGCGATATAATGGTTAAGGCTCTTGATTTTTCAGTTTTAGATGATATGATTGTTATTTCTGATAAGGAGGCTTTTTTAACAACCCGTAGAATCGCTCAAATTGAGGGTATTTTCTGCGGCGGTTCCAGTGGCTCAATCTATGCCGGAGCGTTAGCAGCAATCAAAAAACATAATCTTACCGGCAATATCGCGATTATCTTTGCCGATTCGGGAAACCGCTATCTTTCCAAGCTATACTCCGATAAATGGATGAAAGCAAAAGGCTACATTTAAAATGCTATCAGGCTCAGGGGAAAGATATTGACATTTGATTAAATAATACTATTTTACAACATCAGATAAAGGAGATGAAAAATGAGGATATTTAAATTATTAATTATTGCTATAACAGTATTGTTTTTAGGGTCATCATTGGTTTTTGGTCAGATTGAAAAAGAGGAAGATAAGGCAGGCAGTCAATGGATAGATCCGGCAAAAATCAATTCGAAATCGAAAGCCAGAATAAATTTTGAACATACAACTTATGATTTCGGTTCGATTGCCAAGGGCGCCAGGGTAACCCATAATTACTGGTTTGAAAATACCGGTTCTGACACTTTGGTAATTACCAGGATTAAACCAACCTGTGGATGCACATCAACCCGTCTTAAGGGCATTGTGGTTTCTCCGGGCGAGCGGTCAAGCATTGATATCGTGTTTGATTCTGAAAAATTTAACGGTCGGGTTACCAAATCGTTAAAAATTGAATGTAATGATCCGGTGAATCCATATCTTGATCTTCGCTTTAGGGCTGTTATCAACAACCCCTTGCAAATACTGGAATATTCCCCGCTTCAAATTGATTTTCAAAATGTGCCGGCTGGTACAAAGGGCAAGGCAACGATCAATCTGACAAATATCGATACCACAGAATCGAAAATAATTATCATAGAGAAACCATCCGGCAGTTTTATAAAAACCGAATTAGAAAATAATATATTAAAACCTGAAGCTACCACGGAGATGATATTTATACTGGCTGATAACCTCGAACCTGGACCGTTTCTTACCTCTATATCTATAGAAATCGAAAATAAACCTGGGTCAAGGATAACTATTCCAATCACCGGTACTATCGGTGAATAATCATTGAACCTGCTGTAAGAAAATAATTATTTGCTCGTATAACGGCTGTTTATTATCCGCTTTTTTATAGATTTTTTTGAAGACAATTAATGGTCTGGCAGTTATCCTGCTTCAACTTTTTCAAACTGACTGGCAAGTTTTTCTTTAATACTCTTCTCAATATCGATGGCTTTTGAATGATTAAAGAAATTCAGGTTCTCCATAGAAGAAATGGCCGACAACTCTTCTAAGATTAATGATATTTTCTTAACCGATTTTAATATTGAGGTTAAGGCCGAGGGCATAGTTTTCACCAAGGATTTATCATCTTTTTTGCTGAGAAACATCTGAAGGATTTCACACTTGCCATGGATGTTCATAGTGGCGTTATTGATATAATGTGACAGCGTAGCCAGAGAGATTTTTAAGGATTCGAAGGATCCTTCCATCCGCTCCTCAACAAGCAGTTTCTTTGACAGTTCCTGTCTTTCCTTAAACAACGATGACAACTCGAGATAGATATTAAACAGCTGAGTATTGCTCTGAGTAAGAATCTCAACAGCGCTGCCCATGTCCAGTTCCATTGCATTGGCTGACATAACGGCTTCACCAGGCAATTTCATATGAATTTCAATAAGGCTTTTGGAATCAATTTCTAAAGCTTCTGCAAGCAAATTAAGAGCTATGAGACGTTTTTCAGCGCTATACAGATTGTTCAATTCATTAAATGGAATCTGAGCAATGGAGTCGGCCAAACCAACAACTTTACACAATTCAGGAATACTTTCGATATTCTCTGCATCATCAAAATGATGATTACGCAAAGGTTCGCATAATTTTTCAGGCATCTTCCAGCGCCTGGTTACAAAATCAGCCACCTCTTGATGGTCGATACCGAACACTTCTTTCTCCGCCTGACAAATCGATTTCTCTTTGGCAATATTTTCTACAACCTGTTTATATTCCCTGGGAAAATTTTTCACTAATATAATTATCCCCATATCATGAAGCAAACCCGCTACATAGGCCTCTTCAGGGATTTTATAGTTAATATGTTCAGCGATTTTTTTCGCGGCTGTAGCTGCCTCGAGAAAATGCATCCAGAGTTGTTTCTGTATCGGGTCATCTTTATCTTTTTGAGTTGAAACCTGGTTGAAAACAGATATCGATAAAATGTAATACTTAACGGCATTAAAGCCCATAACCATAATTGCCTGGTTGACAGAGGTAACGTCCATCGTCAAGCCATAAAATGACGAATTGGCCATTCTCAGAAGCCGGACCGTTAAAGAAGGGTCTTTCAGAACGACCTCTGTTAGATCCCTGTTAGATGCATCCTGTTTGTTAACAAGGTCAAGGACTTCGCTCAGGATCGTCGGCGGCGAGGAAATCTCTTTTACTTTTTCGAGTTTTGTTAATATTTTTTTCTTATCCATAGTCTTATTTTTTAATTCGGCGGAATGACCATGTCTCTTTAAAAAAATCAACAGATTTTTATTTAAAAATTGATGTTGACACCTACAGCCTGTTTCCTTAATTAACACCAGAAGATGTTTAAACTGGAATAAATCCTGAAAGGGAAAAGATAATGAAAAATCCGAAACAAGCGGTTATCAGATATGCCAGCGCAGTCAACGATAAAATTGAAGTTTTAAAACAGACTATCAATGCTGACATTGTAAACAGGTTGTTTTCTGTGGCCCTATCCCGGAATGGAGATTTCGCAGAACTCTATCTGGAGTATGCAATTAACAATGCGATAGCCCTGGAGGAAAATAAACTCAGACAGGCTCAATCCGGAGTTATAATGGGTGTCGGCATTCGTGTACTGTCTGGCGAAAAAACCGGTTACGCTTATTCAGATTCTCTTGAATTTGAACATCTAAAACGGGCGGCTGAGATCGCCTCACATATTGCCCAAAACAACCAGCCCGGCAAGACCATTAACATCAACGCAAAACCCTCTACCGCTATAAGTATATCCCCAATCGATCTGTATCCGGCCGATGTGGCGGTTAAGGAAAAGTCTAACCTGCTCTGGCGAGCCAACGAAACAGGTTATGCAGCCGACAAGCATATCAAGCAGGTAAATGCATATTTTGCCGACTCAATTAAGTTTTGCCGGGTGGCCAATTCCAATGGCGTGTTTGTCGACAACCAGGAATCTTTATGCCGTCTTAAAGTCAGTGTGGTGGTGGAAAAAGATAACCTGCGCCAATCGGGGTATTATGGTAATGGCGGTCGTGTCGATTTCTCATTTTTCGACAACAATACACCGGAAGATGTTGCCGGGGAAGCTGTACGTTTAGCTGTGATTAAACTTGAAGCAATTGACGCTCCGGCAGGACCCCAGGAAGTTGTTCTGGGAAACGGCTGGGCCGGCGTCTTACTGCATGAGGCTATCGGCCATGGCCTTGAAGCGGATTTTAACAGGAAAAAAACCTCCCTATATTCAGGCCGCATCGGCCGGAAAGTCGCCTCCGAACTGTGCACTGTCATTGATGATGGTACAATTCCCAATCAACGGGGATCGTTAAATATCGATGACGAGGGAACGAAAACCGGGCGAAATGTCCTGATCGAAAACGGCATCCTGAAGGGATATCTGTATGATTATCTCAATGCCCGGCTCATGAATACAAAAACGACCGGCTCTGGCAGAAGAGAATCATTCCATAATTATCCAATGCCGAGAATGACCAATACTTTCATGATGGCGGGAAAATCAGAACCTGAAGAAATTATAAAATCGGTCAAAAAAGGACTGTATGCAAAATCATTCGGCAGCGGCCAGGTTGATATTTCAAACGGCCAGTTTGTATTCGAAGTGGTTGAGGGCTACCTGATTGAGGACGGTAAAATCACTGCCCCGGTTAAAGGGGCAAACCTGATCGGATCCGGTCCCCAGGTCTTAGAAAGAGTGGTCATGGTGGGCAACGATCTCAAATTCGACAGCGGCCTCGCAACGTGCGGGAAAAATGGCCAGGCTGTGCCCGTTGGCGTTGGCACACCGACCTGTAAAATATCTGAAATTACAGTGGGAGGTACCTCCCTTGGGAAAGCCTCGTAAGCTGAAGGAAAGGTTTAAGCATATGCAGGAATTTAAGGACTTATGCAAAGATATTGTTAAATCCGCTATTAAAAAGGGCGCTGATGAGGCTGAGGTCTTTTTAGAGTTTGGCCGTGAATCTGAAATCGGCACAAGGCTCGGTGAGGTTGAAACAATTAAGGAAGCGACCTCAAAGGGATTGGGACTTAGAGTCTTCAAAAATAAAAGACTGGGATTTACTTACACATCCGATTTCACCGAAAGCCACCTTGATAATTTGATAAAGACCACCATAGAACTTTCCGAGCAAGCCTCGGAGGATGAGTTTAACGGCTTGCCCGAACCATCGCCGGATGAAATTGTTGACCTCGAACTGTTTGACCCGGAAATTGCTCAAATTGAAACCTCGTGGAAAATCGACGCCTGCAAGCGTATGGAAAAAACAATGTTCGATTACGATAAGCGGCTTAACAACTCCGAGGGAGCGAACTTCCTCGATGGCGATTCTACCGTGCATATTGGCAACTCGAAAGGATTTTATCACAGTTTCAAAAATTCGTACTGTTATCTTTTCTGCTTACCTATTGCCCGGCAAGATGGCAAACTTCAATCGGGCTTCTGGTTCTCCTTGTCGAGGTTTTTCGCCAAGCTGGACAGCCCTGAAACAGTCGCTAAAACAGCCGCCGAAAGAACGGTCAGGATGCTTGGAGCCATCACGCCGAAAACTGTACAGGCGCCGGTTGTGTTCGATCCTTTAACTGCAGCCTCTCTTGTTGGAATAATCCCGGCTGCTGTCAATGGCGATGCGGTATACAAGCGCGCTACATTTTTAGTGGATAAAATTGATGAGACAGTCGCCTCGTCAAAAGTGAATATAAGAGACGACGGCCAGCTAATTAAGGGATTGGCCTCCTCCCCTGTCGATGGCGAGGGTTTGCCCACTGTCAACAAGGTAATTATCAGCAATGGCAAGCTGAAAACTTATCTGTACGACACATACACTGCGCGTAAGGCCAAAACTATCTCCACCGCTAACGCTCAAAGAGGCTATTCATCCACTCCGGGTATCGGAAGTTTCAATTGCTATCTGGAAGCCGGCGATTTTACTCCGGATGAAATCATCGGCTCGATTGAGAATGGGCTGTACCTGACAAACTTGATGGGTTCCGGAATCGATATCGTAACCGGCGACTATTCAAGAGGCGCCTCGGGATTATGGATTGAAAACGGCAAGCTGACCAAACCTGTCGAGGGACTGACTATCGCCTCCAATATGAACGACATGCTGAAAAATATCGAAATGATAGGCGATGACCTGAAGATGATGGGACCGGTATCCTCGCCGACGTTCAAGATTTCGATGATGACAATCGCGGGAGCGTGATATTCCCGCTTGACCTGTTATATAATTGCCGATATATTCAATAGGATTTTGATTACGGGGTGTGGCGCAGTCTGGCAGCGCACTTGCTTTGGGAGCAAGGAGTCGGAGGTTCAAATCCTCTCACCCCGATTTGTATGCCCCCGTAGCTCATCCGGATAGAGCATCTGCCTTCTAAGCAGAGGGTAGCAGGTTCGAGCCCTGCCGGGGGTAGTTTTTTGGGGATTCAGTTTGACATAATAGTAAAAATACGATATATTTGTTTTGTTGGAAGATAAAATTGGTTTAGCATCTTAGAATGACATCTAAATATAGTGGAGGCTCATAATGGGCATAATAAGATTTTCTGATTATTTTGGCATAAACAAATCGCAAGCGGAGTTAGATTTTGTAGATATTCCATTGAATACAGATATTGAATTATATGTTGATCCATTTGCCATTTTTTTGGATAAAGATATATGGTTTAATAAATGTAATAATCTGATAATAGACTTTTTTGATAGATTGATTTATGAATTAAAGAATAATAATAAGAGTAAAGCTTTAGAGCTAATGGGAAATTTAAGTGAGGCGAACGATGCTAATCTAGGTTTATCTAAAGGAATCCCAGATGGAAAAGGGATTGGGAAAAAGTATGGTTTGCTATTGTATAAGAAATTAAATAATAGTAAAGCAGTGAAAACAGGAAAAGTTGAAGATATTTCCGATCTTGAATTATTGATACCTGGTATAAGCAATGACAGGATATCTGATATGACGATAAATATTATAAGGGGAATGTTAATTGCTTATACATATAATCAATGTAAGTTATATGATATAGAAATGAAGAAAATTGCATCAGGAATGTACTGGGATGATGGAATAGGATTTTGGAGAAATGCGTTTGTATATTTGCCTGTTTATGAGGGAAAAAGAATTATATTAGTTCCAAAAGTAAGTGTAAGGTATAGAATAAGGACAAATCACAAAGAGTATTATAATAAGTTCGTGTTAGATTTTCTTCAAGCGGAGCATTTAAGAGCAAACAGCTCCTTAGTGCATGTATTGAAGAATAAAAAGAGAAAAGTATTAAAGAAAGATTTAAAAGAAAAATACCCCTGTACAAAGGAATTCTTGTTTGAATTTTCAAATAAGAATTCTAGGGTTCTGAGAGAATATAAAAAATATATTATAGATAATGCAGGTAATGAACTTGATAATGAAGCAATTGAAGAAAGACAGAAAGAACCTAGAGAGATAGATTTGATGTATTTAATTGATAAATTAAAAGAAATTAAATATGGTAAAAAGGAAGCTAATAGATATCATGAATGTATCAAGGGGATAATAGTAGCATTGTTTTCACCTGAACTATATAAAATAAAAAAGGAAAAAAATATAGATAGAGGATTAAAAAGATTAGATTTAGTAGCAAACAATAGAGCAAAAAGAGGATTTTTTAATAGGATTAGCAATATTCATAGAATACTTTGCCCTAAAATTATAATTGAGTGTAAGAATTATAAAGAAGATCCTAAAAATCCTGAATTAGATCAGTTATTGGGAAGACTAGGGAAAAAAAGAAGTCATTTTGGTATATTAGCTTGCAGGAATATAAAGGATAAAAAGAGATTGCTGGAAAGGTGTAAGATTATTTTAGAAAATCATGGAAGATATATTATTGTTATTGAAGATAAGGATATATTTGAATTAATAAAGTTGAAAAATTATAAAAAGATAAAAGAATTTGACGATTATATGGATGATAAATTAAGCGAATTAATTATGTAATTCATTAATAAGGGCAAAGTAAAAAGAATAAGATATTAAAATAATTTATATATAAAGCAGTCGTAGGGCAGGTCTTTCCGAGACTTGCCAATTAAGAGGCAGAAGTCGTCCGCCAAGGCGGACTGCCCTACGATTGCTAATAAATTCAGTTTAGCCCACCCTTTGGATGGGATACTAATTTATAATTAAAATAACTCCGGATAATTATAATATAGTGCAACATTTCCTATACCTCAGGATGGAAATGAAATGACATCCTGAGGTTGTTGGGCACTTGGTTTCAGGATGTCGCAAAACTTCCATCCTGAAACATATAAAAGTGCCTGTGCTCATTAGTTTGGTAAATTTGGCGCTGTTTTTTAGGAGGCGCTTTTTCGGAACAGGGAAAATTGAGCTGCAGGCAAGCAAAAAGTAATATGATGGTCATGGTGTTTTGCAGTTGCTTTCATAAATAGGGTATCTCAACTTATCCGATTTATAGGCTATTTTCCCGGCACTCAAGACCCAACCGCTATCGATTTCCATGCATTCACATTTTGGACATTCACGCATAGCCATTCTGATTTCCTCCTGATAATAATCAAATAATATATCGCTATGCCTCTCGTAATATAGACCTATTGATCCTTCACTTTATTCGATTTTTTATGAAAATGCTTACTTCACTGGACACATTTTATTATAATTAAGCTGACGGAGAAAGCTATGGATATTAAAGCAAAACATGCATCTGTCGCCACCCGAATCGTGGCGAACCTGACAGAGCAAGCCCGGGAGACCATTGTCTCTGACGTTCGCATCGGTCTGGGGTACACGGCGGTTATGCTAAAAGACAACAGAACAGGTGTCGCATTCACCTTCCGTAAGGAGGCACAAGGGGGCTGCTCGGTGTTTCACGGGCTTCGTCCGCTCTCCGGCAGATGGTCCTCCGACCTTGTGACCTTGCTCGCGTCGGATGACCCCATAGAGGCGGCCGTGGGGTTGGCGTGTGCCAACGCACTGACGAATGTCGAGAAGGTGCGCTTTCAGGATGGAGACATCCTGGACCACCTCGATCTCAGACGCGAGGACCACGTAGGCATGGTGGGGAATTTCGGCCCTCTTGTAAACACGCTAAAGGAACGGGCTCGTTCTCTGACTGTGTTCGAACGAGTAGACAAACCAATTGGCCTCCTCCGCCCCGCCGAGGAAGCCGAGGACGCGCTTCCGGGATGTCAGGTGGCGCTCATCACCGCAACATCTATTATCAACCACACCATCGACAAGTTGCTAGAGGCCGCCGGAGGTTGCAGAGAGGTAGTGGTGCTCGGCGCCTCGACGCCTCTGCTGCCGGATGCGTTCTGTGCTAAGAATGTGACCTTGCTTTCCGGCGTGGTGGTAAAAAAACCGGGAGAGGTCCTGCGGGTCGTCTCCGAGGGAGGCGGTATGCGCCTGTTCAGACCACATGTCCATAAGGTTTGCCTGAGAGTGGCGAAACTATAAAACGTGCTGACGAGGTAAGAGAAATGATAAGTAAAAACAAGTGCGAAAGCTGCAATTGTAATGGGTTCTCGAGCACATATCCTCTTTGCCCTAAACAAAATCACGGTGGTTGCGGAGGCTCCCATCGACAAGCCTCGGCTACGCTTGCTCCCGGCTGACGGGCTTCCTCTAAAATCTTGAACTTCTCCTCGACTGTAAATTTTCGTTTGGCCATCGATCTCCTCCTTAATTCTTTTTGTTTTTTTAATTATACCAAAAGAAGGAAATCGCTTCCCGCAGATCCTGCGGACAATCTTTTTACTAACAAAAGTCTGTTTTTAACTCAGGCAAAACATTATTTACCTCTTATGAAATAACTGGGAAGCAAATATTCCTTTCCGTTGAAATCTACATTTACCAATTTTTTTTCTTTGAACATTTTCTCAACAGTGCCTGGTGCCGAAAATGCATTCTCGATTTCTACTGCCTGTTCCCGGCGCAAAGGGTGACGCGAACCGATTTCCATTATGGCCTGATAAGCATCGGTGAACTCATGCAAACCGAATTCTCCAGATTCCATTTCTGTAATTGACATTGCATCTCCAATTATTTGCTGGGCTTTCAAAATTATTTCTGGAGCCGGCGCCTTGACCCATGGTTCGGCTGGGGGCCGAATAGGCGTTACTATATAAACCCTATCTGGTTTTATTAAATCAATCGCTTTTCTGATATTAAATAATTCCTCTTCCGAATCATTTAGTCCTTTTACAAGCATGACCTCTAACCATATTTGCCCGGAGAATTCACTGCGGAAATCAATCAAACCGCCAAGCATAGTGTTAAATCCTATATCAACATGAGGTCTATTAATGTGTCTGAAGATTTTTTCGCTGCCCGCATCTAGAGTAGGGAGAACCACATCAGCTTCTTTTATATCCAGTCTAACATCCTTAAGAAACAGTAATGAACCGTTTGTGATTACAGCTACTGGTAAACGCAATTTTATCTTAGTATAATGTATAAGCCAGCCCAGATCCCTACACAGTGTAGGTTCTCCATCGCCAGCAAAAGTGATATAATCCGATTTGGATGCTTTAACGCTTTTTGTAATTCCGGAGAGAATATCCTCTTTTGCATAAAAACTTTTTCTTTCAATCTGGAGATGTTTTGTTCTTCCCAGTTGGCAATAGACACAAGAATAAGAACAGGTTTTAGGCGGAATTGGGCTTACACCCAGAGAGTGCCCTAATCGGCGTGATGGTACTGGTCCATAGGTATACATTTCTATTCCTTTCTATGCTTTATCTATCTGTTTGATCAAGTTGTTGGAATACCATTAAATAGTTGTCTCCATTGCTTTACTTTCGACTTTAAATTCTATACTGTTTTTACATAATTGTACAGGTTCATTTTCAAGATATACCATTATTCAATATCTGGTTAATACCATCTTCTTATTTCTATAATTTCTTACTCAAACCACACCCAGAACAAGGGAGTAATATATAATCATAACAGTTACTTAAAATAGGCTTCCATTCTGTCGAATGCTTTATTTATCTCCTCTTCAGAAACACAGAACGATAATCTCAAATGGCTCTGACCTGTTGGTCCAAAAGCTATTCCGGGTGTAGTTGACACTCTGGCCTTTTTTAAGAGCTTTATGCAAAAAGAAGTAGAATCTTTGCCTTCATCTAATAATATCCTGGGAAACATAAGATAGGAGCCGCCTGGTTTCTGATAATTAAAGACCGAGTTGAGATTGTCGAGTCGTTCGCACATCAGATTCCGAGTTGAAAGATAATGCTCGCTGAATTTTGCGACACAATCCTGGGAGCCCTGCAGAGCTCCAAGCGCTGCATATTGAGAAACTACCGGTGCGCAGATAGCAAAGGGAATGTGAGATTTTGTGATTTGTGGAATTAATTCCTCGTCCGCATGCAGATAACCAATTCGCCAGCCAGTCATCGCATATGTTTTGGTAAATGTATAACAGCTAATTACATTCTTTTTCATTTCGGGAATTGAGGCTATACTGAAATGCCTGTGTTCATCAAAGACAAAGTATTCATAAGCTTCATCGGTAATGACCATTAAATTATTTTCCAGGGCAATTTGGGCTATTTGACGAAGTTGTTTTTCGCTGAAAACGGTGCCTGTTGGATTACTTGGGGAACAATAAAGAATAGCTTTGGTCCTGGGAGTGATTGCTTTTTTGACACTCTCAATATCCAAAACAAATCCATCTTCTTCGCTTGTGGGGACTAAGACCGGTTTACCCGAGGCAATAGCAACTATACGAATATGGGTAGAGTAGGTTGGCGATGGCAGAATAACTTCATCGCCAGGATCGATTACAGCCATGACAGCGGCAGATAGCCCTTCGATAGCGCCCACGGTAACCAGTACTTGGGAAGTATTGGCTTCGACTTTGTTATCTCTGTTAAGCTTCCTGACAATCTCCTCCCGCAACTTCAATAAGCCAGCATTTTCAGAATAGCCTCCAACCGAACCGTTCTTTATGGCATTAATCGCCGCTTCTTTTATATGTTCTGGTGTATCGGATGTTGGTTTTGCCCATGATAAAAACGCCACATCATCCACTTCCTTCGATAATCTTGTCATTTCATGGATAGCGGATTTTCCTATTTGACCAACTCTATTTGATATTCTCCGGTCATTTTTCATTTTATTATTTTCTCCTTTCCATAACAATTACTGAATTTTTACTTACTAATTTGCATTCGCTCAAAATCAAACATGTAACAGTCCCCGTGTATATGATATTACCATTGTAAAAGGCAATATTTTAAGAAGCAGAGGGTAGAATATCCAGACATGTTTATACGAATGTCAATTATAATCAAAACGAATATCCTCATCCGCTAATGTCGGCTGAATTATCTCCTTCCACTCAGCAGAATCCCATGTTTTCAATTTTTCATGGGTATAGTAATATTTCTGAGGGATTGGATGAGTTCCAAAAACAACTCCTATCTCATACCTGCTCTTAATGAAATCACGAAAATAGTTAATGTGAGGACAAGGAGGGTATCCGACAATAAACCCTGTAGCAAAATGAATGACTTGAGCCCCGTTCTTTTTCATTTCCTCGGGTGCATATTCAATATTTCCGCCAGGACAACCACCACAAGTTGTGTAGCCAACTAGTTCTACTTCATCCTTACCATAAACACTAAATGCTCCTTCTCTATTACGAAGAGCCCTCAAGCATTTGCCTCCTGCGCACATGTTATAACGGTCACAGATTATAATCCCAATTTTTATTTTACTCTTTGCCATGCTTCCTCCGGTTTAATTTACTGAAACATTCTTCCTTAAATTGAATTAATCCGCTGTTTTTATCCTAATCTTTGCTATTTTCTACTTATCCGGGTTTTTAATCTGACAACCCGTGGCACCATTTATATATTCAATACTTAACTATATTTCGCCAATTGTCCAGCAATGGCTTCTATAAACTCTTTTATTGCTTCAGGATCATGAGCAGTTATTATATTTCCCGAAATTTCTACTGGATTGCCAGTATATTTAACCCCTTTCCATTTTAAAAAGCTCCTGGCTGAATTATAGGCTGTAGCCTTTTTACCTTTTAAAAGACCGGCATTCGCAAGAGTCACTGGCGCCAGACAAATAGCCCCGATGATTTTTTTGTCCCGGTTAGCATTCTTCAACAGGTTATGGACACCTGTATTATGCCAGTATTCAATGGAACCGACCCCACCAATTAATATAAAAGCGTCGAATTCCATAGATTTTACATCGCTTATCAAGATGTCCGGGGTAACCAGAATGCCGAATTTTCCTTCAGCCGGCTCATAAGATGACGAGGCAACAATAGTTCTGGCATTACAATTATCTAAAAAAGCTTTCGATTTACGATATTCTTCGTCTTGAAATTTTTTATGAGGAAGAATTGTCAGGATGCTTTTCCTCAAAAGATCAAACTTCAAAAATAACCTCCGTCTGCAAGAGTTTTAGACTTAAATACAGACTAAAAACCCTTTTCCTCCTAACTGAGTATGTCTTCAATTTTTTTTACGATATCTATCATCGCCACTGACATATGAGTCTCTTTGTTTTCAAGAATTACGGGTTTGCCCTTATCGGACATTTCTCTAGTTTCGATATCAATTGGTAGTGTACCCAAAAATAAAACATTCATTTTTTCTGCCTGTTTTTTACCGCCGCCTGAACCAAACAAGTCAATCTTATAACCACATTCGGGACATATTAATCCTGACATGTTTTCGATAACACCAATTCTTGGGACTTTCATCTTTTTAGCCATATTGATGGCTCTGGCAGAATCTATCAATGAAACTTCCTGAGGCGTGGTGACAATGATGGCTAAATCTGGTTCCATTTTTTCAGTCAGGGTGATAATCTCATCGCCGGTGCCTGGTGGTAGGTCTGCCACGAGATAGTCCAACTGCCCCCACTCGACGTCACCCAGGAACTGACACAACAGTTTTGAACGCATGGGTCCACGCCACATAACAGGTTGATCCGGTGGGAGAAGATAAGCTATAGAAATAACTTTTACTCCCTTACTCTCTAGAGGAATAATTTGTCCATGTAAAGTGTTAAGATCACCGCTTAGCCCTAGCATTTTTGGTACATTTGGCCCAGTTACATCTGCATCAAGAATACCTGTTTTGTTGCCTCTAATTTGCAAACCGTAGGCGAGATTTACGCTCACTGTTGTCTTACCAACGCCCCCTTTGCCACTGAAGACAACGATTCTGCATTTGATGTTGTGCACATTGTCAGCTATTATTTTATTTTGTCGTTCAATTTGCTGTTTTTGCTCTTCAGTAAGCATGACAAACTCCTTTCCTGTGTTTGAAAGCAGTATTTTTATTTATTTCAGGAAGATGCATTTCTATATAAACAAGGGAAATGAAAGCAATTTTGCCTTACTCTCAGACCGGCAATTTCAATTTCCCCACGATAATAACCATCAGGGAATAGCTGCTCAAGCTCTTCTAATTCGATATTATCTGTACCATACATTCCGTAAACAGTAGGAATGATTTTATTTCTCTTGTAACAGTCACGAAGAAAATTAATAATTCGCCAGCGTTTGTCTGTAAGTCCACGGGGATTTTTCATTTCATGAACCTCAAATATGGCAAACTGCTTATCCCAGCTAGTGTCGTGTCCCAGAAGTAGCTTTCTCAATGTATGCTTGTAGCCAAGAGTATCTTAAATAGCCTTCTTTGTATGTAATGCAGGAAAGTCTGCAAATCCCTCTTAGATATCCAGTTGGAAAAAGACTTTTGAGTTGCCTTAAGTGAAATTCATTCGTTTGACAGGTTTGATAAACTAAGGGACATTTCCCTGTTTCCTTGAAAGTATAGCGTATATAATTGATTACATCCCAATGCTCTTTTTTTAAATTTCCGATTATTCTAGTTCCAATCGCCATTCCCTCTCCCGATTATAAAATTGCGTTATGCAGATTTAGCAGCGTTTCGCATTTCTACAAGGCTCTCGTAATCTTTCGATAAGATGTGGATACTTTTATTATCTATTCCTGATATAGAAGACATGACAGGAAAAAATCCAGTGGCAAGTACCGGTTTATTAAATTCTATTTGTTGGACATCTATCAAATTAATTATCTTTGCATCTCTATCAATGACCTCGCCTAAGATTAATTCTATATTGTTTTTTTTCAGAAGCTCATCCGACATTATATCATCATCAACTAATTTTAAACTGTGAAGAATATAGGGTATCGCGCGTGGAATTAAAGCGGTGTTTTCCTTTCTATCAAGAGTAATTGATTTATCAGGATTTGTGCTTCTCAGGGGTACTACTACCTGAATTCCGGCAGGATCTCCACCAATAATAACTACGTCAAATTTTTTCATCCTGTTACTTGCTCAGTTTTAATCTCTATCTAAATATCTTCCTAAGTTCTAAAGACTCCGTGTAAAAAGCTAAGAGATACTTTTAATTTTTCCAACTTGCACGTTTAATTCCCTTACAAGGTTATCCCATATTGCTTTTACTTCATCCGCTAGAATACCTGTAGTATATTCAGGTATTGTTATGCCTTGTATTTGAGCCTTTGTAAAGCTATTGTCATAACGTATCTTTCCCAGCATTTTTATTTGATGTTTACCGCAATAACCGTATATTTCTTCTGCAACCGATGGATTGATATCCCACTTGTTGATACAGACTGTTGCCGGAATATTGAAATGCTTTGCCAGTTTTCCAACTCTCGCCAAATCGCTCAGTCCAGAGATTGTTGGTTCGGTTACAATCAATACGATATCAGCGCCGGTTATCGAGGATATTACGGGGCATCCCAAACCCGGGGGACCATCAATGATAATGAAGTTTGCCGCTTTCCTTTTTGCAATCTCTTTAGAATGCTGTCTTACCAGAGCGACTAATTTTCCGGAGTTTTCCTCGGCAATGCCAAGCTTGGCATGTACCATTGGCCCGAAACGCATATCGGAAATGAACAATTCACCGCATTTTTGCTTTTCGAATTCTATTGCCGAGTCGGGACAAAAATAAACGCAAACTCCACAGCCCTCACAGGCTATAGGTTTAACTTTGTATAAAGATGAGGCAGGGTTGTTCGGATGCGGTTCTTCCTCGATAGCATCATACCGACAGAGATCATCGCATATTCCACAACCGGTGCACAAGTCAGGAACGATTCGGGCTAGTTTGCCGCCCATGAAATCCTGACGTGATTTAATCTCCGGTTTCAGCACCAGATGAAGATTAGCGGCATCGACATCACAATCGGCTAAAACTGCATTTTGCGCCAGCAAGGCAAAAGAAGCAACAATGCTTGTCTTGCCGGTGCCGCCCTTGCCGCTGATAACGACAATCTCCTTCATTTATTCAGAGTCTTTCTTTTGCCTATCGCTCGCATGGTTTAATATCGCACGGCTGGTCACGACCACAGCAGGGGCTTTGACGAGAACAATTCATATTGCCATGATTGGATGCTGATGAACTAATGACGACGCCCGCCGTTGGCGATAGAATCCTTGAGGCTGTCTTTCCACATGAGGGACAGGGCTGGTCTTTTTCCGAATCCATTGGCAGCAATAATTCGAATCGATGTCCACATTCGCTGCATTTAAACTCGTAAATCGGCATGTAACTTCCTACTTGAAAAGCGCTGTTTTCATTCCGCTTTAATGATCGCAAAGATTGTCGCCAGCTTCCAGAACGCCATTTAAATAATCCATAGCTACTTGATCCGGGATATCAGGATTGGCGCCAACTATAACTTTTACATTGAACTGATTGAAAAACTGTTGAGCGCGCATTCCCATGCCGCCGGCAATTATCAGGTTTACACCCTGTTCTGAGAGCCACCTGGGTAGTACCCCGGGTTCATGCAGAGGAGGAGTAAGCTCGATCTTGTTGATTAATTTCTTGTTTTCTGGATCAACATCGATAACAGCAAATTTTTCACAATGGCCAAAATGGGCACACAGCTTTCCATCTGCTATAGGGATTGCAATTTTCACTTAATAATCCTTTCATACCTTTTTTGCCAATCATTTATTTTTTCTACTATGTCCTCAAAATATTTTTTGAATTCCGGTAAGACCTTGTAAATCATCTCGCCCTTAGAATACAACTCTGCTACCCGACGGTCATCCGGTATTTCCGCTATAATCGGGATGTTCTCAAGACGGCAGAAATCCTGTACTCCTTTATCACCTATGCCAGCCCGATTGATTATAACTGAATATGGGAGGTCAAGTTTTCGCGCCGTTTCTACTGCCAGCTTTAAGTCGTTCAATCCAAACGGCGTTGGTTCAGTCACCAATAAAACATGGTCGGCATCGCTTATGGTTTCAACCATTGGACAGGCTGTACCCGGCAACGCATCGATTATAACATCAGTGTATTTGCCAAGCTCTTTTTTCACCGCTCGTATCAGCGGCACAGACAATGGCTCGCCTACGTTAAGCCTGCCAGAGACAAACCGTAAACATCCCCTATGACCGACCATTACCAGACCAATCTCTCTGGGAACCTCGGTTATGGCTTTCGGTGGACATGCTAATGTACAACCTCCGCAGCCATGACAAAGCTCCTGGAAAACCAAGACCTTATCCAAAATTACAGTAATGGCATTGAACTCGCAAATCTCCTTGCATTTGCCGCAGGCATCGCAAAGACTCTCATCTACTTGTGGTATGGGTATGGCGGCCGACCATTCCCTATCTATAGTCGGCTTAAGAAATAAATGACCGTTTGGCTCTTCAACATCGCAATCAGCATAGCAAACCTGATCAAATCTTTCAGCCATTAAACTGGCTATATTGACCGCTACAGTAGTTTTGCCTGTGCCGCCTTTCCCGCTGGCTATAGCTATTCTCAAATCTTAATCCTGCCTGGTCATTGCCGCACCGCACTGGGGGCATTTTTGCTGGGTGCAGGGGACACCGCGCTGATGCGGCGCTGTGTGTCCACAGGCTGTGCATACGCATTGTCCGCCTGGTCCCAGGCTGCGACCTCCCTGACGGCCCATACCGCCGCCACGACCTTGACCGCGCCCTGTGCCTCTGCCCATACCCCCGCCACGACCCTGACCTTGCCCTGCGCCACTGCCCATACCAGAACCTTTTCCTCCGCCTTTTGGCATTACTAACCTCCTCGATGAGATGTCTTGGTTGTTTCGAAAAACATCATTATTCAGTTTGAGCGCTTTCTTTACGTTCAAGATTTTCAATTCTGCTGTGAAGATCTTTCAGCATTGTCGAAAAGTACTTTTCCTGTGACTTTAGTTCTTCCATTTCGTTAACAGCCGGTTCAGGATAACCGGGGTAATATGGTGGCATATATGGTTGTCCTGCCATATATGGCGCACCAAACCAACCCCCGCCGCCGCCGCGAAAACCTCTGCCCAAACCTCGGCCATATCCTCTGCCGTAACCTCGACCATATCCCATACCAAAGCCTCTGCCTCCAATGGGATTAGCATATCCGGGCATACCATATCCAGCACAATAACCGGCCGCCCGACCTGTTCTTGGACCAGCCCCAAATGGCCCTGTTCTGTCTCCTCCTGGCATTTTACAAACTCCTTTCCATGTTATTTATCCCCAGTGTGATCGAACATCCGGGGAATCCGTGAATTTATATTGCCCTTGTTTAAAGTTCTCTAGAATATCTTTGACTTTACCCTCCACACCGACAACAATTTTAATTCCGGCAGCCTGAAGAGTTTGGAAAGCTCTGGGTCCACAATGACCAGTTAATAATACTTCAACATTCTTACTGACTATCAATTCAGCCGTTTGAATACCGGCTCCCTGCATCAAGTCTTGATTTTCCTTGTTTTCGATAATTGTCAGATGTCCAGTTTCCTTATCAATTAAATGAAAACATTGAGCTCTTCCAAAACGAGGATCAACCTCGCTTTCAGGATCAGATGATTTTGCGGTAACAGCAATCAACATATATTACTCCTCCTCTGTTTTATGGTATTATTCATTAAAATCCTCTTCCTCGCTTTCGTCGTCTCCGCCCGTTACCTTTACAACCGGGCATGATAAATCCGGGTTCAAACGAATTATTACATATAAAAGCCTCAAGAATGCCGTCAATATCGCCGGTTAACCAGGGGATAACCTTTATTCCTTTGGCTAAAATCAATCTATGATAATAGTCCGAAAGCGCCCCGCATAGAAGAAAATTAACATGTTGTCTTTTAAAATATTCAACTCTATCAGAAAGCGATTTTTCACCAAGGTTGATATTCACATCTTTAATCCGCCTGCCGTTTTGAACATCAACAATCAGGAAATTCTCAGCTGTATCTAAAACGGGTGAAATTCTGTTATACCAAT